>Ga0302326_10006937_pt1 | contig 25316 bp, 24 predicted proteins | sample Palsa_T0_3_FD_202264 | JGI IMG/M metagenome (GOLD analysis project Ga0302326, IMG submission 202264) | Peat permafrost microbial communities from Stordalen Mire near Abisko, Sweden - Palsa_T0_3 | ecosystem: Environmental > Terrestrial > Soil > Palsa > Peat permafrost | place: Sweden: Abisko... | reverse complement strand
AAGCCGCTGATCGTGTCCTGAAGGTCGACCAGCTTGCCGGGCGAGCCGGTAAACACTTCGGCGACGTGGAACGGTTGCGACAGGAAACGCTCGATTTTGCGCGCGCGCGCCACCGTCAGCTTGTCCTCTTCCGAGAGTTCATCCATGCCGAGGATGGCGATGATGTCCTGCAGCGCTTTGTAGCGTTGCAGAATCTGCTGCACGCGGCGCGCGACCTGGTAATGCTCCTCGCCGACGATCATCGGCGAGAGCATGCGCGACGTGGAGTCGAGCGGATCGACGGCGGGGTAGATGCCCTTGGCGGCGATATCGCGCGACAGCACGGTGGTGGCGTCGAGATGCGCGAACGACGTCGCCGGCGCCGGATCGGTGAGATCGTCGGCCGGGACGTAGATCGCCTGCACCGAAGTCACCGATCCCTTCGTTGTCGTGGTGATGCGCTCCTGCAGCGCGCCCATGTCGGTCGCCAGTGTCGGCTGATAGCCGACCGCCGAGGGAATACGGCCAAGCAACGCGGAGACTTCCGAGCCGGCTTGCGTGAAGCGGAAGATGTTGTCGACGAAGAACAGCACGTCCTGGCCCTGATCGCGGAAATATTCGGCGACGGTCAGCCCGGTCAGGCCGACGCGGGCCCGAGCGCCGGGCGGCTCGTTCATCTGGCCATAGACCAGCGCGCATTTGGAGCCTTCGACCGAGCCCTTGTGCGGGTCCTTGTTCACGCCGGACTCGATCATCTCATGATAGAGGTCGTTGCCTTCGCGGGTCCGCTCGCCGACGCCGGCGAACACGGAATAGCCGCCGTGTGCCTTGGCGACGTTGTTGATGAGTTCCATGATCAGCACGGTCTTGCCGACGCCGGCGCCGCCGAACAGGCCGATCTTGCCGCCCTTGGCGTATGGTGCGAGCAAATCCACGACCTTGATGCCGGTGATGAGAATCGCCGCTTCCGTCGACTGGTCGGTATAGGCGGGCGCGTCCTGATGGATCGCGCGTTGTGCCTCGCCTTTGACCGGGCCGGCCTCGTCGACCGGATCGCCGATCACGTTAATGATGCGTCCAAGGAGCCCTGCCCCGACCGGCACCGAAATCGGCGCGCCGGTATCGTGCACTTCCTGACCGCGGACCAGCCCTTCGCTGGTGTCCATCGCCACGGTGCGCACGGTGTTTTCGCCGAGTTGCTGGGCGACTTCGAGTATCAGGCGGTTGCCCTGGTTGGTGGTCTCAAGCGCGTTGAGGATCAGCGGCAGGTCGTCTTCGAAATGAACGTCGACGACGGCGCCGATGACCTGGGTGATGTGTCCTACTTTGCTTGCCATCATGGCCCTCTTTGCGAATTAAAGCGCCTCGGCGCCGGAGATGATCTCGATCAGTTCCTTGGTGATCATCGCCTGCCGGGTGCGGTTATATTGCAGCGTCTGTCGGCGGATCATGTCGCCGGCGTTGCGAGTGGCGTTGTCCATCGCCGACATTTGCGCGCCGTAGAACGAAGCGGAGTTTTCCAGCAACGCGCGGAAAATCTGCACCGCGACGTTGCGCGGCAACAGCTCGTGCAGAATGTCCTCTGCTTCGGGCTCGAACTCGTAGGCGGCACCGCCGAGCGAATCCTTGGCCTTGTCGTCGAACACCGGCGGAATGATCTGCTGCGCGGTCGGGATTTGCGCGATCACCGTGCGAAACCGGGAGAAGAACAGCGTGCAGACATCGAATTCGAAATTATTGAAGCGCGGGATGATCTTTTCGGCGATCTCCTGCGCATTCTCGAACCGCAGCGTGCGCACCGCGCGCAGATCGACCATCTCGACGATCAGATTGCCGTATAGCCGGCGCAGCTGATCGTAACCCTTGCGGCCTACGCAGAAGAATTTCACTTCCTTGCCTTCGCGCATCAATGTCGCCGCGTGTTCGCGGGCAAGCCGCACGATCGAAGTATTGAACGGACCGCATAAGCCACGCTCGGCAGTGCAGACGAGAAGCAGGTGAACCTGGTCGCTACCGGTGCCGCGCAGGAGCCTTGGCGCGGTTTCGCTGCCGGCCACGGACGCGGCGATATTGCCGAGCACCTTGTCCATCTGCGTCGCATAGGGACGCGCAGCCTCGGCCGTGGCCTGCGCACGGCGCAGCTTCGAGGCCGCCACCATTTGCATGGCCTTGGTGATCTTCTGCGTCGCCTTGGTGGCGGCGATGCGGTTGCGGAGGTCTTTGAGCGAAGGCACGGGTTAGCCTTTCGCGCCGCCGCGTTGGGGCAAAAAGGTAGTTGCGTTCATCGTGATCACGCGAACGCCTTGGCGTAGCTTTCGACCGCAGTCTTGAGCTTCGCGGTGGTGGGGTCGTCAAGGTCGCGCGAGTCGCGGATGGTACTGAGAATTTCCGGGTGCTGCTGGCGCAGCGCGCCAAGGAGTCCGTCCTCAAAAGCGCGCACCCGCTCGACTGGCAATGGATCGAGATAGCCGTTCACGCCGGCGTAAATGACGCAGACCTGCTCCTCCATCTTCAGCGGCGAGAACTGCGGCTGCTTGAGCAGCTCCGTCAATCGCGAGCCGCGATTGAGCAGACGTTGCGTGGTGGCATCGAGATCCGAACCGAACTGCGCGAACGCCGCCATTTCCCGGTACTGGGCGAGCTCGCCCTTAATGCGTCCGGCGACTTTCTTCATCGCCTTGGTCTGCGCCGCGGAGCCGACGCGCGACACCGACAATCCGACGTTCACCGCCGGGCGGATGCCCTGATAGAACAAATCGGTCTCGAGAAAGATTTGGCCGTCGGTGATGGAGATGACATTGGTCGGGATGTAGGCCGACACGTCATTGGCTTGGGTTTCGATCACCGGCAGCGCGGTTAGCGAGCCGCCCTTGTGGTCGTCATTCATTTTCGCGGCGCGCTCCAAAAGCCGGGAGTGCAGATAGAACACATCGCCGGGATAGGCCTCGCGGCCCGGCGGCCGGCGCAGCAACAGCGACATCTGCCGATAGGCGACGGCTTGCTTGGACAGATCGTCATAGATGATGACCGCGTGCATGCCGTTGTCGCGGAAATATTCGCCCATGGCGCAGCCGGCAAACGGCGCGAGAAACTGCATCGGCGCCGGATCGGAGGCGGTCGCCGCGACGACGATCGAATAATCGAGCGCGCCGTTTTCCTCCAACACTTTCACGAATTGCGCCACGGTCGAGCGCTTTTGTCCGACCGCCACGTACACGCAATAGAGCTTGATCTTCTCGTCGCCCGAGGCGTTGAGCGGTTTCTGGTTCAGGATGGTGTCGAGCGCGATCGCCGTCTTGCCGGTTTGCCGGTCGCCGATGATCAACTCGCGCTGGCCGCGGCCGATCGGAATCAAGGCGTCGATGGCCTTTAATCCGGTCGCCATCGGCTCGTGCACCGACTTGCGCGGAATAATGCCCGGCGCCTTAATGTCGACGCGCGACTTGCCCTCGGCCTTGATCGGACCTTTACCGTCAATCGGCTCGCCAAGCGCATCGACAACGCGGCCGAGCAAAGCCTTGCCGACCGGCACCTCGACAATCGTCCGTGTGCGCTTGACCGTCTGCCCTTCCTGGATCTCGCGGTCAGAGCCGAAGATCACGATGCCGACATTGTCGATTTCGAGGTTAAGCGCCATGCCTTTGACGCCGCTTTCGAACTCGACCATTTCGCCGGCTTGCACATTGTCGAGACCGTAGACGCGGGCAATGCCGTCGCCGACCGACAATACCTGCCCGACCTCGGAGACTTCGGCGTCTTGGCCGAAATTCTTGATCTGCTCTTTGAGAATGGCGGAGATTTCCGCAGCGCGGATATCCATCAGCGGGCCTCTTTCATGGCGTGCTTCATCGCGTTGAGTTTGGTGCGCAGCGAGGCATCCACCATGCGGCTGCCAAGCTTGACGACCAGCCCGCCGATAATGGCGGGATCGATTTTGACGTCGAGGTCAACTTCTTTGCCGCTGACCGCCTTGAGAGCGGCGCGCAATGCAGCAAGGTGTTCGGGTTTTAATTGTTCGGCGACGGTGACGTTGGCGGTCGCCTCTCCCTTTTCTCGCGCGACGAGTTCGCGATAAGCGCGCACCATGTCGCGAATGGCGAAAAGACGACGATTGGCGGCGCTGAGCTTGATAAACTGCGCCGCTAGTCCGCCGATGCCCGAGCGCTCGAGTATCGGCGCGAGCGCTCTGAGTTGATCCTCGGAAGAAAAAACCGGACTGCGCACCAGCCGGTCAAGGTCGGACGTTTGTTCGATCAGGGCATCAAAGCGCTCCAAATCGGCCTTCACCGCATCGATCGCGCGGGTCTCTTGAGCGAGATCAAACAGCGCGGCCGCATAACGGGCCGCCACGCCTGCCATAAGAGGTTGTTCGCCAGCCACGTCGCCTGTGCCTTGAGTTTCTTGTGAGCTGTTCCGCAAGACTCGCAAACGGCGCCAACGACCGGCACAAGCCTTTGGGATTCAGGCGGGGCTTGACAATCTGGAGGCAGCGGGAATGCCCCCGCGGCCCCGCGAAAATCGCGCGTTTGCTAACACACCGCGCTATGCGGTGCAACATGGCGGAACTTCCGGAAAGTACGCCCAAAATCGGCCGCCACATATTGCTTGCCGAACGGCGCTGATGCACCCTCAGCGGCTACGCCGGGTCTCCCTATATGTCGATGTCCCCAGGCCGCGACCGTTCCTTGGTCGGCGGCGCCGCTAGCGGTCCGATTCTAACATTCGCATCCCTTCCCGGATGGCTATTATGCGAATGTTAGAATCGAAGGACCACTAGCAAATATACGTTTCTAGTGGAGCTTTGGATTTGACCTTCGCTTCGCGAGTTTGCCGCTAAATGGGTAGCGAAGGTCAAATCCGCTCCACTAGGCTCCTGTGCCTGCTTTGGCTCGCCGGCGTCGCCATGCGCATGACGCTGTTGACGGTTCCGCCGGTCATCCCGCTCATTCACGAAGAGCTCCGCATGTCGGAGACCCAAATCGGGCTCCTGATCGGACTTCCGTTGGCACTCTTCGCGATCGCCGCCGTGCCGGGCTCACTCCTGATTGCGCGTATCGGTACCCGGCTGGCGCTGATCCTCGGCATGACCATCGCCGCGGTTGCGGGCGGCGCGCGCGGCGCCGCGACCAACGTTTGGACGCTCTATGCGGCGGCGATTGCGACCGGGTTCGGCATTGCCATTATGCAGCCGGGGATGCCGACGCTCGTGCGCGAATGGCTTCCCGCTCGCGTCGGTGTCGGCACCATCGCCTATTCGAACGGCATGGTGGTCGGTGCCATGCTGCCGTCGATCCTGACCATTCCATTGGTCCTGCCGCTCGTAGGCGGTTCCTGGCGGCTCGATATCGTCGTCTGGGCGGTTGCCGCCTTGGTCATCGCCGGCGTGTTTTTTCTGGCGAGCCCGCAAGAAAGCCGGGGAAAATCCAGTCCAGGCTTTACCGCTACCGGCGGACGCTGGTGGCCGGAATGGAAGAATCCCGTGGTGTGGCTCGTCGCCTTTGCTTTCGGTTGCAACAACTCGCCGTTCTTTGGCGCCAACGCGTTTCTCGGCGATTACCTGGCAAGCGAAGGACAATCGCGCACACTTGGCTTCGCGCTCGCCGGACTGAACGGCGCGCAGCTCATCGCCCTGATTATTTTGATCTTGACGGCCAAGCGGCTGCAACGGCGAGCTTGGCCTTTCCTGCTGTTCGGACCCGCGATGCTCGCCGGATTCCTCGGCTTGCTCATTTTTCCGTCGCCGGTGGCGATCGTCTTGTGCACCAGCCTGATCGGTATCTCTACGGCGATCACCATGACTCCGACCTTGGCGCTGCCGGCACTGCTTGTGCCGCCGGCCGACGTGCCCCGAACCGCGGCTGGCATGTTCACCATCAGCTACACATGCGCGATCGTAATTCCGACGATTTGCGGCGCGCTGTGGGATCTGACCGGTAAGCCGTGGACGGCGTTCGTGCCGTTGTGCCTGTGCTGCGTCGGACTCACGGTTTTCGGCACGACTGCGGCGCGTTATCGTCCGATCGGGGAAGCGCGCGGCGAGCGCGCCTACGCGCAATGAGCACGCGTCCGAAGAAACAGCGAGCCGCGAGGAAGACCGCCAAGAAACGGCTCATGCTGCCGAGCGATCGACTCGCCTACTCCGCCATCACCGAGCGCGCACCGCTGAAACTTCCCGATGGCGCCCGCATGGTGGTGTGGGTCATTGTCAATGTCGAAGAATGGGACTTCGCCCAGCCGATGCCGCGGACGGTGCTCAGTCCACCGGCCGGCGGCTCGCCGATACCGGACGTGCCGAATTGGGCTTGGCATGAATACGGCAACCGCGTCGGCTTTTGGCGCTTTGTCGAATTGTTCGACGCGTTTTCCATTCCCGCGGTGCTAGCTATCAACGGCTCGGCCATTGCTGCCTACCCGCCGATTGTACGCGCGGCGCTCGAGCGCAAATGGGAATTCATCGGCCACGGCTTCACCCAGCGCAGCATGCAGAAAGTGGCGGACGAGCGCGCCGACATCCGCCGGACGCGCGACGTGATTGCCAAAGCAACCGGCGCGCCGCCACGCGGCTGGCTCGGGCCCGGCCTGACCGAAACCTGGGAGACGCCCGATCTCCTCGTCGAGGAAGGTTATGACTACGTCGCCGATTGGGTGCTCGACGATCAGCCGGTGTGGCTCAAAACGCGCACCAAGCCAATCCTCAACCTGCCTTACACGCAGGAATGCAACGACGTCGCCATGATGCTGATCCAGCATCACAAGGCGAGCGAATATTGCGACCGCGCGCTCGATCAGTTCGAGCAGATTTATGCCGACGCGGCCCGCTCCGCCCGCGTCATGGCCTTGGTCGTTCACCCCTACATCATGGGCGCGCCGCACCGCCTAAAATATCTGCGGCGGGTATTTGAAACCATTCGCGCGCGCAGCGGCGTGAAATTCTGGACCGGCGCCGAGATTGCCGACTGGTATCTCGCCACCGGCGCGAAGGCGCCATGACGGCGCAACAAAACGACGGCGATACCTCAGCGAACGGCGGCGCCAACGTCCAGGCGCGGCTCATGCTTCTCGCGATTTGCCTGATCTGGGGTTTGACGTGGCCGGCGATGAAGATCGCCTTGTACGACATGCCGCCGCTGACCATGCGGACCCTTACCGCCGGTTTTGGCGCGCTGGGTTTATTGCTGATCTGCCTCGTGCGGCGCCGCAGCCTCTATGTGCGGCCCGGCAAAGATTGGGCGCACGTATTCGTGGCCGGCGTTCTCAATATCACGGCATTCAGCCTGTTCAGCGCTTTCGCCCAAATGAGCGCGGCGACGACGCGCGTTGCGATCCTGAACTACATGATGCCGGTCTGGACGTTGGTGCTGGCCTGGGCGGTGCTCGGCGACCGCCCTACCCGCACGCAGTCGACTGCGATCGTCCTTTGCGCCATCGGCGTCGTCATCCTTGTCTTTCCCGTGGCACGAACCGGTGTGCCGCTGGGACTTCTGCTCGCAGTGGGCGCCGGTTTTAGTTGGGCGGCGGGCACCGTTTATCTCAAATGGGCTCGGCTCAACATCGATCCACTCGCGCTGGCCACCTGGCAGGTCATGGTCGCGCTCGTGATCATCACGGTGGCCATGCTCATTTTCGACGGCGGGCTTGAGGTTACGCACGCGCATACGGGCGCATGGATCGGCGTGCTGTTTTCCGGCATCGCCGGCAACGCCATCGCCTACGCGCTGTGGTTCGATATTGTCGGCCGGGTCTCCGCGCTCACGGCGACGCTCGGCATTGTCGGTATCCCGGTGCTCGGCGTCGTCTCCACCATGCTCATCATCGGTGAGCGCCTGACGGTCGCCGATACCGTCGGTTTCGCTTTCATCTTTGCCGCGTCGGTTTGCGCCCAGATTCCGCCGTCGGCTTTCCGGCGAATTATCGACCGAAGTCCTGCGCCAGTTTGACGATGCGTCCGACCATCGCGTTCGCCGGATCGGTGAGCGCATCGAGCACGGTGAAGTGATTGCCAGGGAATTCCGCGTAACGGGTTTGCGCGCCGCGACCGGCCCAGGTCTCCGCGAGAGCCGCGCTCTGGCGCTTGAACTCGCTCGTCTCACCATCGCCCACGGCGGCGTCGATCACGCGTCCTGGCGCGACCGGCCAAAACAACGGCGAGTCGCGGCGTGCGGTTTCAGCGTCGAGCCGCAGATCCTGATTGACCGGTAGGCCGAGCACCGGCGCGAGGTCGAAAATGCCGGAAAGCGCGAAGGCAGCCGGGACGAGATCGGCCGGCGCCTTCGGGTAGAGCGCTTGCCAATCGGTCCCGACCATGGCCGCAGCAAGGTGACCGCCGGCCGAATGCCCGGTGACCAAAAGGCGCTGTTCAAAGCGCTGCCACAGGAAAATGCATGCACGCCGGATTTGCACAATGATATCGGCGATGGTGACGATCGGACAGAGATCGTAACCAACCACCGCAACCGCGATGCCGCGCCCGTTCAAGCCACGCGCCAATTGGCTTGAAGAAGACGGATCAAACGCCCGCCAAAACCCGCCGTGGATGAACAGCGCCACCGGCGCGGTCTTATCCGCGGCCGGCCAAAAAAAGTCGATGATTTGCCGCGGCGTATCGCCATACGACAGGCCAAGCTCGGCACAATCGCGTTTGAGCGTCTCGGCGCGATAATCTTCGGCCTCCCGCGCCCAGCGGGCAAAAATCTCCGCGTGATCGGGCACGCGGGCGCGCAAGTTATATTCGTACTCGTAGTCGATGTCTGGCATTGATGACTCGGTGAGTTTTTGCTGGCTTTGCGAATTTCATGACAATGCGGCAACGCCGTTGCGCGGGCAAGCGGCCCAACCTAAAACGTCCAGGAGCAGTCAGGATCGTTGTCGATGCAGGTTAACGGCAAATCCACGCGCACCATCTGGCTCGAGCCGGATGGCTGGTCGATCAGCGTCATCGACCAGACAGCGCTGCCGCACCGGTTTTTGACCGCTCGCCTCGCCACGCTTGCAGAAGTGGCGCATGCGATCCGCACCATGGTGATTCGCGGCGCCCCCTTGATTGGCGCCACCGCGGCTTACGGCATCTGCCTTGCGCTGCGCCAAGACGCCTCCGATGAATCGCTTGAGCACGCTTACGCCACGCTGATCGCAACACGTCCCACGGCGGTCAATCTCAAATGGGCGCTCGATGAGATCATGGCGACTGTGCGCAACCGACCGCGAGCAGAGCGATCGAGTGCCGCTTATCGGCGCGCCGCCGAACTCTGCGAACAGGACGTCGCCACCAACGCCGCTATCGGCCGCAACGGACTGCCGCTGATCAAGGCCGCCGCCGCGCGCAAGAAACCCAACGAGCCGGTGAACGTGCTCACCCATTGCAACGCAGGCGCATTGGCCACGGTCGATATCGGCACCGCCACCGCTCCGATTTATCTCGCCCATGACAGCGGCATCGCCGTTCACGTTTTTGCCGACGAAACGCGGCCACGCAACCAGGGCGCTTCGCTGACCGCATGGGAGCTCGGCCAGCATGGCGTGCCGCATACCGTGATTGCCGACAATACCGGCGGACACCTAATGCAGCACGGCCTCATTGATCTCGTTATTGTCGGCACCGATCGCGTCACCGCAAACGGCGATGTTTGCAACAAGATCGGGACTTATTTGAAGGCGCTGGCCGCCCACGACAACACCGTGCCGTTCTATGTCGCGTCGCCGTCCTCGACCATCGACTTTTCGATTCGCGACGGCATCGCTGAGATTCCGATTGAACAGCGCAACGCCGACGAGGTGACGACCATCAGCGGCCGTACGCCCGACGGCCGCATCGAGAGCGTAAGGATCGTGCCTGACGGTTCGCCGGCGGCCAATTACGCCTTCGACGTCACGCCGGCGCGGCTTGTCACCGGACTGATCACCGAACGCGGCGTGATCGCGGCTTCCCACAGCGCAATCCAGGGGGCTTTTCCCGAACGCGCCGGCGGGGCAGAATAACTCCCACTACCTTCGGTTGTGCAGTTGGGGGTATGTGGCGTGGGTGAGCTCGAAAACCGGCACTCGGTCGATTTGCCGCTTCCCGGAATCCTGACCATGAACGTCAATTTGCTGCCCGCACCGGTCGATGGCCGGCAATCACCGACCGCCTTCGCGGTGGCACGCGGCACCGCGCGCCTCCTGCATGGGCTTGGCTATTCAGTGGTGAGCGAATTGCCGCTGCCGTCGGGCCGCCGCGCCGATCTCGTCGCGCTCGGCGGCGGCGGCGAGATTTTGATTGTCGAAATCAAATCGTCGATCGCCGATTTCCGGGCCGATCAAAAATGGATGGAATATCGGCCGCACTGCGATCGCCTGTTCTTCGCGACGTGCCCCGACGTGTGCTGTGGCATATTTCCCGCCGACGCCGGCTTGATCGTCGCCGACGCCTTCGGGGCGTCGATCATCAGCGAGGCGCCCGAGCACCGACTCGTGCCGGCACGGCGCCGGACTATGATGCTGCGGTTCGCGCACGCCGCGGCGCTACGTCTTCAGGCGCTGGCAGACCCGCAAGGGCCGTACGGCGGTTTGGTCTAGCGCTCGGACTGTTGCTCGGCTTCGCCGAGCGACGAGGGCGCCGCCGCCGCGCCGGTTCGCGCGTCCGCGAGCGCACTCGGCGTGAATTCCCTGACGCCGTCGCGATTGAGCGCGAATAGCGGCTCGACCCGCTGCAATTCGCCGTCCTCGAGCAACACCAGGCGGCGGTTATCGAGCAGCAGCCACTTTTCGCCATCGCGCACGGCGAGCATCGCGTGGTCTTCGCCAAGACTAAGGTCGCGCACGATAACGAGGCGTAGATCATTCTCGCCGATCCCGGCCTCGCCGAGCGCGACGTATTTGGCAATGGCGTAGTCCTCACAATCGCCGCGGCCGCTTCCCAACGTTTCGAGCGGCGCGCTCCAGCGATCGATAACACCCCATTGCGCCAGGTCGCTCATCGGCTTGATGGCGAGATTAATCGCGCGATTGATGGTGCCGATGCGAGCGCGCCCTTCACGCCCCTGGCCCTCGGCAATGACGGCTAGAAGTTTTTGCGCCGGTGCCGGGCAGGTTACGGCGGCCTCGCGACAACGCCGTAGCACGTCCCTATCGGCGGCGATTTCGGCAGCCACGCGGTTCCACTTGGTCAGAATTTCGCCTCGCGCCAACGCGACGCTGTCGAGGCCGAACAGATCGGGCACGGATTGCGCGTGTAGCGCCGCCCCTAGATCAATCGCGGCGACATTAATCTGCCATTGCGCACGAGCACCGCCGGGATTGCCGAATGCGGCAAGCAGGAAAACGCTCAGCGCGGCAAGCCCGCGCGCAGCAATGCGAATAGACATTTGACGTCCCTGCGGCCGGGACTGCTCGCCCGGCTCTTGTTCAGGAACGCGATAAACTTGTTGCTGCTGCTATGGCGTTAAGGACGCACACGCGGGGCGGAAACGATGCAAAACAGCGTGAAGGAAAGCTGATGGGATTGCGTACAAATTTAATGAAGCTGCGTCAGTGAGGCTCCTGTACAGCGTTTTAGCTTTGCGTTTTAATGCAATAATTCGAAATGCAACTAATCCATCAATCGGGAGGACATGATGCGCCGGATGCATCCACTCGTATTCTGTAGCGCCGCCGCGATGATCGCCTTGGCGCTTGGTACCGGCGCGGCTTCCGCCGAGGACAAGACATTCGAGCTCAAGCTGTCGCACTGGGTGCCGCCGACGCATCCGCTGCAGAAGGCGATCGAGCAATGGGGCGCCGATGTCGAACAGGCTTCCGGTGGCACCATCAAGTACAAGGTTTTCCCGTCGCAGCAGCTTGGCAAAGCATTCGATCATTACGACATGGCGCGCGACGGCATCGCCGACTTCACCTACGTCAATCCCGGCTATCAGCCGGGCCGGTTCCCAATCATCGCCGCCGGTGAGTTGCCGTTCATGGTCGGCGACGCGCATGGCGGAATCCGCGCCATCGACGCCTGGTATCGGAAATACGCCGCGACCGAGATGAAAGACGTGAAGTACTGCTTCTCGTTCATCCTCGATCCGCTCACTTGGCATTCGAAGACCAAGAAGATCATGGTGCCGGGCGACATCAAGGGCATGAAGATCCGGCCTTCGCAGGCGACCGTGGCCGCTTGGGTCACACTACTCGGCGGCACCAATGTTCAAGCGAGCGCCACCGAAGTCCGCGACGTATTGGACAAAGGCGTGGCCGAGGCAGTGAACTTCCCATGGGGATCAGTACCGCTTCTCGGCGTCGACAAGGTCACGAAGTACCACATGGACGCGCCGACCAATACGGTGACGTTCCAGTGGCTGATGAACGCGCAAGTTTATGCCGCCATGTCGCCGGCACAAAAAAAGGTCATTGACGATCACTGTACGACGGAATGGGCCGGCAAATTCGCCGACCCCTGGGCCGATTTCGAGCATTCAGGCATTGAGAAGGTCCGGGCCGAACCGGGGCATGAGGTCTATACCATTTCGGCGGAGCAGCTTGCCGAGTGGAAAAAATCGGCGGAGCCGCTGCAACAGAAATGGGCCAGTGCCGTCCGTGACGCCGGTGGCGATCCCGATACCATCATGAAGGAGCTGAAGACGGCGCTCGAGCAATACAAAGCGGCGTATTGATGCCGTCGGACACGACTGCACTTCTCGACGAATTGGCCGAATCCGACGCCGCCCCCGGAGACGGGCGGCGCGGACCGATGAATTGGTTCATCGACTTTATCGAACTGGTCGCCGCAGCGTTCGTCGGCATTGTCGCCGCCGACATCTTCATCTCCGTCATGCTGCGTTATTTCTTCAGCGTGCAGATTCCCGACGCCTATGACTTCGGCCGCCTGCTGCTCGGCATTTTGATTTTCTGGGGCATCGCCGCGACCAGCTACCGCGGCACCCACATTACCGTCGACCTCCTCTACGCCAATGTCAGTCCGCGGTTTCAGCGCGCAATCGACGTGTTCGCGACGCTCGTGCTGCTCTTCGTGGTCACGGTGCAGACCTACACCCTCTACGACAAAGTCTGGAGCACGCGGGCCGATCACGTGCTGACCTTCGATCTGCGGCTGCCGACCTGGCCGTTCTTTCTCGTGGCGTGGCTGGGCGACGTGTCCGCCGTGCTCTTGATCGCGATCCGGACTTACCGGCTGATCTTCCAGCCCGGCGAGTTCGGCACCCGCTATCAGATCAAGCCGGTCGAGTAAGCGGCATGAGCAGCGAGACAGTCGCCATCGTCGGGTTTGTGGCGCTGTTCGCTTTGATGCTGATGCGCGTGCCGGTCGGTATGGCCATGGGACTCGTCGGCGTCAGCGGCTTCGCCTATCTGGTCAATGGCGCGGCGGCGCTCAAGATCATCGGTCATACGTCAATGCGCACGGTGACCGACTATACCTTCGGCGTCATTCCCATGTTTTTGCTCATGGGCGCCTTCGTCACCAATTCCGGCATGAGCCAGGAACTGTTCCGCGCCGCCAATACCTTTCTTGGTCACCGGCGCGGCGGGCTCGGCATAGCGACCATCGCCGCCTGCGGCGGATTCGCCGCCATATCCGGCTCCTCGGTCGCCACCGCGGCGACTTTCTCGACCGTGGCCTATCCGGAAATGCGGCGGTACGGATATCCGGAATCGTTCGCTGCCGGCGTGATCGCGGCCGGCGGCACGCTTGGCGCCATGCTGCCGCCGTCAACGGTTCTCGCGGTGTACGGCATCATCACCGAGCAGGACATTGGCAAGCTGTTCATTGCCGGCATCCTGCCCGGAATCCTCGCCGCCACGATGTATATGATGACGGTGGCGCTCATCGGCTGGGCTCGCCCGAAATTCCTGCCCTCCGGTCCGCGCAGTTCCTGGACGGAGCGGCTGCGCAGCGTGCGCGACGTCTGGGCAACGCTGTTGCTTTTTATCTTCGTCATCGGCGGCCTCTATGGTGGCCTGTTCACGCCGACCGAAGCCGGCGGCGTCGGCGCCGGCGGCGCGCTGATCATCGGCGTGCTGCGCGGCCGGCTTGGCGGGCAGGCGATCCGCCGCTCGCTGCTGCAAGCCACCCGCACCGCCGCCGCCGTCTTCACCGTACTGATCGGTGCGCTTCTGTTCGGCTATTTCCTGACGGTCACGCAGACGCCGCAGAACGTCACCGCTTTGCTCACCGGTCTCGGCATCGGGCGCTACGGCGTGCTGGCGCTGATCATGGTGATGTACATCGTGCTTGGCTGTTTGATGGACTCTCTGGCCATGGTCATCCTGACAGTCCCGATCATCTTTCCCGTCATCAAGGAGCTCGGCTTCGATCCAATCTGGTTCGGCATCATCATCGTCATGACCGTCGAGCTCGGATTAATTCATCCACCCGTCGGCATGATCGTGTTCGTCATCAAGAGCGTGATTGGTGACATCGATTTTTCCACGATCTTCAAGGGTGTCATTCCCTTCATCATCACCGATCTCTGCCGGCTGGTGATCTTGATCGCGTTCCCGATGATTGCGCTCTATTTGCCGTCGCACATGTGAAGGCGCCGACAAAAACGCCCCGGCAGCGGACGCGATGATTCACGCTCTGCCGATCGCGACAACAAATTTGATAGCGGATGAGCGAGATCGCGCGGCGCGCGATCAGCTGCGGCCGGTGCCGGTGAGGACCGCGCGGGTGGCGCGGTCAGGCCCGAAATCATCGATGCTGTCGATGGACAGAAGATCGGCGAGACGGGTGCGGGCGCGGTTGACCCTGCTCTTGATGGTGCCGACAGCACAGCCGCAAATAGCGGCGGCTTCTTCGTACGAGAATCCCGACGCCCCGACCAGGATCAATGCTTCGCGCTGATCGGACGGAAGCTTCGAAAGCGCACCGCGAAATTCATTGAATTCGACGCGGCCGGTCTGCTCTGGATGCGATTTGAGGGTGTCCGCATAACGCCCTTCCGCGTCTTCGACTTCACGCCGGCGCTTGCGATACTCGGAGCGGAACAGGTTGCGCAAAATGGTGAACAGCCAGGCCGGCATGTTAGTGCCCGGCTGAAATGAATCGATATGGGCCAGCGCGCGCAACAATGTTTCCTGCACGAGATCGTCGGCGCGATCGACATGACCGCACAGCGAGATCGCGAACGCGCGCAGACTCGGCACGGTCGAAAGCACTTGATCGCGTATGGCGGGATCGAGCTTCATGCCGTGGGATCTTCCTGTTCGCTGAGGCGGCGAACCAAGTCGTTAATGTGCTGAGGAACGCCCTCTTTGACGACGTCGTCATATAAGGCGCGCAGTTGCTGCCCAATGCGGGCCTGCACTTCGCGTCCAAGGCGGACTTCACTTTTTCGATGCGTCGGCCGTCCCATATTGTCCCAAGCTTGCGGTGTTTCCGCGTCCGGCGCCGATGATTCAACGTTAGCGGGCTTACCGGGCTTCATGTTTCTTTACCCCTCCGACCCCTCTTTTGCTGGCAGATTACCCCAGACGTTGTCGAACAACGCCCTGCCCACAGGTTGGTTCCGGTCGTTGGAACCATTTTGGGAACTTTGATTGTGCAGGTGCGTTCTAGACCCTAGCATCGGGTAAGTGGAAGGGGAGGGTTTGCCCTTGTCGACCTCACAAGCCGTCGTTCAACATTTGCCATTTCTGCGCCGATACGCGCGTGCCTTGACCGGCAGTCAGGCGTCCGGCGACGCCTATGTTGCTGCCGCACTAGAATCGCTGATTGCCAGTCCCAAGTTATTGGAATCAGAAGCTAATCCTCGCGTTTCCCTATACCGTTTGTTCACCAAGATTTGGAATTCGATCAAGGTCAACGGCACCGCCGAGGGCGTAGAGCCGAATTCCCCGCCTCAACAGCACCTTACGCAGATCACGCCGCGCCCGCGCCAAGCCTTTTTGCTGGTCGCGCTGGAAGGTTTTTCCGAAGAGGACGCGGCCCGCATCCTTGACTGCGATCTGCCGACCTTGCGGTCCTTGGTCGAGGAATCCGGCCGCGAGCTTGCCGCCGAGATTGCGACCGATGTTCTGATCATCGAGGACGAAACCTTCATTGCCATGGACATCGAGGCGCTGGTGGAGAGTCTGGGCCACCGGGTCATCGGTGTGGCGCGGACCCACGCGGAGGCGATTGCACTTGCCCGCAAAACGCCGCCGGGCCTCATCCTCGCCGACATCCAACTCGCCGATGGCAGTTCCGGCCTGGACGCAGTGAATGAGCTTCTCAACTCATTCGAGGTGCCGGTGATTTTCATCACCGCGTATCCGGAGAGGTTCCTCACCGGACAGCGCCCGGAGCCGGCATTCTTGATCGCGAAACCCTTCCAGCTCGCGGTCGTGTCCGCCGTAGCCAGCCAGGCACTCTTCTTTGGGCGAAAAGCACGCCTGCGCGAGCGCCAAGCCACCGCCTAAGTCCATAATCCCGCTCGTCTTCGCGGAATAGCTTGCCGTCGCGGCAAGTGGGAGCGTGGCTGCGCGCTCCCGCCGCGAGTCTAGCCTAGCGCTCTTGGCAAAAAAATAGGGCGCAGCCGCCTCGCGGCTGCGCCCTTTATTAACCGGCCAAGCACGGGGGGAGGGGGGAAAGGATTGACCGGTCTTCACTACAAAGCCCGACCCTGACTTTTGTTCCCCCTTGTTTTCGTCCCACTACCGGTCCCCTGGCCCTGTTCCCTTGCGCAAAGACCGGGCACAATCGCCCTACCCACCTTCGCTGAAAAGCCATGGACGAAGAAAGAGTTACCTTTCCTTCCGCCGGTCTACGCCTGCACGGCGCATTAGGCGTGCCGGCGGGCTTGGGGCCCGCCGAGCAGCGCGCTGGTTTTCTGGTGCTGCACGGTTTCGGCGGCAATTGCGATTCCGCAGGCGTCATCAATCCGACACGGGTGCTCAATTCGCTCGGCTACGCGACGCTGCGCTTCGACATGCGCGGATGCGGCAAGAGCGAAGGCGAATTCGGACGCATCATCTGCCTGGACCAAGTGGAAGACCTCGGCAACGCCCTCTCATTCTTCGCCCAGCATCCATCCGTGCATCCCGATCGGATCGGCGTGATTGGTTCGAGCTTCGGCGGCGCCGTCGCCGTCTATGCCGGCGGCACTAACCCGCGCATAGCAGCGGTCGTCTCCAATGGCGGCTGGGGTCACGGCCAACGCAAATTCCGCGGCCAGCATTCCAGCCCCGAAGCCTGGGCGAAATTCACCGCCATGCTCGAACAAGGCCGCGCCACCATTGCCCGCACCGGCAAATCGCTCATGGTGCCGCGCGAGGAAATTGTGCCCATACCGGCCCATGTCAGAGAAAATCTTGATCGCCAAAATGTGCAAATGCTGGCAACCAACTCGGTCGAGATGTTTCCCGCCGAAACCGCGCAGAGCATGTTCGACTTCCGCGCCGAGGATGTCGTCGGCAAGATTGCGCCGCGACCGCTGCTTCTCATTCACGCCGCCAACGATTCGGTGACGCCGACCGAGCAGTCAGTGGAAATGTTCAAGCGCGCCGGCCAACCGGCGGAACTTCATCTGTTCAGCGGCCTCGATCATTTCTTGTTCAACGAAAATTCCACCCGCATCTGGAACGTGCTGCGTGACTGGCTCGCCGCCTATTTCCCGGCAAGGACATGAGCGGCGACGAAATCGTTGTCAGTCACGAAGAACTGGCGCGCTTCATCAGCGATGCGCTGAAGGCCGCTGGTGCCAGCGCGGCGGATGCGGCGGCCGTGGCGGATGGATTGATATGGGCCAACCTGCGCGGCGTCGACGGCCACGGCGTATCGCGGCTTCCCTCTTATCTCGCCATGATCAAGCGCGGCGACGTGGATCTGAAAGCGCAGCCCCGCCTGGTGCGGGAAACGGCGGCAACCTTCGAAATCGACGGCGGCGGGGGTTTCGGTCCGGTCGCGATGATGCAAGCCCTCGCCGTCGCGCTCGAGCGCCGCCAAAAAGCCGGGAGCTGTTTCGGACTCGTGCGCAACACGACGCATACCGGCGCCGTCGGACGCTACGTGCAGTGGCTCGCCGAGCGCGGCTGCATCGGTATCATCATGGTCGCGGGGCCGGCCTTCGTGGCCTTTCACGGTGCCCGCGCGCCGAGCTTAGGAACAAGCCCGATCGCTATTGCCGTGCCGACCAGCCGCGGGCCGATCGTGCTGGACATGGCCACAAGCACGATTTCCAACGGAAAAATCTTGCAGGCGCGGGCGACCGGCAGCCCACTGCCGCCGGGAACGGTGCTCACCGGCGCGGGCGTGCCGACCACCGACCCGCAGCAGGCGGCGATTCTGCTGCCGCTCGGCGGACCGAAGGGCTCGGGGCTTGCCCTGATGTTCGAACTCATCGCCAGCGTGCTCGCGGCCGCGCCAATTCTAACGCCGGCGCTTGGTGCGCAAAAATCCCGGCGGCTTCGGCAAAACTGCGCGATCCTCGCCATCGACATAGAGGCTTTTCGGCCGCTGACCGGCTTCGTTGAAGACACCGACGCGCTCGCGGCGATTCTTAAAGCTCTGCCGCGGCAAAGCGGGTTTGATGAAATTTTGCTGCCGGGTGAGCGCGCCGCCCGCACCGAAGCCGAGCGCCGCCAATCGGGTATCCCGATCCCGCGCGCAATGTGGACCGAGCTTGATGCGCTCGCCGCCGCGCACAGGATTAAGTTGCCGGCGACGATATCCTCGCCGGCAACTTAGGCGTCTCGGAAGCCGATAATCTGCGCCGCGTTAGATATGCTCGATGTACGGCAACGGCACGTAGGTATAGCCGGTTTGCGCTTTGACTGCGCGGCCAAGCCCCGGGAACGGAAGATGGGCGCCGGCAAACAGGAGCCCGTCGGTAGCGACCATGTCGAACACCCGGTTGCGCGTGGCAATCGCCATCGCCGGGTCGGCGTCGTAGACGATCGAACGATCCGGCTCCGGGAATTGCAACACCGCATTGTGGACGATGTCACCCCAGAGCAGGAGCTCATCGCCGTTTGATGACAAGCGGACCATGCTATGGCCGGGCGTATGGCCGGGCGCGAACATTGTGGTCAAACCGGACACAGGGCTCGAACCGTCCTTGAACATCTGCAGCTTGCCGGATTCCGCATAAGGCTTAATCGACATGCGCGCGATGTCGAAAAAGCCTTTAACGTCCTGGGGCACGCTGTTGTAGATCTGCTCCGACGTCCAGAAGCCGTGCTCCTGATCGCCCACATACACAACGGCATTCTTGAACAGCGCCTTCTTGTCGGCGGTGAGGAGGCCGGGCACGTGGTCGGGGTGCATGTGCGTGATGATAACGACGTCGATCTGATCCGGCGTCACACCAGCGTCAGCAAGATGTTGCGGCAACTTGCCTAACGTCGGCCCGAAGTGGCTGGAAGCGCCGGTGTCCACCAAAACCAGCTGCTTTCCGGTATTGACCAGCCAGGTATTGACGGAGGTCGTCGATTTTTTTGGGAAGTATGCGTTATCCAGCAGCTGCCCTGCCCGATCCTTATCACCGGAAAATAAATCGGCATCGAACGGCAGGTTGCCGTCGCTGAGCACTGTGACCTCGAAATTACCGACCTTGTGACGATAAATGCCGGGCGCTTGTACACCCGCAAACGGCGCAGCCATATTGATTCCTCCTCTACGTTTATTGGCGCGCATCCGACAGAGCTCGCGCGCTGTGACATGGCCCTATAGCAAGAATAAACCGACGTGGCGACGGCGGTATTACGCCTCTGCAAGCCGCAAGCCGACGAGACGCTCGAGCAACGCGTGATCAGCGAGAAGCCGTTGTGACTCGCCGCTATGCACCACCCGGCCGCGCTCCAACACCAGGGCGTTCTGCGTCAACGAGAGCGCGATATCGGCGTGCTGTTCTACCAGGATAAATGCGTTCGTGCCTTCGCTGGTCATTCGCCGAATCGCCGCGGCAAGCTCTTCGACCACGATCGGCGCCAGACCCTCGAGCGGCTCATCGAGCAGAAGCAGCGCCGGATTGGTCATGAGCGCGCGCGCGATCGCCAGCATTTGCTGCTCGCCGCCGGAGAGCTGATTCCCGAGATTGCGCCGGCGTTCGGCGAGCCGCGGGAACAGCTCGTAGACATTTCGCAGCTGCCAGCGTCCGTCGCGCGCGGCGACGGTAAGATTTTCCTCGACGCTGAGCGAAGGAAAGATTTCGCGTTCCTGCGCGACCCAGCCAATGCCGCCGAGCGCACGGCGATGCGGCGGCTCCCGCGTGATGTCACCGCCGCGCCAGAGAATGCGGCCGCGCCCAACGCGCGTGTAGCCCATGATGGTCAGGAGCAGCGTCGATTTGCCGACGCCATTTCGGCCGAGGACGGCGAGGCCGCCGTGCTGTGGAAGCGCGAACGACACGCCGTCGAGCACCACGGCGGAGCCATATCCCGCGCGCACGTCATCGAGCGCAAGCAGCGGCTCAGCCATGATGCAAGCGCGCTCCGCTCGCCGGCATTTTGTCGAGCGCCTTGCCCAGATAGACCGCGCGCACGCGGGGATCAGTGGCGATTTCGTGCGGAGCGCCCTCGATCAGCACGCGCCCGCCCACCATGACAATGATCCGTGTGGCAAAGCGGAAAACGAGCTCCATGTCGTGCTCGATGAACAGGACAGTTATGTCGCGGGAAAGACCGGCGATCGCCGAAAACAATTCCGTGCTCTCCTCCCGCGGCACGCCGGCGGCAGGTTCGTCGAGCAACAAAACTTTCGGCCGCGTCGCCAAGGCGAGCGCAATTTCGAGGAGCCGCTGCTGGCCGTAGGCCAGCTCGCGCGTGGGCCGATTGCAGACCGAATCGAGCTTGAGCGTGCAGAGAATAGCGTACGCTTCCTCGATCTCGCGCGGGTAAGCGGGGAGCTCCCGCCACCACGTTCGCGCGGCGCGGCTTCGCTCGCAGACCGCGAGCGTCACCGATTCGAGTGCCGTCAAATGCGGAAACAGCGAATTGATTTGATAGGTCCGGACAAGCCCGCGCCGCACCCGCTGATCTGGCGGCAGCGCGGTGATGTCGGAATCCTCGAGCAAAATCCGTCCGGCGTCCGGCCGTAGCATCCCGGTCATGAGATTAATCAGCGTAGTCTTGCCGGCGCCGTTCGGACCGATCAGTGCGTAGCGCACGCCCTGCGGCAATTCGATATCAATGCCGCCGGCCGCGACCAGCGAGCCGAAGCTTTTGGCGAGACCTCGCGCCGCCAGCGCCGGCGCGTTCATGCGCGACTCCAGCGCGAAGCCAATTTCGCCAAGCCGCCGAGAATGCCGTTTGGCAAGAGCACAACCACCGCGACCAGCAGCAGGCCGATCCAAAAGTACCAGTATTGCGGCGCGATGCCGGAGAACTGATCGCGTGCGACCATGTAGATGACGGCGCCGACGAGTCCGCCATAGAGCCGTCCGGCGCCGCCGAGCACCAACATGACCAGCACGTCGGCGGAACGGCTCAAGTCGAGCGAATCGAGCGAAACGGTCTCCGTCGTCTCGGTCAACAAAGCGCCGGCAATGCCGGCGATGGCCGCGGCGATCGTATAGATCGTGCGGATATGCGCGCGGCTGGGCGCGCCGATCGCCGGCATGCGTACGAAATTTTCGCGTATGCCGCGCAGCGAGAGGCCGAATGGCGAATGAATGAGACGCCGTGCAAACAAGAACGCCACAAACAGCACGGCAAGCGCGTAGCCGAAAGCAGTCTTGCCATACAAATCAAAACGGAAATGACCGAGAAGCTTCCAGGTATGAATGCCCTGCAAGCCGTCCATGCCGCCGGTCAGCCAGCCGAGACTGTTGGCGAGTTCGGCCAACAACAGGCCGAAACCAAGCGTGAGCATGATCAGCGCAAGATGGCGAAACCGGCAGATGACAAAGCTCGTCGCGTAGCCGACCAGTCCAGCGACGGCGGCCGCGGCGACAAGCCCGCTCAGCGGCTCGCCCCAGCCATGTTTCGACAACAGCCCTGCCGTATAGGCGCCGGTACCAAAGAAGGCGGCATGGCCGAGCGAAACGATGCCGGCATAGCCGAGTATCAGGTCGAGCGACAGCGCGAACATTCCGGCGATGGCGATCTGGCTCGCCAGCGACAGATAATTGGGAAACAGCAAGTAGGGCGAAAGCGCCGCGATCCAGAAAACGATCTCCACCGGGCGCCAGCGCGTCTGCGCCCGCAAATAGAGAACCGGCGTGCTCGTTTTTTCCGCCAGCGCCATGACTCAGCGTCTCCCAAGGAGCCCGAGCGGACGCCACATCAACAGCGTGATCATCACGAGGTAGATCAGGAACGCGCCGAGCTGGGGGACGTAATATTTACCGGCGATGTCGCTGATGCCGAGCACAATTGCGGCGACGAACGAACCGGCAATGGAGCCAAGGCCGCCAACCGAAACCACGATGAGCACGTAGACGAGATAGGTGAGCGCAAAATACGGATCGAGTCCGACGATGTCGATTGCCAGCGCGCCGCCTAATCCGGCGAGACCGCTGCCAAGCGCGAAGGTGACGGCGAAAGTGCGGTCGACGTTGATACCCAATCCGCGCGCCATGCGCTCGTTGTCGACGGCGGCGCGCACGCGCGCGCCGAACCGTGTGTATTCGAGCGCCAACACCAGCACGATGGTTATCACCAGCGCGGTACCGAGAAGAAACAGCCGGTAAACCGCGAAGCGGGTGCCAAGAAAAATGAGCGAGTCGCGCAGATACGCCGGCAGCAGAAGCGGCTGCTGATCGGTGCCGAAGAAGTAGGCGGCGGCTCCGATAGAGATGAAAACGATGCCGATGGTCAGCAAAACCTGATCGAGCTCGCTCGCCCGATAGAGCCGTCGAAACAACGTCCGTTCGAAAGCGATGCTGACAATCGCGGCGACGACGAACGCGCAAGGCAGCGTCGCCAAGAACGGAAAGCCAAGTCGCTTCATCAACGCGACGGTGACGTAACCGCCCAGCATGGCAAAACTGCAATGGGCGAGATTGATGAAATTCATCATGCCGAGCGTCACCGACTGTCCGACCGACAGCAAAAATAACAACATGCCGTAAGCCAGGCCGTCGAACAGAACGCCGAAAACGGGAGGAAGCATGGACGGAGCGTCTCTTGATCGGGCGGACACGGTACCGGACGATGCGGCAAGCGGCCAAGCTATTTCCCGGCCCACCGTACCATTTCGCCTCGCACGGAGCGGCGATTTTCCTCTCCACCACCGTCTCGGCTTTTACTTGCCCATTGACGCTTTGTACGGATCCTTGACGTCGGGGATGGCCGCGATCTCGGCATTGACGAGTCGGTCGCCCACCTTCTCGACTTTGCGGATATAGACGGTTTGCACGATGTCGCGCGTCTCCGGGTCGATTAAGATCGGCCCGCGCGGGCTTTCCCAACTGGCGCCCTTGGCGGCGTTGATGAGCGAATCGCCGTCGGTTTTACCGCCGGACTTTTGCAGCGCCACATCGATCAGGCGCATGCCGTCATAGCCGCCGACCGAAAAGAAATCCGGATTGCGGTGATATTCGTTGACGTAGGCTTGCACGAACTCGTCGTTCAGCGGCGAGCGGTGCGTGTAATCGTAGTGGCTGGCGGTGATGATGCCGATGGCAATGTCGCCCATGCTGGCCAAGGCATGTTCGTCGGTGATTTCGGCCTGCCCCAGCACTTCGATCTTTTGCGGATCGACGCCGCGTTCCGCCAAGGCCTTGCCGAACGCGCCCGGCTGGGCGCCCCCGGGGATCATGACGAAAATGCCTTGAGGGTTGAGGTCCTTGGCGCGCTGCACATAGGCGGAGAAGTCCGGGCTCTGCACCGCCATGCGGACGGAGCCGAGAATCTCGCCGCCCGCTTCCTTGAAGCCTTTATGGAATGCCGCTTCGGCGTCGATGCCCGGACCAAAGTCGGCGACGAGTGTGTAAGCGCTTTTAAGGCCGTTTTGCGCCGCCCAAGTCGCGAGCGTCTGGTTGAGCTGCGGAACGGTGAAAGAAACGCGCGCGACGTAGTTTGATTTGGTGGTGATGATGGCGGTGCCCGCGTTCAAGATCACCATGAACTTTTTGGCTTCCGCCGAGACATCGGCTGCCGCCAGCGCGTTCGGCGTGAGCTGAAAGCCGGTCAGAATATCGACGTTATCGCGGGTGATCAGTTCCTGCGCCAGGCGCTTGGCGACCGGCGGATTGATGCCGCCGGTATCCTTGCGGATGATTTCGACATCGCGCCCGCCGAGCTTGCTGCCGTGCTGCTTGAGATAGAGCTTGAGGCCGTTGTCCGATTGCGCCGACGGATCGGCGAACTGGCCCGAATAGGCCATGATGATGCCGATTTTGACGGCGTCTTCGGCGTGACCGGCGGCCGGCAAAAGGCTCGGCACGACGGCGATCAGTGCGGCCAGCCAGACGCGCTTCATCGTATCCTCGCGTTATTCGTTGCGCCCAAGCCGCAACTTTATTTCTTCATACGCTCCTTCACCGGATCTTTGACGTTCTCGACCTTGTCGAATTCGATATTGACGAGTTCGTTTCCGACCTTCTCCACGCGGCGAATGTAAACAGTCTCCACGATGTCGCGGGTTTCCGGATCGATCATGATCGGCCCGCGGGGACTCTCCCAGCTCATGCCCTTGGCCGCGGCGATCAAAGCGTCGCCGTCGGCATTGCCGTTGGTTTTCTTCAAGGCCTCATAGATCAAGTGCATGCCGTCATAGCCGCCGACCGAATAAATGTCGGGATTGCGGTGAAACTCGTCATTGTAGGCTTTGACGAATTCGTGGTTCAGCGGCGAGTTGTGATTGTAGTCGTAATTCGACACCGTGATTATTCCCAACGCGGTGTCGCCCATGCTCTTGAGCGCGGTTTCAAACGTGAGCGCATCCTGGCCCAACACTTTGATCTTGGAGGTATCGATGCCGCGCTCGGCGAGAGCCTTGCCGACCGCGCCCGGTTGCGCGCCGCCCGGTATCCAGATGTAGATCGCGTCGGGGTTTACGTCCTTGGCGCGCTGGACAAAGGCGGAAAAATCCGGATTGGCGACCGGGAAGCGCACCGATCCTGCGATCTCGCCGCCCGCTTCCTTGAAGCCCGTGTGAAACGCGGCTTCCGCATCGATCCCGGGACCGTAGTCGGAGACCATGGTGTACGCCGTTTTGATCCCGTGCTTTGCCGCCCAGGTGCCGAGCGTTTGATTCAGCATCGGCGTGGTCACCGAGGTGCGCGCGATGTAGGGCGATTTGGTCGTGATGATCGAGGTGGCTGCGTTCATCACCACCATCAATTTCTTGGCTTCGGCGGACACGTCAGCCGCAGCGAGCGCGTTCGGCGTCAGCGCGAAGCCGGCGATGATGTCGGCGTGGTCGCGCACGATGAGCTCTTGCGCGAGCCGCTTGGCGACATCGGGGGCAATGCCGCCGGTATCCTTGCGGATGAATTCGAGTT
>Ga0302326_10006931_pt1 | contig 25324 bp, 20 predicted proteins | sample Palsa_T0_3_FD_202264 | JGI IMG/M metagenome (GOLD analysis project Ga0302326, IMG submission 202264) | Peat permafrost microbial communities from Stordalen Mire near Abisko, Sweden - Palsa_T0_3 | ecosystem: Environmental > Terrestrial > Soil > Palsa > Peat permafrost | place: Sweden: Abisko... | reverse complement strand
GAAAGACCCGCTCGCCGCTCCCGCCAGCGCCGCCTCCGGCTGCCACGCCAGGCTATCCCAGTCGTGTACCACCCACACCTGCTGGCCGTGCCACCGCAGGTTCTGCGCCTCGAAGTCGGCGTGGCCCAGCACGCACGGCAGGCCGGCGGCCAGTATCCGCCGCCGAGCCCGCTCGGCCGTGTCAGCGACGTACGCGGGCACGACGCTCTGGTCCCGGTTATCCAGGCAGTCCATCGCCGGCCATACCCCCGGATCGGTGTGGTCCCAGCGCACCCAGGGCGGATTCGGCAGCGGCGGTGCGACGGTCACATCGGCCAGTTCGGTCATCAGCCGGGCGAACACCCCCGCGTAGCACGCGGCCACGTCCGGCGAGTCCCCCTGCAGCATGTCGCCGCCGGGCCGGAACTCTTCCGCGTGCACAGCGAGCGAACCGGCACCGGTCACCGGCGTGAGCGGCCGGGCACAGGGAAACCCGCGCTCGGCCAGCCGGGCCTGCGCCGCGACACACGACACGGCCCGGCCGCCATCGGCGCGTGCCTTGACCACCACGTCCGCACCGCCAGCCAGCCGCAGGCCGACCACCATCGAGACTTGCTGCAGGTGGAACAGCACGGCGGCGGGTTCGCCACCCAGATGATCCAGGCACCAAGCCGGCAACCAGTCCGGCAGATCGTCCAACGGCACAATCAGGACTGTGCCATAGGCGCCGAACGCTCTGGAAACCAGATCCCCCGCAGGACCTGACTAATGAAAGTTACCGGGTCGGCTGTCCGGGCTGCTGGCGCGGTGATCCCTGGGTGCGCGCCAGCGCGGGAGCGGATCACCAAGCTTACAGGGATTTGACGTGAAGTTGACTTACTCTATGAAGTTGAGTAATTTAAGTTACTCATGCTTAGGAGGGCGGATGGATCAGGCGGAAAGAGACCACATCCAGCACGAACTCGAAATCGCGGCGAACGAGCTCCTCCCCGGCTGGATACGCCGGGTCGAGCTGCTGCAACACGACGACGCGCCGATGATCGAGCCGGGCCAGCTGATGCCCAGGCTCGTCTTCACCGATCCCGGCGACCGCCTGCAAGATCCGCATCCCGATCCCCGCAAGGTGGCCAAGTCGGCCAGGACGTTCAAGCTGGCGGTCGGTCCCGGGCTCAACCAGTTCCGGGGCACCCTGTTGCAGCGGTGGCCTGAGATCCGGTACCTCGAGGTGATGACCGAAGACAACAGCGGCCAGAGGACGGGCGGTAACGTCCGGTTCGTCGAAGACGGCCGCGAGGCCGCCGATGGTGAATTCACTCACGTGATGGTGCGGCTCAAGACGGCCGAGCTGGACATCGTGGACACGCTGATCGCCGCGGGCATCGCGAACAACCGCGCGGAGGCCATCCGCTGGGCCCTGACCCGCATCCGCGAACGCCCGTCCTACGAACAGTTGCGGCAGCACACCCGCGACATTGAACGGCTCAAGAGCGAGTTCTAACGCGGGCGCGCCCCGATAGCTGCCAGCCGACGCCGGTACTGCACGGCCGTCCGCCCATGTCGTCGACGGTTCTGCGCAGGCTCAGCATCTGACTCGTTGGCTCGCGCGACTCTCGCGCCGGTGGGCCGATCTGTCCTGCTCGCACAGCATGCAGTTAGGCCTCGCTGCCGTGCCGGGCCGAGGTCACGCTGACTTGTCCGCATCGGCCTGGCCAAGACGGGCTAACTCTGTCTAAAACTCACTGCCGTTAGTGAGAGTGCAGCGGCTTATGGGCTTGCCAGCTTTAGCGAGGTAGCGCCGTTACGGAACGCGCTTTCTGCTGCTGGATTGTTTTCGATGCGCCAGTCCTGATGGTAGGTCCCTTGATTCTGGGCTATGTCGAAATAGACAAGCCCGAGCGTGCCGTAGGCGCGCATTCCGGCAAACAGATCCGGTATCTTCTGAGCCTGGCCGGCCGCCGGACCAACTCCGGCCTCGGATACCAGTACGGGCAAGTGGGACAGCTCCCTGACCTGGGCGATGGTCTTGCCGAAGATACTGGCAAAGGTGTCACCTGAATCGTAGTAGTAGCCGTCGATACCGACCCAGTTGACGTACTGAGCGCCGGGCCACCAGGAGGCGATCGACCCGGTGCCGGGTTCATCCGCCTGGACGGTCCACAGCCAGGTGACGTTGCTGACCCCGGCAGTACGAAACACCGTCACGATGTGCCGCCATGCCGCCACAAATGTAGCGGGCGGCAGTTGCCCGTAACCCCAGGAGTACCAATTGGCGTTCATCTCATGCCCGAAACCGATCACGACCGGGTGGCCAAAACGGCGGACGCTCGCCGCGAACGAGCGCACGTAGGCGTCGTAGTCCCCGGCTGCGATCTTTGACACCGGAATGCCGGTGGGATCCCACTGCATGATCGTGGCTGCGCCGTGCTTGTCAGCCGTCTCCGCGAACGAGGTCTGGAACGGTTCCCCCCAGCCGCTGTAATACCCGACGAGGTTAGGCTGCGTACCGGCCACGTTGGTGAAAGTGTTGACCAGCTGGTAATTGGTGAGCGCTCCAGACTCATAGACTCCCAGGTAGGAGGCTGGGGTGGCCGTCAGTGATCCGGCATTGCCAGAGGACGTGACGCGGATGATCGCGAAGACTGCGGCAGCAGCCACGATCACGGCGGTCAGCAGGATCACCAAGCGGGATCTCATACTTTCTAACTCCAAATCTGGGTGGCTCGCCACCATCATGGCCGGTTCGGCGGCTACTTGGGGAGGCGATTGATAAGAAGCTCCCTCTTAGCCTCTGAGGTTAGGCCTTCAGTGTCGACCCACAGGTGCCTCTTGGCTTTGACGTAGTCGGCCGCCGATTTGACGGGCTTAGCGGGGGCTCCTACCGCGACGACACCAGCCGGTATCTCCCCGGTGACGATCGAGCCGCTCCCTATGACAGAGCCAGCGCCGACCCTGGCGCCCGGCAGGAAGATGGAGTGCGCCCCGATGAAGCAGTTATCGGCGACATGTATTCGCCCGTAAAGGTAGGCGCCAGGGAACTCCGATCGCGCAATGCGCAGGCCGCCGTCGTGGGTAATGAAGTCGACGTCATGGCTAATGGTGACTTGGTTGCCGATAGAGATGAGATAAGGCTCACTGCCGAAGGTGAACAAGCTGGCGCCGAAGATCTCTACCCCTTCGCCTATCTCGACTCCCTGACTTCGAAAATATCGGACGGGATCCTTGTGCAGCCGGATAGTATTAGACACGAGTCTAAGAGTCCGCCGAATCATGAACTTCCTCCAAGACGGAACCGTGCGGCCGGCGGACGGGACATGTCGGCCGTCATCTCAATGACACTTCCTCCCGTGGTCATCATGGGATTACCCGAAGCCATCGGGCAATTGACCCATCGCTGACCGACACGAGGTTTATCGTCCAGGTCTTGCCGGGAATGTCGAGCGGTACTCGCTCGCGCAGCTGCTCGCTGCCGCTAGCGGCGCTCACCGTAAACTGGGCGCTGCGGTAGCTGGCTTTTTTCAAGGGCTGCGGCACGGCGGTAATCTGGTATGTTCCCGTGATCGAGGTGGCTTCGATCTCGACAACCACGGAGTTGCTACTTTCTGAAACGACGGAGAATGCAAGCACTGGCTTTTGGTCCCAGCGCTGAACGCCGGCTACCGATACTATGACGGCGGCGGCGATCATGAGAGTGGCCGCTATCAGCCAGCCGCTGAGTGCTCTCATTCGAGGCGGTGGCCAGCCGAAACCAGTACTAAGCCCTCGTCGCCACGTAAGTACGCCGACGCTCAGGACAAGCCACGCTAGATTCCACGTTATCTTCGTCAATCCCCACGGCGTGAGATTAAGGCCGAGGCCGATGATGATGAGCGTGGTCACGATGGCGCCGCAGCCCAGCAGCAGCCGGTCGACGGCATTTGCTGTGTAAGGGCGGACCGCCAGCTCGGTAGTCGCGGTAATCGCTATCAGGGCGAGCGGAACTGCGAGCCAGACGGTAACGCCTGACCAGATGGCAGCGCAAAGTCCGCCAATCAGCAGCAGGCGTACCGCTATCTCTGGCCAGCGCACGATGAGCCTCTCTCACGTCTTTCGGCTAGCACGAAAGGCCTCTTAGATCGTAAATTCTTATTTCACCGTCATCGAATATTCGCTGAGCTCCGGACACATTGTCAAACTTGGTTAGGGCGGCCGGTGGCGGCGGAGATTTCCGGAAGCCGAAGAGGTATTCGCCATTATCAATGTAGACCCCCAGATGGGGCAGGCTTGTTGCGAGCCGGGCGTCGGCGATGAGGAATTGGACGCGGTTACCGCAAGCAAGAGCCACGTCCTCTTTCGAGAGCGGATTCTCTGGGCCCGCCAGCAAGATTGTGCTTAGCGACCCTTGGTCGATTTTTGAGCCGAGCGAGGTCAGTACCCGTTGATTGCCATAGACTCCGGCTAGCAGTCCGTTAACACGGTCCGAGTAAACCCGGCTTTGCGGCGGCAGATTCTGTTGTTCCCAGTAGGCGGCCTGCAGCGCGAGCTGGTCGACAGACCGGTTATCTGCCGATACCAGGTATCGACCGGGGCCGTAAATCCAGTCCGGCCCGGACAGGACCGCGCCGCCCACAAAGCAGAGCGTCAAGCCGAGCACGAGAAGGGTTCTGTTCCGCGGTATCGTGAAGCGACTAGGTTTTGAATGCCGGTGAAATGGTTCGTCACGGAACCACCAGGACGCAACGATATAGCCGAGTCCTACGAATACGAATCCAGAAGATCGGTCCGAGATCTCAGACGTGGCGTTGGTGAGATGACCGCCGGGTATTATAGGATAGATTGCGGCCGTGGCAAATAGCGCCAATCCCGCCGCGGTGAGAAGCCGATGTTTTATCAGGGCAAGGCACAGTGCCGGTATCAGGGTCGCGGTGATAAGCAACACCGAGGCGATTGAAATGATGTCTTGCCAGAACGGGTTGCGATCTCCAGCGGAGTCAGTAAAGAATTTGTGGTTGCCCTGCCCGTTCAGCAGGCTTGCCACGTTGCCCAGGCTGTTACGGACAATCTCGAGTATGTAAGGTACAATTACCGCACGCGAAAGCCATGTCCAGGCTATGACTATCAGCAGGGTCGCAACCGCGAGCGGAAGCAGCTGGCTGACGGGTCGCTTCAGGAGCCGGCTGAAAAGGTACCAGACCCACAGGACGATGACGAGAGCAGCCGCCGTAAGGTGATGAGTTGCGGCGACTGCGACGGCTACTGCCACGCTTGGCGCGATCGAGAGGAGGTTCCCCGGCCGCCGGTTAAGCGTAAAAACATATATACAGAAAAAACATAGCGGCAGCGCGACGGACTGATAAGAGTACTGTGAGTTGAAAAAGATATACTGCGGGTTTGTCGCGTAGATGAGGGCGGCGAGACAGCCTGCCGTCACGCTTCCGGATACTCGCTCTATGATCCGTATTAGCGCAAGCGTGATGACAACCCGCACTAGCGCGAGAATCGCTATCCCGGCGGCGTGCAGGGGAAGCCCCGTGAGCTGGTGAACGGCTGCGGTGGCGATCTCCATGCCGGGATAGTCGGCAGTATCAGGCAGCAGCGGATTCGGCGTGAAAAGATGCCTGCTCTGTATGATGGAAAGCAGCACCCGGTAATTTATCAGCTCATCGTGATAGACGAATTGATTGGGATAGAGCACGAATCTAGTTGCGAGCAGAGCTAGTGCCATGTAGAGCGAGAACCAGATCTTGGCCTGATCGCTCAACTGCTTCGACATGATAAGAGCTGCGGCCGGAGTAAAGATCAGGCAGAGCGTGGTGTACCACAAGAGAGCCGGAAGGGAACCTGTCGTGCGTCCTTCGTAACCAAGCCACGCTTGTCCGAGAACTCCGGTACTTATGAGAACGATAACCGGCCCGGCCCACGTTGCCTTCGGCTTAGCCGACGGCGCCGAGTTGTCGTGGTGATGACTGTCGGTCGAGCCCTGGGATGTTCCTGCGTATTCCAGGGCTGGCGGGAATTCTGCTTCCCAGGCAGGGCCGGGCTGATCCTGGCTCAAGGATTGCGGCTCGGAGAAGCTGGCCAGTTCTGCGACCGCGGAGTCGCGGTGCTTTGCTGGTGCGTACTGCTCGCCGTCGTCAGGGGCTGATGCGCTCAAGGATGACACCGGCCGTCATGGGCGACTCCGGGTGCCGCGCACGACGTCCAGGTAGAGACTGGCCATGCCTTCAGAAGCCGCGTCCGCCGTGAAGAGCCTCTGGAAACGTCTCTCCCCTGCATCTTTCCTCGCTTCGCTCACAGTGCCGCCCTCGAGCACCGACAGCAGTCCTTCCGCAAGGCCGCCCCCATCGTCAGGTTTCACCAATGGCCAGTCCACTTCGCCCATCGCCTCGGCGACAGGTGGAATATCAGACGCGACGATGCCGAGCCGCAAGGCCATAGCTTCGATCAGTGTGCCACCTAGCCCTTCCCACCGTGACGGGAACGACAAGACATCTGCAGCGCACATGAGGTCCGGGACATCGTCCCGGTGACCCAGCAGGCGTACCGCCGGAGCGTTCCCGGCCGCGGCTTGCACTCTCGCAAAGGCATTGCCCGGGCGGCCGGCCACCAGCAAGACTGCCTTTGGTACCTGGGCGACTACACGCCGGAAAGCTTCTACCGTCGTCTCGATCCCTTTTTGCATATCGAGCCGTCCGACGCTGAGTACTACCGGTGCGCCGGGCTCGATGCCCAGTGCCGCCCTGGTTTGCATCCGCCTGCCGAGCGTAGGGGTGCCAAGTCTGGCCGGATCACGCCCGCGGTAGACGACCTGGATCCGGTCCGCGGAGACCCGGAGCCGGCGGCTCATGGCCCTGGCGACATCGTCGGATACCGCGTGAAATCGCGTCGTCAGGGGAGCGGTCATCAGCTCCGCCGCGTGGACCGCGCACACGCTCCAGAAGCCGTAGCGGGCGTTAGCCCGGTGTTCCGGACCGTAGTCCTGGTTAGCCAGGGTGGTGACAACGGGCACGTGAACCGTTCGCGCCGCGATCCGGCCGACCAGATTCGAGAACAGCAGCGTGGTGTGAAGAATATCTGGACGTTCGGATCGGATGACATCTCTCAGTTCGAGGGTCAGGCCAAGCGGATCACGTCGCCGCAAGCGCGTACGTGATACACCAAGATCGCTGAGCCGTTTCTCGAGCGCGCCGTCATCCTCTTGGAACGTGACAAGGGAGATCTTCACCCCTCGGCTTTCCAGCCCAGGGATAATCTCTAGCAGAGAAGTCTCAGCGCCGCCGCCGTGCAAGCTGTCGAACACGTGCATCACGTGCATAGCTGCTCACCTCCCGGCCACTCGCTGGTATCACCGTGATCATGCAGGCATGCCGCGCCGCCGCCGGTGCCTGCCCTGCCTGTTATCGCCGTACTTGGCGATACGCAGTTCTCTTCGCAATGCCAGCCCGGAAGCGCCAGCTGCGGTCGTCTGAACTGCGACGATCGCAAGGCAGACGCCGACAAGCTTGAACCGGTGCGCCAGCAGCAGTATGGCCAGCAGTGTCGTTACGCACACATATGCCTGCACGATGGCCGACCTATGAGTAGTGCGCTGTACCCGGCAGTAGGCGTAGTACACGATCGAGATTGCCTTTGGCAAGCAGGCGATCAGCAGCAGGCGCATGGAAGGGACCGCCCCGGCATACTTGTCGCCAAAGGCGCGAACTAGCCACGGGCATGTTATGAGCAACACGATGACGGTCGGCAAGATTATGGCATAGATATGCCGCAACGTAGACCGGATCAGCTTGGCTATTTCCTCAGGCGCGTGGGCGCCCTCCACTGTCAATGGTGAGGAGAAGTTGGCAGCAATCTGATCGATGGTGCTGGAAAAAAGAAAAGAAATATAATACAGCGCATTTACCGACGCGCCGAGCGTGGAGGCGATAATCACCGGCGGCAGATAGGTCCAGGCCTGAGTGAACAAGCCGCCAGTAGCGTCACCTGCGGTGAAGCGTATGATCCTGGAACGTGTCCTGCGGCCCAGCAGCGTCGCCCGTCGCGGCCCTGATGCCTTCGGCAGGAAACGGTAAAACAGTGCTGCGGAGATCACCGGGATCGTCATGGTGAGCGGGATCATCCACGCGCCAAAAAGCGCGAAGGCAGTACCCAGGGGAGCAAGCAGGAACAGTGTGGCGATCTTGGCCGCTCCGAAGCTGCCGTTCTCTACCGGGACCCAGACGGCCTTGCGGACGGCTATGAGAACACTGTCTTGAATCGTGAAGACTGCCGTTGCCGCGACGGCCAGCACGAAAAACGCCGCCTGCAGCTCATCGAGCCGCAGCGGCGACCTAGGGGACGCGAAATACCTGATTCCCGCCAGGGACAGCGCGGCGAGAAGAGTGGACACGCTCGCCGCGTAGGCGTAGGTCAGCAGTACCAGCCGCCGGCTTTTCCCTTCTGCTCGCGGCAGGAAACGCATGAGCATTCCGGAAAGATTGAGCTGGCCCAAGCCGGAGAACAACGTGGTCGCGGCGACCAGCGCGCCCGCCACGCCGACGGCGTACGTTGAGAACAGGCGAGCAGCTATGACCCAGTAGGCAAAGCCCAGGACCGCGGTCAGCCCGGTGTTGACGAGAAGAGCCAGGCCGCCGCGGGAAAGCGGATTGGCCAGCTGGCGGCTCGCGGCGGAGCGGAGCCCCCCGAATCGCTGAGCCGCCGACGCCGGGAGGGGGTGATCGTCAGTGTGACTGACCACGGCAGCTCACCTCCCAGGCCTGACGGCAACCCCGGAACGGCCGGGAACCGGCGCGAGCCAGCGCGCCTAGGCGCATCACGCATCTTACGGAGAGCGGGGCTCGGGCCCGGCTCCTACCGCGTCCTTGTAGATGCCGGCGATGTCCAGCGCGGCGAGGTCCCACGTCGGGAGCTCTGCCGCATCGCTGGGACCCCGGCTCTGCAGCGTCGAGACCAGGATCTTCGCGACAGCAGCGGGCGAGGCATCTGTTGGCACCCCTATCACGAAGCCATCTTCCACCAGATCGCCGATCCCGGTGGAGTTAAGCCCGATTGTCGGGATGCCGAGCGCCAGCGCCTCCATGACGGCGACCGGATGCGCTTCGTATTCCGACAGGGCGGCAAAGACCGCAGCCTGGCGCAGTGACTCCGCCATCCGCCTGCGATCCTCTGGCGCGACGTATTCGATCGTCACTGACCGCTCCAGGTCCAGAGCTTTCACCAGCGCCCGCAACTTGGCCTCGTAAGGACCTGCGCCGAGGATCTGCAGTGTCGCCGCCGGGACTGCCTGCTGCACGATCGGCAGGGCCTCGATCACTCGCTGATGTCCCTTGTAGCGTTCAAGCCGGCCGCACGAGACTATCCGGCCCGGAACCGGCTGAGGCCGGGCCAGGTCGGCCGGCAGATCCCCGCCGTTCTGAACGAGCCTGAGGTGTGACTCTTCGAGGTGACATGCCTCCTGGATGAGCTGTTTCTCAAATCGGCTCACCGCGACGACGACCTTCGCGTGTCGGAGCAACGGGCCCAGCGTCCGCCACTGGAGATTTCGGAGACGGTGCCGTACGCCGGACGAATGTCCGCCAGTATGAAGTGTTACGCCATACGGGATGCGGCGGCGTCGCGCAGCCATCATGGCAAGTACAGGTACCGCGGTGTGGATTCCCTGGCAATGAACGAAATCGTAATCTCCGCTCATGATGAAACGGTACACGCCAGGCGAAATGTAGTAGTCCCGGCTGCGCGGATAAGCGCGGCGGCGCAGCACCGTGAAACCCGGGAATTCCTCCTTATCGGGCAACCTCCCGGAACGGTCCGTCGTGAGCACCGTGAACTCGAAGTCGGTGCGTTTAGCTAGTCGCGAGGTTACTTCGTGAACATGGTTCTCAATCCCGCCGAGTTCGGGAAGGAAGCGTGCGGCCACCACTAGTACCCGGATAGGACGTGTCTGCCCCGGCGGCCTCTCCTGAATAGCTGTGGCCTGGTTGCCTGCAAGTCCTGCGAGCGTTCTGCCGGCCGCCGCCGAGCCAGCGGCGGACGCGGGAAGGCGCATGACTTACTTCCCCTCGTGTCTGCCAGAACGCCGGAGGAGAGCTCCGGCGCAATAGCCAGCTGCGGTAACGGCAAGACCGAGCATGATGGCTCCCGAACGTGCTGCGCCCCAGAAATCGCCGCCAGCACTTTCGGAAAGTCCGCGCCAGAGTCCAGCCGGAAGCACCCGTGACGTGTAAGCACGTTCCGCGCTCAAGCCAGGTGCCCGGCCGACGCGTCGTGAAAGCTCCGCCTTGGAGAGGCCTTCTGACCAGCAGCGGCTGGCGAAGTAGCGGACCGATCCACGCACTTGCGTGACAGCGTGCACAACCCGAGATGCGGGAACGTACAAAAGGACGCCGTCAGGTTCAGCCTGGGTGAGCCGGATTGCCAGATCTGTCTCTTCGCAGCCAAGCGGCCGAAGTCGGATCCTGCCCATTTCCTCAGCGAAGCCGCCCACCTGGTCGAAAACGGCTTTACGGAAAGACATGTTTGCGCCGATGAGGTTCCGCACTGGCTCCGGGCGGGTGGTGGGCAGGCCGCGCCAGCTGCAGCCGACGACCCAGAGGAATTCTTCCGGGAACCATCTGGGTTCGCCGCCGCTCCAATAAGGTTCGACGAATCCGCCTACGCCGCGGACGTCCTCATCCGCATACGGCGCGCGAAGCAGGTCGAGCCAGCCGTCAACTGGAACGGCATCGTCGTCGATAAAAACAATGATTGATCCGCTGACCTTATCCAGGGCGGTATTCCGCGCGCCAGACACGCCAATGCGATGGTTGTTAGCCAGTATCAGGCAATCACTGAACGATTCAAGGCAGCGTGTCATGAGCGATTCGTTGTAGTCCACGACGACTATCAGCTCATCATCGGGTCGCAGTTGCTTCTGAGCCATGCCGACGGCATCTCGCAACGTCGGCCAGCGGGCGTCAGTATATGCGCACACCACTACCGATACCGGGTCCGGGACGCTCTCGCCCATCTTATTTGCTTTCTTGCGGCGTGGGGATAGCCTGCTTGGCGTGATCGGGGAGAACTTTCGTCAGCATGAGGCGATCCGCTCCCATCGCGTGAGAGCCCGCGTCCTGAGGTGGCCGGGACTGAGCAATGCGGCGTTCCAGGAAAATCGTCCGCAGCACGCGCCTGCCGTCACTGAAGGCTGATAGGTTACTAACACCATGTATTCGTGAATGCTCGAAGCTGGGAACTTCGGTGACTTGGAGGCCTGCCTTCGCGACTCGTATATGGATGAGTGTTTCTATCTCGAAGCCATCGCCCCACAGGTTGCGCTCGCTGGCCACCAGCTCCGATGATATCGGGTCTAGGCCGAGAACCGGTGCATGCCGCCGCCAGAAGACATTAAACCCATAGCAAAGGTCTGAGTAGTGTGTGCCGTAGCACAAATTAAAGATGATGATCAGGATGCGGTTGCCGAAACGGCGCAGCCGCGTTATATCGCTGCTGCCGCCACCTTTGGCGAAGCGGGTTCCCTTGGCAAAGTCCGCGCCGTCAACGAGTGTTTTCACAAATTGCGGTATCTCGCCTGAATCGGCTGAGCCGTCCGCGTCGACCATGGCGATGACATCGCCTGTCGCTACCGCGAACCCGCAAGCGAGCGCGTTCCCCTTACCCCGGCGCGTCTGAACGATGATGCGCGCCTCCGGCCACAGACTGCGGGCGACCTCGGTGGTGCCGTCAACTGAGCGGCCGTCAACCAGGATCACCTCATGGACATCTGCCGGTATGCGGGCAAAGACATAAGGAAGGTTGGGGGCCTCGTTTAGCGCAGGAATTATCACAGATACGCGGGGCCAGGCATAATCGGGTGTCATCAACCCCCCTCTCACTTTGCGTAGTCTCGCGACGACCCAAGACCGGCATTGATGGCGACCTTGTCGGCAGTAAAACCGCTGACATGCGCCTGACCTGACCGTAAGCGCCATTCGTGTACGGTTTTAGCCGCTTTGGGAGACCCGGCAAGGTCACCTGGCCCCGGCTGCGTCTAGTCCCAGTGCCGTGCATAGCCACAGCATGCCAGGTGACTATCAGGTTGTCCGCAATATTGGGGAATCGTTGTATTTTGTAGTCACAACTTCATGATCACTACCGGCCGAACCTTTCGCGCCCTAATGACGTTTACTTTGCGTAAGCGCTTGGCTCCGCAGGGACTTGCTCCCAGGGCAGTGCTTAGCGGTGCAGGGCAGGACGGGGTCAAAGGCCATGTGTCCGGACATAAGTGTCTTGCTATCCGGCCGCCGTGGCTGGCCTCAGATACGCCCGGGCGTCCTGCCGGAACGTGTTGAGTACCTGCCGGCTCGTTATCCGCCAATCCTGGCCGGCGAAATCCTCGTCGAACCACATGAAACCCAGCAAGTCGAATGCGCTGACACCCGAGAACAGGTCCGTGATCTTGGCTTGCTGCCCGATACCGGGCAGCGCACCTGTCTCGGAGATGAGTACCGGATCGCGGGTCAGCTGCCTTACCGCCACGATGGTCGGCCCGAACACCTGGTAGAAGCTTGTCAACGGCGAGTAGTAGTAACCGTCCAGTCCTACCCAGTTCACAAACGAACTACCGGGCCACCAAGGGGCGGGATTGGCGACAAGAACTGATTGCGCAGTGATCACGTTGACCGTCCACAGCCACTTCACATTCGAAGCGCCAGCTGTCCGGAAGACGATAACGACGTGGCGCCAGGCGGCAACGAACACTTTCGGCGCGGTGTGCTGGTATGCCCAGCTATACCAGTTGCCGTTCATCTCGTGCCCGAAAGAAAGGACAAGCTGACCGCCGAATGCTTTGACGTCCGCCGCATATGACTGCAAGTAGGCGTCGTACTTTCCGGCCGCTATGCTCGCCAGGGAAACATTCTCAGGGTCGATTTGCACCACTGTCACCGCGCCGTGCTCGGCCGCTGTCCTGGCGAAGCCGGCTGCGAACGGCTCCAGCCAGGAACTGTAATAGGACACCAGGTTCGGTTGCCTGCCGATGGCCTGGGCGAATTGGTTGATGCCGTTGTACGAGCCGGGCGCGTCCGGCTCGTACACGCCGAGGTAGTGCTCCGACTGCGTTCCCGGGGTCAGCTTAGGCGCCCACGGCTTGACGAACACGACCGTGATCACGAGTGCCACGACGGCGGCGACGAAGATCGTGAAGCCGACGTAGATCTTGCTTGTTGATTTCCGGTGTGCTGGCGGCCGAGGGGAGCCGACGGGTTCTGCTGGCGTCATGCCCTGCTCATGCCGCCACCCCAGGTGCGGTGTGTTCACCAAGACCTTAGTGCCTCCTGCCCCCCATGTCGTGCGTGTTCCTCTCGCATGTTGTGGTCAAAGCTTGCTGTTCATGAGCCAGGACGATGATAAGTGCTGGCACCCTTCCGGAATGCAGCCAGCGCAGCCTGGCCGTTAATGATGAAACTCTGCTTGGCGTCCGTTGCGTCAAACCATACGAGTCCAAGCAGACCATAATCGTGAACGCCGTCGAACAGGTCGCTGATCTTCGCGGGCTGGCCTACGGTCTGGAGCGCACCCGTTTCAGCTATCAGGATCGGGTCTGCCGTGATCGCGTGTACCAGGCGGATGGTCGGCCCGAAGAGCGGGGCGAACTGGTAAGACGACTTGAGGTAGTAGCCATCGATGCCCACCCAGTTCACATACGAACTGCCGGGCCACCACGCCGCCGGGCTGGTGACCTTGCCGGCCCGGGAGTCGTTGATGATATTGACAGTCCACAGCCAGGTGACATTCCGGGCGCCGAGCACCCCGAAGAGGTTAACGATATGACGCCAGGCGGCCACGAACGCTACTGGTGATGTGTGCTTGTAGCCCCATGATGACCAGTCGCCGTTCATCTCGTGCCCGAAGCTGATGATGACCGGATGACCGTAAGCGCGGACGGCCTCCGCATAGGAACTGAGGTAGGCGTCGTACCGGCCGGCCGCGATCCCCGCGACCGTCACCGTATCCGGGTCCATTTGCACCAGCGGAACCTCGCCGTGAGCAGCAGCGGCGGCGGCGAAGGCTGTCTTGAACGGCACGAACCAGCCGCTGTAGTACATGACGAGGTCTGGCTCGGAGCCCGTCGCAGCGGCAAAATCCGTCACCTCTGAATAGGAGGCGGGCAGGCCGCTCTCATAGACCCCGAGGTAGGAACCGGACGCTGACGGCAGGTGGACGGGCAGCGGCCCGATGTGAGCCGACGACGTGTTGTAGAGGATGACCGCGGCCGCTATCGCCGCCGCGGCGAGGAGGGCCGCGCCGACCTTGGCCATCCGCCTGGCGTGCCAGGGCCTTCCGCTGTCCGGGTTCCTGTCGGCGCGACTCACGCAATTACCCCCTTCGCGAGGGTCTGTCGCCAGATGCCCTTACTCGGTGTCAGCAAGGGCGCCATCATGTACAGCTGCACGCCAGCCAGGATCTCCGTCGCCCAGTATTGGCCCCAGCCGTACTCATGAACGCGAAGTGCCAGTCCCGACCACAAGAGGACTTGCACGATCACGATCCAGCTGCACAAGATCCGGTTAACCGTGACGGGAACCTGCCCGCCATCGGGTGATGCGCCGGTCGGCACCCACTCCGCGACGCGCCCCCGGATCGCGCACCACACGGAGTACAGGTGGCAGCAGGAATTGATCATGCAGACCCGGTATATCGTCGGCCGCCAGCCACGGCTCAGCATCGGGAACGCGAAGACGCTCGCGATAAGCGCCGGCAGGATCGGCAGGTAGTTGTGCGGGTAGATGCGGCCGGGATAGAACCAGATCATCGTCAGCGTCGGGAACGGACCGGTGATCAGCAGCGCAGCCGATGACATGTAGTAGAGGAACGCGGCCCAGAAGGCCGTCCGCTGCCGCCAGGTGAAGGGCGCTTCCCGGAAATGCTGCTCGATCATCAGCAGCATCGAGGAACGGCACCAGCGGGCCTGCTGGTTGGCCAGGGACGCGAAGTCGGTAGGAGCCACGCCTTTCGCCAGGCACAGCGCCAGATAACGGGTCTCGTAGCCGGCCCACCAGAGCTTCACGCCAGAGTGCACGTCCTCGCCGATCGGCACCTGGGCGAACCCGCCGGCGGCGACCACGGCAGCGCGCCGGTACACCAGGTTCGTGCCCGCGCAGATCGCCGCCTTGTAGCGGTCCCTGGCCGGCTGGATGAACCGGAAGAAGATTTCCTGGAGAGTTCCCGCATACCGCTGAATGTAGGAGAATGACCGATCGGTGACATCGTAGTACTGGGCGGTTTGGACAATGCCCATTTTGGGGTCAGAAAAGTACGGCATGGTCTCGTAGAGGAATTCCGGGCGCACCGCGAAATCTGCGTCTATGACGGCGATGAAGTCTCCGGTGCTGATGCCGAGGGCGAAGGTGAGATTGCCCGCCTTCTTCATCTCGCCCGGATTGGGGCGCACGATGTATTCGAAATCGTACTGGTCCGCGAGATCGCGTACCTTCTCGCGGGCCGAGTCGTCGAGTACGTAGACCGTCTTGGGGCCGTGCCAGACCAGCGCGCTCGCGTACCGGAACGTGTTGTCAAGCACGGCTACCGGCTCACCGCAACTCGGCAGGAACACGTCCATGGTCTCGCCGCGCTCCAGGTAGCCGGCCACTATCGCCTGATGCTCGGCCAGCGTCAGCCTCGGGCGTCCCATCCGCAGCCAGAAATTAACGACTACCGGCGGAATCATGACCATGAGCAGGAGCCACATGAGCGGGGCGATGAGCCAGGCGCGTTCGGCCACGTGGATGTAGCCATACAGAACACCGCAGGACGCGATGAGCAGCCAGGCAAATACCCAACGGCGCGGACTGCCGAAGTACCTGTACTTCTCCTGGTCGTCGGGTGGTTGCGGCAGGTATATGTCCGGCCGCGAGTCGGCCTCGGCGAGTTCGGTTACCGGTAGCACTAGGTACCCCCGGACGGCCGGGCTGGTGCCTGCGTGGCCCAGACAGTGAACCAGCCCGCGCGCGCTAGGACGTAATAGCCGCCGGCCTGGCGCATGTCCGCGACGATCTGGCTGTCGGTAGCGGCGGTGTCCCCGAAGTCGAGGATGACGAGGGAAAAGTAATGCCTCTTGATCGCGGCCAGGTAGGAAGGCGCTCCCGGAAGTGCCTGGTCATAGCTGAAGGAGTAGGTGCTCGACCATCGCGGCCAGGGCGCTTCAGCCCTCAGGTAGTAGGCCTCGACGTCATAGTCCTCGGCCAGGTAGTGACCCGGGTGAGCGGGGATCGCCGACCGAAGAACCTTGATCACGGCGGCGGCGTTCGGCCATGCGTTATGCAGCGAGGCGGCCTGGCCCAGGGAGCCGAACAGGGTGGCCGCCGCAATCGGCAGCGCCATCACCGCGGCCCAGCCATGGCCAGGATCGACTCTGCTCAACCGGGCCATCGCGTAGCCTGCGGCGATCGCCGCGAACCAGGCGCCGAACACGACATGTTTCTGCAGGCTGACGGTAGTGCCGAGGCTGGCTTGCTCGGCCGGGGCCAGCAGGGCAGCGGCAACCAGGATGGCGGGGAGATATCGTCCGCGCTCCTTGCTGCGGGCGGCCAGAATCGCGCCAAGGACGGCCAGGACGAGAATCAGGCTCGTCCAGATGTAGGCGCTGCGCAGGACGGTCGTGGCTGGGATGCCGGCCGCCGGACGGCTGAGGGTGCTGGTCGTTATGCCAAGCCAGTAGTCATGGCCGCCGGCGACTACGGCCACGCTGACCAGCACGGCCCACGGGCCGAGGACAGCGAGCAGTGCGGCGAGCCCGGCCCTGCCGCCGCGCTGGCGCCAGGCGGCGAAGGCCGCCACGGCGAGTACGGCCGGGGTGAACAGGGCGGCGGCGTACTTCACGGCATCAGCGGTGCCGAGAGTCGCGGCCGCGGCGAGCAGCAGGGCTATCCGCGAGCGGGACTGGCAGCTTGCCGACCGGACGGCTAGCCAGGTAGCCGCGGACAGCAGGAACAGTGCCAGGGCGTCAAAGGTCGCCAGGGCGCTGAGGAACTGAGTCCCTGCCAGGGTGGCGAACAAGGCCGCGGCTAGGAGCGCTGCCCGCTGGCCGTACAGCCGTACTGTCGTGGCCCACAGCAGGCTGGTGACCCCGAGCATCAAGCACAGCGACAGGCCGCGTGCGGCGGCCAGGCCTCCGACGCTGTCGGCAAGAGCGCCGAGCGGAGGGTAGAGGACGGGGGCTCCGGAGAAGTAAGCGGGAAAGTCCGGAATCGCCGCGTGATGCAGCAATCGCGCCCATTCGAGATGCCCGGCGCGAAGATAGAGTGCTTCGTCCTGGAAGGCGGTATTCGACCAGATGAACCGCGCCGACAGGGCGAACTGGACCACGAGGACCGCGACCAGCGGCCACCGCGACGCCGGCCGTGCGGCCAGGCGTCCGGCGTCGGCTGAAACCGCTACCGGGCCGGCGGGGTCAGCCGCGACTGTCGCGGCAGCGAGGTCTGCTGCGACTTCGGCGCCCGCGGGTTCTGGCGCAGCCTCAGCGCGGTTCCGGGCGACTTCCGGACACGTGCTGTCAACCAGGTGTCCGGCCGGTTCGAAATCCCTGGTAACGCTCGGTGAACGCCTGCCGCCGGTCAGCGTGGGGCTCCGGCTGCCAGCGCTGTCGTCTGCGGATCTGGGCTAGCGGACGCCGGAGGCATCTGGCTTGACCCCCCAAACTCTCGCGCGGTGCTGACGGTATGACCCGCAGTTGCCCGAGCCTCCCCAAAGGCGGCGGTGCCGTCCAGGAAAACGTACAGTCCCTTCCGGGCGCAAGAGTGCTGTTTGCTGATTTTCCCGGCAGGCGGGGGAAAGGGTGCATGGTCCTTGCTTGCGCCGCTCATATTGCCGCTGTCCTTACCTAGCCCACGGGGCTGTATGGCGTCAGGTCGTCCTGCACGCCTAGCCGGAACGAGGCCTCGGCGTACGCGCTGTCTTCCAGGCGCCAGTCCTGGCGGGTAATTCCGCCGTGCTGGTCTTCGTCGAACCACACAAGCCCGAGTGTCTTGTACGCCGTCATTCCGCGGAACAGGTCCTGGATCTTGACGAACTGGCCTGCGACGGGCCCGACGGCAGTCTCCGACAGCAGGACCGGCTTGCTGGTGAACGTCCGCACCTGATCGATGGTCGTTCCGAAAACGCTGGCGAAAGTATCGGAGGGACGGTAGTAGTAGCCATCGACGCCGACCCAGGTCACGTACTGCGGCCCCGGCCACCAGGAGAGGATGGAACCGGTGCCGGCCTCATTGGCCTGGATCGTCCACAGCCAGGTGACGTTACCCGCGCCCTCCTCGCGGAACAGCGTCACCAGGTGCCGCCAGGCCGCTACGAAGGTGGCAGCCGGCACGTGCCCGTAGCCCCATGAATACCAGGGGGCGTTCATCTCATGCCCGAAGCCGATGACGATGGCGTGGCCGAAGTCGCGGACGCTCTCGGCGTATGAGCGCAGGTACACATCGTAGGTGCCATTCGCGAGCGCCGTGATTGACGCATCGGTAGGGTCGATTTGCACAAAAGGAATAGCGCCGTGATTGTGGATCCCGTCCGCGAACGAGGTGTCGAATGGCGCCGCCCAGCCGGTGTAGTAGCCGATCAGGTTCGGCTGCCTGCCTGCCGCCTTGCTGAACGTCGTGATCGCATCGAAGTCGGGAGGTGCGCCCGGCGCGAAGACGCCCAGATAGGCGGCCAGCGCCGAGGGCAGGGCGGCGTGAGCTGGCGGATGGTCCGGGGCGGCGTATCGCGCGGCGAGCCGGCTGCCGGTGACCGCGACCGCCACGACCGCGAGCGCGACAGCCAGGATCATCACCAGGCGAGATCTCATGGCTGCGTGCCCCCGGGAAAGATGACGCGGGTCACGACGGCGAAGTTAAGCACGCCGAAGAACAAGAGAATCGCGAACTGCCAGGAGCCGAACGTCACCATCCGGAAGATCGCGAGCGCCAGCCACAGGGCGGCCGCGCCGCCGCTCCACCAGGTAACTCCGATCCGGAAGCGCCGTAGCGAACTGCCGGGCGTGCGGGTGGGGTGCCAGCTCATCGACCTGCCCCAGGCCCCGTCCCAGATAGCGAACACATGGGCCCAGCCCCGGGCGATGCCCAGCGGCCAGATGCCCGGCCCGTAGCGGGACCGATGCCACAACGGGTACAGCACGAAGCCGGAGAACATCGCCGGCAGCAAGACGATAAAGTTCCGCAGCCTGATCTGGCCGGGCAGGAAGGCGAGCATGACGATGGGGATAAGGGGCCCGAAGAACGTCAGCAGGGCGGTGTAGGCGTAATACAAGAACCCGGAGATATAGGTCAGCCGCGCCGGGATTCCCATCGGGATCGACCACAGCCGCCAGGAGAATACGATGCCGACATTTCCCGAGCACCAGCGGTATTGCTGCCGCACGAAGGCGTCGAGGTTGTCGGGGCAGATCCCGGTCGAGAGAATGACCGGAATGTAGGTTATGGACCAGCCGAGACGGCGCACATCGAGTCCGGTGTGCACATCTTCGGCGTAGGGAATCAGGGTCGGGCCGCCGTAAGGCTCCAGCGCGGTCCGCCGGTAGACCGCGGAAGTCCCGCAGCAGACGGCAGCGTCCAGCCGGTTACGAGATACCTGGACGGTGCGGTAGAAAACCTCCTGGATCGGCCCGGCGGCGCGCTCGATCCAGGTCTGCGCGCGGCTGCTCCTGAAGTACTGCGGGGTCTGCACGATGGCGGTTCGTGGATCATCGAGGTAGGGGAGCGTCTCGGCGAGAAAATCGCGCCTGGGCGCAAAATCCGCATCCAGGATGACTAGGTACTCGGCGCCGGTCTGGGAGAAGGCGTAGCGCAGGTTGCCGGCCTTCTTGCCCGCTGGCCAGTCCGGCCGGTGGATATAGCTGAAGCCGAAGAGCCCGGCCATCGAACGGGCTTCTTCGGACGGTCCGTCGTCTAGGACGTAAGCCCGGATGCGGCCCGGGTAGCTCTCGAGGAGGACCTGCACACAGATCCAGGTATTGCGAAGCAACTCGATCGGCTCGCCGCAGATAGGCAGGTAAACATCCACGTCCGGATAGCAGTCCGGTTGCCAGCTCTGCACGCGTGCCTGGTGCGCGGCGAGGTCGAATCCCGCTCCGGCGAAGTTCACCGGCAGGCTGGTGGCCTGATAGATGACGTACGTGGCGGTGAAAGCCAGGAACGGCGACAGCGCGAGGTCAGCTGCCTCGAACCGGAACTGGCTGAAAGCAAGACAGCATGAACCGATAAGGATAACGGTCGTGAGATAAGGCAGGTTCCGCTGGATGTAGGAATACTTCTCCTCATCATCCGGCGGTGGCGGGGTCACCATACCCCGCCGTCCGGAACGGCTGCCGGCGTCGGCATCCGCTTGTGTGATCGTTCCGGCCACAGCATGCTGGCTGCTCACTTCTGCGGCTCGTATCGCCAGATCGAGTAGGTGCCAAGAGCCGGCCCGGCCGGGCCGTTGCCGTAGGGAATGATCTCGATTTTGACGTAATGGTGGTTACGCCTGATGTCCGCCGCGAGGGCTTTGTCCAGCGATACCGTGTCGGAGAAGCTCAGTGCGATAAGCGAGAAATAGCCCTGCTGGATATACAGGGCGAAGGTGCCCGCGTTGCCGGCTCCGACGATCCCTGCCTTATCGCTTGGTCCCCCGGTAGCGGTTCCCGACGGCAGGAAGATATTGCGCGTGCTAGACCACCGCGTCCAGCTGCTCCCCACATGCAGGTAGTACTCGGCCAGCGTCGGGTCCTCGACCAGCAGGTGCCCGGTGCCCTGATCTACCAGCGGACGCAGCACCCCGACAAAGGCGGTTGAGTCGGGCCAGCCGGTGGAAAACGTGCGCGACTGGCCGGTGCCGATTGACGCCGGGAAGGACAGCGCCACCACGCAGGCCCCGCAGGTGATGGCGCGCATGTTGCCCGCGGGCGCGGCCTGGATGAACTTATCCACCGCGTAGCCCGCGGCGATGGCGGCGAACCAGGCCCCGATATCGACGTGCTTGTTCAGGGATGCCGTGGTGTGCAGGCTCGCCTGCTCGAGCGGGACGAGCAGTGCCGCGGCGGCCAGCATGGTGAGCAGCCAGGTCTGCGGACGTCGCGGCATCAGGACCCAGCTGGCAGCGGCGCCGCAGATGGCGATGACGACGATGACGCCGGTCCATGACCACGCCTGGGACAGGACGGCCTGGATGGTATCTGTCCCGTCCACCCGGCCCAGGGTCGTCGCCGTGAACCCGTGGATGTAACTGCTCCCGCCGGCCAGCAGCCCGAGCGTCAGCAGCAGGGAGACGATCACGAAGAGAACCAGGGCCCGCGCGAGCGCGAGCTTTCCGCCGGGCTTGGGGAAAGCGACGGCTAGGGCGACAAGCACCACGACGGGATCGAAGAGCGTCGTCGTATAAGCGGTCGCGTTAGCGGCCACCAGCGTGACTCCGGCCGCCAGCATCCACACGGTGGCGTCTTGCCGGTCACCCGCATGGACCACGAACCAGACCGCCAAGGTGAGCAGGAGCAAGGCCATGGCGTCATAGGTGGCAAACGATCCCAGGTGCAGTGTCGGGCCCAGAACGGCAAACAGCGCGGCCGCGAAGAACGCGGCCCGCTGCCCGTGCAGCCGGGTGGTAATGGACCACAGCACAACCGTTACGCCCAGCATGAAGACCAGGGAGAGAATCCGGGCTCCGGTCAGGCCGCCGACGCTATCCGCGAGCGCGCCAAGGGGCGGATAGATAACCGGCGCCCCGGAGAAATACGCCGGAAACGACGGCAGCGGGGTGCCGTGCAGCACGTGGGCCCATTCGAGATGCCCGGCCCACAGGTAGGCCGCCTCGTCCTCGAACGCTGTGTCCGCCCGGACAAGCCGGAGGGAAAGGAGAGCCTGCCCCACGAGAATTGCTACTAGTGGCCAGCCGGCCGGGATCCTCAGCCTCGAGGGACGACCTCGGTGGTGCGAGGCGGCCGCCGTCTTCCCAGGGAGCCGCGAGATGCCGGTGGTCGCTTCCGGAAATGCCGTCGCTGACCGGGAAGTCTCTGCAGACTGATGAGTCGCCGGGCCATGGTCCATAGGTGGCACCTGCCTGTAATCATGGGCGTGCCCGAGGCGTTTCGCCCGCCCCCCAGCACCTCACTTAATGTTCTCAAGATGTCACTTAACGCAACGCTTCCGCGCGAATAGTGACACCGCAAACCAGACGGTAACGGTAGGTCCAAGCAGAGGAGGGCGGTTCAGTAAATTTTCGGCGGAAAGTACATGATCAACATGGCACCATGGAGTCAGCGTCTCGGTTTTAGACCGATATCTGCGAAATCACTATCACGATTCGTGATGTCGCTTGAATAGCTGCCGATCCTGTGCTGCGCTGTACCATGCGGTCCGCACAGCCCTGTGTGTACGCCGCAAGGGGGTACCGAATGGCGGATGATGAGGGCGGCAGGGAGCTGCCCCAGCGGGTGCGAGGTGCTGCCCGAGGCGGGTCAGCATCGACGGCGCCCGTGCTGTCGGAGGAAGTCCGGCAGCGCATCCAGGCTGCTGTCAGGGCCGAGCGTGCCGAACGGTCGGAAGAGGACCAGGAAACCGCGGGGGAGCAGGCACAACGCGCCACCGGTGCCGGGCCGGCCGGCGGTCCTACGGGTCAAGCCGCTAATGACATCAACGCTAAGCGGAAACACGTTGCCGTTAAGTCCGATCCTGGTCTTAAGGCCGAGCATGCTGTTAAGCCAGAGGCCGATGCTAAAGCTGATCATGAGTTTCGTTCGCCACATGGCATAAAGCCTGAGCGTGCCGTTGAGGGCGACCGTGCCGATAAGCCCGGACAGGGCAGCGCTAACCCCGGACAGGGCAGCGCTAACCCCGGACAGGAGAGCAAGTCCAGGCTCAACGGCAGCGGGCCAGCGGCCGCCCCGCCAGCTCCGGCTGCGCCCCGCCGCCCGGCGCAGCCGCCGCCCGGCGCGCCGAGGCCAGCGCGGCGTGGTGCCCGGATAGCTGTCCTGGCGCTCGCCATCGTGGCCATCGGACTGGCGGGCACCGTGGTGGGGCTGGGGGTGGCGAAGCATCCAGCCGGGAGTCTGAGCACGGCCGCGCTGGAGCACCAGGAACTGGTAGCGCGCACCCAGGCCGCTAGCTGGGTCGTCCAGCAGGTTGACCATACTGCCGTCGTGTCCTGTGACCCCGTGATGTGCACCGCGCTCGCGAACGACGGGTTTCCGGCGCGCAAGCTGGTCGTTCTCGGCCCGGCGTCGCCTACTGCGCCGGTGAGCTCACAGGTCGTCATCGTGACGGCCGCGGTCCGTGACTGGTTCGGCAGCAGCCTGGCCGCTGCCTACGCTCCGGCGGTTCTGGCGTCCTTCGCCTCCGGCAGCGCCCAGGTCAGCGTCCGCGTCATGGCACCACACGGGGTCGGCGCGTACGACGCGGCAGCCGACCTGGATCTAACTCAGCGTAAAGCCTTCGGGGACGTCCTGCTGAATAGTAAGACCCGGATCACGATCGCCGGTCCTGCCCAGCAGCAGCTGGCCGCCGGCCAGGTGGACGCCCGGTTGATACTGGCGCTCACGACGCTGGCCGGCGATCTCCCTATTAACGTCGTAAAATTCGGGAATCCTGGTCAAGGCGCCAGCCCGGGCATTCCGCTTCGCGTCGTTTATCTAGCCGCGAACGATCCAGCCGCGAGTACGACCAGTTCGGTGTACCAGCAGAACCTGCACACCGCCGTGACCGGATTGAGTATGGACGGCCTAGATAGAACCCAAACCACGGTGCTTCCGGGCCACGGCACGGTGATCCAGATCGAGTTCACCGCGCCGAGCCCCTTCGGGCTGCTGACCGGTCACTGAGGCGGCCGGCCCGGCGGGCAGGCCGCCTCCAGCCGTTCGGTCAGCCCGGCCGCCAGGCCGGCGATAGTGATGAGGTCGATGAATCCGCCCGCCGTGCGGGCCAGCCACCTGCGGCGCACCGGTTTCAGCCGCAGCCGCAGGTGAACCCGGGTCTGCCCGGCCGCGCCGGTACCCGCCGCCGGTACCGGCGACAGCGTCAGGGCCCAGGTCATGGCCAGCTGCCCGCGGACGGACCGGTAGACCAGTGCCGACGGCGGTTCGGCGGCCGCGACCTCGAAGGTGGCGGTCTTCCCGCCGTAGTCGGGCACGATGTCGCCAGCAATCAGGTGCTGCCAGGCCGGGCGGATATCCCGAACGGCCCGGCCGCGGCGCGGCAGGAAGCGCTCGACGCTGCGCGGAAGGTACCAGCCTGCCCGTTGCTTGCCCAGCTGGACGAGCCAGGGCCACACCGCGGCGGGCGCGGCAGGCACCGTGAACGCGCGGTCCATCACGACATCAGGCCGGGCGATGATGTCATCGCCCGGCCTGACCGCACGTCGTTCCGCCGCGGTGGCCGCGACCGAGCCGAACAGCGCCGGCACGTCTAGGAGTCAAACCCCAGCCCGGCCGCGTCCAGCGCCCGCAGCCACAGGTTCCTGCGGCCGGACTGCTGATCAGCGCGGGCCAGGGACCAGCGGGTGGCCTGGACGCCCAGGTAGGCGAACGGCTCGGGCGGGAAGGGGACCGGCTTGCTGCGGACCAGCTGCAGCTCGGTCAGTTCGGTCCGCTCGCCGGTCAGCAAGTCGAGCATGACCCGCGCGCCGAACCTGCTCGCGCCCACGCCCAGCCCGGTGTACCCGAGGGAGTAGGCGACGCGGCCGTGGTGGGCGGTGCCGAAGAACGCGCAGAACCGGGTGGAAGCGTCGATCGCGCCGCCCCAGCGATGGCTGAACCCGATCCCTTCCAGCTGCGGGAACGTGGCGAAGAAGTGCTCCGCGAGCTTGACGAAGGTAGCCGGCCGCTGATCGTAGGTCATCCGGACGTGACGGCCGAAATGGTAAATGGCGTCGTAGCCGCCCCACAGGATCCTGTTGTCCGCGGTCAGCCGGTAGTAGTGGAACTGGTTGCCGACGTCGCCGACACCCTGGCGGTTCCGCCAGCCGACGGCGGCGAGCTGTTCGGCGCTGAGCGGCTCGGTCACCAGCACGTAGTCGTAGACCGGCACGATATAGGGGCGCAGCCTGCGGATCAGGGCCGGGAACGCGCTGGTGCCGAGCGCGACCTTCCTGGCCCGCAGCACGCCCTCGGCGGTCTTGACGGTCACGCCGTCCGCGTCGCTGGCCAGGCCGGTGGCGGGCGTGCGCTCGACGATGCGCACGCCGATCCGCTCGCACGCGGCGGCCAGCCCCCAGGCGAGCCTGGCCGGGTCGACCAGCGCGGTGCCTTCGGCATCCCACGCGCCTGCCAGGTACGTGGGGGAGTTCACCTCGGCCCGCACCGCCGCGGCGTCGAGGAAGGTGCTGCCGGCGCGCACCCCGGCCGCGCGGAGCACCCCCACCGGGGACTCCACCGTGGGCC
>Ga0302326_10006928_pt1 | contig 25327 bp, 19 predicted proteins | sample Palsa_T0_3_FD_202264 | JGI IMG/M metagenome (GOLD analysis project Ga0302326, IMG submission 202264) | Peat permafrost microbial communities from Stordalen Mire near Abisko, Sweden - Palsa_T0_3 | ecosystem: Environmental > Terrestrial > Soil > Palsa > Peat permafrost | place: Sweden: Abisko... | reverse complement strand
CAGCAGTGTGGGAGAACGTTTGCGCAGAAACGAATAGCCCTCGGCGTGGGCCCGCGGGCGAAACTCGGTGCGGCTCGTTTGCAACACCACGGGCACGTCGGGCACCAGGCTCTTCACCATGCGCGCGAGTTCAAACCCCGCCTCCGGACTGAGCTTGCCGTCGCGAGGGAACTCGACGTCGGCCACCAAGCCGAACAGATACTCGCGATATTCCTGCACCAGCCGGGCCGCCTCTTCGAAGTTCGAGCTCAGCAGAATTCTGGGCCGCGCCTGCATGCGCACCAGCTTGTGCGCCACATTGATGCCTTCCTGGATCACACGCCGAGATTGCTTGATCAGCTCGGTATAGATCACGGGCAGAAACGACGAGTAGTAACGGATGTTGTCTTCGACCACCAGCAGCACGGGCACGCCGATGGCGTGCGTGTCGTGCTGGACGTTACGTTTGTCCTCAATGTACTTGACGATCGCGATCAGAATGCGCGCATTGCCCTGCCAAAGAAAAACACGCTCGATCGCGGTAACCGGATTGCGCGCTACGAAATTCTTGATTTCGCGATAGTCGTAGGCCAGGACCACGACGGGCACATCCAGTCCGGCGCGGCGGACCTCGTTGGCGAGTTGCGCGGCATCCATGTCGCCGACGGCGAGGTTGGTGACGATCAAGTTGAATTGCGGATTGGAAGTTGCCAGGTGGAGAGCCTCGGCGCAGCTGGAGACGTGCGTAATTCCCGGAATCTGCCGCAGGTTGAGTTCGAGCGATTCATCGATCAGCAACTCGTTAAGCCGGCCATCCTCACGGAGAATGAAAGAATCGTAAAGGCTGGACACAAGAAGGATGTCGTGCACCTTGAAGGGCATCAGGTTCCCGAAGCCTTCAAAGCGCTCTTCTGCGTCCATGACGGCTTGCTCGGCGGCGCGGCGCACGCTCATGGGGATATCCTATGGAGACATTCTACGAAGACATTCTATGAAGATATCCTAGTCGAGGTTGGGTCTAGCAGGTGTGCTCGCAGGAGATGCGGCGCTTTTCGCAGGGCGCGACGAAGTGTTCCACCGGGACTCTGATTGTCCGCTATTGGGCGGGTGCCGCCGGTTTCAGAACCGCCGTATTCCGCTCGTCGGAAGCGATCATGCGATAGAACTTCTTCAGCTCGTCCATTTTGCCAACCGGAACGCTCAGCTCTTTGATTTCCATGCTGCGCGTGTAGTGCAACACATGTCCGCTCGCTTCGGTCTTGCTGTGATAGCTGCCAAAACTGAACTCGACGTCGGTCGGAGGCGGCAACTCGTCCACTTCATAGCCCGCGGGCAGCGCGATATCGAACGTGTCGGTGTCCTCGGACGGCCCGTCGAATTCGAGCGGAAACTCCCGCGGCTCCTTGGTCTCGAGCACGCCCCATGATTTGCTTCCCAGCACTCGCGGCCGCACCAGCAAAAGGTTTCCCGCACTCTTCGCGTAGTTTTCCGACTGAAAAGTGTAATTGAACCCGAAGGGCTGCTCCGTGTGTTCGAGATTAGCCACACTCGCCCGCACGATTTGAAAGTTGGGAAGCGACCCTGCCAGCAAGGTTTCAATCGGTTTGATCCGATCGGCATTTTTCGTTACTTCACGCAAACGCCCTCGTTCCGACCATGCACGATCTCCCAGCCGTACCTCGGTGACATCGCCTTTCAACAGCCCCTTGGCGTCGAGAGTCAGTTTGCCCACGCGCTGGATGCTATTCATGGTCGACGGTTGTTGCGGCAACCGCACCAGGTCGCCGCCTTCCGGCGTTACCAGCAGGCCGTAATTGGCTTGCAGATATCCTCCAATTTGCCCAAGCGGTGTGAACTCGTTCGTCGGATCGAAGAACAGAACCCTACCCAGCTTGGGATGCTGCAGCACGGCAATCAGCGACGGATCCTTCACGTCGTCCGGCAGTTTAATCGCAAGAATCACGTGGTTAAACCCGTTGTGGGCGGGTGTGTCGGGCGTAACGGCGCCGCGCTGCGTGTTGATCATTACCTGGTATGAATCCACGCCAATTTCGCGCAGCATGGCGCGCATGAGCGTCGCTTTGTCTTTGCAATCCCCGTAGCGGTGCGAGAAAACATCCGGAGCGGCGTGCGGTTGCCAGCTGCCGATACCCAACTCGATCGCGACATAGCGAATGTCGTGCTGCACGAAGGCCCCGATGGCTTGCACCTTCTGCAGCTGTGCGGCCTTCCCCGTGGTCAGGACGGTTACCTCTTGTTTGATCGGTTCAGACGCAGCCATCTGTCCAGCGATCAGATTTTGATACCAATTCCCCATGCTTTGCCAGTTTGCGAGTTCTTTCTTATCTGAGGTACCTTCGGCGGGGAAGAATGACACGATCATCTGGCCGGCCACGCCCCTCCACGGCGGCATGTCCGGCTCATGCCTGATCCCTTTCAAGCCGGTAACCACCCATTGCGCCAGGTTGCCGCCCCCTTCCGCCGGCTTCACCTCGGGATAGGAAAGCCAGGAGGCCTTGTATTCCCAGCCGGCAGGAAGTTGCAGTGAAAAATGGCTCTCCCGCACCGGATCGGTTTCCTGGAAATACCAAATGTACTGCAAAAAGAAAGGTTGCTCCTCTACTTCATATTCGTAGCCAACGATGTTACCTGGTTCGGGTGCGGGAATACGCAGCACCCGGTATCTTACGTCCGAGACCAGCTCGCCACCTTCGATGGGCGCGGCAACATCCATCGCGTCCTTGTCCTTAACCTCGTAGTCCTTGCCTTGAGCGGGGATGCACCAGCCATGCAGATCTTTGATTTTTCGGCCGGGATTGAAATACACCGCCAGGATGCCATTTTCCCGTCCTTCGGGACGCAGAATCTTATACGCCTCGCGCACATGCGTCCTGATTTTATCGACCGACAGAACAGTCACGTTCGTCTCCGAATACAGCAACACCGCGTCGGTCTTGTCATCATAGGAAGGCAGCGTGGCCCCAACCAGCGCGTGCATCCATGATGGAGCATCACCGGCCGCAGCCCGCGGCGCCAGAGCGACAACCCATACCGCAACCCCAAAGAAAACTAGCAGCGCTCGCTGATTAGTTACTCGCATGGATTTCTCCTGGCTGCAGAACTATCTGTTCGCCATCGCCGGTCCTCACCACCTGAAAGAAATTTCGCAATGCGCCGTAGTACTTCTGTTCCAGCAGCATAAGATCGATGGTTAACGTTCTCGTGAGCCTTATCGCTCCTGGATTCTTTTCGACTTTCAGCGTGTACCGAACAACGTGTCCATCCTGATCCTGCGCGACCGGCACACTACCGACTTCCCAACCGACCGGAAGCTCGATGGTCAGGTCATCTGCTTTCTCGTACGGATATTCAAAATAGATGGGATGCACCCGATTGGCGTGCTCAAAGAGTCCCTTTTCGCTAGCGGTGAAAATCGCGGCGGGAATCAGCACGCGTCTGCCGGCGTTCGAGGCCCAACCCGGGATTTTCAGGTTGAATTCCGCAACCAGCGGTGTTTCCGAATTGCTCCAGTCCGGACTGTTGGTCAGTTCCACCTCCGCAGCGCTGGCAATCTGCGAAGTCAACCGCTCCTCGAGAAACCGTTTGCGTGCGGCTTGGTCCGCGTGTCGCTCTTCCAAACGTTGGTACATGGCTTCCAATCCGACATAGGTGACCGTCAGTTTTCCCTCCAGGTCGCCCGTATCGGGTGAGAGCTTCAGCTTTCCTACGCGCTCGATCCTAGACTCCGAGGCTCGCGGCAGCGTGGTCCGAATCCAGCTTCCCCCGTCATTATCCAGCCTCAGACCCGTCACTCCGGTTTCCGACCACTCCAGCAATCCGTACGGAGTGAAGGCCCCCCCGGGGTCAAAATAGAGGTCCTTCCCATTCAGCTTGACGAGCACAACATTGGAGTTCAATGTCTCACGTTGCATCGTAACCGGAGTGAAAAAATATTCTCTGCGACCCGAAACCCAGCATCCGTAGGCTTCAAAACCCGCAGCCCGCACCAGGCCAAGAAACAACCACGTCAGCTGGGAACCGGTGCCATAGCCTCGCTTCCAGACTTCCGCCACGTTTTCTAACGGCTTTTCTTTTTCGCGCTTGGCTTCCTGCTCGGTTTTTTCCACTTCGTACGACGTGTTCCGGATTTGTTGCACCCGGTCATAAATTTTTCTCAGTTTTACTTCCGGCGAGTCGCTCGGTGAAACAATTTGTCCCACTGCTTGCTGCATCTCTCCCCGCTTGCCGATGAAGCTTTCCAATTGCCCGTTCCGCTCTTTTCCCACCTGCTTCCAGAATTTGTTCGGATCGTCCTCTGAGAATCCCTCATGATAGATAAAATCCACTCGATATCTCAATTCGTTGGCAGGGGGCATGAAGTCCTCCATCTGAAATGCCGGTATATTGTTCGCCCCCATGCGGAAAATATGGTCGGGACCCTGTTTAGGAGTGTCGGCGCCCGGAGGCAGACCCGGCCAGCTGCATCGCAACGAAAAAATCTCTCCAGAGTAGCTACTGAAGGGCTTCAGCGAAAACTGGGCTTTCTTGGTAAACAGCGCATCGCTCAGCATCCAGTGAGACTCGAAGAGCAAATTCTCAGCAAAATTCATGGTGTAGGAGTACTCGACGATGCTCCCAACCTGCACGTCCGGAAGCGTAAAAGTCTTTGCCAGATACTTAAGCGCCATCCCCTGAACCTTCCCTTTGACGAGCTCCTTTTCGTAAACCTTGCCATCGAAGTCTGCGATCGACCCGTCGGGCCTGATGGTCCGGCCTCTCACGTTCAAGACGTCTTGGGTTTTCTTCAGGAATGGAATCTCGACATCGGCATACTTCCGCCCTTCCTCGGTCAGGATCTTGATGCGAATGTAATCGTCTTCGTGAGAAGTGCGGCCATTGTCGTCCCGGTCCACCTGCCGGTAGAGAATGATCGCGGGTGCTCCCGGAGCCAGCGGTTCGCTGGTCATCTTGAGTTCGTCGGGCGAAACCGGCAGGAATCCCACGCCTGCGTTCGCCTTCCGCGCTGCCAACATACAAACCGCCAGCCCCACCACCGCCCACTTGTTCGACCGGAACATAGTCATCCCCTTCCCAGGTACGCGCGGGTTCAACAAATGAAAATGTCGAAAAACAAGATTCGCTTCGGGCGGGAACCGCGACTCCAGGGGGACGAGTGGCGCTCTCCACGAGGACGGCAATTCCGCCTTCTCCGAATTCCGGGCCCCCTCGAGCCAGAATCCGGCTACGATCACGGCATGAGTATAGCTGGAAATAGCCATTCGTCAACGCCATAAAGTTAGTGGTTGTTAGTGGTTCACGTGGGATTTTACTGGCGGAGATCTTCAAAAAACTGATCTAAGTAACTTGGTTTGTATGACCTAGTTCGAATCAGTTTCAATCGACTTAATGCAAGGATGGCCGAAACAACTTCTTACAGCTCGTACTTCTTCATCAGGTGACGGAACGAGCGGTAAGAGATACCGAGCACGTCGGCGGCTCTGACCTGTACACCGTTGGTTTGTGCAAGCGCGGACTGCAACAGCGAGCGCTCGACTTGGGCGACGTAGTCTTCCATGTTGATGCCCTCGGGCAGAACTGAGCTCGGGGGCAGGTTCATGGGCGTCGTCGTGGTTGCGCCTTCCGCGCCTGCGGCCGCGGCTCGGACCTTTGGACGCTCCACCGGCAACTCGACGTGCAATTCGCTGGTAGATTCGAGCGCCACAGCGCGTTCGATCGTGTTTTCCAATTGCCGGACGTTGCCCGGCCAGTCGTAGCCGGTGAGCGTCTCGAGCGCCGCTGCCGCGACGCCATGAATGCTCTTGCCGGCTCCGGGCGCATATTTTTTCAGGAAGTGATTGGCCAGGAGCGGCACATCTTCGCGGCGTTCGCGCAGGCCCGGCACACGAATGGGAATTACGTTCAGGCGATAGTAGAGGTCTTCGCGGAACGTGCCTTCGGTGACCTGGCGGTCGAGATCGCGGTTGGTAGCGGCGATGACGCGGACGTCAACCGGAATCTCGGCGGTGCCGCCGACCGGACGGACGGTTCGTTCCTGCAGCACGCGCAGCAGTTTCACTTGCATGGGCATGGTCATCTCGCCGATCTCGTCGAGAAAGATCGTGCCCTGGTCGGCGACTTCGAACAGTCCGCGCCGGTTCTGGTTGGCTCCAGTGAAGGCGCCTTTGACGTAACCGAAAAGTTCGCTTTCGAGCAGGGTTTCGGGAAACGCGCCGCAGTTGACCGACACAAATGCTTCGGAGGCCCGCGGCGAACAGGTATGCACGGCGCGGGCGACCAGTTCCTTGCCGGTTCCGCTTTCGCCGTAGACCAGAATCGTGCTGCTGGTGGTGGCGACGGTGCGGATGGTCTGCTTCAGTTTTTCGACCGCGGGGCTGACGCCGATAATATTGTCGAGCGAATTGCGCGCGGCGGCATCGCGGCGCAGGGCAAAGTTCTGGCGGCTGAGAGAAACTCTGGTGAGCGCGCGCGTGATCGCCAATTTGACTTCGTTCACCAGCCCCGGACTTTTGCGGATGTAGTCGGTCGCGCCTCCCGCCTTGACGGCTTGGACGGCAGCTTCGTAGTCATCGACGGCAGTCATCAAAATGACCGCGGATTCGGGTGAGATCTGGTGCGCATGGCGCAGCACTTCGACACCGTCAATGCCCGGCATTTTGATGTCGGTAACAATCACGTCGAACAGGGCGCTGTCGATTTTGCGCATGGCGGCTTCGCCGCCGGTGACGGTTTCCACCTTGTGACCATCGCGGCGCAGGGTGATGTCGAGCAGTTCGCAGATGGAGCGTTCGTCGTCGCAGACGAGAATGTTACCCACGCCCGCCTCCTTCGGCTTCTGCTGCTGCCAATGCGGTTGTGATGGTTTCGACCCCGGCGGATTGTGCCAAGGCGGAAGTTCCGCGGGCGGCGATCTGGGTGCGGTCGTCATCACGGTCGTCCATGCGCCGCAGGCGCAGCACGAAGCTTGTGCCCTTGCCGACTTCCGAACGAGCCCACACCTTGCCTTCATGCGCCTGGACGATCTGGTACACGATGGCCAGACCGAGACCGGTTCCCCCTTCAAAGTTCGACTGGAAGGGCTCGAAGATTTTCTCCGTCTGCTGCGGATTGATGCCGGGACCGGTGTCGGCGAAGCTGATCTCCCAATCGGTGCCGCGGTCCGCCAGGGCTACGGTCAGGGTTCCTCCTTGGTCTGTCGTTTTTATTGCGCGCACCGCGTTTTCGCAGAAGTTCCAGAACACCTGCTTGAGCTTGTCGCCATCGGCCAGCACCCAGGCTCCGGATTTCGGAAAGCTGCGCTGGAGCCTGATGCCGGTGTTTTCGGCGGTCAGCCGATGTTCGAGCAGAGTGAGCGTGTCCTGCAACAACGGAATCAGATTCACGCGCTCAAACCGATATTGCTTGCCCCGGGAGTACGCCAGAAAATCCGTGACGATATTGTTGAGGCGGTCGGACTCGCGGATGACGATCTGAAGAAGATGATGTTCTTCGGAACTCAAGGCGGGCGAATCCGACAACATGCTGACCGAACCGGCAATCGAGGTCAGGGGGTTGCGAATCTCGTGGGCGATGGCAGCGGCCAAGCGGCCGACGGCGGCCAGGCGATCCTGCATGCGCACTTCGCGTTCCAGGCGGCGGATCTGGGTGAGATCGTCAAAAGCATAGACAAAACCCAAATCACTGCGCGCGCTCACGTTGAGGGCGGAAACCCGCACGCGAAAAGCCTTGCGAAAACCGTAGGGGGCCATGTAACGGACCTCGGCATCGCCCCGGTCGCCTCCGAAGTGGGGCAAAGGGTCCTGAAAAAGATCGGCCACCGAGCGCCCGCGTAACTCGGATTCGGAGATTTCTAGGAGTTGCTGGGCAGCGCGATTGACGAGCGTGATGCGCCCGTCGAGTGCGGTGGTAATGACTCCGCCGCTCATGGACTGCACGATATTTTCGTGGAGCGCCTGCAGATTTTCGAGCGCGCCGCTCGCATCTTTCAGTTGCACATCCACCTGACGGAGCTTGGACATGAGCAAGCCGGCCAGATAGGCGATGGCGAAGTAGGCAAACAGGTTGACGAAGATCACGACCTCAAGCGCCTTGAGCTTGGGATGCGAGGTCGAATACGAGGGAATTACCAGGTAGTAATCGAGTTCGAGGACGGCACCGAACAGGATGAACGCCAGGGCTGCGCTCAGATACCCCCAGACTCGCGGCAGCAGCATGCAGGCGACCACGATGACCAGCGGGTAGAGGAAGTTCAGCGAACTGTCGATGCCGCCGGTTACGTGGACAACCAGCGTGACCATCGCCAAATCGGCGAGAACTTGAAGGATGGCCTGCAGGCGATGCTCGCGCCAGACCGAAACCAGAAAAAGGAAAAACAGCGAGAGCACGAACCAGAGCACCATCCCGGTGAGAAAGGGCATGATGGGCAGCGGGCTGGGAGTGAGGCGGATAACGGCAAGTTCGATGGCAAGCAGGACCATCAGGATCAGGATGCGAACCTTCACCAGCCAGGTCAGCCAGTTCCGCTCATCGGAGATCGAGTGCATGGAATTGTTCGTCAGTCGTTAGTTGTTCGCGCACCGCTGCGAACCTCGGGCTCCGAGCCATGTGCCGACTCTCGAGATCTTGCCGGCTCGCAGTTCGTAGCTCGAGGCCCGAAGCACTTTTCTAGCCCGCCAGTTTTGCGATCATGGCGAACAGCGGCATGTACAGAGAAATTACGATGCCACCGATGGTGACGCCGAGCAGACCGATGATGACCGGTTCCAGCATGGCCAGCATGTCTTTGGTCGCGGCGTCGACTTCGTCTTCGTAGAAGTCGGCGATCTTCTGCAGCATGGCGTCCATGGCGCCGGTGGCTTCGCCCACCCCGATCATCTGGGTCACCATGTTGGGAAAGACGCCACATTCACGCAGCGGATCGACGATGGTGCGGCCTTCCTCGATCGCCTTGCGCACCTTCATCAGCGCTTCTTCGAGCACGGCGTTGCCCGAGGTGCGGGCGGTGATCGCCAAACCTTCGAGAATCGGAACGCCTGAGGTGATGAGCGTGCCCAGGGTTCGCGTGAAACGTGCGACCGCAATCTTGCGCAGCAGCGAGCCGATAATCGGCAGCTTGAGCAGCATGGCGTCGAAGTAATAGCGCCCGCGCGGATGCTTGCGAACCTGCTTGACGCCGAAAAAAATGCCCACCGCACCCACGATAAAGAACCACCAGAACTCACCCACGAAGCTGCTGAGCCCGATGACAATTCGGGTTGGCAGCGGAAGAGCGACTCCCAGGCCGACGAACAGATTCGCGAAAATTGGCACAACCCATTTGAGCAGCGCGGCCACGATCAGCACGGCCAGCGAGACGACCGCTACCGGGTAGATCAACGCCGACTTGACGGCCGCGCGCAGCTTAACCGCCTTTTCCACGTAGATCGCCATGCGCTGCAGGATGATGTCGAGAATACCGCCGGTCTCTCCGGCTTCCACCATGTTGGTACTCAGATCGTCGAACACGACCGGATAGAGACGCATGGCATTGGCCAGCGTGGCTCCGCCTTCGACCGAGGTCCGGACCCCGAGCAGGGTTTTCTGGAAACTCGGGTTCTCCTGGTTGGCGCCTAGAATCTCCAGGCACTGCACCAGCGGCAGGCCGGCGTCAATCATGACGGAAAACTGGCGGAAGAACACCGCTACGTCTTTGACCTTGACCTTGGCGCTGCCAAAGGTAGGCATGGAAAATTCCTTGCCTTTTTCCCGAATGGACCCGGGTGTGATGTGTTCCTTGCGGAGTTGCGAGGCCAGTCCGTCCTTGGTGGAGGCCGAGCGCTCTCCTTGCACTTTCTCACCCGAGGCGGTCTTTCCCGAAAATGTGAAAACTGGCATGTTACTTTCTCCTTGTCCGTATTCCGCTGACGCTGGCTGCCGATCCTGCCGGCCGCCCGCGTCTTCTTGTCTGTTCGCTCGCCGGGCCGTCCGTGACGCTACCCCGTCGAGTCAGGATGTCATCGCTTCACCGGCGCGGCGTTCTTGGGGGCCGGAGTGGTAACACCTCCCCGGTTCACAAAAGTCGCGCCGCGCGAGATCATCTCCTGCAGCTCGTCCTGATTACTCGAGCGCGTCATCGCCGTCTCCAGTGCAATCTGCTTCTGAAAATAGGCATTCGCGAGCGACTGGTTGAACGTCTGCATGCCGTACTTTTCCTGGCCGGACTGCATGGAGGAATAGATCTGGTGAATCTTGTCCTCGCGGATCAGGTTGCGTACGGCGGCGTTCGGCACCAGGATTTCCATACACATGGCGCGTCCTTTGCCGTCGACGCGCGGCAGCAGGCTCTGACACATGATGCCTTCGAGCACCAGCGAAAGCTGGGCGCGGATCTGCGATTGCTGGTGCGACGGGAACACGTCGATGATGCGGTTGATGGTGGAGGAGGCCGAGTTGGTGTGCAACGTGCCGAAGGTGAGGTGGCCGGTTTCGGCGATGCGCAGGGCGGATTCGATGGTTTCGAGGTCGCGCATTTCTCCGATCAGCACCACGTCCGGGTCTTCGCGAAGCGCGGCGCGCAGGGCATCGGTAAAGCTCTTGGTGTCCGAGTGCAATTCGCGCTGGTTGACCAGGCAGTTCTTGTTCATGTGCACGAACTCGATCGGGTCCTCGATGGTGAGGATGTGTTCGTGGCGCTCGGTATTGATCTTGTCGATCATGGCCGCCAGAGTGGTGGACTTGCCCGAACCGGTCGGCCCGGTCACGAGCACCAGTCCGCGCGGTTTGTCGCACATCTTGCTGACCACCGGAGGCAGGCCCAATTGATGGAAGGATTTGATTTCAAACGGAATCAGACGGAAGACGCAAGCCGTAGCGCCGCGCTGATTGAAGACGTTGGCGCGGAAGCGGGCCAGGCCTTTCAAACCGAACGAAAAATCCAGCTCGAGGCTCTCTTCGAAACGGTGCTTCTGCGAATCGGTCATGACGCTGTAGGCCAGCTGCTTGGTCTCGGCAGGCGTCAACTGCGGCAGGTCGAGCGGCACCAGGTGTCCGTGCACGCGAATTTGCGGGGGAGAGTTGGTGGTGATGTGAAGGTCGCTGCCATTCATCTCCAGCATGCGGCGGAGCAGGTCGCTGAGTGAGAGTGCCATAGTTTTCTTTATCTCCTGGTGCCGTTTCTAGTGGATCGTTTCGCGAGCCACTTCTTCGAGCGTGGTCCAACCTTGCGCGACCTTGATCAACCCGCTGCGGCGCAGGGTAATCATGCCGCGTTCAATCGCTTTCTTCTTGAGTTCGATCGCCGAGGCGCCGACCAGAACCAGTTCCCGGATCTCGTCGTCGACTTCCATCACTTCATACAAACCGGTGCGGCCCTTGTAGCCGGTTTTGTTGCAGGTGGCGCAGCCGGCGCCCTTCATGATCTGCACCGTCTTCGCTTCTTCGGGCGAGTAGCCTTCGTCGATCAGGGCTTGCGGAGGGACTTCGACCGGCTCGGCGCAATCCTTGCAGATCCGCCGTACCAGGCGCTGGGCGCAGATCAGATGAACTGAAGTCGCGACCAGGAAAGGCTCAATGCCCATATTCATGAGTCGCGTGATGGTTTCCGGAGCGCCGTTGGTATGGAGCGTGGATAAGACGAGGTGGCCGGTGAGCGCGGCTTTGATGGCGATTTCCGCGGTTTCAAAATCGCGGATTTCGCCGACCAGGATAATGTTGGGGTCCTGCCGCAGGAAGGCGCGCAGGGCGGTCGCAAAATTCAGGCCAATCTGCTCCTTCATCTGCACCTGGTTGACGCCTCCCAGTTGGAACTCGACCGGGTCTTCGGCGGTCATGATATTGGTCTCGGGTTGGTTCAGACGCGAGATCGACGAATAGAGCGTGTTGGTCTTGCCCGATCCCGTTGGTCCCGTGACCAGCACCATGCCGTAGGGCTTGAGGATGGCCTTCTCGAACTTGACCAGCGACTCCTGCTCGAAACCGAGCTTGGTCATATCGAGGCGCAGATTTTCCTTGTCGAGCAAGCGGAGCACGATTTTCTCGCCCCACAGCGTAGGCAGAGTGGAAACGCGGAAATCGAGCTGCTTCTTCTTGCCGCCAATCTGCATCTTCAGCATGATGCGGCCGTCCTGCGGCAGTCGCTTCTCGCTGTTGTCGAGCTTCGCCATGATCTTGAGGCGCGAAATGATGGCGTCCTTCAGTTTCAGGGGCGGATTCATGATCGACTGCAAGATGCCGTCAATGCGGAAGCGGACGCGGAATTCCTTTTCGTACGGCTCCATGTGAATATCGCTGGCGCCACGCTTCACGGCATCGGTCAGCACCAGGTTCACGAGTTTGACAATGGGTGCTTCGTCGGCCGCTCTCTCCAGTTCCTTGAGTTCGAGTTCGTGCTCTTCGGCCTGCAACTCGACATCGGTACCTTCACCCATGTCGTTCATGGACTGCATGACCTGTTCCAGCTCTTCTTCTTTCGAAGTGCCGTAGGCCTTATCGATGCCCTCGATGATGGAACTTTCCGAGGCCACCACCGGTTCGATGTTGAAGCCGGTCATGAACTTGATATCATCCATGGCAAAGACGTTGGTGGGGTCGACCATGGCGATGGTGAGCGAGGCGCCGACGCGGCTGAGCGGGAGAATCTGGTAGCGTTTCGCGGTTTCGAAGGGAATCAGCTTGACAACGGCGGGATCGATTTCAAAGTACGAAAGATTGATGGCCGGCACGCCGTACTGGCGCGAGAGAAAGTTGGTGACATCTTCGTCCGAGAGGAAACCCAACTTCACGAGCGCGGAGGCGAGGCGGGTGTGCGACTCCTTCTGAAGTTTGGTCGCCTGTTCCAACTGCTCTTGGGTGATGACCTTTTCCTTGACGAGCAGGTCACCCAGCCGCTGAGACATATCTCTCCTGTATTCCCACGAAGTCCGGGGTCAATGCGAAAACACTGATTTTCAGAGGATCAGCAACGATGCTTTCGCACTGACATAAATTGTCAACCCAATGGGAATTCCGAAAAAGTAACTTAGGTAGTGGGGACTTTAGTTTAGGCTCTGTAACTTGAAGAAAAAACTTCCGTAGGAATCGTGAAAAAATCGAGGTTCTGTAAACCTGGAGGACAAAAACTGTACGTTCTTGGGAAGGCTTAAAAGGTTACTTTGGTATTTGAGCGGAGTCGTAATACCGAGCACTGTTGCTCCAGTCCTTTTTCAGGGGTCGCGTACCAGTTTTCGAGTGGTTGCACATTTGCCATGCGACACGAGAGCCGGTCGAGGATTGTGCGGCTCAATCTATTTTTTCCCTGTTCGAATCTTTCGCCACCGTGCTTTTTGGCCGGTGAGATCCTTCTCCTGCCCGCTCGACTCATCTTCCTCTGCGGCTTGGACGTCAATCGCCTTTGATCTTGTCGTTGGCAACGAATCCGTGCACGAAATCGGCGATCCGAGTCAGTTCCCAGACGATCCACACCAGCGCAACCGCGATCACGACCATTGCAATATCGCCCACAAACACCTCCTCGATTTTGGCAGATATGATACAACCGGAAATCGAAAAGCCCGGATCCTGGCCCGGTAGGCGGAAGGCTCTGGAGCGCAATGTTCGGCCTTGTTACGATTTACGAATCCGGAAATGAACCGATCGTCTTACAAGGGCCAATACGACCAGATCGTCGAACCGGAAATGATCGCTTTCCACGCTGACTTCGGCCCTACCACTACGCGAGTCGTCGTCGAATTCGTCGATCTTCATAGCGACCAAGGCTCGCAGACGAAGGTGGTTCTGACGCAGGTAGGATTTCCGACGCAGGATATTTTCAACGGGGTGTCGCAAGGCACCCACGAGGCGTTCGATAAACTGGACTCTTTGCTGGCCAGCCAGGTTCTGGTATAACCGCCCGCGACTTGGAAAGGATTGCCAATGAACCTTGCACGGATCGCCCTGGCTGCCCTTGTTGGCTTCGTGGCATATTTTGTCGTCGGCTTTGCCACCTTCGGCCTGCTGCCGTCGCTAAGGAGCGAGTTCCTCAAATACCAGACAGTTTACCGGTCGCAAGAAGCGATGAAGAGCGTGATGCCGGTTGGAATGGCGTTCATGTTTTTCGCGATCGTGCCGCTTGCCATACTTTATGCCATGTTGTGCCAGGGCGTTTCCGGTTTTGCCGAAGGCGCGCGCCTGGGCGCACTCTTTGGTGCGCTGATCGGCGTTTTCGCGATTGGCTCGTTCGTCGTGCACAACTATGTCAATCCGCAAATTGGACTGAAGCTGACCGTGCAACAGGCGGTCGCGGACTTTAGATCCGCATCGGGGCGTGGTAAGTCACCGGTTGCGATTCGAGCAGCACGCTGCCACCGGCAACTGCCGAACTGCGATCGGCTTGGAGCGCCGAGGGCGACTGTCCCGCACGCAAGCCAATCGAGGCGAGCCGGCCAAGGACGCCCTATAATTGATCCATCCTGAGTGTCATCACCGCTTGGCCGTACCGACTCCAATTCGCGATGAAACCAAGACTTCCGGCCGCCGAATCGCCGTGATCGGTCTGGCGATCGGAGCTTTTCTGCTGCTCGCCGCCTTGGTGTTGCAGGCTTCGTTCAATCTGAAGTTCATCAGCCCCGACAGCAATGAGGAGCTGTTGTTTTTTGCCGGACTTAGCGGTCTGATTTTCTTTGCCTTCGTGGCGCTGACGGTCGTTCTCGGGCGCAATCTGCTGAAGCTCTATGCCGAACGGCGGCAGGGCGTGGCCGGCTCAAAGTTCCGCACGCGCCTGGTGGTGGTCAGCCTGCTGCTGTCGTTTTTGCCCGTGATCGCGATGTTCTGGTTCTCCTATGGCCTGATGAATCGCTCAATCGACAAGTGGTTCTCCCAACCGGTTGAGGAAGTGCGCGCCGATACCGCGGCGATGTCGACGCTGCTCTATGATTACGCGGGCCAGAATGCAACTTCCGAAGCACAATCGATCGTGCAGTCGGAAGAATTCAGAAAAGCGTTTGCCAGCCGGAATTTCACGGAAGCCAATGAAGAGCTTCGGGAACACATCCCGACGCTGCAGGGCGGATTCGTTCTTGCGCTGGCCAATGGCAACGCGGCCGCCAGTGTGAACGCACCGACACCCTGGTCGGAAATGAAAGGCCGCTTCTCGCTGGAGGCGGCCCTGCGCGGAGAACATCCCCAGTTTCAGTGGGGCCAGACGGACTATATTATTGCGGCGGCACCGCTCAAAGGCGGTGCTGTTCTGGTCGCCATGCCTCTGCCGCCAAAGTTCGCAGAAACGGCCCGGCAGATTCAGGAAAGCCAGCAACGCTATATCGAACTGGCCGGAAAGAGGAAGCTGTTTCGGCGGACTTACATCGGATTCCTGCTCCTGCTGACGGTGGTGGTGTTGTTCGCTTCGACCTGGCTGGCGCTCCTGCTTTCGAAGCTGGTCAACCGTCCGGTGGCGGCGTTGGCGGCCGGTACCGAAGCCATCTCCAAAGGGCAACTGGATTACCGTGTCGATATTCGCGCCACCGACGAACTGGCTGAACTGGTGCAGTCTTTCAACAGCATGGCAGAACAACTCGAATCCAGCCGCCACCAGATCGAAGCCTCCAGTCGCGATGTGGGCGCGGCGAATGAGGCGCTCGAAAGCAGACGCCGGTATATCGAAACGGTTCTCGAGAGCCTTCCCACGGGAGTGATTTCGATTGACGCGGCGCGCCATGTGACGCTCGCGAACGCCGCTTTTTCCCGCATGTTTTTTCTGGAGCGGAGCGAATATTTAAGCCCCGCAACGCTCGCGAACCTGCCGCTCCGGGACGTGATACCTGCGGACGTGCTCGCCGACCTGGAACCGCTGCTCCGCCGCGCCGATCGGATGGGCATCACGGCCGCCAATATCGAACTGGCGCTGCCGCGGGCGCAGTTGAATGTCGCCGTGACTGTCTCCGCGCTGAGCCACGCTGCCGAGGGGCTAGGATATGTGCTGGTCTTCGAAGACCTGTCGGACCTGCTGCGCGCGCAGAAACAGGCAGCCTGGCGTGAGGTGGCGCGGCGAGTGGCCCACGAGATCAAGAACCCACTGACGCCGATCGCGCTTTCCGCCGAGCGCATCCATCGTCATTTGGCGAGAGGCGTCGCGCCTGATGCCGCTTCCCTCGAGGTGATCCGCACTTGCGCCGAAACCATCGGCAACGCCGTCGAGACCGTGCGTGCTCTGGTCGACGAGTTTTCGGTGCTGGCGCGTTTTCCCGCCTCCCGCCCGCAACCTGCCAGCTTGAACAACCTGGTGGAAGGCGCACTCAGCATGTTTAACGGACGGCTGGAAGGCATTCGCGTGCGTACGGAGTTTGCGCACGATCTGCCGTCGGTGATGGCGGACCCGGAAGCGATCAAACGCGCGGTCGCGAATCTGGTGGATAACGCTGCCGAATCGATGCAGGATGCGATGTTGAAAGAGATTACGATTTCAACTTCGCTGGTGGCCAGTCGCGATGCGGTCGAACTCGTTGTCTCCGACACCGGGCACGGAGTTTCGCGTGAGGTGAAGGAGCGCCTGTTCCTGCCGTACTTCTCGACCAAACAACGCGGCACGGGGCTGGGTCTGGCCATCGTGAGCAGAATTGTGGAAGACCATCGCGGTTCGATTCGGGTGGAAGAAAACAAACCGATGGGCAGTCGCTTCGTGATCGAGCTGCCGGTGGCGGTTGAAACGATCAGTGCTCCGGCGGCAAGCTAGGCGCGCGGTTTAGTCATGGCACACATCCTTATTGTCGACGACGAATCCAGTATCAGGGAATCCTTGCGCGGCATCCTCGAGGACGAGGGATACAAAGTCAGCGTCAGCCCGAGCGGCGAGGACTGCCTCGAGTTGCTGCGTAGGAGCAGCTTCGACCTGATCCTGCTGGATGTGTGGCTGACCGGGATCGACGGCCTGGAAGTCCTGGAGAGGATTCGCGAGATGGACGATCCTCCCGAGGTCATCATGATCTCGGGCCACGGAACCATCGAAACAGCGGTGCGTGCCACCAAGCTCGGCGCGTACGATTTCGCGGAGAAGCCGCTTTCGCTCGAAAAGACGCTCATCCTGGTCAAGAACGCGATCGAAGCGCGGCGGCTTCGCCATGAGAATCTCGACCTGCGAAAGCAACTGCAGCAGTCGAAGAGTGTGATCGTAGGTGACAGCGTTCCCATGAAGGCGCTGCGCCAGCAGATAGGGCTGATGGCGCCCACCAACGGACGCGTGCTTATCTATGGCGAATCGGGCACGGGCAAAGAGCTGGTCGCGCATGCCATTCACATGCAGAGCCTGCGCAAAGATGAAATGTTTGTCGAAGTGAACTGCGCTGCGATTCCGGAAGACCTGATCGACAGCGAACTGTTCGGGCACCGCAAATCGTCGTTTCCCGGAGCTACTGCCGACAAGGAGGGCAAATTTCAGAAGGCCAATCGCGGAACTCTGTTTCTGGATGAGGTAGGCGACATGAGTTTGAAGACGCAGTCAAAAGTTTTGCGCACGCTCGAACAGCAGCGATTCATCCCCGTGGGGAGCGACGATCCGGTCACCGTGGATGTGCGCGTGATTGCCTCTACCAACAAGGATTTGGAAGAAGAAATCGCCAAGGGGAACTTCCGCGAGGATCTTTTCTATCGTCTGAACGTGGTTCCGTTCGTGGTGCCTCCGCTGCGCGAACGCAAAGAAGACATCCCGCTGTTTGCGCGGCACTTTCTGAAGGAATTCGCTTCGGCCTACGGGCGGCGTCCACGAGAGATCACCGACGATGCGATCGATGCCCTGATGCGCTATGCCTGGCCGGGAAACGTTCGCGAACTGCGCAATGTGATCGAGCGCATCGTGATCATGAATCCCACCACCTTCCGTTTTGAGCGCAAGCATCTTCCACCGCTCGTGCACCGCGATGGCAGCCGCCGCGTTGGGGGCAGCGAGGTTTCGACCTTGCACCAGGCGCGCGCGGCTTATGAGCGCGACTACATTCTCAAGAAGCTCGACGAAAATCACAGCAACGTGAGCCGCACCGCGGAAGTTCTGGGCCTCGAGCGCAGCCACTTGTATCGCAAGATGAAAAGTTTGGGGATTGCGGCCAAGGAGTAGGAGAGGGGTCAGGTCTTAGGAAAATCTCTCCCGCGTTGACGTTGATTGGGTCGCGTCCCTGAAGGTTGGGGACATCGTGGTTCCGACACTTGCCGGGACGACGTCGTTCGCCCGGCCCAATCTTCTATCTCTTAATCTTTAATCTCTTATCGCTCGTCTCTTATCTTTTCAGCATGTGAATCTCGGTCCCGTTCTTGTGAAACTGGACTTCGTCCATCAGCTGATTGATCAGGTAAATGCCCCGGCCGTGACTGGAGAAGATGTTCTCCCCGTGGCAGGGGTTGGCGATTTGTGCCGGATCAAAACCGGGGCCGGGATCGCGCACGATGATGAGAATGCCCCGCTGCTCGTCGCAGGCCACGTCGCATTCGATGGTTTTGGAGGGATCGCTTTTCGCTCCATGTACGACGGCATTCGCCAGCGCCTCGGTTAGCGCCAGTTCGATGTCGTCCTCGCGCCCCGAAGCGCATTTCATTTCCCGCACCACATTCATCACGCTGCGGACGACCGGGTCCACGGCATCGCGGTCGCCGACGAGGGTTACGCTCAGCTTGAGATCAAGCTTGTCGGCGTCGAAGTCGCACGACAGCGGTGGCTGCTGGCGAGGTAGGGAAGAATCTGTCATAAACGGCAGTGGACTTCGGTTCCGGCCTCCTCTTCATTCAGATGCAGGAAGGCGCTGAGAGATTCTAGGGACTCAGGGCCCAAGATGCAAACCTTATTTGGGATGACAGCGGTCATTCGTGTGTTACATCGGCGGGGTACCGCGGTCAAATAGCTGCCTAACGGCTTGACACCTATGGCCGAACCGCTAGGTATGAGATGCCTGCCCCAGGTGTCAAAGCGCGGGGGAGACGCGGCCAGCGGCACCTCTACGGCCAGGCCTGTTCATGAATCCGGGTCCGGAAAGCTTCCAATCTGCTGCAGTTGGCGGCGCCAATCGAGCTCTTCCACAAAGCTTCGCGAATCGCGCCAGCCGGCTTTGATCTTGACGAAGAGCTCGAGAAACACTTTGGTCCCTACCATCTTCTCGATGTCGAGGCGGGCTGCGGTGCCGATCTTCTTCAGCATTTGACCGCCTTTGCCGAGCAGGATGGCTTTTTGTCCTTCGCGCTCGCAAAAAATCACAGCGGCAATCCGCGTCAGCCTCGGACTCTGTTCGAACTGCTCGATCAGCACCGAGACCGCGTGCGGCACCTCTTCGTGCGTCTGCATAAGAACGTGCTCGCGGATCAGTTCCGCCGCCATGAAGCGCACCGGCTGATCGGTAATCTGATCCTCGGGAAAATAGCGCGGGCCCTTGGGCAGAGCCTTCAAGACGCAGGACAGCAACTCGTCGAGACCCTTCTTTTTCAGGGCGGAGATGGGGACGATCTCCTTGAAATCGTGCAGCGTCTGGAACTTTGCAATCAGCGGAAGCAGCTTGCTCTTGTCGGCGAGCAGATCAATCTTGTTCAGCAGCAGAAAAACCGGGGTGCCAGTTTTCTTCGCCAAGTCGAGCACGAAGGCATCGTCCGGATCCCATTTCTTTTTCGCGTCCACGGTCCTTTGGTCAACGATCATTAGAATCAGTTCGCAACCTTCGAGCGCCTCGCGCACCTCGGACATCATCTTGCGTCCGAGCGAGGAGCCGGAACGGTGAACCCCGGGCGTGTCGACGAGCACGATTTGCCCGGCCTCGCGTGCCTTTACCTTGGGGACATTAATGATTCCGAGAATGCGATTGCGCGTGGTCTGGGGCTTCGGAGAAATGATGGCCAGCTTCTCGCCAACCAGCGCATTCAGCAGCGTGCTCTTGCCCGCGTTCGGGCGGCCGAGAATGCAGACGAATCCGGAGTGGAAGGACATGGAGATAGGCTACTCGCGTCTGGCTGCCGTCCGCTAGCCAAGTACTTCATCCGGGCGCCGAGAACGGAGGGCGCGGCGGGCCTTGGCGTAGTCTCCCGTCCGGCTTCTCCAGTTGCTGGACAATGTTCCGATCGCCCAGAACACCGCCAACACCAGAAACAGCCTGCTCCCCGGAGCGCCTGTACGCCAGGCGTAGAACGCGCCGAGCGTTGGGACCGCCGCGGATGACGTTACTCCTGCCGACCACATGATTGCCTTGGCCATCGGAGTGGCTTTCTGCATGGAGGCTTTCTCCGTTTGCACACCAAAGAAGGGTAGATGCTCGAACAGCCATCGGAGACCGGTGGGGTAGCCCTTAGGATTGCCGGTTCCTCCGACGGTATAGAAGGCGAAGCGGATGCCGAGAAGGCTTCCGACTGCCCAGTGCGCGATGCCGTGGCAGAAGAAATAGAGGAGGAGCCAGGCTGCGATCATCATTACTGCCGAGATGGCGTCGGGTTTCGTGGATCGAGCCAGAGCGAGGGCGCCACAGGCGGCTGCGAGCCCAGCGATTTGAATTGTGTTTCCGATGACGATCGAAAGACGACCGAAGATCTTTCGTTGCGGCGGCGGATTTGAACTGGTCATGTTTGGCGCCGACTGTCTGGCCCCTGATTCTAGCGAGTTCATGATCTGCTGCATCCAAGCGGTAGGCCGGACTGGAATTTTCGTTCGTCACGAACCCATCACACCTGATCAAAGCGGAGGTTTTATGACGCGACTTAAGGCCCTTCCGATTGATGCCGCCGAGCAAGTTCCAGCCGACCTTCTCGGCAACGACTGACCTCGACCTCCTTCGGGCGTCTGGCGCAGCGGGCTCTGGATCGTGTCTGAGTAGAGGATCGCGATCGAGTCGGCTCCGGCGTGGCAGAGAAAGCGAAACTCAGTCCTGGCCGCTCTTTGTCAGATCAATTTCAACTGCTTCGGCTCGGCCGTTGTGATGCGGACGCGCTCTACCCGTCGATCAGTCGACTCGAGGACTTCAAACTTCAGCCTTTCGTCTTCGATGACTTCGCCTTTCTTCGGAATTCTTCCGGCGAGCTCGCTTACCAAACCTGCAATCGTGGATGATTCGTGGCCTTCGGGTCGCATACCGAAGAGTTCCTCGAGACGGTCGACATCCATGTTGCCGGGGACCACGTAGGAATGGTCGTTTTCCTGCACGACTTGCGCTTTCTCGTGCTCATCGCCGATCTCGCCTACGATCTCCTCAACCAGGTCCTCGATGGTTACCAGGCCAGCCACCCCTCCATATTCATCCACCACGATCGCCATGCGGATATTACTGCGCTGCATCTCGCGCAGCAGATCACTTACTAACTTACTTTCCGGGACAAAGTAAACGTCTCTACGCATGAGGCTGGCCACCGTCCGGGCGTGCGCCTCGGAGTCGGGAACCTGCAGAACGTCCTGGGTGTAGAGAATTCCTTTGATATGGTGAATCGATCCTTCGTACACCGGGATGCGCGAGAAATGCTTACCCCGGAGCAACTCGACCACCTGCTCGACGGTGTAGTCGGATGGGACTGCAACGATCTCCGGCCGCGGCTTCATTGCTTCGCGAACGGTCTTGCCGCTGAACTCGACGACCGACTGGATCAGCTCGCGATCGCCCTCCTGGATGATGCCTTCTTCCTGTCCTGCCTCAATCAAGGCGTCGACGGCTTCGGAGGAAGTTTCAGGCTGCGCGTCGGAGTGTTCGCGGGTGAGCGCTGCCACCGACTGGCAGAATCCGAGCACCAGCGTCACCGGCAGAACCAGGTAGATGAGCGCGCGCAAGAGCGGGACCCAGTCCGCCAGCCAGCGTCCGCGGGAACGCGAGAAGAAAACAAACGGCAGCAGACGGTTGAAGACGATGATGATCAGGACCAGGCTGAGCGTGGCTTCGAGCACTTCATAGACGCTCCAGGCACGGTCGCGGAATACGGTGAAGCCGACGATCATGGCGATGGCGGCGGTGACCAGTTGCGTCAGAATGGCCATCGAAAGCGCGGCGCGCTCGCGCGTGACACTCAGGCGCGGTTCCACAATCTGCTCGAAGGCGTCGATGTTGTCCTGGAATTCGCGCGAGAGGAATTTGCCGATCTCCTGGTAAAGGCGGTCGACATAAGACACCAGCGTCAGCAGGGCGAACAGGAGCACCAGAGCTATGCTTACGCCGATCATGGCCGCTTTCGTCCCGCGCGGCTGGCTGTCGCTCGCTCAAGCGTTCCTCGCTCGCCCGCCGTTCGTTCGATCAAGCCGAGCGGCAGGCGGAGTTTCGCGCGCAGCTGTTTTTCGCGCCTTGCCATCCGTCCATTGTCGCACTCGTGATCGTACCCGCACAGATGCAGGAGGCCGTGCAACACCAGAATCTTAACTTCCTCGGCGGGCGAGTGTCCGAGGGCATGCGCATTTTTGGTTGCGATTTCGGTTGAGATCGCGATTTCTCCGGCGAATTGTTTTCCGGTGTCGGGTTCGGAGGCGAACGAAAGGACATCGGTCGGCTTGTCGTTTCCTCGGAAACGGCGGTTCAGAGATTTCATCTCCGTGCTGGATGTGAGCAGTACATTGACTTTGCCCTTTAATCCGGTGGCACGGCGGGCGCGGGCCAGAAAGCGATTGAGCGCCAAGTCGGTCAGGTCCGCGACGCGCTTTTGAACGATGAGCAAGATCCCCACCATGCTGTCGTCCTGGGCGAAACGAAGGACCTGCTTCCTTCACGTTTGCAAGAGACAGCAGGTCCTTCACTACGCTCAGGATGGCAATCCAATCTTAGCGCGCTAATTGCGCAAGTGCGGCTCGTCCGCTGGGCCCGGCAAAGACGCTGGCCGCGGCACGCCGTTGTTTTCCGCTGGTGGAGCGGCGGATTTGGTTTCGAGCGACGACAATTGATGCTCGGCAAGGCGCGCTTTATGTTCATCGTAAGCGCGAATGATCCTTTGCACCAGGTGATGACGCACCACATCGCCTTCGTCAAAGTGCACGAAGGCGAGGCCGTTCACGCTTTGCAAAATCTCGACGGCTTCGATCAGACCGCTGCGGCGCGCGGTGGGCAAGTCGATTTGCGTGATGTCCCCGGTGATCACCGCTTTGGAATTAAATCCCAGGCGGGTGACGAACATCTTCATCTGTTCCGAGGTGGTGTTCTGCGCTTCGTCCAGGATGACGAACGAATCGTTCAGCGTGCGTCCGCGCATGAAGGCGATGGGCGCGATCTCGATGACATTTTTTTCCAGATAGCGCTCGACGCGCTCGGGGTCGAGCATGTCAAAGAGCGCGTCATACAAGGGGCGGAGATAGGGATCGATCTTCTCCTGCAGCGTGCCAGGGAGAAAGCCGAGACGCTCGCCGGCTTCAACCGCCGGGCGCGCCAAAATGATGCGGTTTACCTGCTTGTTGAGTAATGCCGAAATCGCCATGGCTACGGCCAGATAGGTCTTGCCGGTGCCGGCAGGGCCGACGCCGAATACCATGTCGTGGTTCTCGATGGCTTCGAGATAGCGGCGCTGATTGGGGCTTTTCGGTTGGACGGTACGGCGACCGAAGGATCGCTGGCGTCCAGCCTCGGCTAGGCCGCGGAGAGTTGCATTCGGATCGCCGACCACCACGCGCAACATGCTGCCGAGGTCGCCATTTACGAACTGGTGTCCGGTCTTCCGCAGATGTTCGTAGTCGGCGAATAATTGTTCAGCGCGGGCTACGTCGCGGGGCGCGCCTTCCAGTTCAATGCGATCGGAGCGCAAATCGATATTGATGTTCAGGCCGTCTTCGAGCACGTGGAGATTTTCGTCGCGCGTGCCGAACAAGGTCTCGATGTTAGGGCTGAGTTCAATTTTTTTTTTCATCTTTTAGGATGGAATTGTGGCAGCCGCCTCCCGCAGCCGGACCGGGCTCACTCTTGGATTCTCATTACCGGGATGAGGTTTACCGCCAGACTTGGGCGAACCCCTGCCGAGGTTTTTGGCACGCAAATAGCAGGATGGGGAACTGGAGCAAACCGGATTGCGCACCCCGACGACGGGGCGGTTACCAACCATTTGACTTCAGCGTAGCGCGGTCGGGCGGGGGAGTCAATGGGAGAAGGCAATCGGGGCAGTGCCCTGTGTTCCTTGGGACACAGGGCAAGTCGGCAATGCCGATCAAAACTTCGTATGGATTTTGGGGATCCGGAGATCGCGGGAACTTTTCGCGTATTACGGCCTCATTCTGGATCATGAAGACGGGGGCTTGATGGCAAAGATCAGGGTGGGCCCGGCGAAGTGGACCGACAGGATCCGCGCCGCTCCTCGCCGTTTAGAGTGGCGCAGCCCAATGTGCAAGACTTTGCGCTTATCCAAAAACTGGCATTTGGGGATCCTTTTCATTCAAGGTCGATTGGCTGATCAACCATGCAGGATCTCAGAGCCTTCTGTGCCGCTCGTTCAGAACCTTTTCAAGTCGATGCAACAGCGCAACATCACCGACGAAGAACAACTGGTTGGCGTGATCCAGAAAGTAAATCCTCCGGGCGCTCCCGAATCGGTTCGTCGCCCACACCCGAGGTGTGCCGGCAAAAGTGTAGAGAAAGCCGCCATCCTCGCGATGTTCCGTGATCTTGAAGTCGGCAAAAGTCTGGGGTTTCGGCAGGAAGAAAGCCGTCACGTCGCCATAGTTGGTGAGAAAATTAACCTCACCCTCAACGGTGTTGCGCATGACGCCGCCATCCCCGACCTCAAAAATGCTCCACAAGATCGTGGGAAACATGCAACGCACCACGAATCCATGACTTTCCAACGTACGTTTTAGCTCCATTGCGTCAGGATAAACAGGCTCCTTTGGTGTAAGCAGGGCCGTTTCTTTTGGACAGTCCGGCACCTGCGCGCGCAATCCGTGGGGGCACGCCGCAAAAAACAGAAGGATGCCCGCTAGAAGTCGATCCGAACCGATTCTCAAATCTCTCCCTTCACGAACAGCCGCAGAATCTCTCCACAATTAGACACCGAATGCCCGCTTTTTGGACACCGATGCTGGAATCGGCGTTTACACTCAAAACCACGGTTACTGAGTCCGTGAGTGAAAGGACGATTTTTTCGCCAACCAACAAGCGGACTCCACGTCAAGAGGCGGAGAGGACGCGCCCTTTCGTCCAAAGTTATTGTTTCGCAGACACAGCGATACGCATACGACTTGCAACGTTTCGACCATCCTTGAACGCCGGGATGAACTTCCAAGTCAAAGCCGCACTCATCAGTTCAGGGTCAACCCATTTCCCCTTTCCTTCCGGCTCGACCGACCTCACTTTCCCAGACTCATCGACGACCAGATCCAGAAACTCCGGTTGCGCTTGTTGTTGCGATGTGGCCGGGCGCTGCAACAGGATCGCTTCAGGCGGAACAACCTCCAATTTCCTCCCCGGCCCTGACCTGC
>Ga0302326_10006927_pt1 | contig 25329 bp, 23 predicted proteins | sample Palsa_T0_3_FD_202264 | JGI IMG/M metagenome (GOLD analysis project Ga0302326, IMG submission 202264) | Peat permafrost microbial communities from Stordalen Mire near Abisko, Sweden - Palsa_T0_3 | ecosystem: Environmental > Terrestrial > Soil > Palsa > Peat permafrost | place: Sweden: Abisko... | reverse complement strand
TCCCCGCTGAATTCCCTGTAAAATCAGTGTTTTAGAATCTGTGGTGCCCAGGAGAGGACTCGAACCTCCACGAATTGCTCCACTGGTACCTGAAACCAGCGCGTCTACCAGTTCCGCCACCTGGGCAAGATGGGTCCGCCTTACGCGAGGCGCAGAAATGTACGCACTGGGTTAGTGCTTGTCAATCTAGGCACCCGCCGGCCTCCAAGGGAGGCAATCTGCCCATGCTAGACTCAAAATCCGGGTGTCTAAACGGGCCATGGGCGAATGAGCGACAAGAAAGCCAGCGCGCAACCCGCCAAGATTGATTCCGGGTTGAGGCAGCGATTCTTGCACGGCATGAGCCACGCCGCGTGCACCGTGAATGTGGTTACCACGGACGGCGCCGCGGGCCGCCACGGAGTGACTGTCTCCGCCATGGTGTCGGTCTCAGCCGATACGCCGCAGCCCACGCTGCTCGTCTGCCTTCACCATCGCAGCGCGGTCGCCGCCGCGGTGCTCGAAAACGGCGTTTTCTGCGTCAATGTGCTGCGCGACGACCAAGCGCATATCTCCGATAATTTTGCCGGCCGCAGCCGTGCTCGCGGCGCCGCGAAGTTTGACTGCACCGAATGGACCACACAGGTGACCGGTGCACCGCGCGTACTCGATTCCTTGGTGGCATTCGATTGCCGTGTCACCGCAAGCGAGCGCGTCGGATCGCATTTTGTGGTGTTCGGCTCAGTCCAGGACATCCACGTCGCCGCCACCGGCGCACCGCTGATCTATGCGAACCGCGCTTACGGCGTGCCGCGGCGCTTTCTTCAGCGGCGCACCGCGCGCAGACCGGCGGAGAATTTGGCGCTGACCTTCGGCTGCTACCAAGTCTTTGCGCCCTTCGTCGTTCCGGCGCTGGTCGCGCGGCTGACCAAGCTGCATCCCGGCATCGCCCTGACGCTGCTCGAATCAGATCAAGAGCACTTGATTGCGAGTCTGCGGCGCAATGATGTCGAAGTCGCGCTGCTCTACGATTTCAACTTGAGCGGCGATTTGAGGATTACGCCGCTGGCGGAATGGAGTCCCTATGTGCTCCTGCCGGAGGGTCATCCGCTCAGCCTCACCGCAAGCGTTGCGCTCGAAGATCTGGTGCGCGAACCGATGGCGCTGATGGACTTGGAACCGAGCGGGGAATATTTTTTATCGCTTTTTAGAAGCCGCGGCCTCGAACCCACGATCGGATTTCGCACCAAGTCTCTGGAAATGGTGCGCGGCTTCGTCGGGCATGGACTCGGCTACAGCATCCTCGCAACCAAGCCCGCCAATAGCATGACCTACGACGGACGCGCACTGGTGGCCCGGCCCTTAAGCGTCGCGGTGAGCAACAGCCGACTGGTGCTCGCGACCTTGGCCAGCCGCAAATTAAGCCCGATGGCACTGGAATTTACGGCGCACTGCCGTACATTCTTTGGGACCATCGAGCCGCGAGCGCAGGCCTAAAGAGCGACCGCGGCGCCAATTTAACCTGCCGGAAGCGCAAAACTGATAATCTGCAGCAGTAATTCCCACCCGCGCAACAGTGGAAACCGGGGATTCGCCCCCACCTTACAGGTCTATGAATGCATTGTTTGAATCCCACTTTTAATACCCCATGACACGACGCGGATCGAGCGGCCCATCCGGGCCAAAAACCCACCGCACTGCAAAACCTGCCGCCAACTGGCGCGGCGAGGATCCGAATCTAGAACTGGAAAAGTCGCGCTACGCCGATCCGATCGCGAGCCGCGAATTGCTACTGAAGCATTTGCGCGAGGCGCCGGAACCCTTGAGCGCGGCGCGCCTCGCCAAGCGATTGGGAATGAACACCGACACGCAACGGCAGGCGCTCGCCAAACGCTTGAGTGCGATGGTGCGCGATGGGCAGGCAATCGAAGGACCGAATGGATTTGCGATCGCGGGCGATGGCGAGCGCGTCGCGGGGCGGGTTCGCGGGCGCGCGAACGGCGATGTGCTCGTGATGCCGGATGATGCTTCCGCACCATTGATATTGGCGCGAGCCGATACCGCAACTTTGATGCACAACGATCGCGTCGAAGTGCTCGCCGTTGGCATGAATGAGCGCGGCCGGCGCATTGCGCGACTTATTGAGCGCATCGGCGATGCGCCGACACGGATCGGCGGGGTCTTCCATGTCGGCGCGAGCCGCGGCCGGGTCGAGCCGGAAGATCCGGGTCACTGGTATTCGGTTGATGTGAGTTCAAGTGATCGGCACGGTGCGGCCGAAGGCGATGAGGTCATCGTCGAGGTGACCAAGCGTCCGCAGGGCGAATCCCCAGCGCAGGGGCGCATCGTCGAAGTGCTCAACGATTTGCGGCCCTCGGATCTCGCGGCTCGCTTTGCCATCCTAAGACATGACCTGCCGCAGGAGTTCCCGCCCGAGGTATTGGATCAGGCGAATCTTTTTCCCCCGAATGTTTCGCCCGAGGATATTGAGGGACGCGTGGATTTGCGCGATCTGCCGCTGGTGACGATCGACGGCGAGGATGCGCGGGATTTCGACGATGCCGTATACGCCGAGGCCCAGCCCGGCGGCGGTTGGCGCCTGATTGTCGCGATCGCGGACGTCAGCAACTACGTGCGCTACGGCACGCCGCTGGACTTGGAAGCGCGGGCGCGCGCCACGTCCGTGTACTTTCCGGATCGGGTCATACCGATGCTGCCGGAACACCTATCGAATCATCTCTGTTCGCTGATGCCGCGCGTGGATCGTCTAGCCTTCGTCTGCGACATGCACGTGAGCAAGGCCGGCAAATTGAGCAAGTCTCGATTCTACGAGGCCGTCATCATCTCGCATGCGCGCCTGACCTATGACCAGGCCTGGAGTTTTTTGCAGAACCCGAAAAAGCATGCCGCCGATGTGGCACCGGCGGTGGGCGTCTCGCTGCAAACCTTGTATGCCGTGTACGGCGCGCTCAAGCATGCGCGTGATGCGCGCGGCGCGTTGGATTTCCGCGGCGGTGAGGTCAAGGCGCGCATCGGCGAGAAGGGCACCATCGAAGGGTTCTTTGCGGTCACGCGTAACGACGCGCATCGCCTGATCGAGGAGTGCATGATCGCCGCCAACGTGGAAGCCGCGGTGGCGCTGCGCTCCTCGAAATCCAAAGGTCTGTACCGCGTACACGGCCAACCCGAGGATAAGCGCGTCACGGAACTGCAAAAGGTGTTGACGGCGCTGCAGGTCAACGCGCAGTTCTCAGAGAAGCCGACACCGCGCGAATTTCGGCAGCTGGTCGAACGCTTGACCTCGCGGCCCGACGGACTGCTGCTCGAAGGGTTGGTCATCCGTTCTTTGGCTCAGGCCGTTTACCAGCAAACCAACATTGGGCATTTCGGCCTGGCACTCGAGGAGTACGCGCATTTTACCTCGCCCATTCGCCGCTATCCGGACCTGCTGGTACACCGAGCCATCAAGGCTGCGGTGCTGCCGCAGTCGGCTTCGGGACATCGCTACACGGCGGCGGAGCTGCAGGTGCTCGGCGCCGAGAGTTCGCAGCGGGAGCGGCGCGCCGATGATGCATCGCGCGATGTCATGGGATATCTCAAGTGTCTGTACCTGCAGCCGCGCATCGGCGAGACCTTCGATGCGACGATCTCGAGCGCACTGGAATTCGGTTTATTCGTCCAGTTGAAGGAAATGCCCATTGATGGTTTGGTGCACATCTCGGCGATTCCCGGAGACTATTGGGAACTCGAGGCGGGCGGCATGGGCTTGGTGGGGCAGCGGACCGGCCGGCGCTGGCAATTGGGCGACTCGGTGCGGGTGCGCCTGAATCGAGTCGACCTGACGCAGCGGCAGATCGACTTCGAACTGGTCGATGCCAACGCTGCTGCAACGCGCGGCACAGTGCGGGCGCCTAGGCAGGGCCAGCGTTCGCCGCAGCCACGGCGCGGCGCGAGTACGAGCCGGCGAGCCCAAGGCGGCGGCAAGCGCGGTGGACGCGGCGGTCGTGGCTGATTCGAAGCGCAACTATGTTTATGGTTTGCATGCCGTAAACGCCGCGCTCGAGCGAGCGCCCGAACGCGTGCTGGAACTGTGGATTGCGCAGCCGCGCGAGACCGAAGCGCGGGTTCGTGAACTCAAAGGCAAAGCGGAGCGCGCGGGCGTGCATATTCACGCATCAGCGCCTGATGCTCTGCTCAAGCTGGTGGGCGATGTGGTGCACCAGGGCGCCGTTGCCGCAATGCGTCCCTTGCAGGGCTGGGACGAGCACGATCTAGCCGAGATGCTCGAGCAACTCAAGGTGGATCCGCTGCTGCTTATCCTGGACGGGGTGACGGACCCGCATAACCTCGGAGCTTGCTTGAGGACCGCGGATGCCGCGGGAGCCCATGCGGTGATCATCCCGAAGGACCGCGCGGCGACACTGGACAGCGTTGCACGCAAAGTGGCCGCAGGGGCCGCGGAATTCATCCCCGTCGTCAGCGTGACCAATCTGGCGCGCAGCCTGGAGGCGCTCAAGCAGCGCGGTGTTTGGATCGTCGGGACTGACGGGGAGGCGGTCCAGTCGCTGTTTTCGGCGGACCTTAAGCGCCCGCTGGCTCTGGTTTTGGGGGCCGAAGGCAGCGGCATGCGGCATTTAACCCGGGAAAAGTGCGATTTTCTGGTGCGAATACCCATGGTGGGGCATATGGAGTCGCTGAATGTCTCCGTAACTGCAGGAATCGCCCTGTTTGAGGTCTTGCGGCAACGGGCCGGTTGACCAAAACTCCCTTTAAACGTATCCTTCGCGCTCTTTTTTGCCGGGTAGCCGGTCTTATTCCTTGCCTCACCGCTCGCAACGGGAGGCTTAATCCATAGGGAAAATACAATGCGACATTATGAAATTGTGCTTCTGGTCCATCCGGATCAGAGCGAGCAAGTCCCCGCAATGGTCGATCGCTACAAAGGCATGATCGCTGCCGGTGGCGGCTCGGTACATCGATTCGAGGACTGGGGCCGGCGTCAGCTGACCTTCCCGATCTCCAAAGTGCACAAGGCGCACTACATCCTCTTGAACATCGAATGCGATCAGAAGACGCTCGCTGAGCTTACCGGCTCGTTCCGCTTCAGCGACGCGGTGCTGCGCAGTCTGGTGGTCAAGATGGACGAGGCGGTCACTGAGGCTTCGCCGATGGCGCGAGCCCCGGATGAAAACGCCCGCCGCCATGACGATTTTGGTGATGAAGGCGATGACGACGACATGCCAATGGGCATGCGGTAAAGGAGCACACACATGGCACGTTTTTTCCGTCGCAAGAAGTTCTGCCGATTCACGGCAGATGACGTCAAGCAGATCGACTACAAGGATCTCGCCACGCTCAAGAGCTATATCACTGAAACCGGCAAGATCGTTCCGAGTCGCATCACGGGCACGCGCGCGCACTATCAGCGCCAGCTGCAGCTGGCGATTCGCCGCGCACGCTTTCTTGCCTTGCTGCCCTACACAGATCAGCACTAAACCGGCGAAGGCACATGGACATCATATTGTTGCAGAAGGTCGCGAACCTCGGTCAGATCGGCGATCGCGTCAAGGTCAAATCCGGGTACGCGCGGAATTTCCTGGTCCCCACCGGACGCGCCACCATGGCAACGGCGGCGAACATAGCCAAGTTCGAAGCGCAGCGGCATGAGCTCGAAGCCAAGGCCGGCGAAGAATTGGCCGCCGCCCAGGCGCGCGCTTTGAAGTTCGAGAACTTCAAGCTTGAACTCAAGGCCAAGGCGGGCGCGGAAGGCAAGCTGTTCGGCTCGATTGGCACCGCCGATATTGCCGAGGCGGCCGTCAAAGCGGGTCAACCGATCAGCCGCAGCGAGGTGCGCATGCCGACCGGTCCGATTCGCGTCACGGGTGATCATCAAGTCCAGCTGCACTTGCACACGGACGTTGATGTGACCCTGTTGGTCAGCATCGTCGCCGAAGAGTAGCGGCGGCCTCGCCTCCCTTACGGGTTGCGCATGTCCGCTCGCGTCATCAATCGAACCTTGGGTGCCAGCGACGGTCTCAAGCTGCCGCCGCACTCAATCGAGGCGGAGCAATCCGTACTCGGCGGCTTGATGCTCGATGCCGCGGCCTGGGATCAAATCGCGGATCGGGTCGTCGCCGAGGATTTCTATCGCAACGATCATCGGCTGATCTTTGAGGCCACGGCCGTTCTGATCGAGCGCAGCCAGCCCTGCGATGCAGTGACCCTCTCCGGTCATTTGGAAAGCCTCGGGCTGCTGGAACAGGTCGGCGGCTTATCCTACTTGGGGTCGCTGGCCCGCGATACGCCCACCACAGCGAACATTCGCGCCTACGCGGACATCGTGCGCGAGCGCTCAGTGCTGCGTCAGCTGATCACGGCGGGAAATCAGATTGTCAGTACAGCCTTGGATCCAGAAGGCAGGGAAGCACGCGAGGTGATCGACGAAGCCGAGCGCGCGGTGTTCGAAATCGCGGAGCGAGGCTCGCGCGGCAGGGTCGGCTTTAGAACGGTCAAGAGCATTCTGCCCGATGTGGTCAACCGTATCGACGAGCTGTATCACTCGGACGGCTCGATAACCGGTATCGCAACCGGCTTCAAAAAGCTGGACGAAATGACATCCGGGTTGCAGCCGGGAGATCTCATTATCATTGCCGGACGCCCGTCGATGGGCAAGAGCACGCTCGCCGTTAATATCGCCGAAAATGCCGCGCTCGGCGCCAACAAGTCCGCCGCGATTTTCAGCATGGAAATGTCGGCCGAATCCATCACGCTGCGCATGATCTCCTCGCTTGGCAGGATCAACCAAAGCAACCTACGCTCCGGGCGTCTCGAGGAGCAGGACTGGCCACGAATCGATTCGGCGATGACGCAACTGAGCAACGCCAAGATCTTCATCGATGAAACACCCGGATTGACGCCGACGGAAATTCGCGCGCGCGCGCGGCGCTTGAAACGCGAACGCGGACTGGATCTCATCGTGGTGGACTACTTGCAGCTCATGCAGGTGGCGGGCACGAAGGAAAATCGTGCGACGGAGATTTCCGAGATTTCGCGATCATTGAAGTCGCTCGCCAAAGAATTGAAGGTGCCTGTCATCGCGTTGTCGCAGCTGAATCGCGCTGTGGAACAACGCGTCGAGAAGAAACCTGTAATGTCGGATTTGAGGGAGTCGGGCAGCCTGGAGCAGGACAGCGACTTGATTTTATTGATTTATCGTGAAGAAGTGTACGACGTGAACACCACCCGCAAGGGCATCGCCGACATTATCATCGCTAAGCAGCGCAATGGCCCAATTGGCGATGTGCAACTGACGTTCTTGGGTCAATACACCAAGTTCGAGAATTACGCGCCGGAGTCCTACGCCGAGGGCGTATTTCGGTGATGTCGCGGTGAATTTTTCGTGACCCCCATGGTGAGCGTGACGATTGATATCGGCGCGCTTCGAAATAATCTGGCGGTTCTGCGCCGCTTCGCGCCCAAGTCCCGCGTCATGGCGGTTATTAAAGCCAATGCCTATGGACACGGTCTTGTCGCAGTCGCGCGCGCTTTGGACTCGGTCGATGCACTGGCCGTCGCCCGCCTGGGCGAAGCGCTCACGCTGCGCGAAGCGGGCATCAAAACGCCCGTGGTGCTGCTCGAGGGTGTGTTGGATCGCGAACAGCTCGACGCGGCGGCGGCTGCCGATCTTGAACTCGTCGTGCACTGCGCGGAACAATTGGAGTTGCTGAAAGCGGCTCCGGCGCGCGTTCGCTTCAAGATATGGCTTAAGCTGGACAGCGGCATGAATCGACTAGGATTCAAGGGCGACGCTTTTCAGGCGGCGCACGCCGCCTTGAGCGCGCTGCCCTGCGTGCAGACACCGTTCAATCTCTGCACCCATCTCTCTTCCGCCGATTCGCCCGAGTTGCCAACGACGGCGGAGCAATTGATGGTGTTCGCGGCGGCCGCGCGCTCGCTCCCCGGTGAGCGAAGCTTGGAGAACTCGGCGGCACTCCTCTGCTTCCCGGATTCCCAAGCCGACTGGGTGAGACCGGGGTTGGTGTTGTACGGCATCTCGCCATTCAAAGGCGCGACCGGCGCCGATCACGGCTTGCGGCCGGTGATGACGCTGTGCGCGCGGGTGATCGCCGTCAAGGATCTCGCGGAAGGTGAACAGGTTGGCTATGGGGGTGACTGGACCGCAACACGTCCGACGCGTCTGGCGATCGCATCGGTCGGCTACGGGGATGGCTATCCGCGCAGCGCCGCGTCCGGAACGCCCATATTGGTCAATGGCGAAAGAGCGGGGCTGGCGGGAAGAGTCTCAATGGATATGCTGGCCATCGATGTCACGGAAACGCAGAGTCCAGTCAAGGTCGGCGACCCGGTCGTCCTCTGGGGTGATGGCCTTCCGGTGGAAGAAATTGCCCTGTGGGCGGAGACGATTCCCTACACGCTGGTCTGTGGCATTAGTCAAAGAGTCGCGGTGACATTGCGCGAATAATTGAATTCGCGAATATTAAACTCGAGCGGTTTGACCTGAACTCGCCGGGCAGGGCAGAATCGATACGTGAGCTATACAAGGAAGTTGTTCGCGATGTGCGCGCTTTCCGGCGGCCTGTTCCTGCCGTTGCTCTCGAATGCCGAGTGCAAGCGCGCCGCGGTGGATCTTCCCGTGACAATTTCCGGCACGCGGGCGCTGATCGATGCGAAAATCAATCATCAAGACGTTCGTCTGTTGGTGGATAGTGGTGCGTTTTTCAGCATTGTTAGCGCTGCCGTGGCCGAAGAATTCAAATTGAAAATCGGGCCTGCCCCCTACGGGTTTTCGCTCAGAGGAGTCGGTGGCACAACCCAGCCCTCGGTCGGGACCGCCAAAGTATTCACCCTCGCCAATGTGGACATCCCCAACGTCGAATTTCTGGTCGGCGGAAGCGAAGCAGGCGCCGGCAGCTCCGGTGTGCTCGGGCAGAATTTTCTGGTGAACTGGAATGTGGAATACGATCTGGCCAAGGGCGCCATTCGCCTCTTCAAAGATACCGATTGCAGCAAGCAATTCTTGGCCTATTGGGTCGCTCAGGCTCAGCAGCTGCCGTATACGGTGACCAATATTGAGAAGGTTACGCCTCGATATCCGCACGCCATCGGGCATGCTTATATCAACGGGGAAAAAATCAAGGTGTTGTTCGACAGCGGTGCGTTCAGATCAGTGCTGTCGCTCAAAGCTGCGGAGCGTGCCGGCGTCAAAGCCGACTCACCGGGAGTGATCGAGGGAGGCCTCACCGGCGGCGTCGGACGAAACCTGGTCAGGTCCTACATTGCTCCGTTTACCAGTTTCAAGTTTGCCGACGGCGAAGAAATCAAGAATGCCCGACTGCGGGTGGCGGACATCGACATCGGGCTCGCCGACATGTTGATCGGCGCCGATTTTTTTCTGTCGCACCGGATATTTGTCGCCAACAGCCAAGGCAAATTATATTTCACGTACAACGGCGGTCCGGTGTTTGACTTGAGGCCGACGTCCAAACTGACAGCGTCGGATCAAGCGCCCGCGGATTCCGCGCCTGCGGCGGATATTAAAGCTCAAGAACCGAATTCCAATCCGCCGTTGGGTGTGCCGGAGGATGCGGCTGCTTTGGCGCGGCGCGGCACGGCCTCAGCCGCCCGAGGCGACAACGAGCACGCGCTTGCGGACTTGACGCGCGCCGTTGAGCTGTCGCCAAACAGTGCTGACTATCTCTACGAGCGCGGCGAGGTACTGTTACGAACAAAAGAACCGCAGAAGGCGCTGAACGATTTCAATGCCGCGCTAGAGCTCAAACCTGAGTACATTCCGGCGCTATTGAGCCGAGCGCAGTTGCGAATCAATATGAGAAATATTCCCGAGGCGGGCGCCGATCTTGAGGCCATCGACCATCTTGCCGCGAAACAAGCCGACGTTCGATATGAAGTAGGATTGGCGTACGCGCGGGCCGGTCTGCTGCCTGCCGCGATTGCGCAATTCGACCTATGGATCGCCTCGCATGCGGACGATGGCAGAATCATCCTCGCGCTGAACGATCGGTGTAAGGCTCGCGGCGCGCTGGGGCAGGACCTGCCCGCTGCGCTGAAGGATTGCAACGCTGCGTACAGCCGCGGCGACTCGCAGAGCGCTGCCGCTATTCTCGATAACAGGGCGCTGGTGAGATTGCGCCTCGGAGACTTCGACAAGGCGATCAGCGATTACAGTGCCGCCATAAAACTCCTGCCAAAAAATGCCTGGGCGCTTTATGGCCGTGGCCTCGCAGAATTTAAAGAGAACAATCGTAGCCAGGGGGAAGCGGACGTCGCGCAAGCCGTTGCTCTCGCGCCCGGCGTGGCAGAGGCATACAAGAAGATGGGGCTTGCTCCTTGAAGGGACAAGCCAATGCCATCCGGCCTGACCTTTGACCGATCTCGCGCTGCCGTGCAAACATAACCCCAATACCGACCAACAAGGAGCGAAAGTCATGGCACGATGCGCAGGGCCGAATTCGATTCAGGGATGGTTCTTCGTCTCGATCGCATCTTTAGGCCTGCAAGTGCTGTCCCTGGATGCCAATGCCGCGTGCACCCTTGGCAAGTTGGCGGAACTGAAGGTCACGATGAACGGCCTGACGCCGGTGATCCGCGTTCTGATCAACGGCAAGGAATTGAAGTTCGCCGTCGATAGCAGCTCGTACTACAACATCGTCGGCGCTTCCGCTGCGGCTAGTGCCGGTCTGCGATTGATGCCGGCGCCTTCCTGGCTCGCGGCCAAGGGTGCCGATGGCAAATCCTTGCTTTCGGTCGCTGCCGCGGACGATTTCATGGTAGGCGGCCTGCGGGTCAAGAACATAGAGTTCCTCGCCGGTGGCGGCGATTCCGGGTCTGGAATCGACGGGGTGTTGGGCCAGTCTTGGTTTCAGAACTACGACGTTGAGTACGATCTTGGCAACGGTGTCATTCGCTTGATGCGTCCGGAGGATTGCGCTGACGCGGGGCTCGCCTATTGGGCGACGGCAAAGCAAACCTATTCGGTGGTGGAGATCAACTCGATGACGCCGGCGCAGCCGTTTGTGACAGGTGTTGCGATGCTCAACGGCGCGCAGATTCGTGTGCTCTTCGATACGGGAGCAAATGCATCGAGGATCTCGCCGCAAGCGGCGGCGCACGCCGGACTCAAAGCGGACCCATCGGATCTGGTGGACGCCGGTTATTCGCGCGGGATGGGAAGGCCGGCGGTTATGACGCACCTTGCGCCTTTCTCGAGTTTCAAAGTCGGGGATGAGGAGATCCGCAACCCGCGGCTGCGCGTTGGCGATACTCGCGAAGGCACCGACATGCTGCTCGGGGCGGATTTCTTTCTGTCGCACCGGATTTTCGTGTCGAACGAGCAGCGCAAGGTGTACTTCACGTACAACGGTGGTCCTGTATTTAGCGCTTCCCGGTAGGCGAGGCGTCAGCGACTGCAAATACCGGACTAGCTTTCGAAGAACCCCATTTTCACGCCGGCCAGCTGCACGACATCGTTGTCGTTCAGGCGACGCGCCTGCGGTCCGATCGGCACGCCGTTGACCTGCGGATAGTCGTTCTCTTTGCCGCTGTCGACGTGCACGATGAAATACCCTTCGGATCGGCGCGTGATGGCCGCGACTTGCACGCCAGGACGGCCGAGCGTGGTAAGTGCCTTGGTCAGCTCGAGCTCACGGCCCGCGAACGCACCGCTAAGCACCTGTAATTTCGCCTTGGGCAGCGCCGTCGCATGGTCCGGCACGCTGGGCCGCTTGGAAGCGACGGCCTTGGCGGCTTGATCCACCGCTGCGGTGACCTTGCGAATGCGGTCCTCGCCCTGCGAGCTGGGCGTGATGACCATGGTCTTTTCAAATTCGTCCTGCTCGACCTCGCCATCCTGGCTGTCGACAAAGCGCAATTGGTGATGGCCGACGGTGATGACATCGCCGTGCTGCATCGCGTGTTTCTTGATCAGCTTGCCATTGACGTAGGTGCCATTGGTGCTGTTCAAGTCCTCCAGGAAGGAGTCGTTCAGAATATTGATGATGAGCGAGTGGTGACCGCTCACAGCCGGATTGTCGATACGAATATCGTTATCAGGAAGGCGCCCAATGGTGTAGCGCTCTTTGTTCATGTTGTATTCCGCGAGGACATTGCCGTCCAAGCTGAGCATCAGGCGTGCCATTCAGACTCCATTTCGCTAGCCGAACCATCCCAAGATTTTGTCAAATATACGCCGGTGCGCCGGGAACGGCTCCTCGACGTGCGCCATAATTACAGAGACATTATCCCGGCCGCCGTTGTCGTTTGATAGCTGAATCAACTGCTTAGCAACCGTATCAAGATTAGCACTAAAGGTACTGATTGTTAAGTGAATGTCTTCGTCCTCGATCATGTCAGAAAGGCCATCCGAACACAGTACGTAGTAGTCACTTTTCTGCGCCGGCTGCTCGTGGATTTCGACTTCCACATTCTGCTCCACCCCGAGGGCCCGTGTAACATAATTCTTGTTGGTGGCCCGCTGTGCTTCCTGCTGGGAATAGAACCCCCGGTCGACCAGCTCCTGCAGCAGCGAGTGATCCAAGGTCATTTGCTCGAATCGGTTGTCTCTAAGCCTGTAGGCCCGGGAATCGCCGACGTGGGCGATGGAGACCTTGTTGTCGTGGAAAAGACAGGCGACCACGGTCGTACCCATACCCTCACACTGCGGCTGGGTCTTTGAGGTGTGGTAGATGATCTTATTGGCTCTGTGAATCGCGTCACGCAGGATGATGCTGGGTCGCGTAAGTCCGGATTCCGGATCGCGGACGCTCAGATCCTCGCGCAAAAATGCATCTCGAACCAGGTTGATAATGGTCTTCACGGCGATGCCGCTCGCCACTTCGCCGGCGTTGTAGCCGCCCATCCCGTCGGCGAGCACGAATAGGCCGATGTCGGCCTCGCTGCCAATCATGTCCTCATTGTGCTCGCGGACCTTGCCCGTGTCGGTCAGCGCCACGCTGGCGATTTTCCCCTTCAAACTCATGGGCCTTTTGCCGCCTTTCGTATCATGTAGTTGTATCCACTCAAGGCGAACCGCCGGCGATCCGTGCTCGACAATCATCCAGAGCAGCCGCCATCTGGGCGCCTGAGTCGTAACGAGCTTCAGGATTCTTGGCCAGTGCTCGATCGATTACGCTCTCGACACAGGCGGGCAAGTCCGGTCGGAATGCCCGCAGCGGCGGATGCGGCGCCTCGGCGATCTGCTGCATCAGGCCGGTCATCGAATCAGCGGTGAACGGAAGCTGGCCGGTCAACAATTGAAATAGGCTAACACCCAGGGAAAACAAGTCCGAGTGACCTGTCACAGTTCGTCCCTCGAGCTGTTCGGGCGACATAAAGCTTGGCGTTCCGAGAACAATTCCCGTTCTGGTGCTACCCGCGCCGCTCAAGCGCGCGATCCCGAAATCGGTGATTTTCAGTACGTCGGTGCTCGGGTCGTACATCAGATTTGCCGGCTTGATATCGCGGTGTACTACTTGCTGTTTGTGCGCAAACCCCAAGGCATTGGCGGTGCGGCTGATGATCTCCACCACCTTGCGCGGCTCCAGCAAATTGTTGGATTTTGCGTAGTCGCTTAAATGGCAGCCCTTCAAGTATTCCATCGCGATATAGGCCAGGCCACGTTCTTCTCCCACATCGTAGATCGTGACGATATTCGGATGATTGAGCCTTCCTGCGGTTTCCGCTTCGCGAAAAAAGCGCGATCTTGCCTCAACCAGTTCGGCGTCGCTGAATTCCGCGGCGAGCGGAATGGCTTTGATAGCCACCATGCGATTGATCGCGGTGTCGCGTCCCAGGTAAACGACGCCCATGGCGCCGCGGCCGATTTCGCGTTCCAGTTGATAGCGTCCGAGCCGCTCGGTATCGGGCACCGCAGCGGCTACGGCGGCAGAGGCCGGGCGATCCTTCGCGGCGGGCGCGCGCAGGTCCGGCGTCGTCGCACCCATGGCGGGCTGCGGAATTGGGGTTGCCGTGGTGGCCGCCTTGGGCTTGACTCGGTCTGCATCCATGAGCCGGCGCAATCGCGTGGCGACATCTCTATAGGTGTTGTCGAATCTCGCCAAATGCCGGTAGACCGCGCTGGCTTGGGGGATGCGGCCGCGTTTTTCCAATTGATTGCCGAGGGCGTAGAGGTCTTGGAGCACGGTGACGTTCGGTTTTCGCCCCTTAAGTTCTGCGAATCGTTGTTCGAAATTGTCGAGCAACCGCGCCGTATCGGTACCCACCACTGTTTTGGCATTGGGCATGGGTACGACTGGGGCGTTCTTCGCCATGCGGGCCCGCATGAAAAGCACGCTGCCGGCCGCCAATAGAGCCGCGCCGGGCATCCATAGCCAGGTCAGTGGGGGATGACTGGGAAGCAATCGGAGCAAAAGGCCGGCTGCAAGGATCCCAAAGCCCACAATCGCTGCGATCAGTCCAAATTTCCGCATGCAATAAACATAATCCGAGACAACAAGCCCGGCAGTATAGGTGATCGGGCGACAATACCGGCAATCCTAAATTCACAGATCGGTGCTAAGGAAGCCCATGGCGAAGTCGAAAGAGATATATATCTGCCAAAACTGCGGCGCCGCTGCGCCAAAATGGCAGGGGCAATGCGCCGCTTGCGGCGAATGGAACACACTCGTCGCTGAATTGCTGACGGCGAATCCCCGCAAATCGAGTCAGGCTGACCGCGTGCAAAACGACGCGTCATCGCTGGCTGCCGTGGCCGCGGCTGAATCGCCGCGTCTGTCGACTGGCTCGGGGGAACTCGATCGCGTGCTGGGCGGCGGCCTCGTGCCGGGCTCCGTGACCTTGATCGGCGGCGATCCCGGCATCGGCAAATCCACGCTGATGCTGCAGGCCGCCGCCGCGCTCAACGCGGCGGGCGCGGTCTTGTACGCGACCGGCGAGGAGTCGGTGAAGCAAGTTGCGCTGCGGGCGCGGCGCTTGGGACTTGAAACGGCAACCGCTCGGTTGATCGCCGAGACATGCGTGCAGGACATCGTCAGCGCCGCGTCGACTCTCGCGGCACATGTGCTGATTGTCGACTCCATACAGACTATGCATTCCGATCGAGTGGAGGCAGCGCCCGGTGCCGTGTCGCAATTGCGCGAGTGCACCGCGGAACTGGTGCGATTCGCGAAGTCGAGCGGTACCGCAGTCCTCCTGGTCGGTCACGTAACCAAGGAAGGTCAAATCGCCGGGCCGCGCGTGCTCGAACACATGGTTGACACGGTGCTGTACTTTGAAAGCGATACGGGCAGCCGTTATAGAGTACTGCGTTCGGTGAAAAATAGATTCGGCGCAGCCAACGAAATCGGCGTGTTCGCCATGTTGGAGCAGGGCCTGCGCGAGGTAACGAACCCGTCGGCGATTTTCCTATCGCGGCATGCGGAACCGGTTCCGGGCAGCGTCATCACGGTGATGCGCGAGGGAACCCGTTCGCTGTTGATCGAGGTGCAGGTGCTGGCCGACGAAGCCTTAAGCGTCAATCCGCGGCGTGTGGCGGTCGGCATCGATGGCAATCGTCTGACCATGCTGCTCGCGGTTGCCCATCGCCACGGCGGCCTTTTGCTGCACGGGCAGGACGTGTTTGCGAATGTGGTGGGCGGCGTGCGACTCGCGGAGACCGCGGGCGACCTGGCGATTGTGATGGCCGCGCGCTCCTCGCTTACAAACAAGCCCGTGCCCGGTTCGCTGATTGTCTTTGGAGAACTGGGGCTCGCCGGCGAAATTCGTCCGGTGCCGTTCGGCGAGGAACGGCTGCGCGAGGCCGCAAAACATGGCTTCAAGATGGCGCTCGTTCCCGAAGCCAATGTGCCGAAGCGACCGCCTGAAGGGATGAGCGTGCGCGGCGTGGCGCGGTTGAATCAGGCTTTGGAGGCGTTCTAGCCGGGGTTTTAAGGCGGCGTGGGTGCCGGCGGCCGAATGCGCACGGTCTTGATGGCGCTATCGCCGGTTTGCAGCACCTCGAGCATGTAGTCGGCCATCTTCAAGGTGGTGCCCGGTTCGGGAATGGTCTCGAGGAACTCGACGATCAATCCATTCAACGTCTTCGGTCCGTCCGTCGGCAGGTTCCAACGCATCGATCGATTCAGCGCACGGATGGTGGCCGAGGCGCTGGCGACGAAACTGCCGTCGGCTTCTGCATGCACATCCTTGTGCATCATGGTTGCCGGATCAGTCGTGAATTCGCCGACGATTTCCTCGAGAATGTCCTCGATCGTGACCAAACCCTGAATATCGCCGTACTCATCGACCACGAAAGCCATACGGCGCTTGTTACGTTGAAAGTTCAGTAGCTGCGTGTTGAGGGTCGTTCCCGAGGGAACGAAGTACGGCTCGCGTGCCTGGGCCGCGGCCGTCAAAGTGTCAAGATCAAGGTGTCCGCGCGCCAATTCGTGCACGACCTGCTTCATGTGCAAAAGGCCGATGATGCGATCGATTTCGCCTTGATAAACGGGCAGTCTGGTGTGTTGGCTCTGGCGCAGTTGCTCGATGATCCGATCCCAATCATCATCGATATCGATGCCGACGATTTCATTCCGCGGCACCATGATGTCCTCGACGGTGGCATTCTCCAGATCCAGAATGCTGACCAGCATCTGCTGGTGGCGCCGCGGAATCATCGCGCCCGCCTCGGCCACCACCGTGCGCAACTCTTCGCTGCTCAAGGAGTTCGCTGCCACCTGCCTCGAGACGCCGAACATGCGCAGTACGCCGTTGGCGAAGAGATTCGTCACCCATACGAAGGGATACAGCAGAAAAAGCAGGGGCGTATAAATATACGCGGCCGGCAGCGCCAGACTCTCGGGATGCAAGGCCCCGAAGGTCTTGGGCGCCACCTCGCAAAAAATCAACAGCACAAATGCCAGCAGTGCCGCGCTGAAGGCCACCAGGAATTCGCCGCCCAATTTCAAGGCGATGAATCCGACGAGAATCGGTGTCGCCACGTTGACCAGTGTGGAGAGCAGCAGAATCAAGCCGATCAGACGATCGGGACGCGCCAGCAGCGCTTCCGCCAGGCGCGCGCCGCGGCTGCCTTCACTGGCACGATGGCGCAGGCGATAACGGTTCACGCTCATCAGCGCCGTTTCACTGCCGGCGAAAAACGCCGCCAGGATCAGTAGTCCCGCCAGCGTTGTGAACAAGAGTCCTAGTGGCGGGTGTTGCATTCGTCGAAAATCAGCCGGGGGCGCCTAGCCCCAGTGCCGCCCGAACAAATCTTCGAGGACGAATTTCACGCCGAAATACGCGACCGCCAAAATCCCGAAGCCGCTCAAAGTCCAGCGCACCGCCGAGCGGCCGCGCCAACCAAAGCGCAGTCGGCCGATGAGCAGCACGCCGAAGATGACCCAGGCGATCAGCGACAACACTGTCTTCTGCACCAGGTTCTGCGTGAATAGATTGGTGACGAAGACGAAGCCGGTGATGAGCGCGAGTGTCAGCAATCCAAAGCCCGCCGCAACCAGCCTGAACATGACTTTTTCCAGGGCATCGAGCGGCGGCAGCGCGCTCGACAGGTCGGCGATGCGCCGCATGCGCAACCGACGATCGAGAATCACCAGCAGAATTGCCGTGACCGCGGCGGCGAACAGCAGCGCAGCGGCGCCCAGCGACAATAGAATGTGCGCGGTGAGCTCCCAACCCGCCGTGGCTTCGACGTACCTGTGTCCCGCAAAGCTCATCGCAGCGCCGACCGCTGCGCTCAGCATCAGGATGGCGCCGAGCACGCGATTCTGCTTGTCGATTGAAATCAAGCAGGCCAGCACCGCGAGCGTCCAGCCAAGCAACGACATCGCCTCGAGCAGGCCGATCGAGAAGTGCGCATGCACGCGCATCATATTCATGATGACGTCGCTGTGGCCGATGATGGCGATCAGGATCAGGATCCATGCGATCGGTTCCAGCCGCGGCTGTTTCACACTGCGCAACATGGCCCACGCACTCAAGGTGTAAAGCAGAAACAAAATGATGGCAGGAATCACGGCTGGCCCAATGTGAGACGTTCCGTACATAGTATAATAGCCGCACTATGTTTGACCGGTTAACCAGCAGCCTCTCCTCGGCACTCAAGTCGCTTTCCGGCCGCGGCCGACTCACCGAGGACAACATCTCCGAAACGGTGCGCGAGGTTCGTCTCGCGCTGCTCGACGCCGACGTCGCATTGCCGGTGGTCAAGAGTTTCACCGACGCCGTCAAGGCGCGTGCGGTCGGCGTCGAGGTGACGAAAAGCCTCACGCCCGGGCAGGCATTCATCAAGGTGGTGCATGAGGAACTGACTCGTCTCATGGGCGAGCCCAGCACCGGCCTCAACCTGCGCGCCCAGCGTCCCGTCGTGGTGATGCTCGCCGGTCTGCAAGGCGCGGGCAAGACCACGAGCGCCGGCAAACTCGCTCGTTGGCTGAAAGAGAAACAAAACAAGAAGGTGTTGATGGTCAGCACCGACGTGTACCGTCCCGCGGCCATCTTGCAATTACAGACCCTGGCCGCGCAGGTGGGCGCCGGCTTCGCATCCGCCGACGCGAGCGAAGCACCCGTGGCTATCGCCAAGCGCGCGCTGACCGAAGCGACATTGCAGGCTTACGACGTGCTGCTGCTCGATACCGCCGGACGATTGCATATCGATGCGGAGATGATGGCGGAGGTCCGCGAACTCGAGGCGGCGATCCAACCTCACGAGCGCCTCTTCGTGGTTGACAGCATGGCGGGCCAGGACGCCGTCAACGCCGCCAAAGCCTTCAACGACAGCTTAAGTCTCACCGGCATCATTCTCACCAAAGCCGATGGCGATGCGCGCGGCGGCGCGGCGCTGTCGGTGCGGCATGTGACCGGCAAGCCCATTCTCTTCGTTGGCACGGGCGAGAAGTCCGAAGCCTTGGAGCTGTTTCAACCGGAACGCATTGCCTCCCGCATCCTCGGCATGGGTGATGTGCTGTCCTTGGTCGAGCAGGTTCAAGGCCAGGTCGATCAGGAAAAAGCCGAAAAGCTGGCCAAGAAAATCACCAAGGGCAAGTCTTTTGACCTGACGGACCTGCGCGACCAGCTCACGCAACTGCAGAACATGGGTGGGATGGCCGCCTTGCTCGATAAACTGCCCGCCCAAATGCAGGCCAACGCGGCGGCCGCGGCCGGGGCGGTCAACCCCAAAACCCTCAAGCGGCAGATGGGAATCATCGATTCGATGACCCCCAGGGAGCGCCGGCGCCCGGAAATGATCGACAACTCGCGCAAACGCCGCATTGCCAACGGAGCCGGCGTGCCGCTGCCGGAGGTCAATCGGCTGCTGAAGCAGTTTGACCAAATGCAGAAAACCATGAAAAAAATGGTCAAAGGCGGGATGCTGAAGAACATGATGCGCGGCATGGCCGGCCGGATGCCCCCAGGCGGGTTCGGTCCCGGCGGCGGTTTCGGCCGCTAGGCCCTTCTAAACCCTTTGGTAACCCAAGGATTGGTTGCTCTTAACCCCTGATTGTCATTACAATTAGCGGCTGGGCATTGCCTTAAGGTGGATTTACGATGGTGACGATCCGTTTGACTCGACGCGGCGGCAAGAAGACGCCCTTTTATCATGTCGTAGTGACCGACAGCCGTAAGCGTCAGGGCGGCACCAGCCTCGAGAGCGTCGGTCTCTTCAACCCGATCGCGCGCGGCGGCGAAGTCAAATTGCGCATGGACGTCGCCCGTATCGAGCATTGGCTGAGCAAGGGTGCTCACATGTCCGACCGAGTCAAGTTTCTTCTCACCAGCTTCCGTAAGCAGGCCGCGTAAAGGCTCAGAAGGCACGATGAGCGACGAATCATCGGCGCTCATCCAACTAGGGTTTGTGGGCGCCCCATTCGGCGTCCGAGGTTGGGTCAAGCTACGGTCACATACGGATCCTCCCGAACGCCTGCTGGAACACCGCAATCTGCAGATCGGTCGAGAGGGTGCTTGGCGCAGCTATCGCATTGAGCAAAGCGGCCGCAGCGGCGGTGCATTGACGGTCAAATTGAGCGGTGTCGAGGATCGGGATCAAGCGATGGCCTTAAGAGGCGCCGAGGTCCGGGTGCCGCGCGCTGAATTGCCGCTGCGGGACGATAAGGACTTCTACCGCGCAGACTTGATTGGCTGCGAGGTGGTGAATCTGGCCGGCGTCGGTCTAGGTGTAGTGCAGCATTTTGTAGAGACTCCGGCGCAAGCCCTGATGGTGGTACGCGGGGAGCGTGAATACTGGGTGCCGGCGGTGCCGCAGCACCTTCGGCGAGTGGATTTGAGGGCTCGCCGGGTGGTGGTGGATTGGGATGCGGCCGCGGATTGAGTATGCGAATTGCGGTGGTATCGCTGTTTCCGCAAATGATCCGCGAGGCGCTGAACATCGGCGTGGTTGGGCGGGCGCTGGAACGGGGTGTGTTTCAGGTCGAGTGCTTCGACCCGCGTGACTATACCAGCGACCCTCATCGTACGGTCGATGACCGCCCGTATGGCGGCGGACCGGGGATGGTGATGAAGGTAGAGCCTGTGCGCAGCGCTGTGCGCGACGCGCTGAAGGTTCTGCCGCCGGGCAGCCGGCGGGTGTATTTGGGCGCTGACGGTCGCCGCTTTGAGCAGAGCATGGCGCGCGAGGCTTGCGGTTGGCCGGGTCTGGTGTTGGTGGCCGGACGCTACGAAGGGATCGATGAACGCTTAATCGAGCAGGAAGTCGATGAGCAGTGGTCGATCGGCGACTACGTGTTATCGGGCGGCGAGCTGCCGGCGCTGGTAGTCATCGATGCGATAGCACGATTGCTGCCGGGCACGTTGGGCAGTTCTGAGTCGGCGCTGCAGGAGTCCTTCAGCGACGGGTTGGTGGACTGGCCGCACTACACACGGCCGCAGGCGTTGGAGGGGCACGAAGTGCCCGCGGTTTTGGCGTCGGGCGATCACGCGGCGATTCATCGCTGGCGGTTGCAGCAGGCGCTCGGACGTACATGGTTACGCAGGCCGGAGCTGCTCGAGCGGCGCGGCATGAGCGATGAAGAGCGAGAATTGTTGGAAAAATTTAAGAGCGAACGCGCGAGGCAATAGTTATGAATAAGATCATCCAAGAACTCAACGGCGAGCGGGCGACACGCAAGCTTCCGGACTTCAATCCCGGCGACACCATCGTCGTGCAAGTCAAAGTGGTGGAAGGTGATCGCGAGCGCGTTCAGGCCTATGAGGGTGTAGTCATCGCGAAGAAGAACCGCGGCCTCAATTCTTCGTTCACCGTGCGCAAGATTTCCCACGGCGAGGGCGTAGAACGCGTGTTCCAGACTTTCAGCCCCTCGATTAGCGAAGTCAGCGTGAAGCGCCGCGGCAATGTCCGCCGCGCCAAGCTGTACTACTTGCGCGAACTGTCGGGAAAAGCAGCCCGCATCGACGAGAAGGTCTGAGCATTGAATGAGCGCCGGATCCGCTCTTAGAGGATTCTTCGGGCTGGTCTGGCGAATCCTGGAAGGGATCCGCAAGGTGCTGCACCTGGCGCTGATGCTCATTATTTTTGGGTTCGTTCTCGCGGCCCTGCATACTTCCATTCCCATCGTGCCGCGCAGCGCGGCGCTCGTCATCGCGCCGCAGGGCGAGTTGGTCGAGCAGCTATCCGGCGATTCGGTGCGGCGCGCGCTCGGCGAGGCCTCCGGCGGCCCGAATCCAGAGACCCTCCTGCGGGACGTGACCGAGGCCATCGCTGCCGCCAAAACCGACTCGCGCATCAAGCTCATCGTTTTGGATCTAGACCAGCTCGATGCCTCGGGCCTGTCGAAGCTGCAGGAGATCGGTGCGGCGTTGCGCGACTTTCGCGCCTCCGGCAAGCGCGTGATCGCGATGGGCGACTCCTACAGCCAGATCCAGTACTACCTGGCGGCGCAGGCCGGCGAGGTGTATCTCGATCCCATGGGCGAAGTGTCGGTGCACGGCTTCAGCTACTACCGCATGTATTACAAGGACGCGATCGATAAGCTCGAGGTCGACTCGAACGTGTTCAAGGCCGGCACCTTCAAGAGTTATACCGATCAATTTTCGCGCAGCGACATGGCGCCGAGTGAGCGGGAAGAAACATCGCTCTGGCTCGAGTCATTGTGGAGCGCTTACAGTCAAGACGTCACGCACGCCCGATCGCTGCCGCCCACGGCGCTGAAGGATTACATCGCCGCGCAACCCGCATCCGTGCAGGCGGTCAACGGCGATCTGGCGAAAATGGCTTTGCAGCGAGGGTTGGTGACGGCGCTCAAAAGCCGCCGGCAAGTTGCCGACGATCTAAAAGGGCTGGTGGGCGAGGATGACGACAACCATTCCTTCAATGCGATTGGAATGAGTCAGTACCTGGCTGCGGTGCGCCAGAAGCGAGTATTGAAATCTAAATCGGATTCCAAGGTCGGGATTGTGGTGGCGTCCGGTGAAATCTTCGATGGCCGTCAGTTGCCGGGCAATATCGGCGGCGAGAGCACATCGGATCTGCTGCGCGAGGCGCGCTACGACAACGCGGTGAAAGCAGTGGTGCTGCGCGTCGACAGTCCCGGCGGCAGCGAATTTGCCTCCGAGGAAATTCTGCGCGAGGTGCAGGCACTGCGCAAAGCGGGCAAACCCGTGGTCGCGTCCATGAGCAGCTACGCGGCGTCGGGCGGGTATTACATCGCCGCTGCCGCAAACCAAATTTTTGCGAGTCCCACGACCATCACCGGATCGATCGGCGTATTTTCCTATATCCCGACCTTTCAGCGCACCTTGGAGAAGCTCGGCGTCAAAGTCGACGGCATCGGCACCACGCCGCTGGCGGGCGACATGCGCCTTGACCGAGCCTTGGGGCCGACAACTAAGCAGGTGCTGCAGGCCTCGGTCGATCATGCCTATCAGCAATTTGTGCGGCGCGTAGCGGATGGCAGGAAAAAGCCGGTTGAAGAGGTGGATAAGATTGCGCAGGGCAGGGTGTGGGCAGGGGTGGATGCGGAGCGCATCGGCTTGGTGGATCGTCTCGGCGGATTGAAGGAGGCAACCGACTCGGCCGCGAAATTGGCCGAATTGGGCGCCGACTATGATGTGGATTACATCGAAAGCGAATTGAGCTTGAAGGAACAGCTGCTCATGCAGATTCGTTCGCAAGCGTTGACTGTGGCGCAATTGGCAGGGCTCATTCCAGATCGTTCCGACATCGAGCGCATTCTCGATCCGTTGCTCGAGCAGGCGCGCGTGATAGCACGGCTCAAAGATCCGCGCGGGCTGTACTCTTATTGTTGGTGCCGCGAACCACCGGCACAGTGAATTTGAGCGCTCAAACTCACGGTGACGGTCCTGGATGACGAGTTTCGAACCACACCAGCCGTCGAGCCGGCATGTGATGTTGATCGGCTAATGTTCTCGTCAGGGAGGGTAAGAAGACGAAAGGCACTGCTGCCTTTGTGCCTTGAGTCTTCTTACCGTCCCTGACGCGCGCTACACCAACCGGTCAAAATCACAGGCTGCTCCAGTCGAGCGTCACTTTTCCGGACTTTCCGGAATTCATGATTTGAAATCCTTCCAGATAGTCGTTGATTCCCAATCGATGGGTGATTACCGGCCGGATGTCGAGTCCGCTTTGCAGCATGCTCGACATTTTGTACCAGGTCTCGAACATTTCCCGGCCATAGATGCCTTTGATCGTCAGGCCTTTGAAAATCACTTGGTTCCAGTCGATCGCGGTCTCGCCGGGGGGAATGCCCAGCATGGAGACGCTGCCGCCGTTATTCATGGTTCGCAGCAGCTCACGCAGGGCCGCGGGATTGCCGGACATTTCGAAGCCGACGTCGAAGCCTTCTTCCATGCCTAAATCGCGCATGGCGTCATCGAGTGATTCATGCGAGACATTCAGCGCCCGCGAGGCGCCCATTTTCTTGGCGAGATTCAAGCGGTAGTCATTCACGTCGGTAATGACCACGTGCCGTGCGCCGGCGTGGCGCGCAATGGCCACCGCCATGACGCCGATGGGACCCGCGCCGGTGATGAGCACATCCTCGCCGACCACGTTGAAGGCGAGCGCTGTGTGCGTGGCATTGCCGAGCGGGTCGAGTATGGAAGCGATCTCATCGTCGATCGCCGTCGGCAGCTTGAATACATTGGAGGCCGGAATCGTCAGATATTCGGCAAACGCACCGGGTCGATTCACGCCCACGCCGGAGGTATTGCGGCACAGATGGCGCCGTCCGGCGCGGCAATTGCGGCAATGGCCGCAGGTGATGTGGCCCTCTCCGGAAACGCGATCGCCGGTGCTAAAGCCGCGCACCTCGCTGCCGATTTCGACGATCTCGCCTGAATATTCATGTCCGACCGCCATCGGCACGGGCACCGTCTTTTGCGCCCACGCGTCCCAATTGTAGATATGCATGTCCGTGCCGCAGATGGCGGAACGATTGACCTTGATGAGGACATCGTTATGACCGACTGTGGGTTCCGGGACGTCCTGCATCCAGATGCCGGGTTCCGCGCGGGCTTTGACGAGTGCTTTCATAGTTAATCTCTAGAGTGAATGACGCCGAGGTCGCGTGCCGAACGACCAAACGCGGCAACCACTTGATCGAGTTGTGCAATGGTGTGCGCAGCATTCATTTGGGTGCGAATTCGCGCTTTTCCATGGGGCACGACCGGAAATGCGAATGCCACGACGTAAACACCCGCATTCTGCATGCGTTCCGCCAGACGCACGGCGAGGGGCGCATCTCCCAGCATCACGGGGATAATGGGATGCTCGCCGGGAACCAGATTGAAACCCAGGGCTTGCATTGATGAGCGAAAGTGGCGGGCGTTGGCGTGCAGGCGATCGCGCAATTCCGGCGAACTCTCCAACAGATCCAATACTTGAATGGTGGCGGCGGCAACCGTCGGTGCGATGCTGTTGGAGAACAAATAGGGCCGCGAACGCTGCCGCAGCCAGGCCACGATCTCTTTGCGCGCCGAGACAAAGCCGCCGCTCGCGCCGCCTAGCGCCTTACCCAAAGTGCTGGTCAGGATGTCGATGCGCCCCATGACGCCGCGGTATTCGTGCGAGCCGCGGCCGCGGGCGCCGACGAAACCGGTTGCATGCGAATCATCGACCATGACCAGCGCGCCGTAGCGCTCGGCCAGGTCGCAAATCTCGTTGAGCCGCGCGATGGATCCGTCCATGGAAAACACGCCGTCGGTCGCAATCAAGCGCACGCGGCAGCCCTGCGAGTCCTTGAGGGCTTGCTCCAGTTCATTCATGTCATTGTTGGCGTAGCGCAGGCGGCGCGCCTTGCACAGCCGAATGCCGTCGATGATGCTGGCATGGTTGAGCGCATCGCTGATGACCGCGTCCTTCTCGTCGAGCAGCGTTTCGAATAA
>Ga0302326_10006926_pt1 | contig 25331 bp, 21 predicted proteins | sample Palsa_T0_3_FD_202264 | JGI IMG/M metagenome (GOLD analysis project Ga0302326, IMG submission 202264) | Peat permafrost microbial communities from Stordalen Mire near Abisko, Sweden - Palsa_T0_3 | ecosystem: Environmental > Terrestrial > Soil > Palsa > Peat permafrost | place: Sweden: Abisko... | reverse complement strand
CAGGTAGACATTCCTGTCGTTCGAATTCAGTGTCGCAGCCGCACTCCCGCTTCCGCCGCTGGTGCAGGTAACTCCTGGCAGATCGGTCAGCGGCACATTGCCGCCGGCACCCGTCCTTTGGCCTGCGACGCTTTGATCTGTGGCTGATCGCGAGTCCGGAGTATTCAACAACGACCGGGGAGAAACGCTCTCGCTGCTAAAGCACGAGCCCCGCTTTGCTCTTTACAGACTCCTGCTACACTGAGGGCATCTTGAGGGGGAACCATGGTTGAATTAGTGCCATCCATCCTCTCTGCCGACTTCTCGAAGCTGGCCTTGGAAATCGAGGCCGCCGAGCGCGGCGGTGGCTCTGCCATCCATATCGACATCATGGACGGCCATTTCGTCCCCAACCTCACCATGGGGCCTCCCGTCGTTAAGTCTCTGCGCAAAGTCACCAGCCTGCCGCTCGACTGCCACCTGATGATTGAAAATCCAGGCGATTTCATCGCCGAGTTCGCAGATGCCGGGGCCGACTGGATCAGCGTCCACTACGAGGCCTGCCGCCACCTGCATCGCACCCTGGAGTTGATCGCCCAACACGGCATGAAACCCGCGGTGGTCATCAATCCCGCCACCCGGGTCGATTTTCTGATCGAAATCCTGCCTATGGTCCATCACGTGCTGGTGATGAGCGTTAACCCCGGTTTTGGAGGTCAAAAATTCATTCATTTCTCGCTGGACAAGATCAGACATCTGGTAAAACTCCGGGCTGAACTTGATCTCAACTTCAGAATCGAGGTCGATGGGGGCGTGTCCCACGAGACCATTGCCTCTGTGGTCGAGGCGGGTGCCGATTTGCTGGTCGCCGGCAGCGCAGTTTTCGATTCCGGGCGTCCCGAACACGAGGCCCGTGTCCTGCTGAAATTGGCGCAGGAAGCTGAACAGGGCCGCCGAGAGCAAAATTTCCATTCCAGGCGGGCCGCCGCCATTTAACATTAAGTAAGCAAGTAATACCGACCGCTGTGGCGGGGCACCACAACCGGTCACGATTTTGGCTCCGGCCGAGCCCCTGCCCATGAGGTGCTATGCAGCGTTTCCTATTCCGGCTTTTCACCCTGTGTTTGCTTTGCGCGCTCCCCGCGACCGCTCAGTTCGGCATATTCAAACCCTCCAAACCGGCGACTAAGCCCACGCAGGACGACCCCCTCGCCGGCCACGCTTCGAAGCAGCCGGACAAGGAGCTCTTCGACAAGGCGATGGAGGCCATGAAGAAGGGCAAGTTTGATGTCGCCAGGCTGGACTTGCAGACCCTGCTGAATACCTACCCGGAATCCGAATACCAGATGCGCGCCAAGTTGGCTGTAGGCGATAGCTGGTTCAAAGAAGGGGGCACCGCCGCGCTGACCCAGGCGGAGGCTGAATATAAGGACTTCATCACCTTTTTTCCCAACCAGCCGGAAGCCGCTGAAGCGCAGATGAAGGTCGCCGACATCTACTACATGCAGATGGAGAAGCCCGATCGCGACCCCAAGAATGCCAACCAAGCCGAGCAGGAATACCGCACGATGATCCAGCAGTTCCCCGATTCTACCTTTGTGCCCCGGGCCAAACAGCGGCTGCGGGAAGTGCAGGAAGTGCAGGCCGAGCGCGAGTACCAGATCGGGAGCTTTTACGCCACACACGAGAACTGGGCAGCGACCATTGCCCGCCTGCAGACGGTTACTGATAGTTATCCGCTCTACAGCCATAGCGACCTGGCACTGATCGGCCTGGGAGACGCCTATGCGGCCGAAGCCCGCTATGTTCAGGGCCTGACCCAGATCAATCCCAAGGCCAAGCAGGAGCTGATGAAGGCTTACGATGACCAGGCCGCGGATGCCTACTCCCGCGTGGTCACGCACTATTCCATGGCCGCACACGTCGAAGATGCCAGGGAACGCCTGATCGCGCTCAATCGCACGGTACCCGAACCTACCAAGGAAGAACTCGCTGAAAGCGAAGCCGAAGAGCAAAGCCGTACCGGTATCACTTTCAAGGATCGAGCCCTCCTGCTGATAAAGCGGGGCCCGGTTACGGTTAATGCGGCGCGTATCGGGGAACCGACTTTGACCGACCCTCCAGCGATCACGGCGCCCGATGTTCATAAGCGTGACACAGCATTGTTCACCGCGGCGCTCAAGGGTGAACCGCTACCCGCCGTGGCCGCGCCTGGACCGCCGGCGACGACCACCGCAGCGAGCGGAACTCCTGCCGCACCCGAAGCCGGCGCCGGCTCGACGCTTCAGCTGGAGAATGTGCCCTCCGCCGATAGCGGCGGTGCACCGGCCAGTGGCGGACCGGCTATCGGAGCTAGCATCGTGAGCACGGGTGAAGGCAGCACCACAGACGCCGCCCCGGCGCAATCTGGACCGCCTACGTCTACACCGCCATCCACGGCCGTGCCAGTAGGCCCGCCGGTTACGCCGGACGGCGCTGCTACCGCGGCTAAAGCAGCCGGAGTGCCCGGCGCGCAGAACCCTGGCGGGTTGGGGGCGGTCGGGCCGACCAATAATGAGCCTCTACCTCCGGTGGAGAAGCCGGCCGAGGCTCCAGCACAGACCAACGATGTGAAAAGTGGGACTGCCGCCCAGGTGCAGACCGGCACCGATGCCGGTGCTACCAACGGCAAGAAGAAGCCCAAGGCGCCAAAATGCAATACCAGCGATGAGTCTTGCAGCAAAGAGAAGAAAAAGAAGGGGCTCGACAAGCTCAATCCATTCTAGGAACTCCCCTCCCTCAGGGGCTAAAGCCCCACCCATGGTGCGGGGTACGGGTTCATCCCGTACCCCGCACTGGGGTTGAAAGAAAACCCCCATGCCTCGTGACCTCCCCAAAGCCTACGACCCGGCTGCCATCGAAGATCGTTGGGCAGCCTATTGGGTTGAAGAGGACCTCTTTTCCGTGCCTCGCGCGGAAGCTACCTCCTCTGCCCCCATCTTCACCATGCTGCTGCCCCCGCCCAATGTCACCGGCCGGCTGCACATGGGACACATGCTGGAACACACCGAGATGGATATCCTCACTCGTTGGCGCCGCATGTGCGGGGACCTGGCTCTGTGGATTCCGGGCACCGATCATGCCGGCATCGCTACGCAGTTGATGGTCGAACGCCAGCTTGCCGAAGAGCACAAAACGCGCCAGCAACTGGGCCGCGAAGCTTTCGTGGAACGGGTGTGGCAATGGAAGCAGCATTATGGCGCGGCCATCCTGGACCAGATGCGCCGTTTGGGTACCAGCGTCGACTGGTCACGCGAGTACTTCACCATGGATGCTCCCCGCTCGACGGCTGTTCGTGAGGCCTTCGTCCGGCTGTACGAGCAGGGGCTCATTTATCGTGGCGCGTATATCGTTAATTGGTGCCCACGCTGCCAGACCGCTATCTCCGACATCGAGGTAATTCACGAGGAGCAGCAGGGCAAGCTTTGGGAGATCCGCTACCCCGTCGTGGGCGAGCCCGGCTTCGTCACCGTCGCGACCACCCGCCCCGAAACCATGCTGGGTGACGTGGCCGTCGCCGTCCACCCGGACGATGAGCGCTATGCTCACCTGCACGGCAAGATGCTGCAGTTGCCTCTGACCGGACGCGAGGTTCCCGTCGTTACGGATAGCTGGGTGAGCCGCGAGTTTGGTACCGGCGCGGTTAAGGTGACGCCCGCACACGACCCCAACGATTTTGCCTTGGGGCAACGCCAGGGCCTGCCTTCCATCAGTGTCATGGACGAAACGGCGCACATGAATGCTGCCGCGGGCGCTTATGCCGGTCTCGACCGATACAAGGCGCGGCAGCGGATTCTAGCCGATCTGGAAGCGCAACAACTGCTAGCCGGGGTGCGCGACCACGTGAACTCCATCGGCAAGTGCGACCGATGCAAAACCGTGGTTGAGCCTCTGCTTTCGACGCAATGGTTTATCAGGATTCAGCCGCTCGCGGACAAAGCCATTGCTGCGGTCGACCAGGGCTTCATTCGCCTTACGCCCGAACAATATGCCAAGACGTACTTTGAGTGGATGCGCAACATCCACGACTGGTGCATCTCGCGCCAGCTGTGGTGGGGCCATCGCATTCCGGCCTGGCACTGCGCCGCGTGCAGCAAGATCACCGTGGCCCGTACCACGCCCGAGGCCTGCGCCCACTGCAAAAGCGATCGCATCGAGCAGGAAAAGGACGTGCTGGACACCTGGTTTTCCTCCGGCCTGTTGCCCTGCTCTTCCCTTGGCTGGCCGGAACATACGCCTGATCTGGACGCTTTTTATCCCACCCGGTTGCTGGTCACCGGTTTCGACATCCTTTTCTTTTGGGTCGCCCGCATGATCATGTTGGGCTGCCATTTCATGCTGGAGGAGCCTCTGGCCGACGGCAGCCAGCGGACCCTGAAGGATGCGGTGCCTTTCCGCGAGGTGTACATCCATGCGCTGGTACGCGATGCGGATCGGCAGAAGATGTCTAAGACCAAGGGCAACGTAGTCGACCCCATCCAGGTGGTAGAGCGCTTCGGGACGGATGCGGTGCGCTTCACGCTGGCCGCGATGGCCGCGCCGGGTACAGACATCGCCTTTAGCGAAGAGCGCACCGACGGCTATCGCGCCTTCGCTAACAAGATCTGGAACGCCGCGCGCTTCATCTTCATGCAAATGGAGCGAGCCGCAGAGGCCGGTATCACCATCGATTTGCGTCTTCTTGGGGAGGGGCCAGCCGAGGATCCCGACGCCCCACTCGAGGCCCGATGGATCCTTTCCCGCTTGCAAAGCACTACGTTCTTGATCAACGAGGCGTTGGGAGAGTACCGCTTCCACGAGGCGGCCAACACCCTCTATAGCTTCTTTTGGGGAGACTTCTGCGACTGGTACCTCGAGGTGGTTAAGCTGCGCCTTGATTTCAGCTGCCCCCCAACGCCGGTGCGTGCGGCGCTCGCCACCTTGCTGAAGGTCTTCGAGTCGGCCTTGCGCCTGCTCTCTCCGTTTATGCCATTTATCAGCGAAGAGATCTGGCATGCGCTGTACGAAAATCGTCCTCCCGCCAAATCGATTGCGCTCACGCGTTACCCTCAGGGCCGACAGGATCTCCTTGACTTGGCGGCCGAGAAGCAGATGGAGCGGATGCAGGAGCTGATCGTCGCGGTGCGCGACATGCGCCGCAAGCTGAGTGTCGAAGAGAAGGCCGCCGTGCCTATCCTCCTGCGAGTCGATGCTGCTGAGCGGGCCGGCATCGAACAGAACACTGACATCATTAGCCGCCTGGCCAAGGTCTCGGCCATAGAGTTTGTCGAGACCATGCCCGAAGGCACGGCCGTCCGCTCGGCACCGGGATTCGACGTAGCCGTCCTCTATGAGCGTACGATCGATGTTGCAGTAGAGTGCGAGCGCCTGAAGAAGGAGCTGGCACGCTTTGAGAAGGAACTATCCAATGCGGATCGCCAGCTGGCGAATGACGGGTTTCTTGCCAAGGCACCGGCGAACGTGGTGGAAGGATTGCGCCGCCGCACCGCTGAGTTGAGCGTGCTGATTCCCAAGACCCGCAATGCGCTCGAGAGCCTGGACTGCGACGATAAGGCCCACTAAGGAAGGCCAATGGATTGGAAGAGCAGGCGTGTTGAAGCCACCCTGGAACAGGCGCTGGTAGAAGACCGGGCGACCAACGACGTCACGACGGCCATGACCATCGAACCCGGACTGCGGGCGTCGGGCACTGTCTTCGCCAGGCAGGATTGCGTGGTCTCCGGCCTGGGTTGTATTCCCCGCTTTCTGGAGATCTTCATCCGGCTCGACAAGAGGACTTCGAGCCGTTTTGAGGTGATTAACCACCCCGAGATGTTCGATGGAGTCCGGGTCAAGAAGGGTCAGGCGGTGGCCGTGATTCGCAGCAATGCTCGCGTCATTCTGGGCTGCGAACGCGTCATTCTGAACTTGATGCAACGGATGAGCGGCATCTCGACTTGTACCCGGGAGTACGTGGACGCCGTAGCCGGGACTAAAGCCAAGGTATTGGACACGCGCAAGACGGTTCCCGGCCTGCGGGTACTGGACAAATACGCTGTCCGTTGCGGGGGTGGCGAGAGCCATCGGCTCGATCTTTCCGACGGCATTCTGATCAAGAGCAATCACATTGGGCTGGGCGGCGGTATTGCTAAGGTTCTGGCCCGCGCCTTTGCCGCGCGAACTCCCGGCCAGACGGTGCAGTGCGAGGTTCGTACTCTGGCGGAGTTGGAGCAGGCTCTGGACGGCGGGGCGGAGTCGCTCCTTTTGGACAACATGTCCCCAACCGAGACCAAGAAGGCGGTCGCTGTTGTGCGCGGTCGCGGTCTTACCATCCCACTGGAAACCTCGGGCGGCGTCATCACGCTGGAGAATATCCGCAAATACGCCCTCGCCGGGGTTGACTTTATTTCGGTGGGCGCCCTGACGCAATCGGCCGCCACGGTTGAGCTGAGCATGCGAGTGACGACGGACATTTTCTAGGGGAGTATTGAACCGCAGGTTCCTCCGCTACGCTACCCCGGATTTCCTGTTGAGCTTGGTGGCGTCCGCGAGCTTCATGCGGCTTTCCTTACTGAAAGCCGCACACGTGGCCGTTGGCGAGATCCGCGTGCAGGAAATCCGGGTTCGCTCCGGTCGGGATGACAGTTCTTTTGCAGAAACGGCTTTAGAAGCGGTCAGAGGAATGGCAGTCGATGGTCCCACAGAATTGTCATCCCGACCGGAGCGAAGCGTAGCGGAGGGACCTGCGGTTTTCTCCAGTTACCCCAAACGACACTAGGACGTTCTATTGCTGAATCCCGCCCAAGAAGACGGTTACGATTTAACTGCAATCGACGAAGCGCTGGCCGGGACTCCATTCGCCGGCAACGTCCGCTACTTTCCTTCCATCCACTCCACCAACGTATTGGCCATGCGTGAAGCCGACGAGGGCGCGCCGGAAGGCAGGGTGTACCTGGCAGACGAGCAGACGGCCGGCCGCGGCCGGGGCGCCCATGGCTGGCACTCCGCCCGGGGAGCTGGCCTCTATGTCAGCGTGCTCCTCCGTCCGCGAGTGGCGCCGGCAGATATCCTCTGGCTCTCCCTGGCTGCGGGGCTCGCGGTGCGGGAGGCGGTGCGCCAGGTCACGTCGCTCGAAGCCGATATTCGCTGGCCCAACGACCTGCTCTTCGGCAGGAAAAAATTCTGCGGCATTCTGACCGAACTCAACGCTGAGGTCACGCGCGTCCGCCATGCCGTGGTGGGCATCGGCATCAACGTGCACCAGGATAGCTTTCCCGGCGATCTGGCACTTCTGGCGTCTTCGCTGCGCAGCGAAACCGGGAGATCCTGGGCGCGCCAGGATCTGCTGATCGCTTTGTTACAATCGCTTTACCGGGAGGCACAAGCGCTCAGTGCGGAGACAACCGGCGCGGCGTTGAACATCCTTAGCCGCCTGGAAGGTGCTTCTACCTGGATTCGCGGCAGGCGCGTGCACGTAGACGAGGGCTCAGGCTACTCCGGCGTCACCGCGGGTCTTGATTCCCGCGGTTTTCTTCGGGTGCGCACAACCGAAGGCCTGCGCACCGTGCACTCCGGTGGCGTCCGGGATGAATGACGGAAACTCTATGCTCCTCACCCTCGACGTCGGCAATACCAATACCGTCCTCGGCCTTTACCGCCTCGCCTCCGATGAATTGATCACCCACTGGCGGGTCAGCACCCTGCGGACGCAGACGGCGGACGAATATGGCGTGCTCTTTCTAAACCTTTTCGCCATGCGGAAGGTCGAAGCCGCTGGGGTCTCGGCCATCATCATCTCTTCGGTGGTGCCGCCTCTCGAGTCGACCCTCCGCCAGGTCTGCGAGCGATATTTCAATCTCAAGCCAATGTTTGTGGAGCCGGGCATCAAGACGGGGATGCCCATCCTGGTTGATAACCCCACCGAGGTGGGGGCCGATCGACTGGTAAACAGTGTGGCGGCTTTCGCGCGCTACGGTTGTTCCTGCATCGTGGTCGACTTCGGCACCGCCACAACCTTCGACCTGATATCGGCCAAGGGCGAATACCTGGGTGGCGCGATCGCTCCGGGTCTTGCGATCTCGGCCGAAGCGCTCTTCGCGCGCGCGGCGAGATTATCCCGGGTGGATGTGAGAAAACCGGCCAAGGTGGTGGGCACCAACACCGTAGCGGCGGTCCAGAGCGGGCTGTACTACGGTTACATCGGCCTGGTGGATGGCATCCTGGAACGCATTCTGAAGGAGACGCAGGGCCCGGACTCGCCGGCTCCGAAGATCATTGCCACCGGCGGCCTGGCCCACCTTATCATCGATGATTCAAGGTTTATCCAGACCGTCGACGACATGCTCACGCTCGACGGGTTGCGCCTGATCTACGAACGCAACCGCGTGGCCAAGGTCAAGCACAGCCACAGCGAAGCTGCCGGAAAGCACGCCTGACGCAGTCGTGCAAAATTACTTCAACTACTTTACTGAGATCGAAGAACACTTCCAGCGGCGCCGCGGCTCGCTGCTTCTGCTTTCCACCATCGACTGGGCACTGATCGAAACCTGGCGCGAGGCCGGCATCCCGCTGGCGGCGGTGATTAAGGGCATCGACAGCGCCTTCGACAAATACGACGCGCGCAAGAACAAAGCCCGTGTGCGGCGCGTGAACGGCCTGGCTTACTGCGCCCAGGAAGTGATCTCTGCCGTGGAAGAGATGAAGGAAGCTGCGGTCGGAGCCTCCCCTGCCCGGCCAAGCCCCGCTGCCCAAGCGGCAAACGAGGGTTTCGAACAGGAACGGATCGCGGCCCACCTGGAAGCAGCAGCAGTGCAGCTTCGGGCTGGGCCGCAAAGTGGCTCGCTCACCGAGATCGCTGACCGTCTCCAGGCGCTCGCCGGCGAGGTGAGAGGCGTAATGCCCCACCTCGAAGAGCTGGAGCAGTCCCTCACCGTGCTCGAAGAAAAGCTCTTCGCCATCCTCCTGACCACCACGCCGGAAGACTTGTTGCTGGCGCTGCGCCAACAGGCGGTTGCCGAACTGGCTCCTTACCGTAGCCGCATGCCCGCGTTGCAGATCCGCCAGGTGGAGCAGCAATTTCTGCACAAACGGCTGCTGGAAAAGTTCAGCCTGCCGCGGCTCAGCCTGTTCTATATGAGCCAGGCATGAAGCTGCGCATCGAAAAGGCGGTCTATGGGGGCGACGGCCTGGCACGCATTCCGGCGGACGAGCCCACTTCCGGTGGTAAAACGGTCTTTGTTCCTGGAACGCTTCCCGGCGAGCTGGTAGAGGCCAGCATCACTACGGAGCGCCGCAGCTTCTCGACCGCCGGGCTCACTACGATCCTCGAGCCCTCGCCGGAGCGAGTCGTACCTGGATGTGCATATGTACCCCGCTGCGGCGGCTGCCAGTACCAGCACGCCGGCGCCGCCTTCCAGCTGCAGATGAAGCTCAGCATTCTGAAGGAGACGCTGGCGCGAGCGCACGTGCCCGTCCCCGCCGAGATCGGGAGTTTGGCTGGACCGCCCTGGGGTTATCGCAATCGGATCCGGCTGCATGTGATGAAGCGGGCGGGGGTCGCACTCGCGTATCGCCGGCAGGGATCGCACGAACTCCTGCCGGTCACCCATTGTCCGATCGCCGCTCCCCTTCTTGAACAGGCGATCGCCGCGGTGACCCGCATGGGCGCAGAGGCCGGCCTCGACAAGCTGTGCGATGAGGTGGAATTCTTCACCAACAGCGAGCAGGACCAGTTGCTTGTCTCTCTCTGGCCGGGACCCCGCTCGCACCGGCAACCGGCGCGCCTGCGTGATCAGGCCCTTGAAGCATTCGCCGAACAACTGCATGCGCAGCTGCCGGTACTCACCGGGGTCGGACTTTTTGCCGAGGGCGAGATGATGCATTGGGGGCAGCGCTCTCTTACCTATACCGTCTCCGGACACGCCTACCAGGCTAGCCTCGGCGGCTTTTTCCAGGTCAATCGTTTTCTGCTGCCCGGATTGCTGCAGCTGGCGGCGGAAAACAGCGCCGGGGAAAAAAGATCGGGCGGCGTGGCCTGGGATCTCTATTCCGGCGCCGGACTGTTTGCACGCGCGCTCGACTTTGCAAACGTAACCGCAGTAGAATCCGCCGGATTTTCGGCTGACGATCTGAAGCACAATCTCGCGGGCAAGGCACACCGCGTTGTCCGTTCCAGCACGCTCGACTTTCTTCGCAACCACAGTAGTGGCGCGGCGAAGGCAAAGCCAGAACTCATTCTGCTGGATCCGCCCCGCGCCGGGCTGGGCAAGGAAATTTGCGCCCATCTGGGGAGTGTCGCCGCTCCCGCTATCGTCTATATTTCCTGCGATCCAGCGACGTTCGCGCGCGACATACAGTCACTGTTACCATTTAAGTATTCCCTGGAGACGATTCACCTTGTGGATCTTTTTCCACAAACCTTCCACATGGAAACTGTAACTTTCCTGAAGCGTAATTAATATGTTGCGGCTGGGAGACTTATGGGATGATTAGCTGCTCTCAGCTGTCTCTTTCGTAGCAGGCCCTAATAGAAATAAGACGGGTGCCCCACGTTCGCCACACCTGTCCCGGCTTGCCGTGGAGCGTACGTGGGGCACCCGTCCCATTCCTTTGTGGTCCGGGGGTAGCTGTGGCGGGAAGACGAAGCCTCGAAGAGCTCTCCTTCGCCACGGCGCCCGCCCTCTATGCCGCTTTGTGGCTCTCCGCCGGCATCGTGCTAGAGCCATACGCCTCGCGAAATAACTGGATCGCGCCTGGCGTACTGGCCGGCGCCACTTTGCTGCTCTTTCTCCTCTCCGTGCTGGCTGCGCGGAAAGCCCTCCGCATATCCCTCCTGCCCTTGGCTTGCACCTGGATTCTGCTGGGCCTATTGCTCAGCGGGATCGAGCCCACTCCCAATCCTCAGACACAACTGAGACTGATAGCGGACGCTGGGGGCGCCGCCATGATCGACGGCGAGGTTACCCGCACTACGCCCATCCGCCTCACCCAATCCACGCTACCTTTCGGCAACACCACCAGGGAAGAACGGAGTGAGAGTGTGGACCTGCGTGTCCATTCTGCGAATGGCCGACCAGTCGCAGGCGGCCTGCGGGCGACTCTCTATGGTCCTGCCGATCAAGCATTCCCATCCATGCGCTGCGGGGACCAGATCCGAGCCCTGATCGCCATGCATTTGCCGGAGCGCTATCTCGATCCCGGAGTATGGGACGCTACTGCGTGGCTGCGTCAGCAAGGCATCGGCGTGGTGGGTTCGCTGAAAGCCTCCGCCATTACGGTTACCCACGGGCCGGCACGAGGCAGCTTCACCTGCTGGCTGCATTCCGTGCAGCAGGCCGGTAGCCAGCGGCTCATCGATTTTGCCGGCTCTCAGACGACATCGCGCTTACCGGGGTGGCTGCTGCTGAGCCGGGAAGACGCAGGCATGCTGAGCGCCATGATCCTGGGTGACCGCACCTACCTGAATCACCAGGCACGGGTAGGGTTTGAACGCACCGGGTCCTTTCATCTGCTGGTCGTCTCCGGCATGCACCTGGCGATCTTCGCTGCATGCATCTTTGGCCTGGCTGCGCTGCTGAGGCTGCCCCGTATCTGGTCGACGGCAGTGACCATCGCGAGCTCGTTCTGTTACGCACTGCTCGCGGGCTTCGGCGAACCAGTGCAGCGCTCCTTCTGGATGGTGACGCTCTACTTGCTCGCGCGCCTGTTATTCCGCGAGCGCAATAGCCTCAACGCTATCGGCTTTGCCGCCGTCTGCCTGCTCGCCCTGGATCCTCGATCGCTTGCGGGGGCGAGCTTTCAGATGACACTCCTCTCGGTGCTCATCGTAGCCGGAGTCGCCGTTCCGGTCGCCGAGCACACCTTCGGCCCTTACCTGCAGGCGGCGAGGAACGTGGGCCTGGTCGCCATCGACCCTGCCCTGCCTCCCAAGCTGGCGCAGTTTCGCGTGACCCTGCGGCTCATCGCCGACCACCTGCAACCGTTGATGGGCCGCCGCTGCGGGCGGTTCCTGCCCCCTGCCGTAGTCCGTCTCACGCTGCGCATCTTCGAGCTGCTGCTGGTCTCGGCGTTGATCGAGCTGGCCATGTCTCTCCCCATGGCCATCTACTTCCACCGCGTCACCGCGCTTGGTTTACCGGTAAATCTGATGGTGGTGCCTCTCATCGGGCTCGCGCTCCCTTCCGCCCTCATCGCCTTTTGCACCTTGCTTCTGTGGCCCTCGGTGGCCATCGTGCCGGCGGCGGTTACCGCGGCTCTGCTGCACGCCATCAACGGAATCGTGCGTCTCTTCAGCACTATGGGCGCGGGCGACATCCGGCTCTCCAGCCCGGGGAACCTTGCCATCATTTCGGGAATGATACTGATCGGGCTGGCGGTGTGGGCGGCCCGCAATAGCCGCTTCCCGGTGATGGGTCCGATCGCAGCGCTGGCCTGCTCCGCGGCTTGTGTCTTTTATCCCCGAGTGCTTGCCTACCATCCTGGAGTGCTTGAGGTCACCGCCATCGATGTCGGCCAAGGGGATTCTCTGCTACTTGTCTCTCCCCTGGGAAAAACCCTGCTCATTGATGCCGGCGGTCCTATCGGGGGCACTCAGGCTTCCGAGGGCAACTTTGAAATTGGCGAAGATGTAGTCTCCCCTGTACTGTGGTCGCGCAATATCCGCCGTCTCGATGCCGTCGCCCTCACCCACGCGCATAGCGATCACATGGGTGGCATGCCTTCCGTGCTGGAGAACTTTCGCCCACGGGTGCTCTGGGTAGGCAGCAACCCGGGTATCCCGGCTTACGAGGCGCTCCTCGCCCAGGCACACCGGCTCAACATTCCAGTGGAATCGATGGCTGCCGGGGACCACTTTGCCTTCGGCGGCGCACAGGTCGAAGTGCTTGCCCCGCCCGCCGGTTACGCCCCCGGCCCTGCAGCCGGCAACGACGATTCCCTGGTGCTTCACGTGGCCTACGGGCAGACCTCTGTGCTACTCGAAGGCGATGCCCAAGCGGCCAGCGAGCAGCACATGCTGGCTGAGGCGCTTCACTCCGATCTGCTGAAGGTTGGCCACCATGGCAGCAAGACATCGACCATACCCCGCTTCCTGGCCGCGGTGGCGCCCAGGTACGCGGTCATCTCCGTCGCCCACCACAACCCCTACGGACATCCCAAAATGGAAATCCTTAGCCGCCTACAGGACGACCATATCCGCACCTTCCGCACCGATGCCCTGGGGGCCACATCCTTCTATCTGGATGGCAGCTCGGTGACGGCCGAGCCACTGGCCGCAAAGTAACCCTCGGGGACACGTCCCCGTGCCCTCAAGGACAGCTTTTTGTGTTTCCCCGCCGCGGGTTCCGTTATACGATTCGCAACAAAGCTAGGCTCAGCATTTTCATTTTGGGGTTGGGCAAGCACCCAGTCCCGTCGCGGCTTTTTACCAAGAAAACCCGCGGTTCGCTAGACTTGAGTGGATAGCGTAAGAGTGAAAATGTTCTAAAAGTCGGAGGATGGGTTTCCCATGGGGTCACGCGAGTCCGGTCGCAATGAAGAATCTTCCCCCCTCACGCTCAATTCTGGTCAATCCGCTCAATCCGCGCAGGAGAAAATGGAGGAACAGCGCAAGATCCGCCGCCTGCAGATGATGATGGACATGGTCATGTCGGTGATCAGCCAGGATGGAAGCCTTACCGTAGATCAAGCCGCGGAATTGGTAGCGGACAGCAAGAGGGCCGCGCTCGCCATGTTTCCCGATAAAGAGCTGGCTTACAACATCATCTATAAGCCAAGATTGCAGCGGTTGATGCGCGAGCGCTATCGCATCCAATAAGGCTTACTTTTGCGCCATGCTTACCAGGCGCATGGTGATCGTTCCCCAGAAGAGCCGGGCGCGCATCTGCACCGGCATGCGACGGTCGTCATCGGTGTACCAGATCCAGATATTGCCGCGGTTCTTGACCACGCCCGCATCGGCGATCGGCTGCACCCGAATGGTTTGAAAAGTTCCCGCAAGGGTCACCACCTGCTCGTGGGCCTCAGCCTTCATGGTCACATCGACTACACGCATCGCATCCGCTACCGGCATGTGGAAGGCTCCTCCCGGCTGCAGCGGTTGCGAACCACCATAGAAGATAGCCGACATCAAGTCAGTCACGCAGGGCGGGATCGATGCCTCTTGATGCTTGCTGGTTCCAGAGACCAGATTTTTTTCGTCCAAGACCTGTTTGCCTTCGCTCGAGAGAAATCGCAGTGTACTCACCAGCTGGCGCCTGCCCTCCTGAAGCTGCTTGGCAAAGCTGGTGGAACAACCAGTAGTGCGGTTGAAGTAAGACTCGAAGCGATCATTCACGCGAAAGAGCAGGTTCACGGCGCCAATAGACTCGCCAGTGGCGACAACGTGCTGCATCCCTCCCACCTGCTCCAGGTGGAAAGTAGCGGTGCCTGCGGGGAAGACGCGCCAATCCACGGCATAGGTGAGCGTTTGTTTCGTTGGGAAAGAGAAATTTGCTGCCGGGGGAAGCAAAGGAGGAAGCGTCTGCGCGATGGCGATCAGCGCCGAGCAGACACATGCCATTGACGCGACAAGTCTTGGATACCGTATCACCGTCAACTCTCTCCAGGGAATCAATGGCGGAGCCACAGCGTGACCACCAATACAGCGTAAACGGCACAGGCACCCAAAAGTGAATTGTATTCGTGGTGTTGGCGATAGAGCGCCCCAGAGAAGCTACCCTCGCCGCCCTCCATCCGCGCCGGTGTCAACCGCGGCAGAAGGCGCGGCACGCGCTGAGAGTAGCTCGCAAAGGAGGAAAAGGTGGCGCGCAGAAACTGCTCCTCGGAGTAGATGGTAGGCACATAAATGATGGTGAAGAGGAGTACCAGCAGAAGCGTAATCCACACGCTACGGGCGGCGGAGGCAAAACCAAATGCCGTCAAAATGGACCCCAGGTACAAGGGATTGCGGGTGTAGGCATAAGGGCCAGTGACGGTCAACTCCGCGTTCTTCTTTACGTACCCGGAGGCATAGGCGCGCAACAGTAGCCCGGGAACAACCAGCAGCAGGCTCCACACCAACGATGTTGCGCTCGGCCGGGCTCTCCACAAGTAAAAAGCGGCAAAGAGAAACCCTGTAGGCACGCGGATGCGACGCGCTACCCGGCTCCAGTTGCTCAGCATCGTTTCTCCAGCAGATATTTCGCCGCGTCCACAACGTACTGCGGAGTAATGGTTAGCAGACCGGCCTCCGGCGCAACATGCCGGGAGTGGTCGCGCTTGCTGTCCGGGTGCCGCAACACCAGAAAAGGCACTCCAAAGGGACCGTTTCGCTTTGGATCGGTAGGCCCATAGATCCCCACCACCGGCTTGCCCAGCGCACAAGCCAAGTGCAGTGGTCCCGTGTCCCCGGCGATGACCAGGGAGACCCGACGGATGAGGGAGATCAGCCGCTCCAAAGTAAACTCTGGCGCCCGGGCAACCCCCCCGCTGGCGCGCACTACTTCAGCAGCAATCTCCTGCTCCTGCGGGCCGGCATTGACCAGCACCATGCAGCCTTGCGCGTGCAGTTCCGCCGCCACCGCTCCGTAGCGGTCCGCCGGCCACCGCTTGGCTCCCCAGCCCGCGCCTGGGCTCAGGAGCACCACTGGCCCGATAGCTTCGCGCACCACTCCATCCGCCCACTGTTCCGCATCGCGGTTGATCGGGAGCGGCGGAAGAATCGGAGAAAGCGGTTCCCCCGCGGCTGCCGCGCAAACTTCCACGGCTTGTTCGATTACGTGCACACCATGAGTCACAACCCGCTCGCCGAAAAGCCAGCGTGCCACCCACTCACGCGGCTGGTCTTCCCCGATCATCCGCGGGGCAGCGGCCAGCCGGCCGGCGAGCGCCGAACGCACCGCTCCCTGCAGATCGATGCACAGATCGTAGCGCTCAGCCCGCAGTGCGTGCCGCAATGCTGCAATCTCTCGCAGCGTCTCCCCGCGTAGCGGGGCGCGAGCCCATTCCTTGGCATTTACCAGGTGCGTCCGATCCACCAGCGGCATCTCGCCGTCGTCGCCACAAAGCAGAGTGCGCCAGCGGGGCTCGACCGCCCAACCCAGATACCACGTTGGGTGGGCCCTGCGCAGAGCAGCAACCGCCGGCAGGGCATGCAGAATATCGCCCATCGCGCCCAGCCGCACAATCAGGACGCGGGATGGCTCAGATTGCTGTGACAATAGGTCGATTTTCTCATAAATCGGACCTCATTCGGCCGGGCGCTGCAGCAAGGCAGAGAGCTCGCTGCGCACCGAATCTTCGTCCTCCAGCTCGACCACAAGCGATGCAATGCGCAGCGGCGCTACCGCGTTAAGACGCAGGCGCATGGCGGCGTCCAGCTTCACTTCGTCCTTGGCCGTGGTCACAAATGCGTCGATTCCATGGCGCCGGCCGAGCTCGGCCAAGCGGTCGATGTCAGCCGCGGTATAGCGATGGTGATCGGGAAAGCTCTTCCGCTCCACTAGCTCAACACCAGCCGCTTCCAACGCAGCGAAAAATTCCGCAGGCCGGGCGATGGCACAGAAGGTCAGCGCGCGCTTGACCGGGATCGAGAGACTGAGCGTTCGCCGCACGTGCCAGAAACGGCATTCCTTTCCCGCATAGACGCGAAGGGCGGACTCCAGCTCCGCGTCCTCCTGACGCAGCACAATCACATCGGCGCGCTGCAGCGAAGACAGAGGCTCGCGCAGCCGCCCCGCCGGCAACAGACGCTGGTGCAGATCGCTCCGGTGGATGACGACGATGTCCACGTCGCGCGCCAGTTGGCGATGCTGAAATCCATCGTCCAGCAGATGAACGTGCTGGCCTTCTCTTCCCAGTTCGGCTTCCGCCAGCAAGCCGGCTTCGTACCGGCTGGCCCCGACGTACACCGGCACCCCTGCGGCCCGAGCGATGAGCAACGGCTCATCCCCAAAACGTTCCGCAGACCCATCGCTGTCAACACGCTCTATTTCTTTGCTTTGTCGTCCATAGCCGCGCGATAAAACGTCCGGATGGAAACCCCCGCGTTGCAACAGCCGGGCCAGGCAGATCACCAACGGCGTTTTGCCGGCACCGCCAATGGAGAGGTTGCCAATGCTGACCACCGGCCACCGCAGCCGTTGCGCGGCCATGCGGTCAAAGCGCGCATTTCTGGCCCGCATGAGCGACGCGTATACCAACGCAAAAGGAGCCAGCAGCGGGGTCATGAGGCTTGCTGCTGGGGCAGCAAGCCCAGTAGCGCGGTGACTGCCCGTCCAGTTGCCCCAGATTGATGATGGAAGACCTCCAGGGCCCGCACGCCCAGGGTATTGGCTGCCTCGTCATCGGTGAGCAGGTTTGCCAGAATAGGCACCAGCGTTTCAACGGTGGCCAGCTTCAGTGCTTCGGCGTAGACCAGGGTGTCGATAATGGCGCGGAAGTTGGCATAGTGCATTCCCATGACGACGGGGACTGCGAATTGTGCCGGCTCCAGGGGATTATGGCCTCCCGCCGGAATCAAGCTACCGCCCACAAACGCGACCGATGCGAGAGCGTAGACAGAGGCCAGCTCGCCGATCGAGTCCAAGAGAATCACCGTGCCCGGCTTGATCTTTGACGGGCGCTTCATCCAGTTGGAACGGCGTATGCTTTGCTGTTTCCGGTTCTTCAGCAGCTGGGCAACCTTGCCAAACCGCTCCGGATGGCGGGGGGCAAGAATCATCACCGAGTCCGGGATGGTCTTGCGCAACTGCTCAAAGGCATCCAGCAGGATCTCTTCTTCACCCTCGAGGGTGCTGCCACACACCAGCACGCGGGTTCCGCTGGGCAGCTTCTCGCGCAGCGCGGTGGTAATTGCAGCCGGCTCAGCGCTGCGTACGTCGAACTTCAGATTGCCACCGAAGGAGACTCGGCCTGAGGGTGCTCCAATCGCTTTCAGCCGTTTCGCGTCTTCCTCACTTTGCGCGAGCACGATGGAAACGCCCGCCAGGATTTGCTTCCATAAGAAGCGCAGGCGCAGATAACGCGGTAGGGAGCGATCGGAGATCCGGCCGTTGACGACCGCTACGGGAATGGCTGCGCGGCGGCATGCAGTCAGCAAGTTGGGCCAAAACTCCGTCTCCACCAGCACCAGGAGCACGGGATCCAATCTCTTCAGGTAGCGGCCCACAATCCAGGGGAAATCCAGCGGGAAGTAGAAGGTATGATCAGCGCCGGTACGCTCCCTGGCCAACCTCTGCCCCGTCCGGGTAGTGGTGGAGAGCAGCACGCGATACTGCGGCGCGCAGGCGCTCAACTCGTTGACCAGGCGGCTGGCCGCCAGCACCTCACCTACAGAAACTGCATGCACCCAGATGGTCTGCCTGGTGTCCCCTTCTCGCAGACGATCGGGCACCCACCCCAGCCGCTCGCTGAGTCCCTCGCGGTACTTGCCGTTGGTGGCCATGGCCAGCAGGTAATAGGGGAGGCCTAACAGCAGCACCACGAACAACGCGAAGCTATAGATGAGGAGCGGCATGGCCGGCCTCTTTACGCGCAACACCTTTACGCGCAACACCAGGGAAGCTCATAATCGAAGGCGGGAATGCCTCGCCGATTCGTTCTGTCTGCCCTGCTTGCCGTCGCGCTGCTCTCGTGTCCGCTGTTGCTCTTCCGGGCCCGCGCCGGCGAACATGCACCGCCTCCTGCGGGAGTGGCGACCAGCTATCCGGCTTTTGACCAGCATCCCAACGAACAGGTGGCGATCGCCGCCGATCCCTACAACACCAAGGAAAAGGCATCGATCTTCCGTTTCAAGTACCTGGAATATGGATTTATGCCCATCCGCATCATTGTTACCAATAACGGAGATAAGCCTATCTCCCTCATCGATGCGCGTATCAACTTCATCACTGCCGCGGGCGACAAGATTCCGGCAGCCGAGCCGGAAGACGTCGAGCGCCGCATCGGCGTGAAGCGCCCTGACGGCGGTTACAAATTGCCCGGCCCGTTGCCGCGCATCGGGAACAAGTCCACTAAGAACAAAGACGTCGATGAGGACTTTCATACATTTGAGTACTCGGCAGTGGCGGTTGAGGCCCACACCACACGCGCCGGATTTCTCTTCTACGATGTGCAAGACGTCGCCAATCCGCTGGTAGGCGCGAAGCTCAATCTGCGCATGCTGCGCAATTCTGAGGGCAAAGAGCTCTTTTACTTCGAGATCCCCTTTGACAAGTACCTGGCGACCCAGGGCGCTACGGCAGCGAACTAAGGCGCAACTACTCGTAGTAGGTGGCCGTGGTCGCGTCCGTCTCCCAGATGGTGCAGTCCTTTACCACCACGCGGCCCCCGGTCATCTCGCTTAGGTGACGGTTGGTTTCATCGTAGAAATAGCGCGCCAGGTTTTCCGCCGACGGGTTGAGCTCGATAAAAGGTTCGAGGTCATTGAGCATCTGATGGTCGATGCGGTCGATGACTGGCCGCATCACTTGCTTGAGCAGTTTGAAATCCAGCAGCAGGCCGGTGGCGTCCAGTTCACTGCCGCGCAGCGTCAGACGGACTTTGTAATTGTGGCCGTGGGGGTTCTCACACCTGCCGCGGTAGTTGCGAAGGTAATGTCCCGATGAGAATCCCGATTCGACCGTAACTTCGTACATGGCCTGTATTTCCCTCTGTTGATTGTAGCTGGTATCACTTGCGGCCTTTGTTTCGGCTCAGTTGGGCCAAGCCTTCATTCAGCTCTCGCCGCATGCGTTCCTGGCTCCTGCGCTCGACCTGCTCGAACATTGCGGTCAATACGCCTGCAAGAGCGGAGAGCAGGGATGTCAGGAGGAGAACCAGGCCGATCGTCTTCCACACCGAGCCGTTGACCGGCAAGTTGGGCTGCAGGGTGTTCGGTATCAGGCTCATGCCGCAGGAAACGAGCGAACACAGCAGCAGGGACGCTGCCAGCAGGTAGAGGTTCCGGGACATTGCGCCTTTCATACAGGAGCCTACTCGAAAAAGCGTTCCACTTCCGCGATGTCGCGCGTAAGCCGGTACGGTGGCAGGCTCTCCAGAAAGACCTTTCCATAGCGCTGCCGCTCGATGCGCGGATCCAGCAATACCAGCACGCCCCGGTCTTCCAGAGAGCGGATGAGCCGCCCGAAGCCCTGCTTCAGCGTGATCACCGCAGCCGGCACCTGGTAGTCGAAGAATGGATTGGCTCCGCTGGCCGCAACCGCCCGCATGCGCGCGGAAACGACCGGGTCCGTCGGCACCGCGAAGGGCAAGCGGTCGACGATCACACAGCTCAATGCCTCGCCTTGCACATCCACCCCCTGCCAGAACGATGAGGTTCCAAAGAGCACGGCGTTGGGCGTGTTGCGGAATTCCTCCAGCAGAGCCTTGCGCGGCGCCGTCCCTTGCAGCAGGCAGGGATAATCCAGCTCCGGGAGCAGGCGCTCATACAGGTCGCGCATCTGCTGGTAGCTGGTAAACAAACAGAAAGCGCGGCCACGCGTGATATCGAGCACGCGCCGGATGCTGCGCGCCGCCTGTGCTGCAAAAGCGGGCTCGCGCGGGTCTGGCATCCCGGGGGGCAGGTAGAGCAAGGCTTGCTCTTCGTAACGGAAATGAGATGGCACAACCAGCTCCCGCGCATCGCGCAACCCAAGCCGCTTTCTCAGATGGCTAAACCCGGCCTGCACGGTCAGCGTCGCAGAAGTGAGAATCACGCTGGGGTATTGGTCGAAGAGCAATTCGGAAAGCAGCTCGGAGACATCGATGGGCGTGGCCTGCAAGTAGGTATTGCGCCCTCCCTGACGAGGGGAGCCGCCTCTGCGCTCGATCCAGAAGACCGTGTTGACGCTCTCCGCCTCCATGAGAAACCGCAAATGTTCGCGGATGTCGGCTACGCGCTTTTTGAGCCCCAGCGCCTCTTCCACGCCGCGCAGCCTTTCCAACTCGCCCTCCATGCGATGCAGCGCGTTCATCACCGCCAGGTAAACGTCTCCGTGCTCCTCCAGAAACTGCTCCCGCTGCTCGAAGGGCATGCGTCCCTCGCCCTGCCCACTGCCGCGAGGCAGCGCCGCAAAGAACATCCTCGCCCGTTCGCGCAGCATCTCTCCACAGCCCTTGAGCGCAGTAGAGTGGGCTTGCCTGGCGCGCAGCACCGTCTCCATATCGCGCACCAGCTCTTCCATGCGCACATTGCTCAGGCTGATGCCAAAATAGCTCGATGCCACATCTTCCAGCTCATGGGCTTCGTCGAAGATCACAGCCGCCGCTTCCGGCAGCACACCCGCATCCGGCGCTGCCCGAGCCTGCTGCTTGATGGACAGGTCGGCAAAGAAGAGATGGTGGTTCACGATGATCACATCGCTTTCGAGAGCGCGCCGGCGCATCTCGGTGATGAAACACCGCTCATAATCAGGACAGCTTTGCCCCAGGCAGGCCTCTCCGCGGGCGTCTACTTTGGACCACACCTGGCTCGATTCGGGCAGGGCATCGATTTCTACCCGGTCTCCGGTCTGAGTCGTCTTCTCCCAGGCTGCAATCTGTTGGAACTGGTCAATCTCTTCCAGGCCATTCAGGATGGGCTGGTCGCGCAGGGCATACAGCTTGTTGCGGCAGAGATAATTCGCCCGGCCTTTCATGTAGCAAACACGGAGCGGCCCCAGCAACGACTCCAGAAAGGGGACGTCGCGGAAGTAGAGCTGCTCCTGCAGGTTCTTGGTTCCGGTGGAGATAATGACCCGCTGCCCCGTGCGCAGCGCCGGCAGGAGGTAGGCCAGGGTTTTGCCCGTGCCGGTGCCCGCTTCGACGATCAAGTGCGTGCCTTCCTGCAGGCTGCGTTCCACCGCCCGCGCCATGTCCAATTGCCCACGCCGGAACTCATAGGGCAGCGCGGAGTGCGAGAGCATGCCTCCGGGGGCGAAAAAGTCGTGCAGCGAAGGCAGCGGCTGGGCCGAGATGGAAGCGGTCGACAAGGCAGTGAAACTCTAAGTCTAGAGCAGTTTCGCAATTACTGCGTCCTGGCAGAGAGGCGCGAGGTGTGGTCCCGGCGCGCCGGGACCACGACAAGGCCTATCGCTTCGGTCGATACCAATTGCGATACTGCTATACGGAGGGCTGGGCGATGTATGAAAGACTGAAAGAGAGCTTTCATTCATGAAACCCCTAAAAGGAACCAAGGCGAGAAAGCCCAAGCCGCACTCCAAAGGAGGTAGGCGCGCCGCGGTGGCGAAAGCCGCCCGCCGGCCTACGCCCGCCACCCGCGGCCAGCACTCGCGCGCCGAGGTCAAGCGCGGCACGGCTGCGAAGGCGGCCGCCGAAGCCAGCGCAGCCGCGCGGCTAGGTAAAATCCGTAAACGCCCGGTGCAATCGATTGGCCAGCGCCAGGGACCGATGCGTCGCATTGATGCCGACCTACCCGATCCGCTGGCGCTTGAACAGGCGCCAGCCATCCGGCGCGAGGCGGCGGTAGACACTTCGAAGTGGCCCGTGGTGGCCATCGTTGGCCGTCCCAATGTGGGCAAATCCACTCTCTTCAACCGTCTCACCAGTTCGCGCCGGTCGATCGTGGGCGATGAACCGGGCATCACCCGAGACCGGATCTACGGCGAGATCGAGTGGGCCGGCCAGCATGCGCGGGTGGTCGATACCGGCGGCATCCTGCCCGATGACCCGGAGCTGATTCCGTCCGAGATCTTTCGCCAGGCCCGGGTGGCTTTGGATGAGGCCGAATCGATCGTGATGGTCGTGGATGGGCGCACGCCACTAGCCGCTCCTGACTATGACCTCGCCCGGCTGCTCTTGCGCGGCGGCAAGCCTCTGCTGCTGGCGGTCAACAAAATCGACACCGAGCGCATGGAAGAACAGCTCGGCGAGTACCGGCGCCTGGGCATTCGCGAGGTGCTCCCGATCTCCTCCGAACATGGAGTCGGCATTGGCGATCTGCTCGATCACGTTTTCGCCACGCTCACCTTTCCTGAGGCGAAAAGCAGCGTGGAAGCGCCAATGGAAGCAGAACCCGAGGTGGAAGAGGGCAAGTCGCACCACCGAACCCACGGCGAGTTCCAGCAGCACGAAACCTCCATCGCCATCATCGGCCGCCCCAACGTGGGCAAGAGCACGCTGCTCAACGTCCTCACCGGCTCTTCGCGCGCCATCGTTTCCCCCGTTGCCGGCACCACGCGCGACGCGGTCGATGAGGTTGTCGAATACGACGGGGGCCTGCTGCGCTTTGTCGACACCGCCGGTATCCGGCGCAAGGGCAAAACCAAAATGATGGCGGAGAAACTCTCTGTGGTCATGGCGCGCCGCCATCTGGAGGCGGCCGACGTCGCGCTGCTGGTCATTGACGCCACCGAAGGCGTTACCTCTTCCGACGCCACCATCGGCGGTTATGCGCATGAGAGCGGGCGCTCGGTAATCCTGGTGGTCAATAAGTGGGACCTGGTGACTAGCGGACGAACCGACGGCAAGCCGCCGGCAGACAAGGAGATCTTCGAAGAGCAGTTGCGCAAGGTCCTGAAATACCTGGCCTACGCGCCCGTGGTCTTTATCTCCGCTGCCGAGGGCAAGAACATTCACACCGTGCTCAAGCTGGTGCAGGAGGTGGCTGCGGAGCGGCGCAAGCGCGTCTCCACCGGGCAGATGAACCGCTTCCTCGAGAAAATCGATTTCCAGCGCGCCACCGTGCCCGCCGCGAACAAGATGCGGATCTTCTACATGACCCAGGCGGCCGTAGCGCCGCCCACCTTCATCCTGTTCACCAACAGGCAGGTGAAGCTGCACTTTGCCTTCCAGCGCTTCCTGGAAAACCAGATACGCGCCGCCTTTGGCTTTCGTGGCTCCCCTATCTGGTTCAAGGTCCGCGCCCGCGAGAAGTAGGTTTTCACTCTGGCTCGCCTGCACCTTTCTTGCTATTCCCTGCTCCGCTTTTTCATGGGATCGTCGATGAATTCGCTATCGACGTTCGTCCAAATAGGAGCAAGGAGTAAGGGCAATGTGGAACTCGATTGGTTCTTGGTTTTGTATTATGGGCCTCATCATCGGGCCTTTTTCTGTCGGCGTTTTCTTTGAAGAGAAGCTGCAACGGGCTAATCGTGAGCTCGGCTCGCGCCTGCTGCGCAGGTACTAAATCAAGCTTGCCTTACCTACTGGCCGCGCGCCCTTATTTTTGCGCGCCCTCGGTGGCTTAGTTTTCCCTAGGCCCGTTCCGTAGTACGTTTGCCTATGGAAAAAAATGCGCGCCCTTGCGCTTTAGTGGCGGTAGTTTTCTGCGCCTTCTTATTCATCCGGCCAGCCGGGACTCAAACCGCAACCCCGCCTGACAAATACCCTGATTTGCCCAGCGAAACACCAGCCAGGATCGAGACACCCACCGCCGGCTTCGACTACCTGCGGCGTGAAGTGATGATCCCCATGCGCGACGGGGTCAAGCTGCACACCGTCATCCTGGTACCTAAAGGGGCCAAGGGCGCGCCCATCCTGCTTACCCGCACGCCCTACGACGCAGACGCACTCACCACTCATGAAAGCAGTACCCACCTGGGGCCCAGCCTCCAGGGCTACGACAACGCCACCGAGGTGATCGTTGAGGGCGGATATATCCGGGTGGTCCAGGACGTGCGCGGCAAGTACGGCTCTGAAGGCGACTACGTAATGAACCGGCCCATGCACGGTCCCTTAAATCCGACGCCGGTCGACCACGCGACGGATACCTACGACACCATCGACTGGCTGGTAAAGAATATTCCGGAGAGCAACGGCAAGGTTGGCATCCTCGGTATTTCCTACGATGGCTTCCTGAGTCTCACCGCGCTGGTCAATCCTCACCCGGCTCTCAAGGTCGCGGTGCCCATGAATCCCATGGTCGATGGCTGGATGGGCGATGATTGGTTTCACAACGGAGCCTTCCGCGAGCAGAATCTCCCGTACATCTACAACCAGGAAGCGACCCGCGACGGCAAAGCCACGTGGTGGACCAACCACCTGGACGACTATGACACCTACATGCAGGCAGGTTCCGCGGGAGAACTAGGCAAACAACACAACCTCGAACAGGTTGGGTTCTGGCGTAAGGTTCTCGCGCATCCGAGCTACGACAGCTTCTGGAGCGACCAGGCGATGGATAAGATACTTGCCGCCCAGCCACTCAAGGTACCCGTCATGTTGGTGGACAGCCTGTGGGATCAGGAAGACATTTATGGCGCCATGGCGGTTTACAAGGCCATCAAGCCGAAGGACACCGATAACAACAAGGTCTTTCTGGTCATAGGTCCGTGGCATCACGGGCAGGAGATCGAGGACGCCAGTACCCTGGGTGTTGTGAATTTCGGCGCCGATACCGGGCTCTATTTCCGCCAGCAGGTCCTTCGCCCCTTCCTCGA
>Ga0302326_10006923_pt1 | contig 25336 bp, 23 predicted proteins | sample Palsa_T0_3_FD_202264 | JGI IMG/M metagenome (GOLD analysis project Ga0302326, IMG submission 202264) | Peat permafrost microbial communities from Stordalen Mire near Abisko, Sweden - Palsa_T0_3 | ecosystem: Environmental > Terrestrial > Soil > Palsa > Peat permafrost | place: Sweden: Abisko... | reverse complement strand
CCCGACTTCTTCGGCTGCGCCTTGCGCTTCTCCCATTCGAACTGTTCGGCGCCCTTGTCAAGCGCCTGTTTGATATAGGTTCCGGTGATGTAGGTGCGTTTCCCGGTCTTGTCCGCCGGTCCCATCTTCGCCTTGCCTTCCGGGCAGTTCATCCGGTGCAGCGCAACCTGATCGATGCCCAGCTTGCGCGACGCCTTCGCCAGAATCGGCTCCATCAGCGCAATGCCCTGAAAGCCGCCCGGCTGGCTTTGCGAAACGCGCGGAGGCGTGTTGGTAAGAACGGTGACGCCACGCCAGCGAATCGTCTCCGGCTGATACATCAGGGAGATCATCCGGCCCGAAGTCGGGCCATCGCCCTGCGGATCGTAAGGGCCGTTGTCCATCACGACAAACCCATCGATAGCCGTGATCATCCCTTCCTTCGTGAAGCCGACTTTCACGCGCCCGTGCAGACTGGGCCGCGCGCGTCCGATGTAATGCTCTTCCTCGCGGCTGATCCGCATCATCACCGGCGCGCCTACCTTCTTCGACATGATGGCCGGGATGATCGCAGAGATCGCGCTGGTGATTTTGCTGCCGAAGCCGCCGCCGGTATATTCGCTGATCACGACCACTTTATTCGGGTCGATCTGCAGCCATCGCGCCAGCGCCGGGACGGTCTGCGCGGTGCTCTGCGTCGAGCAATGGACGAACACCTTGCCGTTCTGCCAGTACGCCATCGCTGTCCTGGTTTCGAGGCACTGATGGCTGGTGTTCGGCGTGACGAAAGTCTCGTCCAGAACGAGGTGCGCCTTCTTCAGGCCCTGCCCCACGTCGCCGAACACGAACTCAGGATCGGTAGCCTTACCCATCGGAAGCTTGCCGTCTTTGTAATCGGCGAAATCGGCTTCCGTCCATTTGACTTCCTGCACCCGCGGGGGCGGCGCCGGAGTTCCCGGAGCGACTACGGGCCGGATCCAGACGTTGCCTTCGACGCGTGCATTGGGACCGCCCGGCCGCAGGCTTACCAGCGGATCGACCACATGCGGCAGACGCTGAATATCGAGCCGGATCTTCTCGATCGCCTCCGCCGCAGTCAGTTCGTCGACAGCGCAGACCGCGAGGATGGGCTCGCCCTGATAAACCGGATCGCTCGTCAACCCTCGCTCACCCAAAGGATTGGCCGGAATCCGGACACCCATGTCTGTCATGGCGTCCGCCGGCTTCGGCATGTCGTCCACGGTCATGATGGCCTTGACGCCCGGCATGGCCAATGCGTCCGCCATGTCGATGCCGCGCACGTGACCGTGCGGGACCGGGCTGAGCAGCAGCTTTATGAAGAGCATGCCCTCCGCGCGATAATCCTCGGCATATTTCGCGCGGCCCGTGACTTTGGCGACGATATCCGGGGTCTGGTAGTTCTTGCCGATCAGCTTAAAATCGGCGTGTTTGGGGAGAACGGGGTTGCTATCGGGAAGTTTCGACTCATCGGGATTCGGCATGGTTACGCGCTCCTTAGATGTTCAGCGCCGCGCATCAGTGCGGTGAGGATCTTGTCATAGTCCTGGCAGCGGCAGAGGTTGCCGGAGATGCCGTGCGCGAGTTGCTGGCGGGTCGGATTCGGATTGATTTTCAGGAAGCCAACGGTCGCCATCACAAAGCCCGACATACAGAAGGCGCACTGGAAGCCCTGTTCGTCCACCACGCCCTGCTGCACCGGATGCAGTGTGCCATCGGGCTTAGCGAGCCCTTCGATGGTCTGGATATTCTTTCCGCGCGCTGTATGGGTCAGCACGGAGCAGGAATAGTGCGGCACGTCGTCGATCAGCACGGTGCATGCCCCGCATTCGGAGCGGTCGCATCCGAGCTTCGTCCCGGTGAGACCGAGCTTGTAGCGCAGCGTGGTCGCCAGTGTCTCCTGCTTCATCACGTCGACCCGGCGCTGCTGGCCGTTGACGTTGAGCGTGATGAGGCGCTCGACCGAGCCGGGAGCCGATGCCTGCGCGTGTACGCTGGCGCTGCGGAACATGTATCCCGCCGAGGACACCGCGCCTGCGGCGATCACGCCTTTGATGACATCGCGCCGCGATAACTCGCGCCTGGGTGTTGGGTTGTCGTCCATTTCTGTCATTCTGACACCTCTTGTGGATCGCCGAGAATTATATGTTTTTTCGACGCCCGTGTCGACCCGTTCTTAAGGTTAGGTGTGTTATTCGGCATGAGGGCAGGGGCGGTGGAGCCGGATGTCGGGGTGCGCGTAAGGGTTATGTAAAGCTTGGGTTCGTTTGGAAATGAGCATGTTGCGGGCTTTTTCGCGGGGGAATATGCGGCGGCGTGGAGCGGGGATGGGGAGGGCGTAGTTTGGGTGGATGAGGGCTGGAGGGTGGTTTGGGCGGTCACGGCGTTTCTGTTTTCCGGGGTTGTCGTCATTTCGTTTCCCGATTAGGAGTGTAGATCAGGGGTTGGCAAAAGCGGGGTTGGGCGGTGCAGGTGGATTTTAGGTAAAGTGTTGGAGGTCAGTGCTTTAGGTGGGGGGGAAATAGTTGAAAATAATTGTCACTGCAAACCGGCCAACGCGGAGGGGCGAATGGGGATTTTGTTGAATTTCTTGTAAGGCGCTGGAAATAAGACGGTTAATCGCTAACGGCTTACGGGGAATAAAGGCCACTGAGATTCGATTCTTCTTTTATCCTTCCAAACCAGCTCCCGGCGGGACGCATTCCAGCGTGATGGATTTGAGTGGCAGAGCGCATCCCCTTATAGTTTTCTCGACCACCCGCGACGCGCTACGAATAATGCAGGGAGGCCTGGATTGAACCGACTACGAACGGCCGTAGCGGCCCGCGAGGCCAGCCAGCGACATGTTATCCGCAATGGCGTCATGGGGTATCAGCACATACTTCCATGGTTTACCGTTATAGGTTCTCGTGTGGGCGCTGGCTCGCGCGCACCACGTAATTGCCGCGTCCATTTTTGCCAGCACGTCAGCGTCGTTCATTTGGGCAGTTGCCTTGGGCTCGAACATGTAAATGCAACCCTCGGCCTCGGCCACAAAATCCGGCTGGTACTCCAAATGATCGCTACCCAAACGGTAATAGATCTGGAACTGACCCTTGGCCGGCTTGAACCACTTCGTTTTCTCTCGCTCCGGAATCACGGCCAGCTTCCGTTCGGTGTCGGAGTGAAATTTCTGCACCGGAAAAAGGCAGCTCTCAAATCCGCCGAAGAGATATTTCGCCATATTGCTCTTATCGGCCAGCGAAATCCGGTAATCGATAATCGGCTCCCTGGCCTCCGCTGTGTATGCGCTCGGCTTCAGTTCCGTGAAGCCCTTTCGGACTTCGATTTCATATCCCCCGGGGTCTTCCCAGAAATGGTCCTGCATCTGCGCGTGAATGGAACGCGCGATCTCACGCTGGTGACACTGAAGAACGCGGCGCGTCTCGTCTTCGGTGAGGTACTCCAGAAAGTGACGCACGGTTTGCCCAGCGAGATCGTAAAGCAGGTCAGCGTTGTCGTCATACGACACATCGTTGAAATCCACGAGTCCGCGGACAATATGGTCTTCGAGCCGACGTTCCTCGCCGACTCCTCTGGCGACGGAAAGAATCTCGCGCTGTCCCGTTCTCAGGTGTTGTACCCATAGGTCTTCGGATACAGGCGGGTATCGCATAGTAAGCTCCAGGGTAAATGGCCTGAAGCCGGACTTCACCTCGCCCTTTGGCGCCACCAGAATCCTCGGAATATCAATTGTCTGCTGCCTTGCCAGCGTCGCCGTCCTTGCAACGATCCCGGCGATGTCTGGTCTTTCAGCGATGCCTTCCAGGCTAAGTTGCGTGGGCTGGTAGCGTTCCGAAACAGCCTTTACGATTTCCGCCTGTACTTCTGGCTTACTCAGATATGCAGATCCGGGCACTTGCTGTGGCTGGCTTTGCAGCTTCCTGATTTCGTCGTATGCTAGCTGCGCGACGCGCTGTTCCTCCGGGCGCGCAAAGGCTTGCGTGGTCGCGCTTCCCGCGACTAGCGTGCTACTCGTTGCCTGTTCGGGCTGAAGCCCCAGCTTCGTCGCTAACTGCGATTGCGAGACAACGGTAAGCGTCTTCTGTGCAAGTTCGTTCGGGTCGATGACAACCGATTGCAGCCGAATCATCGAATCCGCCTTGTTCGCTTCATCCACAATCTCCTGAAACTTGTCTTGGGCGATGATGTTCAGGCGGTCCACGGCGGTTACACCGGTCCGCTTGCCGTAAGGCAGGCGCAAACCCCGGCCAATGGACTGTTCGATGAGAATTCGCGCATTGGCGGCACGAAGGGGCACGATCGTGTAGAGGTTCGTTACGTCCCACCCTTCCTTGAGCATGTTGACGTGAATCACGATCTCGGTTGGCGATTCCCTCCGTTCAACCTCCAGTAACCGCGCGATCATCTCTTCCTCTTCCGCGCCGGTCTTGCTTGAATCCACCTGAATCACTTTTCCCTGATAACGCTCTTCAAAGAGTGTCGATTGAATCTGATCGAACAGCTTCTTAGCGTGCGTCACATCCCGTGCGATCACCAGGAGAAACGGTTTGACTATGACGTTTCCGGTCTCGCGTGCATAGGTTTCGAGTTGTACCTTGACGCTTTCGTGCAACCCGACGCCGTCCTCCAGCTTCATCTGTTCAATCCGCTCGATTGACATGCCCGCTGGATTGAAATCCTTTCGGGTCACAACGGCGGGCTCCTTGACGAACCCGTCTGCCATCGCCTTGCTGAGCGGGTAGTCCAGAATCACGTTCTTGAACGCAACCGCGCCCCGCGCCGATTCCACAAACGGGGTGGCCGTTAGTTCCAACCCTAGTACAGGCTTCAATTCGTTGATCGCCCTTACGCCGGCTGACGCCCGGTATCGATGCGACTCATCCATCACCAGCACCAGGTCCGGCAATCCGGCAAGATACTCGAAGTAACTTTCCCCAATGTATTCCGAGAGGCGCTTGATCCGCGGTGACTTGCCGCCGCGGACTTCCGAATTGATCTTCGAGATATTGAAGATGTTGACCTTGCAACGCAACTGCTCGTCGAAGAGCGTTCCGGCCATCGACTCGTAATTGTCGCCGGTGATGATGGCGGGCGCGTCTGTTGCAAACTCCGAGATTCCCTTGAAAACGTACTTCGGGGTATTCGGCTCGAAGTCTGTTCTCAGCTTGTTATAAATCGTCAGGTTTGGCGCGAGCACAAAAAAATTGTTGATCCCGTGCGCCAAGTGCAGGTAGGTGATGAAGGCGCCCATCAGGCGCGTTTTCCCCACGCCCGTCGCGAGTGCGAAACACAGCGATGGAAACTCTCGCTCGAAATCGGTAACCGATCCGAACTCGCCGCGAATAGCTGCCAGCGCGGCCTCAATATCCGTTCCTTTCCTTGGTGGTGCAACCTCAGTGATGCGTTCCAGAATCTCCAGCGACCGGCGCTGCGGCTGGCGCAGGCTCAACCGCCCGGCGATTGCGTTGACGTGGCGGTTCATTTTCTGGTCCGCCTTCCGGGTTTGATCTTCTTCTCCGTCTTCTTCCCTTGGCGCTTAACGGTGTTCTGCGACGCCACGCCGGACAGTAGCCGCACCTCACGCCGGATCTCATTTTCCAGTTCTTCAGCCGTGGGCAAGTGCAACTGGTAGCGGCTCGTGAAAATCTTTCGCGCCTGTTGCTCGCCCAGTGTATAGCGCACGACCGCATCGTTTTTATTGGACGATAAAATCAGCCCCAGCGTCGGGTTATCGCCCTCGCTGCGCCGTTCCCGATCGAAATAATTGACGTAGAACTGCATCTGGCCCAGGTCGCCATGAACGAGCTTCCCACCTTAAGATCGATCAGAACGAAACACTTCAGAATGGTATGGTAGAAAACCAGATCGACGTAGAAGTGGTCGCCATCGAGTGTAATACGTTCCTGCCTGGAAACAAAAGCAAACCCTTTGCCCAATTCCAGCAGGAACTTTTGCAAATTATCGATGAGTGCCTGTTCCAGGGCGGATTCGACCAGGCGCGGTGATTCGGGCAAGCCCAGAAACTCAATCACTACCGGATCTTTGAAGACATCGACTGGCAGCGACACGGTATGACCTTCCACGGCCAGTTTCATCAGGCCCTTCTTGTCTCTGCTCCTTGCCAGGCGCTCGAAAAGAAGGCTGTTGATTTGGCGTTCCAGTTCTCGCGCCGACCACGCATGACGGGCCGCTTCGATCTCATAGAAGGCCCGCACTGGCTTACGGTCCACACGCAGCAACGTGCGATAGTGTGTCCACGACAATCCAGGATGAAGTTGCCCCGGCTTCCACTCTTCCAATTTTCCACGCACTGCGTGGAAAATGTTCAGCGACCGATCTTCCGTGCCCACCCGGCTCTCGGCTCCCATCTCCGGCATCGCTGGCAAACTGGTTTTTTGCCGCTTTTGTTGGGGTCTAGCAGATTTTCCACGCACTGCGTGGAAAATCTCAGAGTCGTGCAGCAAATCAGGATAGACCAAATAGAACTGCTTCATGTAGGCGAGGTTCTGAGCTGAGTACCCGGCCCCGTAATCGTCGCGGAGCCGTTCGGAAAGTTGGGCTACAACCCGCTCCGAATAACCGGCGCGCTCCTTCCCGTGCTGTTCCTCCTCCACAATCTCCCGCCCCACCATCCAATTCGCAACCACCTGCGCTGTATTGACAGAACGTGCTGCGTTCGCCCGCGCCGATTCCAGAATCTGGCGGACGCGCCCATACAAAGCCTCGGGGAGTCGGGCCGGGGACTTTTTTCCGGCTGGGCGCCGCTTGCCGCTCACCATTCGCCTTCCTCTTCGAATAGCCCCTGCAGTCCGTTTTTGGGCGGTGCCTTCGGGAGATTCTCCACACGGAGACTGTAGTCGTCGTGGTCCCATTCGCAGCGTGAAAGAACCTGTTTCGGAATCTTCCTGACGGTCAGGTTCGGATACTGATCCGGCTTGCCGCGAAACGCCGTGCAAAGTACCAGCAGCGTGCGCTCGGTGCCCACCTCATCGCTCAACTGTTGAAGCTGGTCATGATTGAGATGCGCAGTTGTGACGTAAAGATAGTCTCGCTCCGTCGAGACCCCTTGCTGCCAATACACCTTGTCACTTGGCTTAAAGGTAAAGCCTTCTAACTTGCACAGTGCCTCTGAAAGCATGGGGCCGTTGTATTCCTTGCTGATGACCCAGTTGCCCCATTTGTCCTGCTTGAGCAACGAGGGTGCGAGCCGGAAGTGACGGAATCCGCCACCGCCTTTCCAATCGGCCGCGCCGGTAATGCCGCCAGAATCTTCCCCGTCGATAACCTTCTTAAGTCGCGGAATGATGTGAGTATGACAATGTTCGCCCAATTCCACCATGATCCAGCGGCGACCTAATTTGTGTGCGACCGCGCCAGTCGTTCCAGAACCAGCAAATGAGTCGAGGACAAGATCACCCCGGAACAGATGGGCGTCGCCCGTGCGCCGTGGCAACTCATACAGGCCCAGCGGAAAAGTGCCCCCGAACGGATTTGTCTTGAGCCGGAAGGAAGAGTCGTCGGTGAATTCGGCGCACCTCTTCAGTTCGAACCGCGCAAGATCGATCAACAAGTGATCGAAGTGAGTAAGACACGCCATTGAGGCCTGATCGCGCACGATAAGCTTTTCGCGCACTTCATCGTCGAAGTTTTCCAGTAGTTTCCGTCTCGTGGCGGTCATCGCCGTATTGATCTCCAGCGAGAGTTCCAGTTGAAGCTGATCGAACGCCGTTTGGATGTTTTTTCGGGCTTCCGGCTCTTCTGGTAGATATCTGCAATTCGCTTTTCGAAGTCCACGCCCGATTCAATCGCACCCAGCACTTCATCACTGGCGCCGAAGATCCCGTCGAAGATCTGGAATTTCTCCGAAAGTAGCTGGAAGACGCGTTCGTCTGCCGCGTTCTTCCGGTTGAGGAAATTGACGACCACGACGTCATGCTTCTGCCCGTAGCGGTGACAGCGACCGATTCGCTGTTCGATACGTTGCGGATTCCACGGCAGATCGTAATTCACCACCAGCGAGCAAAACTGTAGGTTGATGCCCTCCGCGCCCGCTTCGGTGGCGATCATGATACGTCCGTCGTCGCGAAAGTAATCCACCAAGGCCGAACGCATGTCGGCGCTGCGTGAGCCACTCACGTGATCGGTATCTTTGTGGCGTTCCAGCCAGTCGGCGTAGATTGCCTTCGAGCGTTCGTCGGTGTTGGAGCCGTTGAAAAGCACGATTCCTTCCCTGAAGTCGCTGTCGGCGAGCACCCGCAGCAGGTAGTTCTGAGTGCGCCGCGATTCTGTGAAAATGATTGCCTTCTCTTCCGCGCCGATCTCACGAGCCTTGGCAAAAGCGATGACGAGCGCCTTGAGCAGGGCTTTGCCTTTGGCATTGTGGTGGATGGAACCGGCGAGAAGTGCGAACTCATCGAGGTCGGCAATTTCTCGCTCAAGGGCCTTTCGGTCGACTTCGGAAAGCGGCTCGGTTGCCGGATCTTCGGCCCATTCCTCTGCCGTTTCGTCAAGCGTCTCGTAGTCCTCGCCCAAATCCTCTTCCAGCGAGGCCAAAGGCTGTGATTTCTTGAGCTTGATCATCAGCCGATTGGACATTGAAGTGAGCGCGCCGGCAATGGCGAAGGTGGACGACGCCAGAAGCTTCCGCAGTACCAGCGTCATCAGCGATCGCTGGCTTGCCGGAAGCGCCTGCAAGTTCTCCCGCTGCAAGTATTCCGAGACGACACGGTAAAGACGATCCTCCCCCTCTTCAGGAGTGAAATTCTCCACCAGCGGCAGACGTTTCGTGTAGGGAATGTAGCTGGTGACCTGCCGCCCCAGCGTTCGATGGCAGATTGGTTTGAGGCGCGCCTTGAGTGTCTCGAACACCTGTTGTTGATTGAGGCTCGCGAACTGCTCGCGGAAGCTCTTCAGGTCGCCGAAGGTATGGTCGTCGATAAAGCTGACCAGGCCGTAAAGCTCCAGCAGAGAGTTTTGAAGCGGTGCCGCGGTGAGAAGCAGTTTGGGCACTGTTCTCAGGGCAAGCTTGAGCGTGTTAGCAATGACGTTGCCCGGTTTGTAGACATTCCGCAAACGGTGGGCTTCGTCGATTACGACAACATCCCAAGGTACGTTCGCCACGTCGGTCGCTTTGCCGCGGGCGAATTGGTAGGAACAAATCACAATCTGGTCGGACTCAAATGGGCGAAAGTCCCCGCCCTTCGTCCCCGCATTGTACGAACGCGCCTCCAGAATCCTGCAAGGAAGAAAGAACTTGCCGGTCAATTCCTGGTACCACTGTTTGCGTAGGTTCGAGGGTGTGATTACCAGGATTCGCCGTTTCCGTTCGGCCCAATTCTGAGAAATTACGAGTCCAGCTTCGATAGTTTTGCCGAGGCCAACTTCGTCCGCGAGGATAGCGCCTTTGGCAAGGGGCGAGCGGAACGCGAACAACGCCGCATCGACCCGGTGGGGATTCAGGTCAACCTGAGCGCTCGCAATGGCGCCAGCGAGTTTATCGACACTGTCAGAAGGGCAACGTTTGGTTAGTTCCCATGCAAAATACTTCGCATGGTAAGGCGTCAGGCTCGTCATCCGATCCGGTGCGACCTCGATTTGGGGCGCCTGGCAGCTTCCGAATCATTGCGAGACGAGAATCTGTGGTCTGACGCGGAAGGCGTATGTACTATTTCCAACTCTCACTAATATACGCCACCCGCTTTGGATATTTGCCGGCATGCTGACAAAACTCTGTGTATGCTGACGTCCGGTTCCGCGCCGAAATTGAACCGACGATCCTCTCCGGGCCGATCTTCGGGGCGATTTTAGCAAGTCTGGCCGAATCGGGGCCGACGGACACGTGCCCGGCTTTGTCGCGAGGCGGGGGGGAGATGTCGATCAGGTCCAGTTCTTAGGCGACCGCTCACGGATGGCGTCACCCCGCACGCGTCGGAGCGAGATTTCGCCCACGGCCCGCTCAATATCGCTGGCCCGGCGGCTCTTCCTGGGCGGGTCCTGAACGGGGGCCATTCGATATGCTCCGTGGTCTTTGATCTTGCCATCCGTTCCGTGAACGCGACAAACTGGCCAGCTTTTTCCGCTTTAGCGCGTTCTTCGCCCTTTGCGGTGAAGCATCGGTAGGAAATCCACATGAACAGATCCAAAGCCGCCGGAGAAGACGACAGTGCTTTGGCGGCGTCCAGATCGGCGGGAATCGGATGCGCCATGACTTCCCGGTAGAACTCCGCACTGAGGACAATTTCGTTTTGGCATCCGCCCGGCAAGGTCTGCTGTTCGTGATCGCGCGAATACCAGATCCGCGCTTCACTCATGAAGTTGAATCTCGCCTTATGGAACACGGCGGTTTTGTCACGCTGAATATCGCTCCCGAAAAAAATTGTGGCCCCGAAGATTCTCTGGAAGGAGGCGATCAGACGACGGTATTGGGTGCCACCCTGCTGCATCCCCAACGTGTCGAGCATCTCGGCCCGCTTCTGAATCGGATAGTCTGGCACTGCTGCCGCACGGCGAGCGTTGCGAGGAAGATCGGAACCAGCCGGTCCTGCCCCCAGGGAAGGCCGTAGGCTGGATGGCCAGTGACCTGGAGCAGAAACCTGCCGTTACGCCCCGCTCTCCCGGACCCAGAGGGTACCCCTGCATCTGGCACGGGTTGGACTGTTCCGCGTTCTCCTCCTCGAATCCCCTTCAGGGGTGAGAGCAAGTCAACGGCCTTCCCTCAACGATCTCCTTCGGCCCTCCCTGGCTTTCGTTCGACTCCCTGCTGCCGTTCATGTGGGTCTTATGGCTCATCGCTTTCTGCCACCGTTCCGCCGCCTCGTGGCTACGGACAGCAACAGGGTCTTGCCGAGGCCCCTGAAGGGGACCGTCGGGCCGAGGCCCCTGAAGGGGACCTGAGGTGCCTCTTCCCAACGCTTCAAGTGCGCCGTTACCGACGCCCTCCCAAGGGTCGAGGTCAGGACGGTTCGCTACCCCTTTCCTGTGTGACTCCTTTCATTCACTACTTCACGCCGGTTTATCCCGACGCTATCCAGGGCCGAAGCCTTTGACCCCACGCGGCGGCGAGCGTCCTTGTTAATCTGTCAAGCTATTTCGCGGACACTGCACCTAGCCGCCATTTTTGTCACTCAGTCTGCGCAGCCTGCCCAGCTTCGCCAGATCGAACGTAACCAAACCGATGGCCGCGGGATTATGGCGCACGCGCGCGCCTTTCTGCAAAAGATCCGCCTCCAGAACCTCAAGCTCCAGTTTCTTCAGCATCTCCAGATCGTTCTCGACGGGCGCCGAGTTCTGTTGCGCATACCGCAGACGCATCGCCTTCGAGATGGGCGAGTTGCTGACCACCACGCAGTCGCAGATTTTGCCCCCGGCATGTTTCCGCAAAGCCAGCACATGGTCCGACGCGCAGAAATCCGTGGTTTCACCCGGCTGCGACATCAGGTTAACGAAATATGCCTTGAGCGCGCGCGACTGCCGGATGGCTTTCGGGATACCGGACACCAGCAGGTTAGGGATTACGCTGGTGAAGAGCGATCCCGGCCCCATCGTGATCAGGTCGGCCTGCTCGATGGCGGCGAGGGTTTCTTTCAGCGGACGCACCCGCGCGGGTTTGATGCGGATTTCGCTGATGGGGTGTTTGCTGCGGCTGATGCGGCTCTCGCCCGCCACCACCCGGCCGCCTTCGAGAACCGCCTCCAGCGAGACGTCCGAAACCGTGGACGGAAAAATGCGGCCCGCAATATTCAGCACTTCCGCGGATTGTTTTACCGCTTCGGGGAAGTCGCCTGTAATGGCGGTCATCGCGGTCAGGAACAGATTGCCGAAGCTATGTCCTTTTAAGCCATGTCCTGCCTGAAAGCGATGCTGGAATAGCCGGGAAAGCAGCCCCTCATCCTCTGAAAGGGCCACCATGCAGTTGCGGATGTCGCCTGGAGGAAGCACGGGGAATTCGCGGCGCAATCGTCCGGAACTGCCTCCGTCATCGGTGACGGTAACGATGGCCGTGATGTCCACACGAACGCCGTCGCTTTGAGGACGGGCATATTTTTTGAGGCCCGCGAGAAGTGAGGAAAGCCCCGTGCCGCCGCCGATGGAGACGACACGCAACGGCTCGCTCACTCAGAAGCCGCCGCTGGCGAGGAGCGCACGTAAAGCCGGGAACTGCGCGAAAAGCGGAGAGAACTCGGGGTCCTGGCGCGCAAGAATACGGTTGCGCGGATCGAGATGGATGGCACGTTTCAGGTTCTCACATGCGCCGGTCCCATCGCCCGATATCCCGCAGCACAACGCGAGCGTATAGAGGATATGGTCGGAATCGGGTTGGAGGGCAAGCGCGCGGCCGAAATGAAGGCGGGCTTGCAGGGTGTCGCCGGCGTTGAGCCGCTCGACGCCGTAATTGAAGTGATCCTCCACGGTGCGCAGGTCCGGTGCCGGAAGCGCGGTTTTGCGCTTACAGATCTGGAGGTAAGATCGCGCTTTATCGGCAATGTGCGCGGCCGGTCCGGCGGCCACTTCGCGAAATGCCGCGCAAGCCTCCTCGTATCTCTTCTGGGTAAATAGCCGTACCGCGCGCTCCCACGCTTGCAGTTGTTTTTGAGAATCGGTCATGGTTGCCGCCACCTCGACCGGCTCCGTGGCGGATGGTTTTCTCTTTGTCATATAGACAGCGCCTCATACGGATGTCTTCGACATGCTATCTATCGTGGTGTTATAACAGAACACCTGGTACGCGTGCAAGGGTGCGGCGCGATCCTGTATATTCGGTATCAACGGCGGTATACGAATGAATCGACGAGATGTATTGAAAGCGATCCCCGCGCTGGCTGTGGCCTCAGAGATGCAAGCGCAATCCGGCTTCACGGGACGGCTGCGTCCGGGCCTGGTGGCTTACACTTATCGGAACGAATTGCAGGCGAAGAAGCTGAGCTATGAAGACGTGATCCGGATGGTGGCGGACTTCGGCCTGGAAGGTCTGGACACTACGGTCTATTGGTTTCCGCCCGATGCCTCCAATCAATACCTTGCTTCGCTGCGGCGCACAGCATATAAGAACGGCGTGTCGCTTTACAGCGTAGCCGCGCGTGTCCGGCTTTGCCAGCCTACGCCCGAACTGCAGCAGGCGGAGTTCGAGACCGTGAAGAAGTGGGTGGACGTGGCGGACCGGCTTGGCGCCACGCACGTGCGCGTTTTCGGGGGCTCCATCCCGAAGGATGCGACGGAGGAGCAATCCATCGGCTGGGCCGTAGAAGTGATGAAGCGCGCCGCGGAATACTCGGGCAGCAGGGGCATCATCATCGGGGTGGAAGACGATGGCGGCCTGACAACGAATGCGAAGCCGGCCATCGAGATTGTCAAGCGCACCGATTCACCCTGGGCGGGCATGAATCTGGATTCCGGCAATTTCCCGAAGGATGGTTATGCGCAGACCGAAATGGCGATTCCTTACGCGGTGAGCACGCATATCAAGGCGACCATAGCGACGCCGGACGGGAAGAAAGAGAAGACCGATTTCGAGCGCCTGTTCGGAATGTTCGCGAAGGGCGGATATCGAGGATTCGTGTCGCTGGAGTATGAAGAAAATGACGCGATGACGGCGGTGCCCGTCATCGTGCCGGAGATGATTAGAGCGGCGAAGAAATTTTCGTCTTAGAAGGCTGAGCCCTTGTGCGGGAGGAGGTCGCAGTGATTCACCGGCAGAATCGGCAACCCCAGCCGGGCGGAAGCCCATAAGCGTTGCGGATGCACAGTGACCTATTGCGCCGGGCTGGGGCATCGACAGGATTGTCTGGAGCGTTTGGGCGTTTCGCTTGTCACGGTGTAGCCGATAGGCTACACTATAGTATTGCTTGAATGTCGGCAGACGAGTACACGCTACGACACTACGTCGCGGCAAATGGAAAGCGGCCGTTTGCGGAGTGGCTGTACGCTTTATCAAATCAAGATGCTGCGGCGCGAGTGCAGGTTCGGCTGGATCGGCTGCGCTTGGGCAATTTTGGCGACGCTCGATCCCTGGGAAAGGGACTATCCGAACTGCGAATCGACGCTGGTCCTGGATACAGAGTTTATTTCACGGTAGAAAGCAAGTCGGTGGTGGTGTTGTTTTGCGGCGGGGACAAGACTACTCAACAAACGGACATTCGCCGCGCCAGAGAATATCTCAGGGATTACCGAAGGAGGCCCGATGCCTAAGAGCGCATCATATGACGAGCTTTTAATGGACATGCTGAGAGACGAGAATCGGGCTCTCGCTTACCTCAATGCAGCGCTTGACGAGTCAGATCGGAGAGTCTTCCTGATCGCGTTACGAAACGTCACGCAGGCCCAGGGAGGCGTAGCTAAGGTCGCCTCGCGTTCAGGCCTGAATCGCGAGAGCCTGTACCGGGCACTCTCCGAAAGGGGCAATCCTAGCGTGCAGACTTTATCCGCAGTTCTCGCGGCTCTTGGAGCAAGGTTCGGGGTTGCCAGAATGAAGCAGCCTGGTATACGCAAGCCTCTTTGCTCATTCACCACGATGAGCAATGTCCGGCCGATTTTCTCGTGGCCAAAAAGACAAGCGGCGCCCGCGGAGCAGTTGCCAGCGGCTTGAAAAACATGGACTTTACAATCCCATTGAAAAACCGAGAGGTCGAGCAGGCTGCCGCCCTTCAGGCGAGGCTGCAATTGCAGGACATTTCGCTGTACAAATCCGAAGCTGCGGGCGCTGGCCCACCTATCGGGGCAGTCGAACCCGTCACGCTCAGCGCAGAACTCGATTCCGAAATGGACCGCAGAGATTCAGCAGGAGTAGATTTCGCGGTCACGCTTCGGGTGGCTTGTCACGAAGCTCTGACGTTCCATATTGACGCGACCTTTCTGGCGCGTTACCGGTTTGCAGACCAGACGAAGACCGCCTCTAAGATCGAGATCGAGGCCTTTCGCAAGAGTCATGCGGTTCTGGCGGTCTGGCCTTATCTTCGGGAATTCGTGCAAAGCACCGCGGCCCGGATGGGGTTTCCCACTGAACCCCTCCCGCTGCTAAGTGTGGTTCCCCGGAAGGAGTAAGCTCACTGTCAGTACTGCGATTGTACGGATTACGAGGCTTGGGGCGCGGGTTTGACAGACCGCGCGTCGTGCCTCCGAAAAACAGCGGAATGCGCATCGCCTAAGACATTGCAACCAATATCGTGGCGCTCACGAAATTTCCTCCACCTCAGAAACTCCCGTGTCACATCCGTCTCGGACCGGGCAATAATAGTCGACCTTTAGCCCGCGAAGTCTCCGCTAAAGCTTTACAGCTTTGAAGCCGCCTTTGGAACGGTCGTAGAGCCAGATGGCTCCGAAGACGACGAGCAGGATGGCGGGTAGTATGGCCACGGCGCGGAACGATGCCTGCGCCGCCTGGCCCAGGATGTCGTTCAACCGTTCACCGGATAAAGCCTTGAAGGCTGCATCTCCGCCCGCCAGTTCAATCTTCTTGGTGTCGTAGATACTTCCCATGGCGGGCAGCACGAAATTGATCGAGAGCGTACCGGCCGTCCCCATCAGGCCCATCAGGAGGGCGCCGCCGCGAGGGAAGCGTTCCGAGGAAGTGGCAAGCATGGTGGGCCACATGAAGCAGACGCCGCAGCCCCATACAGTGGCGGCCAGGATGCCCATCACGGGAGAGTTCGCCACGCTAAGGGCCAGCAGTCCCAGGGATGCGAGCAGGCTGGAACACCACAACAGTCCGATGGGCGAAAGTTTGTGCGACAACGGCCCCGCGAAGTGCCGCGCCACGAACATAATTCCGCTGACATAGACGAGCAGCAAAATCCCTTGCATGTGAACCGTTCTGGTAAGCGCGAGGTCGACCCATTGACCGGGCGCGAGTTCGGACGCCGCAGTCAGAAACATGGAACAGAACAGGACCAGGAACATGGGCTTCAACAGTTCTTTAAACATCCCGCCCATGGAGACGCCCGATGCCACGCGTTCGGTGGGCGGGAACTTCATCCCCATGCAGAGGATGACCACTAAAGCCGCTGGAATCAGAATGAGTGCGAGCTTGATATTCCAGCTAACGCCGGCCTGGCTCAAGCCGTAGCCGAGGAGTCCGCCGATAATCAAACCGCCCGGCCACCAGGCGTGCAGCGCATTCAGCTTCGCGGTTTTTTCGTCGGGATAGAGCGTTGCGGTCAGGGGATTTACGACGGTTTCCACCAGTCCCCAGCCAATGCCGGTGATGACCGCGCCGATCCAGATGACGTTGTAGATGCCGGCCCCGCTGGCGATGCTCGATGCGAACAGAATGGTGAGTGTCCCCGCGATGAAACAGACGCCGGACAGCGGCAGGAGCACCGCCGCACCTATGAAGTCGAGAAGCGGACTGCCGATGGCGATGGTGAAGGCGAATCCGAGGAAGGGCACGCCGAGAACGGCGCCGATCATTTCGGCCGAGTGGGCTTTATCGATGGGGTCGAAGAAAATTTTCTGAAGATCGCTCGCGACATCGGCTCGCAGAGAAGCTGCAACGCCCGCGGTGACCAGAGCGAGAACGCTGACGAGAAAAATGCGGGTTTTGTTGTAAGCTGCGTGGCGGTCCACGGGGACCGTAGCGGATGCGCTCATATTCAGACGAGCATATCGCATGGCGCGCGGTAGTTAAGCAACAGCACGGCAGGGAGTCCGTCGGTTACGGTGAGCAGACTGATCGCAGCGTGGTCCTGTGCAAGGCGGAACAGACAGTTGTCCGGCATTTGTAACGCCCACCCGATCAGGATGCGGATGACGCCGCCGTGAGTAACGAGGGCGACGGTCTGTGCTTGCGACTCCGCGTGGGTCGCGGCGAACGCCCGCAGCACACGGGCGCGCATCTGGCTGAAGCTTTCTCCGTTGGGAAACAGCACTTCGGTGGGAGTACCCATCCATTGCCGGTAAGTGTTGGGGTAGCGTGTGGCGATCTCATCGTAGGTGAGGCCTTCCAGGTCGCCGAAGTTCATTTCACACAGATCCGGGACGATGTGGATTGGCGTTGACTTGGGCGCCGCGATGATGCGCGCGCTTTCAACGGCTCTGGAACGAGAACTTGTGTAGATGGCGGTAATTGGTTCGCGGGCCAGGTATTTGGCGGCCCTTGCCATCTGCGTGCGGCCGGTTTCGGAGAGCGCGAAATCGAGGGTACCGTAGCACCGATTCCGCGCTTCTTCTACCAGCGCGCCGTGCCGGATGAGCCAGAAACGCGTCACTGGGCCGCCCGGATCCAAACGAAGGTGAGGAGCGCCGCGCTTTCGCAGAGTTGCAGGTTCGCGCCCAGGATGTCTCCGGTAATGCCTGCGATGCGGCACCGGCAATAGACGCCGAATGCGGCGGTGACCCCTGCAGTCCCGGCCCAGGCGATCCAGCCGCGCGGGGACTGGACAACGATCAGAGCGATTACTACTGGCGCCGTGCCCCAGAGAAGTGATCTTTTTCCCATGCCCTCGATTGCGGATGCCGATTGACGGGCGTAAGGGAGGGTCGCCGTAAGTAGCAGCATAGACCAGCGTCCCAGAGCGGGGGTGAGGATCAGGGCCGGCATCCAGTAGTTCTGTTGGAGCAGCGCGGTGTATGCGGTCGTTTTCAAAACCACCAGTGCCGCGAGCGCAAGGCCGCCGTAGGAACCGATGGCGTGATCGCGCATAATGCGCAGGACGTCGTCACGGGTCTTCCCGCCGCCAAAGCCGTCGGCGGTATCGGCAAGCCCGTCGAAATGGAGAGCGCCGGTCAGAAGCGCGTCGAGAACGATCAGCAGCACGGCTATGACGGCAGGCGGCAGATGGGTACGGAGCAAGACCGCTGCAAGCGCATAGACAGCGCCCAATAACAGCCCGATGAACGGGAACCAGCCGGAGGAATGTGCAACGTCGGCGGTGTCGAAGGTGGCGATTTTTCCGACCGGAAGGCGGGTCAGGAAGGCGACTCCGGCGAAGAACGATCTCACTTATTGGAAACTCCCGCGGAGGCGAATGTAGCCATGCCGGTGAAGGCCGCGACGGCAGCCTGCATCAGTTTCATCGCGAGCGCGGCGCCGGTTCCTTCGCCGAGGCGCATCCCGAGATCGAGCAAGGGCTGTTGGTTCAGGATGGCGAGGAAGTATGCGTGCCCGGGTTCGGCGGAGCGGTGGGACGCGAACAGGTAGCCGGATGCGGACGGAGCAAGGCACACGGCGATCGCCGCGGCGGCAGTTGCGATGAAGCCATCGGTTAAGACCGGCAAGCGCCGGGAAGCGGCGCCGAGGCAGAAGCCGCACATCGCCGCGATCTCCAGGCCGCCGACGCACCGCAAGACGCCGAGCGGTGTTGTGAGGCTTGCGGCGTGCAGCGCCTGCGCGCGCCGGATGGCGGACCGCTTTCGGGCCATGCAGGCGTCATCGGCCCCGGCTCCTGTACCCACGACGGCTTCGATGGGTTCGCCGGTGAGGGCGGCAGCGATGGCGCCGGCGGAAGTCGTGTTGCCGATGCCCATTTCGCCGAAGCCGAGAAGGTCACAGCCATCGTTTGCGGCGGTGTGGGCCAATTCGATGCCGGTTTCAATCGCTTGCGTCATCTGGGCTTCGGTCATGGCCGGTTCTTCGCAGATGTTGCGAGTGCCGTTCGCGACGCGCCGGCCGATCAGTTCTTCCGAAACGGGAAGCGGCGAAGCCACCCCGACATCGACCACCTTCAGTTCGATCCCCCCGGCTCGCGCGAACGCGTTAATGGCCGCGCCGCCGCTCAGGAAATTGAGAACCATCTGCGCCGTGACTGCTTGCGGATAGGCGCTCACGCCTTCCACGCAAACACCGTGATCGGCGGCGAAGACCACGATCCGCGGATGGATGGCAGTGAGTTCGAAGCTCTCGCGGATGGCCGCGCAGCGGTTGGCGATCTCTTCGAGGCGCCCGAGGCTCCCCGGAGGCTTCGTCAGTTCAAGTTGACGCCGTTGTGCGGACTCTATCCAGTGCGGATCGATGGGGCGGATTTCGGGTAGCGTCATGGCTCTTTTAATTCTCCGGCGAGAGCCTGGATGAGTCGGAGATTCTGTTCGGGGGAACGCACGGCCACACGTATATAACGGCCCGGTGTGAGCCCCTCGTAGGAATCGCAGTTGCGGATCAGGATTCGATGATTCGCGATCAGACGGGATCGCAGTTCGGATGCGGCGGGCATGTCTGCGCGCAATTCGAGGAGCAGATAGTTAGCCGCGGAGGGGAATACGAAGAAACCGAGTGCGGCAAGGGACGCGGCAAGTTGTTCTCGCGCTGCGGTGTTTTCGCGAAGAGATGCTTCGGCGTATTCGCGGTCCGCAACGGCCTCCGTGAGGGCATTCAACGCCAGTTGCGTGACCGGCCAGGTGGGCAACAGCGATTGAATTTGCCGTGCTGTGTCGGGATGCGCCACCGCATAGCCGACGCGTAGCGCGGGGCAGCCATAGAACTTCGTGAGCGATCGGATCACGATCAACCCCGGCCGTGCGGCCGCCTCGCGGACAAGGCTCGCGCGCGGTGTGTAATCGATGAAGGCTTCGTCGAGGATGAGTTTTACGTAGTGTATCTCGTGAGGTTCCAATAATGCGCCGGAAGGATTATGTGGGTTGTTCAACAGCCACGCTTCCATGCGGTTATTAAGACGGCCGACGCGCAACCGGAATAGCTCCCCGCGGTCGAGCGGAAACGGAACGAATTCGATCCCCTCTTGCTCGCACACCCGCCGGTATTCGCTGAAGGCGGGAACCGGAACCAGCAGTCGCTGCGCATGTATGCACCGCAGGATGGGCGACAGCAACGCCTCCGCACCCGGCCCGATGACGATGGATTCCGGCGAGATCGCCAGATGCTCGGCCAGAGCGCGGCGCAGTTGACGCGCGGACGGATCGGGATAAGCGCCAAGCAGGCGTATATCCGCAGCATCCCGCGCCAACCGCTCGCGCGCCCGCGGCGGCAATCCGCGAGGATTGATGTTGGCGCTGAAGTCCAGTAACTCAGAGGCCGCGATACCCTGTTCTTCGCCCACCTGCCAGATGTCGCCGCCGTGGACGGTCACCTGCGCGACCTCCAGGCGACCACCAGCAGCGCCGCGCCGAATGCCAGGCCTGATACTACCGCGACGATCGAGATAGCCGCTCGGGCGTCCCGCACGCAGGGCTTTCGCGCCTCCCCGTTAAGCAGCGGAGCATGGTGCGGATGTCCGTCGTATGAACCCGCGCCGCCCAGCCGTACGCCCAGCGCCCCGGCCATGGCAGCCTCGCTTTGCCCGGCATTCGGGCTGGCATGTTTATTCCCGTCACGCAGCCATATGTCGAAGCCCTGAAACATCGCGGCGGACATAATACCCAACGCCGTCAGCCGCGCCGGAATAAAGCTTGCGGCATCGTCCAGCCGCGCGGCAAAGCGCCCGAAGTACCGGTAGGGAGGCTCCGGATGCCCGATCGTCGAATCGAGCGTATTAATGGCCTTGTAAGACATCGCGAAAGGAACGCCGCCGACAGCAAGCCAGAACAATGGCGCCACGATGCCATCGCACGCGCTTTCGGCAAGCGTCTCGATTACGGCGCGCGAAATTTCGGTGGTGTCGAGATGGGCCGTATCGCGGCCCACGATGCGCGCCACGCGCGTGCGTGCCAGTGCGAGATCGCCTGCTTCGAGCGCGCGGATCACGGCGCGCGCCTCGTCGAGTAGAGATCGCGTTGCAAGCGCCGTCCATGCCAGTAGTACCTGCCACGCGACGTTGCGCGGTCGACCTATTGCCCACGCCACCGATACAACAGAGCACGTAAGAGCGGCGCCTGCTAGCAGTTCCGTGGCGGGTTCGGCGCCGAGGCGGCGTAACGGCCCTTCGCCTACACGAATCATCGCGCCGAAGCCCCTCACCGGATGCGGGAACCATTCCGGATCGCCCAACAGCAGATCGAGGCCATAGGCGGAAGCAAGGCACAGCGCGGTCATCCGTTCAGAGCCCACCCGCGAATCAGATCCGTGTCCAGCGATCGCCGCAAATGCGCGGCCCAGCGATCGATACGCGCCTGACGCTCCGCCGTGACGCAGACATAGCCTGCCCCTGGCGCGAGCCCGCACGACTCACGCGCGTAGTTCACAAAGCTATGGCGTAGCGCGTCATCGTCGAAGAGGCCGTGAATATAGGTGCCGCAAACGCGCCCGGCTGACAGGATGGAATCGGCGTGAGGCGTGGTTTCGCCCATGTGAATCTCGTACCCGCTGAACGAGCATCCACCCCACAGGTCGGTCCGGCCTTCCACGCGGCGCACCGTTTTTTCGCCCCACATCACAGTGCGCACCGGCAAGTGGCCCAGCCCCTGCATGGAGCGGGGCACGCCGCCGCTCTCCACGCCCGCCGGGTCTTCGATCGAAAGGCCCAGCATCTGAAACCCGCCGCAGATGCCGATCATGGCGCCCCTATACGCCGCGAGCGCAGGCTCGAAGCCAACATCGCGCAGCCATTGCAGATCGTCCAGTGTCTGCTTCGTGCCGGGCAGGATCAGCACGTCCGCCATGGCTATATCCGCGGGATCTTCCAGGAACCCAAGCGCCACCGAAGGCTCCGCCGCAAGGGCATCGAAATCGGTGAAGTTCGCCATATGCGGAAAGGCAACCACGCCGACACGCAGCGAAGACGCGTCCCCCCAAACGCGCCTCACCGTCCGCCGATCTTCCATCGCCACGCTGTCTTCTTCTTCCAATCCCAGATTTCGCAGAAACGGAACCACGCCCGCGCAAGGAACTCCCAGCCGCTCTTCCATCATTTCCACTCCAGGCCGCAACAGTTCCAGATCGCCCCGGAACTTATTGATCACGAAGCCCTTGATACGCGCGCGGTCTTCCGGCTCCAGGAGTTCGACCGTTCCGAGCAGCGCTGCGAACACGCCTCCGCGATCGATATCGCCCACCAGCACGCAAGCCGCATCCGCCGCATGCGCCATCCGCATATTGACAATATCGTGCTTCCGAAGATTAATCTCCGCGGGCGATCCCGCCCCTTCCAGCAGAATCAAATCGTGCCGCGCCGCCAGGGTCTCATAGCTTTCCAGCACCACCGGAAAAAGATCATCCACGCGGCGCAGATGATAATCGGAAGCCGTCACCTGTCCCCACACACGCCCCAGCAAAACGATCTGCGACGCCGTGTCTGACGACGGTTTAATCAGGATCGGATTCATCTCCGCACAGGGTGTCACGCGGCACGCTTCCGCCTGCAATGCCTGCGCGCGCCCGATCTCGCGGCCATCGGGAGTGGCGGCAGAATTGAGCGACATGTTCTGCGATTTGAACGGCGCCACACGAATGCCGTCGTCCGAAAAGATCCGTCCCAGGCCTGCCGTCAAAAGCGATTTGCCGACATGCGAGGCTGTCCCCAGGATCATCAGTGCCCGTGCGCTCATTCGCTCACCAGCGGTCGAAATGCGTGACGCTCGAAAGCGAGCCGCGCGTTTCCCAACCTTTCTCCTCAAGGTCGGGCTGCGGACGGAACTCCGACACGTAACCGATACACAAATACGCCACCAGCGTCCGCGCGGCCGGAATGCCCAGCGTCGCTTTCAACTGTTCCAGATCGACGATGCTGACCCAACCGACTCCGAGCGATTCGGCCCGCGCCGCAAGCCACAAATTCTGCACCGCGCACACGGTCGAATAAAGCGCTACCGAGGCATCGGTCTGGCGGCCCAATCCACCACCTTTCGGCCGTTCATGATCGCAGGTCACGCAGAGGTTGACGGGCGCATCCAGAATGCCGGCCAGTTTGAGGCCATCGTAGAGTTTCCGCTGCTCGCCCTGGTAACCCTCAGCCGCACGCTTGTTGGCGCATTCGAAATTCCGGTACACCTGCTGGCGCACTGCGAGGTCGCGGATCACGACGAAATCCCAAGGCTGCATGAACCCTACGGACGGCGCATGATGGGCGGCATCGAGAACGCGGCCCAGCACGTCCTCGGGCACGGGGTCCGGCAGAAACTGCCCGCGCACATCGCGGCGTTCGTAGATGGCGCGATAGACGCCGCGGCGCTCCTCGTCTGAGAAGTGTGTGCTCACCAGGCGCGCGACCAGCGCGGCCCCGCCTTGTCTTCGGTCCGCAGGGTTGAGTTCACGCCCCGACGCGCTTCCACCAGTCTTCCGAACAGCCAGAGCACGTCCGAGAGCCGGTTGAGGTACGCCAGAATCGACGGGTTTTGGATAACGCCCGCTTCCATGAGGGCAGTGGCCAGACGCTCCGCGCGCCGGCAAACGGTGCGCGCCACGTCGAGCGCGGCGGCGTCGGGCGTGGCGCCGGGCAATGACCAATCGCCCAGAACACCGGGCTCCGCTTCGATGCGATGCACCTCGGCTTCGAGCGCGTCCACCATGGCGGGTGTAATCTCCGGCGGCGTCTTCTTCGATTCCGGTGGCGTCGCGATGGCTGAGCCCACCTTATACAACTCGCGCTGGATCTTCTCGACACGCCCCGCAATATCGGCATCGCCGCAGATGGAGCGCGCGAAACCCATCTGCGAAATCAGCTCGTCGATGGTGCCGTAGCACTCCACGCGCGGATGGGTTTTGGAAACCCGGATCCCGCCCGCCAGACCAGTCTGGCCTCCGTCACCGCGTTTCGTAGCAATACTCATAAACAACCTGCTCCTTCTCTTCTAAGGTGGGACAGGCGGTTTCGCCTGTCCATACCGCCTACTTTTTTTCGTGGGGCGGCCAATCATGGCCGCAGCCGCCTTTCAGGCGGCTCGACCCAGCTGGAAAGCTGGTCGGCGGGCAAGATTGCCCGCCCCACGTCGGGCTTCTGACCTGTGTCTGGATAAGCCCGATTGAAGTATTTGGCACTGGCGCTTTCGCCTGCCCGGCCAATCGTGGGGTCAGGGCCTTCACATCGCGGCATATTGTTGCCTCCGACGCAGCAGCCACAGAAATACGGGGCCGCCGGCCAGCCCGGTAATCGCGCCCACGGGAAGCTCGCCCGAGGGCAGCACGGTGCGGGCCAGCGCGTCCGCCAGAATCAGGAATGCCGCGCCCAGCAACAACGAGCCTGGCAGCACGATCCGCAGATCTTCGCCAAACATCATGCGCACCGCATGAGGCACGATGAGCCCGACGAACCCGATGGCGCCACCGGCAGACACCGTCACGCCCACAATCAAAGCGCACAGCGTATGCACAATAGCCTCGCAGCGGCGCACATTGACGCCCAGCGTAGCGGCCGTATCTTCGTCAATGGCGATCAGGTTCAATTGCCGCGATAGAGCCAGCAGCGCCAGCCACGCGGGCGCCAAGACCCATAGCATCCGGCCAATGGGCTGCAAGCCCACGATATCCAGGCTGCCGATCAGCCATCGGAGAATGCGCAGCGCGCTGCTGGGGTCGGTGAGATATTCGATGGTCAGTACACCCGCGGCGGCGATCAGATTCACCGCCACGCCCGAAAGCAAAAGAGCTCCGGGCAGCACCACCGCGCCCGTCCGTGCGATCGTCCGCACCAGCGAAACGGCTACCATGGCGCCCGCGAACGATGCCGCGAAAACCAGCGGGATGCCTGCCACGCGCGAACTCCATCCTAATGCGATGGCGATGCTTGCGCCCAGCGCGCCTCCGCCGGAAACGCCCAGCGTGTAGGGATCTGCAAGTGGGTTCCGGAAGAGCGCCTGCAGCGCGCCGCCGGTGAGTGCGAGCGAAGATCCGACGATCGAACCCAGCAGCACGCGGGGCAGGCGCAGCCGGAAAAAGAGTGTGCGCGAAAAGGAATCGCGGAAGAGGCTGGCCGGGTCGATGTGCTGACTGCCCACCGATAGTCCCACCGCCATCGATGCGATCAGGAACAGCGTGAGTATCGCGAGCGCCCTCACCACACGTGTCCCGATCGTCGGGGAGAGGATCAAAGGTCCACCCACACCAGTGTCTGATCGCCGATTCGCCGCGCATGCACGTCCGGGTCGCTGTAAATATCCCGCAGGACGTCGTCCCGCAGCACCTCATCCGGCGTACCCGCCGCAGCCATTTCACCGCAGCGGAGGGCCAGTATGCGATCGAACGCGCCCGTCAACTGCAGGTCGTGCGTGATCATGATGACGCTGAGATTTTTCTTCTCGCTCAGACCGGCGAGCGCCCGAATGAGCGCGGCCCGATGCTTCAGATCGAGCGACGACGAAGGCTCATCCAGCAGCAACAATCGCGGTTCCTGCGCCAGTGCGCGCGCCAGGATCACCATCTGCCGCTCGCCCCCGGAGAGGCTGGTGAAGCTCCTGCCTGCGAGGTGCGCGGCACCGGCTGTCTCAAGCGCTTCCCTCGCTTTCTCCACATCGGCGACGCTTTCGAAACGGAAGCGCAGCGTGTGTGGCGTGCGGCCACTCAGCACCATGTCGATCGCATGAA
>Ga0302326_10006922_pt1 | contig 25337 bp, 22 predicted proteins | sample Palsa_T0_3_FD_202264 | JGI IMG/M metagenome (GOLD analysis project Ga0302326, IMG submission 202264) | Peat permafrost microbial communities from Stordalen Mire near Abisko, Sweden - Palsa_T0_3 | ecosystem: Environmental > Terrestrial > Soil > Palsa > Peat permafrost | place: Sweden: Abisko... | reverse complement strand
GAACGTCGCCCGCTTGCCTGACAGATCGCTGACGCTGGCGTGGATCACAGCCCCTTGCAGCGCGGCGTTGCCGACAACGCCGATCAGCGCGCCGGCAACGCCCAGGCCAACCCGCAGCGGGGAGAAAATGCTGGCGAGGGCGGCATTGGGATCGCCCGAGCCCTGCAGGTTGAACATGTCGCCCATCAGGCTGATCTGCGCGAAGGCCAGCATTGCCCCCGGCACGCCGACCAGCAGCACCGCCAGCGAGGCGAGCAGCAGGAAGTTGCGGCCCACCGTGCCCAGCAGCCGTGAAATCACGCGGCCGATGTCGAAGGCCATCACCGGTGTCATCGTCATGCGTTGCGGAACTCCCCCAGGCGCCGGCGCCACCGATAGTGGATCGGCGGCGGCGCTGGCAACGACACTTCAGTCGAACACCGACGCGACGCCACCCGCAACGAACCCTTCTTTGACTCCGCGCAGCTCGAGGTAGGCGGCGGCGTAGATGCTGGCGATGATCGCGGCGAGCGCCGCGCTCAGCGCCGGCTGCAGTACGTAGGTCAGCAGTGGGGGCAAAGCGCCGGTCGCCAGCATTGGAACCCCGACGGCGAGGCGCAGCACGAAGGACAGTACGATGCTGGCGATCCCGAACAGTAGCGCGATACCGAACAGAGCCCCCCGGTTGCCGCGCGTCAGCTCGGCGCTGCGGCGGAAGATGTCCATGAAGCCCTTGCCCTCGACGGCGGCGACCGCGGGACAGACTATCCACGCCAGTGAAAGCAGGACGCCCGGGACGATCAGGAGCAGCGTTCCCAGGAATATGGCGAGCGTCGCGACGATGCCGGTGACGAAGATGAGCGGCGAACGGGTCAGCAACCTCGTAAGCTGGTCGCCGATCTCAGCGCTGCGTCCGGCGGCGTCCGCGGTCGCCACCACTGCGACGCCGCCGTGGAGAATCCAGCTGAAGCCCGCGGCGACGAAGGCGATGCATTCGATTATGCCGAGCCGCTGGAACGTCGCGCCGAGGTCCGGGGCGACACCCGGTTGCGGCGCCGGTCCGGCCAGGTGGCCGGTCGCCCAGCCGACCGCGACCGCGGGCAGATAGCCGAGCGCAAGCGCCAGCAGAAGGATCGGCAGCGGCCGCCGGACCAGGACGCCAAACCCCGCGGAGATCACTCGGCCCATGTCGAAGTTGACTGGCGGCGCAGCAGTGTTGGTCATCGGAAGCCCCCGGCGCCCACAAACTACGAAATGGCCCGCCGCGAGGTTAGCTTGAGCGTTTCGCGCCGCCAAGCGGGGCGCCGATCTTCACTCCGCCGGCTCTGTCACCTTGGTCCCGATCAGGAAGTCGGCCGGGTTGGGCGCCAGCGTCGCGCTCCAGTAGTCGACCAGCGGGAAGGGCCAGTTCTGGGAGACGCGGCCCAGCTCGTTCTTGTACCAGCTGGTCACCTGCGGCGCGCCCCAGGCCATGCCGGCGTTGGCGGCGTCGACCTTGATGTTGAAGGCGTCGTGGATGTCCTGGCGCACCTCGAGCGTCTCGGCGCCGTGCTCCGCCATCAGCTTCAGGCAGCCCAGGATGTAGTGGACCGAGCACTCGGAGAAGAAGATGATCGAGCCGTTGACGACGATGTTGGTGTTGGGCCCGTAGATCATGAAGAAGTTGGGGAAGCCGGGTGTGGTCATGCCGAGGTAGGCGCGCGCGTCGCCGGCCCACACCTCGTGCAGCTCGCGCCCGCCGCGGCCCTTGATCTTGTAGGTCTTAAGGAACTGGCTGGCGGTGAAGCCGGTGCCGTAGATGATCACATCGAACTCGCGCGCCGCGCCGTCCTTGGTGACGATGCCGTCCGCCGTGACCTGGGTGATCGGCGAGGTGACCAGCTCGACGTTCGGGCGCTTCAGGGCGGCGATCCACAGCCCGTCGTCGCGTAGCATGCGCTTGCCGCCAATCGGGTATTCCGGGATCAGCTGCGCCAGCAGCTCCGGCCGGTCCTGCGTCTGCATGCCGATCGCGGCCGAGAGCATCTGGCGCATCATGTCGTTGGCCGCGCTGACGGCGCCGGGGCCGCCGTCCCAGCTCGGGTCCGACTTCACCGCCTCGTAGACGCCGTCTGTCAGCATCCAGAACAGCCAGAAACGGTACCATTTGCCGTAGAACGGCATGTGTTCGATCAGCCACTTCTCGGCCGCCGAGGTCGGCTCGTGATAGTCCGGCGTTGGCGCCAGCCAGGGCGGGGTGCGCTGGAACACGGTCAGCTGCGCGGCGACCTTGGCCACCTCCGGGACGAACTGAAACGCGCTGGCGCCGGCGCCGACGACCGCGACGCGCTTGCCCTTCAGGTCGACATCGTGGCGCCAGCGGGCGGAGTGGAACGCCGGGCCCTTGAAGTCGTCGCGGCCGGGGATGTCTGGCAGGCGCGGCTGGTTCAGCTGGCCGACGGCGGAGATCACCGCCTTGGCGGTCAGGGTCTCGGTCTTCCCGTCCTTGTCGCGCACCCGGACCCTCCAGACCGAATTCGCCTCGTCGAAGGCGGCCTCCTCGACCTGGGTCTCGAAGCGGATGTGGGCGCGCAGGCCGTGCTTCTTGGCGACGTTCTTGAAGTAGGCCAGCAGCACTGGCTGTGGCGAGAAGTGGTTCGGCCACTCGTGGTTGGGCTCGAACGAGTAGGAATAGAGGTGGCTCGGATTGTCGACCCGGCAGTCGGGATAGCTGTTCTCGAACCAGGTGCCGCCTACGTCAGCGTTCTTTTCGACGATGGTGAAGGGGATGCCGGCCTGCTGCAGCCGGATGCCGGCCAGCAGCCCCGACATGCCGGCGCCGATCACCACCACGGGCAGCTTCGACGCGGCGGCCTTCAACTTCTGCGACGACCAGTGCGGCTGTTTGGGGTCGACGCCGGACATCTGCAGCTCTTCCATCAGGAAGGGGGCGTAGTGCTCCGGAATCTCCGCGCCGGCGACGAAGTCCATCATCTTGCGGACAGTCTCGAAGCTGGGCTGCGGCGGCAGCGGCGTGCCGGCCAGGTGCGCCTGGATCGCGGCGCGGGCCGCTTCGCGCAGCTCCGCCTGCCGCGCTAGCGAATAGCCGCCGATCTTGGAGTCGCTGAAGAAATCGTAGACCGGCCAGCGATCGCGCCCGACCAGACCGGCATCGCCGGTCAGGTGCACCAGCGCCGCGGCCAGCGACGGCAAATGGGCGGCGGCGAGCGCCTCGTCGAGGTCGCGGTCGGTCATGGCGTTGGGCTCCTCTTCACGGCGGACTCTGAGCCCTTGACGCCGCGGACGTAAAGTCTCGCAGACTGCGTGACGCCGAGCGCACGGAGGCAGCCCGATGTCCGACCCGATCAACACCGTCGTGATCGTCGGCGCGAGCGGCGTGATCGGCGCCAGCGCGGCGGCGCACTTCGCGGCTCAGCCGGGCTGGCGGGTGCTCGGCGTCTCGCGCCGGCGGCCCGATCCGTCGCCGCCGGGCTACGAACACATCGCGCTCGACCTCACCGACGCCGCCGCCTGTCGCGCCGCGGCGGGACTGTTCGGCGAAGTCACCCACGTGGTCTACGCGGCGCTGTTCGAAAAGCCGGGCCTGGTGGCCGGCTGGCGCGAGCAGGACCAGATGCAGACCAATCTCGCCATGATGCGCGACCTGATGGACCCGCTGCTGGCGGCGGCGAAGGGTCTGCGCCACGTCAGCGTGCTGCAGGGCACCAAGGCCTACGGCGCCCACGTACACCCGATCGCCATCCCGGCGCGCGAAGACCGGCCGCGCGATCCGCACGAGAACTTCTACTGGCTGCAGGAGGACTACATCCGCGGCCGGCAGGCCGGCGCCGGTTGGAGTTTCACCATCTGGCGCCCGCAGATCGTGTTTGGCGGAGCGGTCGGCGTGGCGATGAACCTGATCCCGATCCTGGGCGCTTACGGCGCCATCTGCCGCGAGCTCGGCCTGCCGTTCTACTGCCCCGGCGAGCACGGCTCGGTGATCGAGGCGGTCGACGCCGACCTGATCGCCGAGGCGCTGGCGTGGGCGGCCGAGGCGCCGACCGCGCGAAACCAGACCTTCAACATCACCAACGGCGACGTCTATATCTGGGAAAATGTTTGGCCGGCCATCGCCCAGGCGCTCGGCCTCGAGCCCGCGTTCGGACATCCGGTGCGGCTGTCGGAGTTCCTGCCCGCCCACGCCGAGGTCTGGGACCGGATCGTGGCCAGGCACGGACTAAAGCCGATCCGCATGGCCGAGCTGGTCGGCGAGTCGCACCACTACGCCGACCTGCTGTTCTGGTGGGGCGCCGCCGGCCCGATTCCGCCAATCCTGGTCAGCACCATCAAGCTGCGTCAGGCCGGTTTCGCCGACTGCATCGACACCGAAGTGATGTTCCGCAAGTGGCTCGAGCGGCTGGCCCGGCGCAAGGTCTTGCCGAGGCCGTGACCACCCATTCTTGTTGGCACAGCCCTCGCCCGTCCGCTCGCCGCGCGACCGGCCGACCTATCCCCACTCTTCGCTGGGGCGAGGGATACTGAAGCGCCGCCTCACCCCACCGTCGCCCGCATGGCCGCCAGCCGCGCAAACGCGATCGTCAGCGCCTTGCGGCGGGCGCCGGCCAGCGGTGTCGGCGGCGCGTCGCGCAGAACCGCCCCGCCAAAGCCATCGGCGACGATCAGGCCGGGCGTCTGAGGCAGGATCTCGCGCGGAAACTCCGGCGCGACGGCGAAGTAGAAGGCGTCGCAATAGGGCAGGTACTCGCCCCATTTGCGGTCGGTCTTGAAGTCATCCAGTCCCGATTTCACCTCGGCGATGGCGATCTCGCCGCGCGGCCCCAGCGCCATGATGTCGGCGCGCCGGCCGTTCGGCAGGGTGACTTCCAGCAGCGCCGCATAGCCCAGCGCGGCCATCAGCCGCCCAGCCCCGCGGGTCACCGCGTCGGTGGTCTCGGGCCGTGAGAGGGTAAGGACCAGCGTCTCCACGCCGCATCCTGTTCCATCTTCGTTCCGCCGGTCAACGGTGAACCGGCCGATGGCGGAGGTTCATCGCGCCGGTTGCTGGAAGGCCAGGCGCGTCAGGTTGAGGCCGAGCTGCTGCATGCGCCCGATCGCCGCCGCCCTGACCGCCGCGGGAATCACCGGCTGGCGCGACATCAGCCACACGTAGCGGCCGTCGGCGGTGGTCATGATCAGCCAGCCGTTGTCGTCAGCGTGGTCGAGGATCCAGTATTCCCGCGAGATCAGCCCGCCCAGCATGGCCAGCTGGATCTTAGCGTTCTGGCTGGAGGGCAACACGTGGCCCTCGACACTGACGGTCTGCTTGGGGCCGGACGGCGCCCCCTTGTGGCAGGTCTGCACGACGGAAAAGACGCCGCCGCGCCAGCTGGAGAAGTCGGTGGTCGAGGCCTGGCAGTCGGCCTGCATCCGGTTGGGCGTGCGGGCGATCTCGTACCAGCGGCCGGAATAGAGGTTCACCGGCACCGCTTTGGCGGGCTGAGGCGCCGCGGCCAGCGCGGGGCCGGCGAGGCCTAGCAGAGCGACCAGAGCACAGGCGGCCGATTTAAACTGCATCCTCATCCTTCGCGAACTTTCGCCGTAAACCACACGGCAATCAAGACCTTCGGCGCCCCCGGCAAGAGGGGCGCCTCAAGATCAGATCACGACAGAATTGAGAACTGACCCTTACTCGGCGGCCGCAAGCCGCAGCGCCGGGGCCCGGTCGCGGAAGTTGATCGCCTTCAGATAGACGATGCCTTCTTCAGCGATGTCGTCCCCGACCATGCGGTCGCCTTCGTTCTTCAGCTCGTCCATGTCGACGTACATGCCGTAGAAGGCGCGGGTGCGGTCGGTGATGATGCCGGCGTTGAGCAGGGTCTTGATCAACACCCGGAAGATGTTGGTCGCCTCCTTCATGTCCTCACGGCGATTCTCGTCGGTGGCGATCTCGGCGAACTCGGCGATCACCCGATCCGGGTCCATGCCGAACTCTTCATAGAGGTCGCGCTGCTCGGACGGGGCGACGAGGTTGAACAGCAGGGTCTGGAAGCAGTGCGCCGCCCAGTCCTCGATGATGATGTGCTCTTCCTCAGTCAGCTTCGGAATGGTCCGGTCGGCCCAGATCTTCCCGAACTTGTGGTGGAAGGCCTCGTCGGTCATCACCAGCTGCATCAGCTTACGGCCGAGCGGATCGTTGAGCTTCTGGTAGAAGGTGGCGAAGGCGCCCATCGCGAGCCCTTCGACCAGCATCTGCATGCCGATGATCTTCTTGTAGACCTCTGGCGAAGAGATGATCTCGACCAGCAGGTTCTGCAGCACCGGGCTGCAGGCCACCGGGCGGCCCCAGCGCGACTTGATGTACTTGGCGAAGGCCGTGACGTGGCGGGCTTCTTCGCGTGTCTGGTTGGCGGCGTATTCCTGCGCGCCCTGGTCGTAGAGCACATGGCAGAGGCTGGCCGAGAGGTTCAGCGCGCCCTGCTCGCCGTGCAGGATCGAGGAGAAGGAACGCAGCGTCTGCTGGTTGATGAAGCGGATCCGGGTCTTCGGATCGGCCAGCATTTCCTTGCCGTAGTTGGTCTGCAGCACGCCGATCATCTCGTCGGGCAGCAGCGCCTCGTTCTCCATGTCGAACGGCTCGTCGAAGTCGATGTAGTCCTTCGAGAGCGGATCCCAGAAGTGGTCGTGCGTGGCCGCGATGATCTTGTCGAAGGCGGTCGAGCGGTTGTTGTACCGGTCGAGCTCAAGCATCGACACGAAATCGTCCGGCGCCACCGCGCGATAGACTTCGTCCTTGGTAATGTTTCCGTCGGCCACGGCGGTTCTCCCGGATGTGAGCAGTGTTTAGACACATGCCGTCACAGAACGCCGTCGTCAAGGAAAATGACGGGGGCGTCACGAATTTTCGCGGCGTCGGTGCTACTCCGCCGCCACCAGCTCCGCGGCGCCGCGGGCGGCGCTTTCCTTGAAGTTGATCGTCTGCAGATAGCGGATGCCTTCCTCGGCGATGTCGTCGCCGGGCATGCGGGTTCCCTCAGCTTGCAGCTCGTCCATATCGACGTACATGGCGTAGAAGCCGCGGGTGCGTTCGGTGATCAGGCCGGCGTTGTGCAGGGTCTTGATCAGCACCCGGAAGATGTTGGTCTCGCCCTTGAAACGGCGGGTCGGGTCACGTTCGGCGCGCCGCTTGACGATGTCGTCGATCACCCGCTGTGGGTCGAGGCCGAAATCCTCGTAGAGACCTTTCTGCTGGTCGGGCGAGCCGCGGTCGAACAGCAGCGACTGGGCGCAGTGGGCGGCCCAGTCCTCGACGATATTGCGCTCGGCCTGGGAGAGCTGCGGCACGGTCTTGTCGGCCCAGATCTTCCCGAACTTGTGGTGGAAGGCCTCGTCGGTCATCACCAGCTGGAACAGCTTGCGCGCCAGCGGGTCACGGTTGGTGCGATAGCCGTTGGCGAACGCGCCCATGGCCAGCCCCTCGACCAGCATCTGCATGCCGATGATCTTCTTGTAAACCTCCGGCGCCTCGATGATGTCGATCAGCAGCTTCTGCAGCGCCGCGCCGCACGGGCCCGGCCGACCCCAGCGCACCTTGACGTACTTGGCGAAGGCGGTGACGTGGCGGGCTTCCTCGCGGGTCTGGTTGGCGGCGTATTCCTGCGCACCCTGATCGTAGAGCACATGGCAGAGGCTGGCCGACAGGTTCAGCGCGCCCTGTTCTCCGTGCAGGATCGACGAGAAATTGGCCAGCTGGCCGCGGTTGATGAAGCGGATCCGCTCCTTCGGGTCGGTCAGGGTCTCGGCCACATAGGGCAGCTTGAGGAACGGGTTGTTCTCCTCCGGCGTCATCGCGACATTTTCCATGTCGAACGGCGTGTCGAAGTCGATGTAGCGCTTGTCCAGCGGGTCCCAGAAGTGGTCGTGGGTGGCGGCGATGATCTTGTCGAACGCGTCCGAGCGCTGGCCGTAGCGGTCGAGCTGGAGCATCGATTCGAAGTCGTCCGGCGGCACCGCGCCGTACATCGCATCCTTGGTAATGTTCCCGTCGGCCATGGCGGTGTGCTCCCAGGTGGTTCTTATCGGCTCTATGTGAACACTGTTAAGCTGCAGTTTCGAGCTGTCAACCGGACCTGCATTTCGGCGTGGAAACGAAGCGTGCCGGCAAACGTTGTCATAGCATGGAGGCCCCGGAATCCAGCGCGATCCGCGCCATCCGCTACGACGAAGAGCGCCAGCGCCTGTTGGTCCGCTTCATCGACGGCGACGAATACGCCTACGTCGGCGTGCCTGGCGAAGTGCACCGCTCGTTCGCCGACGCGCCGTCCAAGGGCCGCTTCTTCGCCGAGATGATCCGCGGGCGTTTTCCCTATAACAAGCTGACCTGAGGCGCTGCCGACCAGCGCCGGTTGGGGGGCGCGGATGCGGGCGTCAAGGCTTCTGGGGCTAGGGCTTCTGGCGGCGATGTTCGTGGTTGGGGCGCCGGCGTTCGCGGCCAAGGTGCGGCCGGGATACGCCCCGAACCACGGCGAGGTCTGTGGCGGCTACCCCAAGGCCCCGATCAGGATGGCCGACGGCTTCTGCGCCGGCATCGTCATCGCGCCGCCGCCGGCGGGCCTGTTCGCCTCCAAGCGTCAGATCCACTTGCCGCGAACCCTGCTCGCGCTGCCCAACGGCGACTTCCTGGTGGTCGACCTTGGCGCCTGGGTTCCGGGCAAGGGGGCGGTGTGGCTGCTGTCGCCCCGGCGCGGCGCCGCGCCGGGGCTGACGCCGATGTTGACCGGGCTCGACATGCCCCACGCGGCGGCGTTCGGCCCCGACGGGCGCATCTACCTCGGCGAAATGAGCCGGATCGTCCGCTTCGATCCGGCCACGACCGGACCGCTGGCCAGCCCCGACGTCGTCATCGACGGCCTGCCGTCCAACCGCCTGCACGCCGACCGCCATCCGCTGACCAGCTTCATCTTCGACGCCGACGACGCGCTGCTGGTCAACGTCGGCGCCGGCACCGACCAATGCCTGGCGCCGCCGCCGGCGAATGGCGGGCCCTGCGCCGAGCGCGAGGGGGATCGGCCGCAGGCGGCGATCTGGCGGTTCGCCTATGAGGGCGCCGGGCGCTGGTCAAAGACGCCGAGCGTGTTCGCCCGCGGCCTGCGCAACTCGATGGGCCTGGTCCGGCACGCCTCGGGGGCGATCTTCCAAGCCGAGAACGGCGTCGACCTGCCCTCGGCCGGTGAGCCCTACGACGCGATCAACCGCATCGTGGCGAACGCCGACTACGGCTGGCCCTACTGCATCGACATGGGCGCGCCGGCGGCCGGCTGGATCTCTCAGGCCAAGCAATGCACCTTCGTCACGCGGCCCGTCGTGCTGTTGCCGCCGCACGGCGCGCCGCTGGGTCTGGTCTATTACCACGGGGCGATGTTCCCCGAGCTGGAGGGCAAGCTGCTGGTCACCCTGCACGGCTACCGCGCCACCGGCTCGCGCATCCTGGCGCTCGACGTCGACGCCTCTGGCGCGCCGGTCGCCAGCGCCAAGGCGACCTTCGAAGCCTATCCGCGGCCCGGCGGCTCACTGCGCATGCAGACGCCCTATCGCGGCCCGGGCCCGGCCGCGCTCGACCTCACCCCTGACTGGGACGCCTGGAAAGGCGTGCGCCCGGCCGGCTCACCGGTCGGGCTGGCCATCGCCGCCGACGGCGCGATCTGGGTCGCCGAAGACCGCAACGGCGCGATCCTCAGGATCGCCAGGGACGCGCCCTAGCCGCGCCGGTCGCGCCTTGCCTTCACCGCCAGGCGCAGGGCGTTGAGCTTGATGAAGCCGGACGCGTCGCGGTGGTCGTAGGCGACCTTGCCCTCCTCGAAGGTGACAAGGTCCTGGTCGTAGAGCGAGTAGGGGCTCTCGCGGCCGACGATGGCGACATTGCCCTTGTAGAGCTTCACCCGCACCTCGCCGGTCACATGGGCCTGGGAGTGGTCGATCGCCGCCTGCAACATCTCCCGCTCCGGGGTGAACCAGAAGCCGTTGTAGATCAGCTCCGCATAGCGGGGCATCAGCTCGTCCTTCAGGTGCATGGCGCCGCGGTCGAGGGTGATCGACTCGATGCCGCGGTGCGCGGCCAGCAGGATGGTTCCGCCCGGCGTCTCATAGATTCCGCGCGACTTCATGCCGACGAAACGGTTCTCCACCAGATCGAGGCGGCCGACGCCGTTGGCGTGGCCGAGCTCGTTGAGCCGGGTCAGCAGCGCCGCCGGCGACAGCCGCTCGCCGTCGATCGCCACCGGGTCGCCCTTTTCGAACGCCAGGGTGAACACCTGCGCCTTGTCGGGCGCGTCCTCCGGCGCGATCGTACGCTGGTAGACGAACTCAGGCGCCTCGACCGCTGGGTCCTCGAGCACCTTACCCTCCGACGACGAGTGCAGCAGGTTGGCGTCGACGCTGAATGGCGCTTCGCCGCGTTTGTCCTTGGCGATCGGGATCTGGTGCTGCTCGGCGTACGCCAGCATCGCCTCGCGGCTCTTGAAGAAGTTGTCCGCCCGCCACGGCGCGATCACCCGGATGTCCGGCTCCAGCGCATAGTAGGCGACCTCGTAGCGGACCTGGTCGTTGCCCTTGCCGGTCGAGCCGTGGCTGACCGCGTCGGCGCCGACCTTGCGAGCGATGTCGATCTGGGTCTTGGCGATCAGCGGCCGGGCGATTGAGGTGCCGAGCAGGTACTCGCCCTCGTAGACCGTGTTGGCGCGGAACATCGGGAACACGTAGTCGCAGACGAACTCTTCGCGCAGGTCGACGATGTAGATGTTCTCGGGCTTAACGCCGGCCATCAGCGCCTTCTCGCGCGCCGGCCCCAGCTCCTCGCCCTGGCCCAGGTCGGCGGTGAAGGTCACCACCTCGCAGCCGTACTCGGTCTGCAGCCACTTCAGGATGATCGAGGTGTCCAGCCCGCCGGAGTAGGCGAGCACGACTTTCTTCGGCGGCGGCAGGCTGGGCATGGCGGTTCCCGTTCGTCAGAGCCGCGCCTTAAAGGCGGTTGATGACGGAAGTTCAAGGGTTTCGCTCCTGCCCCGTGAAGCGAAGCGAAACGGGGGAGGGGGACCGCGAGGCGAAGCGGCGTGGTGGAGGGTGCGTATGGCCGCTTCAACGACCGATGGCAGACTGCCACGTTTGCATCGGAGAAGCGTCGAGACGCCGCCTCCGTCAGCGCGCTTCGCGGTCTGCCACCTCCCCCGCTTTGCGGGGCAGGTGCAAACTACACCGTCACCTGCGTGCCCAGCTCCACCACCCGGCCAGGAGGGATGCTGAAGAAGTCGGTGGGGTTGGTGGCGTTCTTGGTCAGGAAGATGAACAGCTTGTCCTGCCACAGCGGCATGCCGCTCTGCGCCGCCGGCACCACCGAGCGGCGGCCGAGGAAGAAGCTGGTGGCCATGATGTCGAACTTCAGCCCCTGCTTGCGACACAGCGCCAGCCCCTTGGGCAGGTTGGGGTTTTCCATGAAGCCGTAGGTGATGGTCACCTTGGTGAAGTCGGCGCTGACCGGCTCGATTTTCAGCCGGTCCTCTTCCTTCACCCGCGGCGTCTCGGCGGTGGCCACGGTGAGGATGACGTTCTTCTCGTGCAGCACCTTGTTGTGCTTGAGATTGTGCATCAGCGCGACCGGCGCGACGTCCGGATCGGCGGTAAGGAAGATCGCGGTGCCGGCCACGCGGTGCGGGGCGCGGTTGCGCAGGATCTCCGCCAGGTCCTTCAGCGGCACGCTGTCGCGGCGGGTCTTGTCGACTAGCAGCCGGGTGCCGCGGTTCCAAGTGATCATCACCGCGGCCAGCGCCAGCCCGATCAGCACCGGGGCCCAGCCGCCGGAGAGGAACTTCAGCGCGTTGGCAGCCAGGAAGGTGAGGTCCATCACCACCAGCGGTCCGATCAGGAACGCGGTGCGCAGCGGCCCCCATTTCCACATCCGCCGCACCACGATGTAGGCCAGCGACGTCGTCACCAGCATGGTGCCGGTCACCGCCAGGCCGTAGGCGTGGGAGAGGTTGTCGGAGGTCTGGAACATGACCACCAGCAGCAGCACGCCGACCAGGAGCATCGAGTTGATCTGCGGCAGGAAGATCTGCCCGGTCTGGGTCTCGGAGGTGCGGCGCACGTCCATGCGCGGCAGCAGGCCCAGTTGGATCGCCTGCTGGCTCAGCGAGAACGCCCCGGTGATCACCGCCTGCGAGGCGATAATGGTCGCCACCGTCGCCAATATCACCAGCGGCGCGCGCAGCTCCGGCGGGGCCATGACAAAGAACCAGTTCAGGTCCGGCATCGGCCGGCCGTGGGCGGTGGCGATGCCCAGCGCCTTCAACGCCATCGCGCCTTGGCCGAGGTAGTTGATGGCGAGGCACGGCAGCGAGAGGAACAGCCAGGCCGACTGGATCGGCCAGCGCCCGAAGTGGCCCATGTCGGCGTACAGCGCCTCGGCGCCGGTCACGGTCAGGAACACCGAGCCCAGCACCAGGAAGCCAACGAAGCCGTGCTTGGCGAGGAACTCGACGGCGTAGACCGGATTTAGCGAGAACAGCACGCGGGGGTCGTCGAGGATGTGTATGGCGCCGAGCCCCGCCATACAGGCGAACCACAGCAGCATGATCGGCCCGAAGAAGGCGCCGACCCGCGCCGTGCCGCGCGCCTGCACGAAGAACAGGCCGAACAGGATGACGATGCTGATCGTCATGACCAGCTCGGTGGTCACGCTGTGCCCCATGCTGGGGATGGTTCGCAGCCCCTCGATGGCGGAGAGCACCGAGATCGCCGGGGTGATGATCGCATCGCCGTAGAACAGCGACGCCCCGATCAGGCCGAGGAAGAACAGGGTGCGGGTGCGCCGGCCGATCGCGCGTTGCGCCAGCGCCATCAGCGACAGCACGCCGCCCTCGCCCTTGTTGTCGGCCCGCATCAGGAACAGCACGTACTTGACCGTCACCACCATGATGAGGGCCCACAGCGCCAGGGCGACGATGCCGTAGATGTCGGGGCGCTGCACCACCTCGCCCTGCATGGTCGAGAGGGCCGAGCGGAAGGCGTAGAGCGGGCTGGTGCCGATGTCGCCGAACACGACGCCGAGCGAGCCCACCGCGAGCACCCAGTAGGCGCTCTTGTGGCTCGACTTGGGCGTGGGCGCCGGAACGGCCTCCGGCGCAGTCGCGTCTTGCGCGGGCGCCGGTGGCAAGGCCTCGAGAGCCAAACGGAAGTCCTCCAGGAGCGCCGGGGCGGCGCGACAGTCCGCGGCGGAGCCAAGAAGCGGCGGCGCGGCGCGATACACCCGATCACTGCGCCGTTCAATCGCGTCGATTCAGCACGCCTTGTAAGAACATTCCCTTTCAACGCACTGGCGGGCGACTTAGTTTTCGCCGCCTGATGGCGCCGCATTTGGTCGCGAGGATGAAAGCGTGAGCGCTCGGCTGGCCCTGATCACGGGCGCGTCCTCCGGCATCGGCGCCGCGCTGGCCCGGGTCTACGCCAGCCACGGCTACGACCTGGCGCTGACAGCGCGCCGCGGCGACCGCCTGCACGCGCTCTCCGATGAGGTGCGGTTGCGCTACGGCGTCGACAGCCTGGTGATCCCGGCCGATCTTTCGCTGGCCGAGGCGCCCGAGCAAATCCTGGCGGCAGTCGAGGCCAACGGGCGCGAGGTCGACGCCCTGGTCAACAACGCCGGCTACGGCCTGCCGGGGTCCTATGCCGCGACGCGCTGGGAAGACCAGCGGGCGCTGCTGCAGGTGCTGGTCACCGCGCCGTGCGAGCTGGCGCACAAGGTGCTGCCGGGCATGATCGAGCGCAGGTTCGGCCGCATCGTCAACGTCGCCTCGCTGGCTGGCCTCGCGCCCGGCTCGCCGGGTCATACGCTCTACGGACCGGCGAAGGCGCTGATGGTGCGCTTCTCGCAGGCGCTGCACCTGGAGACGCAGGGGACCGGCGTGCAGGTCAGCGCGCTCTGCCCCGGCTTCACCTACTCCGAGTTCCACGATGTGGCCGGCACGCGGGCGCAGGTCAGCGATTCGACACCCACCTGGCTCTGGCTCGGCGCCGACGAGGTGGCCCAGGCCGGCTACGAGGCAGCCGAAGCCAACCGCCCGGTTTGCGTCACCGGCGCGCCCAACAAGGCGATCGCCGCCCTGGCTAAGCTCATCCCCGACGAATGGGGCATGGCGCTGATGGCGAGCCAGGCGGGACGGTTCCGGCAGACCTGACGGCGGCGCGTACTATTTCGGATAGGGCATCGCCGCCGATGGCGTCAGCAGGCCGACGGTCGAGTCGGCGATGCCGATCATGATGAACTGCACGGCCATGGCGCAGAGGATCAGGCCCAGCACGCGGATGACGATGATCGTGCCGATCCGGCCCAGGATCCGGGTGATCAGGCCGGCGAACCAGAAGCTGGCCAGGATCGAGATGGCGATGGCGAAGATCACGCCGATCCCGGCCGCCTCGCCAGCGAAGCCGAGCCGTCCGGCCTCGCCGGCGTAGATCACCGCGGTGGAGATCGCGCCGGGGCCGATCAGCAGCGGGATGGCGAACGGCACCACCAGCCGCTCGAAGCCGGCCAGCGCATAGTCCCGCGCCGAAAGGCCGGCGGCGTTGCCGGTGCCGTCGGCCAGGCTGGTGGCCAAAGAGCCCCTGGCCATGTCGAGCCCCAGCAGGAACAGCAGCACGCCACCGGCGATGCGGAAGGCCGGCAGCGAGATGCCGAAGAACTGCAGCAGCGCCAGGCCGGTCAGGAAGAAGAACGACATGAACACGAACGAGAACAGGGCGATGTACGCGGCCGTCAGCCGCCGCCCGGCCGGCGGCGCGCCGGTCGTCGCAGCGGCGAACAGCGGCGCCGTGCCGACCGGGTCGATCAGGGCGAACAGGGCGACGAAGAAGTTGACCGCGAAGTGCGCTGCGCTCATGTTCGAGCCTTAGCCCAATTCGAGTCTCGAACCCAAAGGAGCCGCTATGGCCCTGGCCGCCGCCGCACGCGAGGAGCCCGCCATCGCCGATCCGCGCCTGTTCGTCGCCCTCGACCTGCCCACGCGGGCCGAGGCCGAGGCGATGGTCGAGCGGCTCGGGGACTCGGTCAGCTCGTACAAGATCGGCCTAGAGCTGCTGGCGACCGAAGGCATGGCGCTCGGCCGCGACCTGCGCCGCCGCGGCCGCTTTGTATTCGCCGACTGGAAGCTGCACGATATCGGCGTCACGGTGCAAAGGGCGGTGGCCGCGATCGCCGCCTCAGAGGCCTGCGATTTCGTCAACGTGCACGCCGAGCCGCAGGTGCTGGCCGCCGCCGTGCGCGGCCGCGGCTCATCGGCGTTGAAGGTGCTCGGCGTCACCGTGCTGACCAGCCTGAACGGCCAGGACCTCGGCGAGATCGGTTACGCCTTCTCGCCGGCGCAGCTGGTCGAGCGGCGCATCCGCCAGTGCATCGACGCCGGCGCCGACGGCGTGGTCGCCAGCCCGCTGGAGGCCGAGGTGGCGCGCCGGATCGGCGGGCCGGAGTTCCTGGTGGTGACGCCTGGCGTGCGCCCGGCCTGGGCCAGCCTCGACGACCAGCAACGCGCCGAGACGCCGGCGTTCGCACTGGCGCAGGGCGCCAGCCACATCGTCGTCGGTCGCCCGATCACCGCCGCCGCCGACCCCCGCGCCGCCGCGCTGGCGGTGGTCGAGGAGATGGCCGGGGTCTGACCCCTACCGGTGGTGACCGCCGCCGTGGGTCGCCGGATGGCCGTAGCCGCCTGCATGGCCGTACGAGCCGATCATGTGCGTCGGGTGCGGCTGCATCGAACCCCACGCGCCCATGCGCGGATAGCCCGCGTGCTGCGGGTATTGGTGGTCATCGCGCTGCATCATGTGCGGCGGAGAGTGGTCGTGATCGCGAAACTGGTCGTGATCGTGAAACCGGTCGTGGAAGCCGATGTCGACGCCGACGAAGCCGCCGGCGCCGACGAAGCCGCCGCTGCCGCCGGAGTCGACGACGTATCCGGGACCCTCGTAGTAACCGTCGTCTGAATACTCGGCCGGCCCGTAGTCCTCGTCGTCGTAGCCGCGCTGGTCCGCGTCATCGCCGTCCGAAGCCGACCAATCGCGCTGATCGCTCCAGACGCGCCGATCGTCCTGGCGCTGGCCGTAGTCGGCGCGGTCCCGCGGGCAATAGCAGGGGCAGTCGCGGTCGCTGCGAGCCGGCGGCGGATCGGCGCCCTGGCCACCTTGAACGATGCCGCCGTCCCAGTAGCCGCCGGCCAGGGCGGGGGCGGCGCTGGCCGCCAGGATCAGCGCGCCGATCGCGGCCGCGGCTGTCATCTTCATCGTCGCCTCCGGGAAAAGCTTAAGAAACGTGGTTAATCCACGTTAAGCCTTGCCCGCCCGCCGAGCGAGGGAGCGCGCCCCAGAGGCGAGTGCGGCTGGCGGCGTGGTGGTCAGAAGTCCGAGGCGATGCCGCCCTTTTCCCAGTCGCCGTAGCGGGTCGGCTCGGGACCGGCGGGGCCGCCGACTTCCGGCGGCAGCTCGGGCGGCTTAGCCTTCGCGCGTCGCTCGGCGGCTTCCGCCAGCGCGCGACGGGCGGCGGGGGGCAGAGCCTTGCCCGGGGCGGCGCCCAAAGGGTCGGTTGAGGGTGGGTCGGGGTCGGCCATACGCCCTTCTAACCGCACGCCGCGCCAACTGCGAGCTTGCGAAGGCGGCCGGGGAAGGGCAGGCGGTGCTCCGTGCCAGCCGATCCCGCCCGTAAAGCCGCGCTCGACGTCCTCACCGCCGCCCTGACCCGCAAGGCCGGGCTGGAGACGGCGCTGGAGGGCAATTTGCTGAACGGCCTGACGCCGCAGGACCGCGGCTTCGCCCGCGCCCTGGTAATGGCGACGCTGCGCCAGCTCGGCCCGATCGACCGCATGCTGGATCCCTGCCTGCAACGCGAGCCGCCCGAAGGGGTGCGGATGATCTTGCGGCTGGGCGTGGCGCAACTGTTCCACCTCGACACCCCGGCCTACGCCGCGGTCGATTCCAGCGTCGCCCTGACCCAGAACCAGCCTGCGACACGGCCGTTCAAGGCGCTGGTCAACGCGGTGTTGCGCCGCCTCGGCCGCGAGGGCGTCCGCGTCGCCGAGCCGGCCGACTTCGCCCCGCCGTGGCTGTTCGCCCGTTGGCGCGCGGCGTTCGGCGAGGACGCGGCCAAGACGATCGCCGCCCAGATCGCCGAGGAGCCGGCGACCGACCTCACCCCGCGCGATCCAGCCGAGGCGCCGGCGCTGGCCGAGGCGTTGGAGGCGAGGTTGCTCGCCGGCGGCTCGATGCGCCGCGCCGGCCGCGGCCGGATCGAGGAGTGGCCCGGTTTCGCCGAAGGACGCTGGTGGGTGCAGGACGCCGCCGCCGCGATCCCGGTGCGCCTGCTGGCCGCCCAGCCGGGCGAGACCGCGCTCGACCTCTGCGCGGCGCCGGGCGGCAAGGCGCTGCAGCTCGCCGCCGCCGGGGCCCAGGTCACCGCCCTCGACCGCTCCGGCCAGCGCCTCGGCCGCCTCGCCGACGGCCTCGCCCGCACCGGCCTGGCCGCCGAAGTGATCACCACCGACGCCGAGACCTGGGCCGACCCGCGCCAGTTCGACGCCGTGCTGCTCGACGCACCCTGCAGCTCCACCGGCACCTTCCGCCGCAATCCGGACGTGCTCTGGACCCTGCGCCCGCCCGACATCCCCCGCGTCGCCGAGATCCAATCCCGCCTGCTGAGCGCCGCCGCGCGCCGGGTGAAGTCGGGCGGCCGGTTGGTCTACTGCGTCTGCTCGCTCGAGACCGAGGAGGGTGAGGCCCAGGCCCGCGCCTTCCTCAAGCGCCATCCCGAGTTCAGCACGCTCCCCGCCGCGCCCGGCGAAGGCGGCGCGCCCGAAACGGGTCTGACCAAGGAAGGCTGGCTGCGCCTGCTGCCGCACCAGATGGACGGCGGCATGGACGGGTTCTTCGTAGCGCGGTTCGTTCGCGCCGCCGCCTGACGCCTATCCTTGCCGCGACTTCCGGCGGGCGGTAAGCCCAGCGCATGCCCCGCCCCGCGCCCATCATCTCACCCTCGATCCTCGCGGCGGACTTTGCGCGACTGGGCGAAGAGGTCGAGGCGGTGCAGGCGGCTGGGGCGGACTGGCTGCATGTCGACGTGATGGACGGCCACTTCGTGCCCAACATCACCATCGGCCCCGACGTGGTGAAGGCGCTGCGGCCGCACGTGTCGATCCCGATGGACGTGCACCTGATGATCGCCCCGGTCGATCCCTACCTCGAGGCGTTTCGCGACGCCGGCGCCGACCTGATCACCATCCATCCGGAAGCCGGGCCGCACCTGAACCGCAGCCTCAAACACATCCGTCATATCGGCGCGAAGGCTGGCGTCGCGTTCGATCCGTCGACCCCGCCGGAGGTGATCGAGTGGATGCTCGACGACGTCGACCTGGTGCTAGTGATGTCGATCAACCCTGGCTTCGGCGGCCAGAGCTTCATGCCCTCGCAGCTGGCCAAGATCGCCCGCCTGCGGGAGATGATCGACGCCTCCGGCCGCGACATCGTGATCGAGGTGGACGGCGGGGTGACGCCGGAGACGGCCGCCCGCTGCCTCGAAGCCGGCGCGACCGCGCTGGTGGCCGGCACCGCCGTGTTCCGCGGCGGCCCGCAGGCCTACGCCGGCAATATCCGCGCGCTTAAGGACGCCTGACCGCGCCCGGCCATGGCCAGAGCGCCGCACCCCTTCAGACTGCCGCTCGACGCCGGCGGCTCGCTGACGCGGCAGCTGCGGAGGGAATGGCGCGCCGGCCCGCTGCACCACCTCCTCATCGGCCGGCCCAGCACCGACGGCCTGGCGATCCGGCCGCGCGACCTGCGCCCGGCCGACGCCGCGGCGGGCGAGCGGCTGCTCGCAGGCGAGTTCAGCTTCGGCGGCGAGCGGATCGAGGTTGGCCGCGGCGGCGATCCCTGGCGCCGCGCCTTGCCAAGCCGCCGCTTCGCCGTCGCGCTGCATTCGTTCGACTGGACGCGCGACCTGATCGCCGCCGGCGAGGCCGGCCAGCGGGAGGCGCTGCGGCTGTGGCTGGAATGGCGCGCGGTGTTCGGCCGCTACAACGAATTCGCCTGGTCGGGCGAGGCGCTGGAGCGGCGGGTGTTCAACCTGGCCGCCTGCGCCGCGGCCCTGGCCCCGCTGGTCTCGGAGGCCGAAGGCGCGGCCTTCGTCGCCGACCTCGCGCGTCAGGCCCGCCATCTGCTGGGCGATCCGGGCGATCCGGGACGGGCCGCCGAGCGCGCCACCGCCGCGGCGCTGGTCGGCGCGGCGCTGAACGGCAAGGCCGGCGAGACGCTGCGCTCGCAAGCCCTGCCGCGGCTGGAGCGGCTGTTGCCGGCGGCGGTGCTGCGCGACGGGGTCCACGCCAGCCGCTCGCCGGAGCGCGGGCTGGAACTGCTGTTCGACCTGCTGGCGCTCGACGACGGTCTCTCGCAGCTGGGCGCCCCCGCGCCGGTCGAGGTCTCCCGAGCCGTCGATCGGCTCTCCGCGGCCACGCGCTTCTTCACCTTGGCCGACGGCCGGCTGGCGGCGTTCCAGGGCGGCGAGCCCGGCGAGACGTCGCGCATCGCCGCCGCCCTCGCCCTCGACGCCGCCGAGCAGCCGCCGCCGAAGTCCGTCCCCTATGGCGGCTACCACCGGTTGGAGGGGCGAGGGCTGCAGATCATCGCCGACGCCGGCGAGATTGCCAGTCCGCTTGGGGGCGGCGTCGCCTGCGCCCAGGCCGGGACGCTGCTGGTGCTCTGCGATGGCCGCCGGCTGATCACCGGCTCGGCCTGGTCCGCCAGCGCAGACGCCGACCCGGCGCTGCGCGGCCCGTTCGGCGGCTCCTGCCTCGCGCTCGGCTTCGCCAATCCGGCCGCCGCGCAGACGACCGCCGAGCGGCAGGAGAGCCCCGATGCGGTCTGGCTGGAATCCTCCCACGATGGCTGGCGCCTGCTCGGCTTCGACTGCACCCGCCGGCTGTTCCTGGACACCGTCGCCGGCGAGCTGCGCGGCGAGGACGTGCTGACCCCGGTCGGGCGGCCGCGCGAGCCCGTGCGCTACGCGATCCGGTTCCATCTGGCGCCGGATGTGGCGGCCCAGCTCTCCGCCGACGGCAAGAGCGCGCTGCTGCGCCCGGTCGGCGGCCACGGCTGGCGACTGCGCGGCGACTCGGCGGCTGCGGAACTCAGTCCCGCGATCGCGTTCGAGGCCGGGGAGGCGAAGGCGGCGCAGGTGCTGACCCTGTTCGGACTCGCCACCTCCGCCGACGGCGCCCGTGTCCGCTGGAAGCTGTCGCGAGACGAAGGCTAGCGGTCGCCGCCGCCAGGGTCCTTGACGCGCTCACATACTGTGTGGCATACACTGTGTAGAACACACTATGTGGCGCACACCGATGCCTGTGGAAGACGACGCCTACGAGAAGCTGAGACTGGAGCTGCGACGCGGCAGCCTGGTGTTGGCGGTGCTCGCCGCGCTGAAGGTCGAGCGCTACGGCTACACCCTGCGCAAGGAGCTGGCCGACGCCGGCCTGGCGATAGACGAAGGCGCGCTATACCCGATGCTGCGCCGCCTGGAGACCCAGGGCCTGCTGACCAGCGAATGGCGTGAAGAGGACAAGCGCAACAAGCGCTTCTACCGCCTGTCGCCCGATGGCGCCGCCTTGCTGGCCGAACTCACCGCCGAGTGGCGCGACATCAACTCATCCCTGAACCGACTGCTCTGAGGGACACGACCATGGACCTGATCGACCGCTATCTCGACACCGTGCGGCTGTTCCTGCCCCGCGACCAACGCGACGACATTGCCGCCGAACTGCGCGACGTGTTGCTGACCCGCCGCGAGGAAAAGGAAGCCGAGCTCGGCCGTCCGCTGACGCGCAAGGAAGACGAGGCGCTGCTGCACGACTACGGCCATCCGCTGATGGTCGCCGCGCGCTACGGACGCCAGCAGTACCTGATCGGACCGGAGCTCTACCCGGTCTACGCCTTCGTGTTGGTGCTCGTGCTGGCGGCCATCGCCCTGGCGGCGACGATCACCGGCGTGGTGGCGACCGCGGTCGCCGGCGGCGACCCCGGCCATGGCTTTGGCGTGGCGATGGGCGTCGCCTGGGCGGGCGGTTTCAACGCGGTCGGCGCGGTGACCGTGATCTTCGCCATCCTGCAACGGACCGCCGCCGGCCGGCAGATCACGGTCGACTGGCGCGTCCGCGACCTGCCGCGAATCACCCGGCGTCGTCCCCGCCAACCCTGGTTCGAGCGGGTGGCCGGGATCGTCTTCCTCACCCTGTTCTGCTTCTGGTGGGTGGGCCTGATCCGCCTGTGGCCGCTGGCGATTCCGCTGAAGACGGGCGGCGCGCTGCACTTCGCCTTCGCCCCGGAGCTCTACGGCTTCTACCTGCCGGTGCTGGCCCTGGCCGCGGGCGGAATTGCGGTCGACGCCTTGATGCTGGCGGGACGGGAGGTGCGTTCCATCGCCCGGACGCTCGACGCAGTGCTGCAGGCCGCGATGGTGAGCTTCGCGGCGCTGGCGCTGTATGCGGGACACTGGGTCGCGGTGACGGGCGTCGGCGTGAGCGGCGTGGTGCTGGCGAAGGTCCAGACCGGCGTCGACATCGGCGCCGAGGTCACGCTGATCGTAATGATTTGCGCGGCCCTCGGGCGGCTCGGCCTCGCGCTTTGGAGGCTCGCGCGGCCCTCGGCGGAAGCGGGCGCTGGGGCCAAGGACGCCTAGCTTTTCAGCCTGCTTCGTCCTATAGCGCGGCCTGTCCCACGTGACTGGCGAAGGGTGGATCACCACCGGGGAGCGGGGGGCCTTAGCGAAGCCGCACGCCTGGGCGCCCTCTCGATCTGGAGACCGCCATGACTGCGCCTGCCTTCCCACCCCCGCCCGACCTCGTGCCCGTCCGCCGGGCGCTGATTTCCGTCTCGGACAAGACCGGCCTGATCGAAACCGCCCAGGCCCTGGCGGCCGCCGGTGTCGAGCTGGTCTCGACCGGCGGCACCCGCGCCGCCATCGCCGCGGCGGGCCTGCCGGTGAAGGACGTCGCCGAGCTGACCGGCTTCCCGGAGATGATGGACGGGCGGGTCAAGACCTTGCACCCCGTCGTTCACGGCGGTCTGCTGGGCGTGCGCGATGCGCCGGAGCATGCCGCGGCGATGACCGAGCACGGCATCGGCGGCATCGACCTGCTCTACGTCAACCTCTACCCGTTCGAGGCCACCGTCGCCCGCGGCGCCGACTTCGCCGAGTGCGTCGAGAACATCGACATCGGCGGCCCGGCAATGATCCGCTCGGCGGCCAAGAACCACGGCTACGTCGCGGTCTGCACCAGGCCGGAGGACATGGCCGAGGTGGTGGAAGCGCTGACGTCGGGCGGCGGGACGACCCTCGCCTTGCGCCGGCGGCTGGCGGCCCGCGCCTACGCCCGCACTGCGGCCTACGACGCGGCGATCTCGGCCTGGTTCGCCGGCCAGGCTGGCGACGGCTGGGGCGCCCGCAAGACCATCGCCGGCGCGCTGAAGCAGACCATGCGCTACGGCGAAAACCCGCACCAGGCCGCGGCCTTCTACACCTTCCCCAATCCGCGCCCCGGCGTCGCCACCGCCCGCCAGCTGCAGGGCAAGGAGCTGAGCTACAACAACATCAACGACACCGACGCCGCCCTGGAGCTGGTCGCCGAGTTCGACCCGGCCGCCGGCGCGGCTTGCGCGATCATCAAGCACGCCAACCCGTGCGGCGTGGCGTTGGGCGCGGACCTCAAGGAAGCGTTCGAGCGGGCGCTGCAGTGCGATCCGGTCTCCGCCTATGGCGGCATCGTCGCGCTGAACCGGCGGCTGGACCGGGCCGCGGCGCGGGAGATCGTCAAGATCTTCAGCGAGGTGGTGATCGCGCCCGAGGCCGACGACGACGCGATCGAGGTGTTCAAGCGGCGCAAGGACGTGCGGTTGCTGGTGACCGGCGCGCTGCCCGATCCGCTGGCTAAGGGCGAGACCTTCAAGTCGGTCGCCGGAGGCTTTCTGGTGCAGGGGCGCGATAACGCCCGACTTACCGCGGCCGATCTGAAGATCGTCACCAAGCGCGCGCCAACCGATACGGAGGTGCGCGACATGCTGTTCGCCTTCACCGTCGCCAAGCACGTCAAGTCCAACGCCATCGTCTTCGCCAAGGACGGCCAGACCGGCGGCATCGGGGCCGGCCAGATGAACCGGCGCGACTCCGCCCGCATCGCGGCGATCCGCGCGGCGGAGGCGGCCGAGCTGGCGGGGCTGCCGCAGTCGCTGGCCAAGGGGTCGGCCTGCGCCTCGGAGGCGTTCTTCCCGTTCGCCGACGGCCTGATCCAGGCGGCCGAGGCCGGCGCCACCGCGGTGATCCAGCCCGGCGGCTCGATCCGCGATGCCGAAGTGATCGCCGCCGCCGACGAACGCGGCGTGGCGATGGCCTTCACCGGCGTCAGGGTGTTCCGGCACTAGGTCGCGGCGCGCCACCTGGCTCCTCCCCCCGTCGCTGCGCTATGCGGTGGAGGAGCGTTACGCCACCTGCGTAAACCCATCCGCGCTCCAGGCCTCGCTGCCGACGCCGTGGTGGACGGTGAACAGGCCGTCGGCGTCGTAGCGGCGCTTGATGCGGGCCAGGCGCGGGTAGTTCGCGCCCCAGAACGCCCGCTGCCAGTCGGCCTGGAAGTAGTCGCACTCGTTGACGTAGGCGCCTGCGCCCGGCGCGGCGACCCGCAGCGCCGCCATGGCAGTTTGCACCCGGGCGGCGCGGGCGTGGGCGCCGGTCAGGTCGGGCGCGGCGTTGCCGTACAGAGTCTCGCCGTCCGAGGCGATGATGGCGAGGCAGAAGGCGTTCACGGTGTCGGGGTTGGTGGCTGTGTCGCGGGCCGCCTGCAGCGCCGCCTCCGGCGCGCCGGCGAGGCCCTTATTGAGGTGGAAGGCGACGTACCAGTGGCGACTGGCGGCGAACCAGGCGTCGACCAGACGTGACTGATTGCGCGGTTTCAGCAGGTCGGCGGGCAGCCAGGCGGAGGCGTAGGCCTCCCAGAAGGTTCCCGCTTCGTCGGTGTTGCCGCTCCACCAGAAATCGGTGGGCGCCGCGCCGGGCCGCGGATCGAGCTTGATCGCGCCGGGCAGCCGGCTGAGCATCGCCGGGTCCCAGAACTTCCGCGCCGGGAGGGCCAGCGCGATGAGCGCGTTCTGGCCCTCGTAGTCCGCCGGATTGGCGTTGGCGAAGTCGATCAGCGGGCGCCAGGCGGCGCGGGCCTCGTCCTGCGTCAGGCCCTGGAACACCATCGAGATCTCGAGCCGGTTGTCTGGCCGCGCGGTCACCTGTTCGCCCCAGTGCGGGTTAAAGAGGCTAGTCGCATAGAAATCGACGAAGCGGGCCAGCAGGCGGCGATAGGCCTCGTCGGACTTGGCGTGGAGCATTAGGCGGACGGCGCCGAAGTTGGTCGGCAGCTCGTGCGTCGCCAGCGTCAGGCGGGTGACCACCCCGAAGGTTCCGCCGCCGCCGCCCTTGAGCGCCCAGAACAGGTCCGGCTCCTGGGTGCGGTTGACGACGCGAAGCTTCCCGTCGGCGGTGACGATCTCAGCCTCCAACAGGCTGGCGGCGGCCGTGCCGAACCCTTTGGAGAAGCTGCCGAAGCCGCCGCCCTGCACCAGCCCGGCCACGCCGACCGTGGTGCAGCCGCCGCCCTGGACGTAGCGCCCGGCGCCAGTGGTCACGGCCTGGTAGGCGTGCAGCCACATGGCGCCGGCGCCGACCGAGACCGCCGGGACCGACGAGACGCCCGCCGGCGCACCCTGGGGTGTGAAGGCGTCGTGGACGGTGACGTCGTCCATCTTGCGGGTCCACAGCAACAGCGAGTCCGGTGCGTTGGAGCCGCCGAGGTAGCTATGCCCCCGGCCCTTCACCACCAGCCGCAGATTATGCGCTCTGGCGAAGCGGACCGTGGCGGCGACGTCGGCCGCGCTCTCGGCCGCCACCGCATAGACGCTGGGCGACGAACGCCAGGCGTCCAGCCAGCCGGAACTCTCGGTCAGGCCGGGCTGGTCGGCGATGTAGAACGGATTGGACAGCAGCGCCTTGGCCTCGGGTCCATCGAGCTTGGGCACGCTGACCGGCGCCAGGCGCCCGCCCGTAGCCTGGCTCAGCTGCGCCCAGTCGGCGTCGGTCGGCCAACCCGAGGCGCCGGGGCGCACCCGGCCTGCCGCGGCGGCTGCGGCGGGGCGGGCGCCGAGGGCGGCGATGGCGGTCAGCGAGGCGCTAGCGCCGAGTAGATGGCGTCGGTTCATTACGGTGCGTTCCGGGTTACAAGGGGCGCGATCGGTTGAAATGGCGAGTATGACCGAGACCACGGGCG
>Ga0302326_10006921_pt1 | contig 25342 bp, 22 predicted proteins | sample Palsa_T0_3_FD_202264 | JGI IMG/M metagenome (GOLD analysis project Ga0302326, IMG submission 202264) | Peat permafrost microbial communities from Stordalen Mire near Abisko, Sweden - Palsa_T0_3 | ecosystem: Environmental > Terrestrial > Soil > Palsa > Peat permafrost | place: Sweden: Abisko... | reverse complement strand
CAGGCGGCTTTGAACAATTGAAAACCCAAAGGATTTGGCATGATCGGGCCGCTAAGCTGGGTGTTGATCTACGTTTCAGATATCGACAAGACGCGCCACTTCTACGAAAAGATTCTCGATCTGCCTCTGAAAAGCGTCCGCCCGCAAATCATCGTGTTCCGGACGGGCGCGTGCACACTTGAGCTCATGGCCAAGCTGGACAACGGCCCCCAGCCGGCTGAGATGGACGACGCGCGCGGCTGGCGGCGGAACAAGGTTTTGGTCTCCTTTCACGTCGACGATATCGAAGCCGAAGTCGCGGCGATCGAAAAGCGCGGCGGCGAATGTATTTCAGGAATTAAGCCAACGGTCGGCGCTCCCTGGGAGCCTCCTAAAGGCCGAATTGCTCAATTTATTGATCCCGAGGGTAATATTATCGAGTTATGCCAGGAACCGTTGGACTAATCCGCGGAAAGCTGTTCTCGCCGAGCGATTTCCGAAGCTCGTCGCCCAATCGATGCCCGGGCAGACTTATAGACTACGCCTCACGCCCTATGGGGCTGGCGCGCGATAAATGGCTTGAGTTCTGGGCGATGCGCGAGATTGCGAAACAGTGCAATGCCGCTACGTAGGGCTTTCCAGTCTTCCACAGTCGATAGCAAACCCTGGCTGATGCGCGGTGCCGCAAGGGGATCCGATGAAGCAAGCGTGACGGCTCCACGGCTCTCCGGTCGCAGTAGTACGATGCGGCAGGCGAAGCTGTCGGCAAAGGGCTCGCGGAACGGCGAAAGATATGGTGCCGCCAGGAGCGAGCCAGCAATGAACAAGAGCTGGATATCGGGCATAACCTTGGATGGATCGCTCTTTACAAAGCCGGTGATGCCGCCTGGCAGATCGGTCATAAATCCGCGACCAAAAGCGAAGGCATCGATTAACCCCAGTGCAAGCCGGTCGACGCGCATATTTTGTAAGAGCGGACTCTTGTCACCGCGCGCGTAGATGAGAAGCGCCGCTGGATGGTCTTGAAGATTTCGACCCACGCCAGGCAGCGGTATGCTGATCGGAATACCATGAGGCTTCAAGGCCTCGGGATCGCCGATACCGGACAGCATCAACACCTGAGGTGAATTAATTGCGCCTCCGCACAGGATCACCTCGCGGTCAGCATATACCAAGACACGTCGGCCATCTTTCAAATACTCGATGCCGAAGGCGCGCGTGCCTTCCATCAGGATCCGAGTAACCTGCGCACGCACTTGAATCGTGAGATTCTTCCGCGTCAGAACCGGATGCAGATAGGCTGTTGCCGCGCTGTCGCGACGACCACGACGGATCGTCATCTGCATCCGCCCAAAACCGTCCTGAGTTTCGCCGTTATAGTCCTCATTCAACGCGTAACCGGACGCAGCCGCGGCCTGCAAATAGGCATCGACCAGCGGATCCCGGTATTGCGACTTTCGCGTCGCCAGCGGCCCGTCGCCGCCGCGATAGGCGCTGGCTCCCCCTTCCCAGCTTTCCTGTTTGCGAAAATACGGCAGAACGTCATCGTACGACCAGTCGCGCAGGCCGTAAGAAGACCAGCGCGCATAGTCACCGCGGTTGCCGCGCACATAGGCCAAGGCGTTGATAGTCGAGGATCCGCCGACGACCTTTCCACGCGCACATTCAATGCGCCGTCCCGCCATTGTGTCTTGGGGCTCGCCGTCGTAGCCCCAGTCATAAAGGCGGTCGAGCAAGACCCTGCCCCAGGTCAGCGGCAATTTTACGTAGGGATGGCGATCCCAACCACCCGCTTCTATCACCAGTACGCGGACGTCGCGATCAGCCGAGAGCCGGTTCGCTAACGTGCAGCCCGCCGAACCGGCCCCTATTATGACGTAGTCGAAACTCTTCCGCGATGTCGCAGCCGTCATGCCGCGTTTAGCGCACTCGGCTTGCTGCCAGTCGCAACCGCGAAGGCCGGACGTGTCTCAATCGCCTTTATCCATCGCGTCAGCTCGGGCATTGCTGGCTTCTCGACGGGAAAGCCGAGACAGCGCACGACGATCGGAGCGAGACAGATATCGGCAAGGGTCAGCCGGTCGAGTGCAAACCAGGACTTGTCGGCTATGAAGCCGTCCAGAATCTTCAGTTGCGCGATCAGGTCGGCGCTTTGTGCGCCGAAATCGCCGGCGCGCTCGGCCTCGGGCTTTTTCGCATCCTTGAACACCGCAACATACGGCGTATTCAACGCCCCGAGATTCCAGTCCATCCAGCGCTCGACGTGCGTGCATTCGGCAGGCGTAGCGCCAGTAAGATGAGGCGCATGAAGCGCAGCGAGATACCGCAAGATCGTGTGCGATTCCCAAGCGACAAGATCGCCGTCGACAAGGGTAGGCACTTTCATATTCGGATTGAGCTTACGATAGGCATCTGTATTCGTGTTGCTGAACTGCCGGCCATAATCCTCGCGCGTATATTTGAGGCCAACTTCCTCCAGAAAGAAAAGCACCTTCTGCACGTTGCCTGAGGTGCTGCGACCGAGAATGCGGATCATGAGCGTCTCCTTTACAAATGCTACTAAAGCCTGGCGGCCTTGGCAGCAGATTGAAACTTGTCGGTGAAAACTTTGGCAGCGTCCGTCGATTGCTTCATGGCGCCCTGATCAAGCAGCGTGCTGATTGTCTTCTGCCAAGTGTCGAGATTCATCGCGCCGAGCCCGTTCGCTTTGGTGTCAGCGCTCGTGAACGTGTATTGGACGTCAGCCTTGATTTGCTCGAGCAATACGTCCTTTTTCTGAACGTAGTCCGGATTTTCCTTGACGGTCAGGTCCGCCGCTTCCTCTGGGTTTTTGATCACGTCATCAAAGGCCTGTAGATAAGCGTTGACGAAACGCTGGACCACGTCACCATGCTCGGCAATCATTTTCTCGGATGTGAAAAGACCCGAGCCATAGACGACATAGCCGAATTTCGAGCCCTGCATGATCGAGAGCGAGCCCGGTCCGCCCGCCTTGGCCTCAAGCTCTGGCACTTCGGCGTCGAGATATCCTGGGACAGTGTCGACGCGGCCAAGCAGCAAATAGTTCTCGTAGGGCGGATTAACCGTGCTCTGCTTGATATCATCAAGCGACATACCGTTGGCCTTCAGAAAAGCCATTAGAAATACATAGGTCGAGCCGGATGGCTGCACACCTACGTTCAATCCTTTGAGGTCCTGCGGCTTATCCAGCTTATGCTTGTTGACGAGCGCCAACATCGCAAGCGGACTGTGCTGGTTCACCGCGGCGAGCGCCACGACTGGCACATTTTGCGAACGCGCCAGCGCAAGGGTCGGCAGATCGCCGAAGCCAAATTCGGCGTCGCCGTTACCGACAAGACGCATCGCATTGGGCGATCCGCTGCCGCTGCGGATTGCCGTAACGTTGATACCTTGTTTAGTGAAATAACCTTTTTCCTTCGCGACGAAGAACATGGCGTGGGTGCCACGCACGACGTAATCGAGTTGCACGGTCACATTATCTTCGGCTCGCGCCGAAGAACTCATCGTGGCCGCGACCAGAACAGCTAGAACAAGTAATCTCATGATGCAGCTCCTCTATGTTCAGGCTACCCGGCGATGCATGTCGAATTTCGGAGCCCAGGGAACAAGCACCCGCTCTGCAAGCTCGACAAGGTAATAGAAGGCAAGTCCCAATACCGAGACAACGACCAAGGCTGCAAAGATCAAGGGGGTGTCGAGCTGGGTGGAAGCAAACTCGATCACATAGCCGAGGCCCTGGTTGGCTCCGGCGAATTCTCCGACTATGGCGCCGATGACACTAAAAGTGATCGCGACCTTCAGCCCGGCCATCAGATACGGCAGCGAATGCGGGATGCGGACGCGCATGAGTATCTTGCCGCGACTCGCACCGACTGATTCCATCAATGCCACAAAGGATGGCTCTACGGATTGCAAACCGGCCAGCATATCGATCGTCACCGGGAAGAAAGCGATGACGACGATTAATACTATCTTCGGAGCGAGATCGAAGCCAAACCAAAGAATAAAGATCGGCGCCAATGCGACTTTGGGGACATTCTGGAATAAAACGATAAGTGGATAGAGTGCGCGGCCAAATCGCTCAAAACGCACGACGACCAAAGCAATAACGACACCGGTCAGGGAGGCCAGCATAAAGCCGAGAAAAATTTCGACAGCCGTCGACATCGCCGCGCTGGCAAGCCGCGCACGGCTTTCGATTAATTGCCGAACAATGGCGCTCGGCGCCGGCAGCACGAAAGTCGGAACATGGAAGAGTCTAATGGCAAGTTCCCATGCAACGGTGACGACGACCATCAAGCCGAGCGCCAATATGGCATCTGGAACGGGCCTGCCGGACCGCGCAGATCGGATATCTCCCGTGATCGACGTACCAGTGGCCATTATTTCGCTCATGCCGGCCCTCGTTTGCTCTCAAAAAGCAGAGCGCGTAACCGCTTTTCCGCAGCCTTAAACGTTGGCTCGGAAAAGGAATCGTCGCTGCGCGGCTGCGGCAGGGCGATCGGCAAGCTCTCGATGATCCGTGCCGGGCTGGTGCCCATTACGTGCACCTCTCGTGACAGAAAAATCGCCTCGTCAATCGAATGCGTCACTAGCACTATTGTCTTGCCGGTGCGCTCCCAGATATCGAGCAGACAACGGCACATCTCTTCTCGAGTGATGGCATCGAGTGCGCCGAACGGCTCGTCCATCAGCAGCACCTGAGGGTCGAGAGCGAGCGCGCGGGCGATCGCGACACGCTGGCGCATGCCGCCGGAGAGCTGCGACGGCATTTTTCTTTCGACACCGTCGAGATCGACAAGCTTTAGCATGGCAGCGGCCTTAGCTATGGAATCGGCGTTGCTAAGGGAACCGTCCGCTGATTGCAGCAGGAAGGCGGCGTTCTCCAGCGCGTTCTTCCACGGCAACAGTGTCGCGTCCTGGAAAGCCAAGCCGATAACGCGCCGCTTGGCAGCTTCATGCGGCGGAATGCCGTCAACCGTGACCTGACCTTCAGTCGGCGTAATCAGACCAGCGAGCACTTTGAGAAGCGTGCTCTTGCCGCACCCGGATGGCCCGATAAGCGAGACGAAGCTGCCCTTCGGCACGGCCAGATTAATGCCGTTAAGTACCCGCTGACGGCGTCCTTCCAGCAGGAAGTCGACCGCAATATTCCGCGCATCGATATGCGCAGGCGCGACTGTGGCCGCTGAGCTGACGTCTCCGGCGGGCAATGCTTGGGCCACTGAGAGCACGGACATCATCACTCAAGTCTGCTTCGGCTTATAGGCGATCGCATCCATCTCGATTTTAGTATTGATAACAGCGCGAGCTTCGACCGTGGTGCGCGCAAGCACGGCATCCTTGAAATGTTCAGCGAACACCTTGTTGTAACGTCCGAAGTCGCGCGTATCCTCAAGATAGGTTGTTGCGCGCACAACGTCGGCGAGGGTAGCGCCCTCTTCCGCCAGGATGCGCCTGATAGAATCGATTGTACCCGCGGTCTCGACCTCAATCGTTCCCGATATCATGTTGCCGTTCTCGTCCTTCGCCACTTGGCCAGAAACAAAAATATAATCGCCAGCACGAACGGCAGGATGAAACGGCAGGTTTGGATTCTTCTTGCCAATCGGATAGACGTCGTTGGGTCGGTCGCTCATTGTTGACGCTCAGCTCATTGTCCGATTGCTCGTTGTTGCATTGGCTACTAGCTCAAGGCGGATGCTTCGATCACGTCGACGCCGTGCACGCGATCAACGAGATAAATCAGGCCGCGATGATCGATAGTCACGTCGTTCGAAGAGGGACGATCCGCACCGGGCGCCGCCTCGGGCACGAAATATCCAATCTCTCGCGGGCTGAACGGATCAGCGAAATCGACGATCCGTAGTCCTTGGGCGAACCAGGCGAACGGCACGATAGTGCCGTTAAAGCGCTCGGATGGCTGATGGCATCCGGTCATGGGCGGCTGCGGGCTGCCGTCGACGTCGAGGCCAGGCACCTGAAAGGTCGAGATCGGCACCGGCACCTGCTCTTTGGTGATGTCATAAACCCAGGAAAACGACGGCGGCGCAGGCCACAGTTTGGCGACGTCCTCGTCGGCGACCACCATTATATTCCGCCCCTTGAGCGGCTTCGGCATCACTAAGCAAGTGTGCGTCGGATGCGGAAAGCTCAGGCTCGTGTTGTGGTGCGCAACCACCTTCGGCCTCGACAAATCGGAAATGTCGAGAATATAGAAGCCGTGATGCCAATAACTGACATAAAGCCGGTCGCCGTGACGCAGCGGGTGATGGCAGCGCGGTTTAACCCAGTTGGTCCACGGATAATCCTCGCCACCGGCCTGCCATTGACCAGGAATCCACCAGCGGCTTACCTCGATTGGATTCGCTGGGTCGGCGAGATCCAAGATCATGACGATGTTGCCGATAAAACCTTCGGCAGTCGGCGATATATAGGCGTAGCGCCCATCAAAGTCGAAGCGGTGAACACCGCCACCAACTGTGCGCCATTCTTTGATCAGTTTCGGGCTTGAGGGATCAGCGACGTCATAGATGTCGAGGCCGCCGCCGATGTCATCCGGAGCCGACTTTCCAAACTTTTCTTGATTGACGAGCATAATATCGCCCGCTACCCGCACTTTGTGCGAATGCCACCCGTCACGTACGGCGATCCGAGCTAGCACGCGAGGTGAACGCGGATTGCCTATATCAATGATCGTTGTGCCTGAGGTCGGTCGCATATGACCGACATACATCGTAGTGCCCTCGACCCAGACCTGTCCGCCGCCGGGACAATCAATATGAGACACGAGCTTGGTGTTGGATTGACGAGGGGGCTTGGTCAGCACGGGTTTTTCCCGAAAACTTACTAGACAGAACAGGACGAAGTCGGCGGCGCTTAACCGACGAGACTGACCGTACCAGCCGAGTCCATACACCACTTCTTGTAAAGATCGAGCTTCTTCAGCACCGGCTCGTCGCTAGCGACGAACAGGAATAACGGCTTTCTGTCGGAGTTGTTGTGATGCTCAAACCAGGAGCCACCCGGAATGGCGATCGTGTCGAACTCCTTCCAGTCGAACCTCTTGCCATCGACCACAGAATAGCCCTCGCCCTCGAAGGGAGAGACTAGAAGATTCGCGGTAGTGCGGACTGGCAGCGTCTTTTGCCCAGGTTGCAGCATCTGCGCAAAGAACGTCATGGTCTTGTAAACTGGGCGACCGGTAGTCGGATCGATGTATTCGATCAATAGGCCGTCATGTTGGTCGCCCTCGCGGTCCTTATGTTTATCGAACAGCTCGCGCACCATTTCCCAGCGATAGACGAACATCGGGGATGAATAGCCGGAGCCGCGCGACTTCGAACCGGCAAAGCGCGGCATCAACCCACCATAGCCGTAAGTCGTTTGCGAATAGTCGGTCGTGAAACGGGGGGTTTGCTCCTTTTTCGAGACGAGCTTGCCTTTCTCTTCTTCCTTGTAATCGTGGTCGAAGTGGATCGCGTTCAACGTCTCCACCAAAGGCAGATCCAGAACGGAAAGATTGAGGGCCTGCTCGTTGCCGACCGTGCCGTGATTGTGCCAGGTATCGTTCGGCGTTAGCACCATATCGCCAGGGCCAAACACGATATTCTCGCCATCAACGCCGGTGAAGTTGCCGTTGCCTTTCAGACCGAAGCGGATCGCACTTGGCGAATGTTTGTGCGGCGGCATGATCTCATTGGCATCATTGAGCCGATAGGCCGTGTACATGGTGCTGACCGTTGCTCGGCGCGGCGCCAACCCTGGATTGACCAGCACGAGCGATCGCCGCTCGGAATCATCCATGGTAATCAGTTCGACGGCGCGATGCAGGATCGGCTCGATGTCCTCCGCGCAGCGCCACAAATATGGAACGGCTTTGGCCGAAGCCAAAAGCTGCTTAACCTCGTCATGGTCCACGTCGGTCGACGTGGCCCAGAAGGGAAACATGTGCTTGGCGGACACGTCGTCGTAGAGCGCCTTGAGCGCGGTATCGCGATTGGCAAGACGATGAACATTGCTTGGCATCACGACACTCCTGTCGGCCGGAAGATGCAGCAACGCTAACACAGGAAGATCGCGTGTCAACCAGAGACAACCATCATAATGGTTATATTTTACTCTGACACAGCCCGGCGAATTTGCGCCCACGTCTAAGACAGACCTAAACGATCAAAAGTACAAAAAATACAAAAAAATACGGTCTCATCGCCGTAGTTGGCTCATCAGCGCCAAGACATAACCAGTGCGTCAACCAACTATCTGATTGTAATTTAGCTACGAATTAGATTAGACTCGGCGAGGTTCCGACATTCCCGTTTTGTCGGCATCAGGGCTAAGCGACTGCTGAGATGCCACAAAGTGAAATCATGTCTGGGTCACTCGCAAACAACTCCAGCCCCGCATCCATGACAGATCCGTTGGGTGCAGCCTTTCCGCACGAGCTCGAAGATATTATTACCGCGCTCCGCACGATGGCGCTGCAACAGAAACTCGGCTCAGAGCGCGCCGTGGCCGAGATACTTAACGTCAAACGGCATCGGCTGCGTCGCGCGCTGCAAGCGCTGCGCGCCAGCGGCGAACTTGCTCCAGCTAAAGCCAAACGTAGGCCGCTGGTTGGCCACATCGGCGAGAACTTGGTGCGCGCGACCAATCCAATGGAAGTCATCGAGATGCGGATTGCGATCGAGCCTTTCCTGGCGCGACTCGCGGCGTTGCGGGCATCTCCATTTGAAATGGCCGCCATAGAACAAGCCGCTACAACAGCCGCAGGCGTCGATAGCGGAGCCGCCGACCTGAAGTTTCATAAGCAGATTGCCGCGAGCTCGGGCAATAAGCTCGCAGCCTCACTTTATGATCTATTGCGCCGCGTAGCCCGCGACGCACGGCTTCAGCTTAATGGATCGCAACCAGCGTGCCCAAAGCGGGTACAGCAGCGCGATGCTGAGCATCGTGCGATTGCACGAGCAGTAGTCGCTCGCGATCCTGACGGTGCAGAGCGCGCCATGCGCGTGCATCTCGCCGCCGTACAACGCATTATCATGGAGCGCCTCAATCCGCTCAGTGCGGCGGTTTAGATCTAACTTTTCCAAAATAGAGCGCATCTACCCTTCAATGCAGATTTCGCATCGATTGGTGCACCTGCCGACGGGCTCGTGCCATTCGTGACCAAAGACATTTATGAGCAGATCAAAGCCCTCGGGCCCCAGCAGCAAAAGAACGGCAAGGGAGAGATCACAACAGTGGCCTCGGCTGCGGTCCAGGTCCGCCTGCCGGTGAACTGGGACGACATCAAAGTCGGCGACCGGGTCTTAGCTCAGGACACCGATCCGGCCGATGGCTGGTGGCAAGTCACAGTGACCGAAGTCCATGGCGATTTGTTCAAGCTGCGCTGGCCAAGGGAAGAACGAGGCCGTCCGTTTCAGAGGCATCGCGCGACCCTCGGCCTGATCTGTCCGGGCGAGACCAAAGAACCAGTCAAACCCGATCCCAAGCAGGCGGCACCTGAACCCGCGGTCTACCCAGCCCATTGGTCGGTGATCGGTCTCAACCAGATCGTCCTCGCCAAAGAAGAGGGGCCTATGGAGCAATGGTGGGAAGCAAGGACCATCAACCTCGTCAAGGACGCGTTCACTCTGGAATGGCGAGATCATCCTCAGTTACCCGCTATCGTGCGACCGCGATCTGCTCTCGGGTTGGTGCATCCGGCGCCAAAAGTCCGCTGAGCTTTTAACTGACGTGCGCGTTCGTTGATCGATCGGGCGCGCACGTTCTCTTTCTCTCCTTATCACCCCCATCAACAAAACGGAGTTGAACCATGTCTTCTCAGACAGAGCAGATTCGCGCCCTCAATGATCTGTTGCGGCAAAAACTCACGACCGGTCTTGCCGTCATCACGACTGGTGTAGCCGTATTGGGAGCGGAAGCAGTGGATCGTATCGTCCAGACCATCTCAGTTTTTGACGATTTTTGTCATGCCAACGATCCGCACCAAGAACACGATTTCGGATCGTTCCAAGCAGAAGGCGATACGATCTTCTTCAAGATCGACTACTACGATAACAGCCTATCGTGCCACTCGCCTGATCCAACCGACCCGAGCGTCACGAAACGGGTCATCACCATCATGCTCGCCAGCGAATACTGACGGAGGGATCATCATGTCTGTAACGATGACGTCCCTCGGTCATGATCGTCCGTTGCGTCCGGGATTTCTGGTAAGCCCGTTAGGTTGGCTCAACGAGTGTTTAGCCAACATCCTCACGAGGCATCGTGAGCTGCTCGTCACCCTGTTCGAACTCGACCCCTATCGCATGCATGTCCTTGGCCTGGGCGTGGCTCACCTTGATCCCGCCCTGCCCTCGGCAACAATGATCGAGAACCTGGGCCGCCGATCACCAAAGACCGCCTTGAGGCAGATCCTGGGAAGCTGGCCCGAAGGGTTGGACAAGGTTTTACACGCACTGCCAGACACTACCATGTTGGCATTGAAAAACTACCGGGCCCTGGTCGCGGTGCTGGACGATAGAGCCACTGCAACACACCTCCACCATTGCCGATCAATAACTGAGCCCCTCATCGTCGCCCTCGAAGCCCTACCTCCCGCGTTGCGGCGACCTGCCATCTTCAAACTGTTCGACGATATCGACGGTATGGACCGGTTTGTCGTTGGCTTGAGATTTCTCAGCGATCGGGCCGACCTTGCGTTCGATACTCTCGTCGAGGAGCTCTGCTCGCTGGACCAAACCGAACAGGTCAGGGCCAAGATTGCAGGTCTTGCCGACCGCTTACCGTTACCCAACGCCTGCCGCCCCAGCAGATCGGCGCTTTCAATCGGATCGATGACCTAGATCAAATCCGGGCCTTGGCCAAATCTTGGCATAACTGCCTTGGTGAATACCTGCACGAGGTCAATGAAGGCACCACCCTGATTTATCGGTCCACCGAAGATGAGCAACCGACAGCGGCTCTGCTTGCCCGGGCCAACCGACTGGGTTGGGCCCTCGTGGATATCAAGGGTCCAAAGAATGTCGATATCCACCCTGAAACCGCGTCACGGCACCACGAGACCTTCGCGTGCGCCGGCATACCCCGATTGGCGGATATCGCAGCGATCAGAAGTCTTCTCTGGCGCAGACACCTTTCCCGCCGCCGCTAATTCCGATCATAGCCTTCATCGCTTCTGACACGTAACCTCGTATTTCTGCGGACCTTTCCTTATCAGATATCAGCGGCTATAAGACCGCCCTTCCTACCAACGGAGATTTTATATCGTGAAGAAAGCATCTAAAAGACGTGCGTGGACATCGGTAGAAATTCGTGAACTCAAGACACTGGCCAAAAAGAAAATACCAGCAGGAAAGATTGCACGCACGATCAAACGGACTGAAGGGGCAACCCGACAGAAAGCGTTCAGCATCGGATTGTTCCCAGACTCTCGCGCGTAACAAGCAATCTTACAATTTCGCAATTCTGTTTTTCAGCTGGTAAGCCCCGCCACCCACGTGCGCGGGGCTTACTTTTGCGGGCCACCCGAGACGAATATACTTCGCTGCATGAAAGTCGAAGAAATCGCCGAAGCAACGCGAATGCCAACTTCATGTTCCGTCTTTTTGAAGCTGATTTCTGGCTTGACAGCTATTGCGACGTTGCTGGTGTCCGCTGCGTCAGTGTTGCTGGCCCAGCAACCTTCGCCACACCCAGTTCGTATAATCGTGCCGTTTGCGTCCGCAGGATATGCGGACCGAATTGCCCGCGTCATCGCAAGCGAAATGTCAGAGGCGCATTTACAACGATTTTACGTCGAGAACAAACCTGGCGCTGGCGGATTGATTGGTTCGGCGGAAGTCACAAGGGCCGCGCCGGACGGAACCACACTTTTTTGATATCTGCCATGCCGACGCTAGTGATTGCGCCGCTTATCAATCCAACCGACACCTTCCGGCCGGTCGAGAATTTCAGCCAAATCGCCTACATTGGCGGGCCACCGGTTGCCTTTGTCGCGTCATCATCTAGCGAGCTCAAATCGTTCGACGCATTACTTCGCATCGCGAGGGAGAGACCATTAAATTACGGCACGGGCGGCGTTGGTACTGTTGGCCATCTGACCGCGGCCTATGTCGCTCACGAGGCCAATTTAAAGCTGACGCACATTCCCTATAATGGCCCGATGATTGGTGACATTATTTCTGGCGTCGTTGATTTTGGATCGCTGACGGCCTCGACTGTATTGGGAAATATCGATGGCGGGACGCTGCGTGGGCTTGCAATTGGAACCGACAAACGACTCCTGACGCATCCAGAGATTCCGACCTTCAAGGAACTTGGGTTCGATCTAAGTCCGATCGCGTGGCTGGCGATTGCAGGTCCGCCGGACATGCCACGTGAACTTCAGATCACTTTAAACAAGGAGATTACGGACATCCTGGGACGACCAAAAATGAAGGATATTCTGAAGCAGGAGATGATCGAACCAGTCGCAATGTCGCCTCAAGAGCTGACCGCTTTCATCAGAAGTGAAATCACAACCTGGACGCCAATCGTCGAGTTAGCAGGTCTGCGCAAATGATGCGCCTTCATTATCGGTCGTTGGCGACGCATCCACCCGGTTCGGCCCTCGATGGCAGCAACTTCGATTTAATTACTCCACGTCGCGGAACAACAAATCTTTCCAGTTACGGAAAGGATGAGCAATATGGATGACTATGATGTGGTGGTATTGGGCTCTGGAATAGCAGGACTCTCTGCGGCACTGGCGGCCCATCAGGCAGGCCTGAAACCGCTGCTGCTGGAGAAGGCCGATCTGCTCGGCGGCGGCACTACCAATTCCTACGGGCTCGTCTGGGTCGGCGAGAATCATCTTCAGATCGGGTCCGGCCTCAAAGATAACCGCAACGACATTATCAGCTACATGCGATTCCTGGGCGGCGGAGAGCTCAACGAGGTGCGAATGGCGACATTCGTCGACAAATCGCCAGCGGTGCTCAAGCGCTTTGCTGATTGGGGCATCCCATTCCGTCTGATCCGCGGGGTCACGGATCACTACTTCGGAATTGCGCCGGGAGCCGTCGCCGAGGGACGGACGCTCGAAGCAGAGCTGATTTCCGGTTTTGATCTGGGCGAATGGAAAGACCGCATCGTCATTCCCGATGATGTTCCGTGCTACATCACCGCTGAAGAGCAAGTTTCGTGGGGCGGTATGAACCGCTTCTCCCGTTGGGATCAGGATGTGGTGCGCGAGCGCAAAGCGCGCGATATGCGGGGAAAGGGTCTTGGCCTCGTTTGCCATTTTGTGAAGGCGCTCAGCGAGCGCCATGTGCCGATCAAGACGGGACAGAAGGTCCACAGCCTCGCCCTCGATGACACGCGTGTGATCGGCCTACGGATGATGAACGGCGAGACAATCAACGCGAGGAAGGGTGTGGTGCTTGCAACCGGTGGCTATGACTGGAACGTCGAACTTGCCAGGGGCCTTGAGGGATTTCCCGATCTTGTGCCGATGGGACCGGAATCATTGACAGGTGACGGTCTCATGCTCGGTGCCGAGATCGGCGCGATCATTCACCGAATTCAGAACAGCCTGTTTCTGATGCTAGGCTACATGGTGCCCTCAATTGAGCCGGGCAAGCCACCCGTTAGCTGTCGTGCAAGCATTGTTGAGCTATTCTGCCCGCACACGCTGATTGTAAATCGTGCGGGTAAGCGTTTCGCGGATGAATCGTTTTTCCAGGGAATTGTTCCAAGCCTCCGTCAGTTTGACATTATGAATCACGAATACCCCAACGTGCCCTGCTACCTGATCTTCGATCAGCAATATTTAAACCGGTTCTCTTTTGGGAATCGGCCGGTCGGAAGCCCGGTGCCGGAGACAATCCCGCGTGCGGACAATCTACCCGACCTGGCGAAAAAACTTGGCGTCGATATCGAGCCTTTCATGGCAACGATCGAGCGCTTTAATAACTTCGCGCACTCCGGAATTGATCAGGACTTCCATCGCGGCGAGCTCAAGTGGATGCTTGCGTCAAGAAAAGAAAAGACCGACAAGAATCCAGCACTTGGCACCATTGAGACTGGACCGTTCTACGGCGTTGAACTGCTTCCAAGTATTGGAAATTCGGCCGGACTGCTGACCAATTCCATGGGCCAAGTCATGCATCAGCGGGAGCGCCCGATCCCAGGACTTTATGCGAGCGGGGTCGTCGCCGCTCGCGACGAAGGCGGCGCAGGATATCAAGCCGGTCTCACCCTCGCCGCCGCGATGACGTTCAGTTATCTCGCTGTTCAACACATGGTTGACGGGGCTGGCTAAACCGGCGATCCGGTCGCTTTTATATCCATCGCAGCGCTGGTGTTCGCATTCTTGTGACGCGTGCTCGTGGTCAATAATCCGATTTAACGTCCGTATCAAATCGGTGGGCAATCTCGGCTACCCGATACAATCGTCAAGACGATCAGCGACGAGGCCACGACCGACAGTACCGCCGCAAACCATCGTTTGGTTGAAAAGTTCATATGCGCCCGACATAGCTAATTCCCGGGATTCCGGAAAGGCACGCGATCTCGCCCCCTCGTCCGAAACGGTCGCCCCGATTAGTCGCGTTCGTGTCTGCTATCAGGAGTCTTTCTGCCGCGCCCATTCATCGTCGGCGAGGCAGTTGATGACCCATCAGCGACATTAAGTGTGCGTCGCAGTAAGCCGTCTGGAATCGCGCCGGATGTCCGGCGCCTGTGATGGTTGGAGTGCTTATTCAACTTCCGAAACTATTTCGTGATCGTCGAGCATGGGGGCGTGGCCGGAGTGGTTGCGGCCGGCGAGATCACGAACGTGAGCCACGCATTCCAGTCGGTAGGCCGGTCTGCCCCGGCGAATTCCCCGTAGGCTTTCAGGTTGAGATAACCCTGTGTTCCGCCGATCGGAAAAATAAAGCCGACTTGAGGACCGACACCCAACACTTGAGACTGCAGCATTGGGTTTATTCAGCAGGCGCCGGCACTTTTTCGAGCGCGTGGTCATAGCCGAGCGCGAGCACGATGATCATGGCGCCAACCGCGAGCGCTGCAATCAGCAACAGGCCGCCGGTAAAGCTGCCGGTCGCATCCTTGATCCAGCCCATAGCATAGGGTCCGAAGAAGCCCGAAAGGTTGCCGATGGAATTGATCACGGCGATGCCGGCGGCCGCTGCGGTGCCGGAAAGCACCCCGGTCGGCAGCGTCCAGAACACCGGAGGCGCCCCGAACACGCCGCAAGCGCCGATGGTGAAGGCGATGATAGTCAGCGTCGGATTGCTGGTCAGCGTGGACGCGGCGATACCAGCGGCGGCGAGCGCGAGCGCGAAGGCAGTATGCCCCTTACGTTCGACTTTCGCATCCGAGCGGCGCCCGTACCACACCATGAACGCGGCGCCGATGGCGTAGGGGATGGCGGTGATCCAGCCGGTCATCGCATTCGTCAGCCCGAACCCCTTGATGATCTGCGGCAGCCAGAAGCCGACGCCGTAATTGCACGCCACCATGCCGAAATAGACCAGCGCCAGCGCCCAGACGCGCGGATTGAGCACGGCTTGCCAGACCGACAGGTTATGCGCAGCCTCGCGCTGCCGGCGCTCAGCGACGAGACGGGTGCTGAGCCAGGCGCGCTCGTCTGTCGCGAGCCAGGAGGCGTCGGCCGGCAGGTCGGTCAGATAGAAATAAGTAACGATTCCAAACAGAACCGCCGGCGCCGCCTCGATGATAAAGAGCCACTGCCAGCCGTCGAAGCCGCCGACTCCGTTCATGCCGAGGATCATTCCGGAAATCGGCGCGCCGATCACGGAGGAGAGCGGAATGGCGGCCATGAAGGCGCCGACGATGCGGCCGCGATAGATCGAGGGAAACCACAGCGTCAGATAGAAGATGATGCCGGGAAAAAACCCGGCCTCGGCGATGCCGAGCAATGCGCGGACGGTGTAGAATATCGTCTCGTTGCTGAATCCGCTGGCGTGCGCGATGTCCGGGATGAACGCCATCAGGCTGGAGAGAATGCCCCAGCTCACCATGATGCGCGCAATCCACTTGCGGGCGCCGAACCGATCGAGGAACAGGTTCGAGGGCAGCTCGCAGATAAAATAAGTGATGAAGAAGATGCCGGCGCCGAAACCGAACATCGTCGCGGTTAGGCCGAGCGCCTTGTTCATAGTCAGCGCAGCGAAGCCGACATTGACGCGGTCGAGAAAGGCAATGAAATAGCAAATAATGAGGAACGGAATCAGCCGCGCTGAAACCTTCCGCATGGTTCGGGCTTCTACGCTGTCCATGATCACTCCTCCCAGTATGAGGCAGCCGTATACGCAAGCCAACAAGAGAGTCAGAAACTTCGTAGCATCATCTTTTCGGCGCGATCAGCCCATCCCGATCCTCAAGATCTCCCCGATTCGAGATGTCCGCTCCGCCGGCGCTCGATATAACAGCGCGCGCAATATCCCCGGCCCCCGGCCTGGTTGACGCTACCTCCGGCGACTACTTTAGCGAGCGCACCTTCAGTCGGGCGGCTGATATCAGGGCAGCAGCGCTGCGAGCGCACGGATGCTTGTGGCGTGGGCAATGTTATCCATGCTGAGCTTGATGCCGAATTTCTTTTCGAAGGCCAAGCAAATGTCCATGTGCTCGAAAGAGTCCCAAGCAGGTATCGTATCCATGGACGAGTCAGGTCCGAGTTCGTCCTCGGCAATACCGAGCCTGCCAGCGACGAGTTGAGTCACCAGCGAAATCTTATCCTGCTTATTGTCTTCTATCATCGATGATCTTTTCATACACAATCCGGCCGTCCGAATGTTCGGTGATCGGCGTAAAGCCGTGCTTTTCGTAGAAGTCGGCAACGAGCTCATTTTTCCGGCTCGGGATATATTCACCGACGATCTTGGGATGACCGCGAGAGCGACAGAGATCAATCGCCTTGTCCAACAGGCGATCCTCGACCTTGCGGCCTATGACGCGGCAGCTCATGAGCAGCGTGTCAATGCGAGCGGCGGCAAGGTCAACGATCGCCATGCCGACACATCCTTCGTCGCCAAAGCGATCACGATAATCGAGGAGAAGCACGGCGTGATCGTGGTTCTCCACGAAGCGCGTGAGATCGGAAATCGCGTAGCGCCGCGTCGTGAGGTTGAATTGATTCGTCTTTTGGGTCATTTGCGATGCCCGAACGAGCCGTTTGCCGTCATCCGCGCTGATGGAGCATTCGATTCCAAGTCCGGCAAGATAAGCATCCAAATCGAACGTGGCGGCAAGCTGCTGGCGCGCATGGTTCGCGCGGTACTGCTGCGTTTTCGCTGCGTCTTCCTTGGAAATCACGTATTTACCGAAATAGATCGGCGCGATTTCCTGCATGAACCAGGTCGGCAGATTTTCCGCTTGCGCGGGAAAATCCGGCACCGCGACCTCCGGCATGAATTTCCTGATGGCCTCGCGCTCCACAGGATTATCGTCGATATGGACGAAACTGTCCGTGCCAAGATTAAGCTCCTCAGCGATTTCGGCGATGTTTTCTACCTTCGGCCGCCAATTGATGCGGATCGCCGCGAAATCCTCCTTCTGCAAAATCATCATTTTGTTCGTATCGAACACCTCGTCCACGTCCGCTGCATTGTTCTTGCTCACCAGCGCAAGAAGCACGCCGGTTCGGGTAAGCGCCTTGATGCATCGCTGGAAATCTCGGTAGCAGCGACCTTTGTCTTCCTGCGATAATGCGATGCCGTGCGGCCCTCGCTCACCGACGATGCCGCCCCACAGCGTGTCGTCGAGATCGAGCAGAAGTACTTTCTTGGCGCGTTGCGCATGGGCTTCAAGTGCCGTACGAATCATGTCCGCCATGTGCTCGAACATTCGCGCGGTATAGCGAATTCGCGCCGCGTACCAGAAGGCGTTGGATAGCAGCGCAGACTCCCCGTATCTACGGAACAGCAGATCGATGTCGACCAGAAGCAAATTGGGATGCTTCTTGGCGATCGCAATGAGACTCTCATTGAAAGCGGCCTCGTACTTCTTGAGCGATTCGGGGTGGAGCACATCGGCACAACCGAGCCATCGGTTCGAGCTGATCGACAATAAATTGGTCACTACGACTTTTGCCGTATACCGCGCGCAGAAATTGTTGATCAGCGAAAGGAACTTCTCGCATGGCTCGGGCCGGCCGATGCCGTAAAAGGCATCGCCCAGGAGCGTATCGGAATCGTAGAGGCAAAAGAGATGCGTGACATCTTCGCCGGCCGCAGCCGAGCGATCGTCGGAGAGATCGGCCAGCAAGCTGTTATATGTTCCAGCCGCCATGTCCCACGGCCGCAGCGCACGCAGAAGCGGCTGCATGTTTATATTGCTGAGCAGGACTCCCTTCATGGTTCGGTTCCCAGCTTGAGACTTCCTCTTCCATCGAAGCCTATGACCAGCAGAATTCCGATAATGACCAGCCCCAGGCCCAGGAGCAAGTTGAGGCTCAACGGCTCATTCAGAAAGAGCACCCCCGCAACTATTGCAGCTATCGGGTTGAGCGGAAGAAAAATCATCGTGACAGTGGGGGCTGTCTGGCCCAGCGCCCAGGCGTAGAGAAAGAACGACAAAGCCCCCCCTGCAGTGCCGATATAGAGAATGGACAGCCACTTCACCGAATCGAACTGCGGAATGCCCTGCGGTATTCCGAATGCGGCCCAGAAGCCCAGCAGTCCGACTGCGCCGGCCGCCATGGCCGTCGCCGTTACCGTTAACGGCGAATATTTATCCAGATAGGGCTTCGAAAAGATGGCATAGACGGCTCCGAACAGCGTTGCCAAGATCATCAAAATATTGCCCCGCCAAGCGGGCGCGTCGAGACCGTATCTCGCCCCACCCATCGCAGTGGCAACTCCGAGAATTGCAAAGATGACACCGATAGCTCCGCTGGCCGACCATTGCTCCCGGCCGGTGACACGCCCGAGCAGCAAGGTCGCCGCAGGCGTGCACCCAAGCACAACGGCGCCACTGGATGCGGTGGTGAACTCCATTGCAGAGCTGATGCACCACGGGAAAAAGCAGAAATAAAGCAGGCCAAGCGCGGCGATTGCCGCAAAATCGCGAGGCGAGATGCCTTTCCTCTCGACGAATGGGACCAATATCAGAAGGCAGATCGTGGCAATAACATAGCGGAGCATCGCGATCGTCAGACCATCCGAAGTCGATACGACGAAACGCGTCGCCACCAGCGCCGTGCCGGTAATCACGCTTGCAGTCGCAGCAGCGAGGACTGGAGCAGAAACCACGCCAATGCGCTTGCCTTCGCCGTATCGCCGCATCGTCCCTCCCATGCCACTTGCGGCGACATTCTCTGGTATGCATTTGCGGGACCAGGCGTTCGCTGTGGTGATTTATCTTAACAGCTTAGGATGGTAAAATGTAAAGCGGGAGAAGGTCTCTCATAGAGCATGCTTGTAACACATTCTTGCGGCGCAATAATACTGCGCAGGTTAGGCAATATTCATGTTGGTTCTGGGCTATGCGGGTCACCGAAGACACGGCTGGGCTAATGATCCTGAAGCAAAGCTCAAGTCACGCCTTCAACACTCTCTCAGTCATTCGACGATTTTCAGCGCGCTGACGTCATTCGGCAAGGATGTCGAGGATCTGCCGCTCAACTTGTTTCCCCTCGACGGTGTGGGACACGATAGTGCCGCCGCGATTTTGCAGGACGGCGAACTTGTCGCCGCCGCGGCAGAGGAGCGTTTCTGCCGCCTCAAGCATGCGACGGCCCGCGGCGGCCGCACGCTCGGGCCGCGCCAGGCCGCCGAATTTTGCGTCCGGCAGATCGGCGCGTCTTTCGAAAAAATCGAGCATATCGCGTTTTACTGCGACTTTTCCGCCGAAGCGTTACGGCAGCGGATCGGCGCGATAAAGCCGCATCTTGCCGAGCCTATCCGGCAACGCGTTCTCGAAGGTTACGAGGCGGTCTATACGGGAACGGTCGCGAATGAGCGAATTACCGAAGAAATCGGTGAACTTTTCGAGCATACTTTCGATCACGCGCAAATCCATTTCGTGCCGCACCAGCTAGCTCATGCCGCATCCGCCTTCTACTCGTCGGGTTTTGCGGAAAGCGGAGTGCTGACCCTCGACGGCTTCGGCGAAAAGTCGAGCTCGATTTTCGCGATCGGCGGTCCGGAGGGGCTACAGATCCTCGAGGAGACCTTGCTCCCGGGTTCGATCGGCATGCTTTACATGATGCTCACCGCTTATCTGGGGTTCAGGCCACTTGACGGCGAGTACAAGGTGATGGGGCTTGCCTCGTACGGAAACCCAAAGACTTACGCCAAAGAGTTCGCAGAGCTTCTCGGCGTGCAGGCCGACGGCACGTGTCGCACCGGAAAATTATTGCATGCGGATTTCGGCGCCTATATCGAGGGCCTGTTAGGACCGGCACGAATGCCGGGTGGCCCGGTCACGCAGCGCGAGATGGATGTCGCCGCCGCGCTGCAAAAAGGCTTCGAAGAGGCCATGCTCCTGCGCGTGGCATATTTGAAGGACAGATATGCCATCAAGCGCATTTGTCTGGCGGGCGGTGTCGCCCTCAACGTCGTCATGACCGGCAAGCTCGCCCGCTCGGGCCTTTTCGAGCAATGCTATGTGTTTCCGGCGTCCGGCGATGACGGCGCCAGCGTCGGGGCCGCACAATATGTGTTTCACGAGGTTTTACGGAAGTCGCAGCCCGGCAAACGCGTCCCAAGCATGTATCTTGGCCCCCAATTCACTCAGGAACAGGTCGCGGCGGCCCTCAAAGCACAAGTGGCGAAGCTCGACTTTCACAAGGTCGACGGCATCGAGGATTATGTCGCCGACGCGCTGGTGGAAGGAAAGGTGATCGGCTGGTTCCAAGGACGCATGGAATTTGGCCCGCGCGCGCTTGGTAATCGGAGCATCCTTGCCGATCCGCGGACGGATGAAATGCGCGAAATCGTCAATGTGCGGGTCAAGCTCCGGGAGGAATTCCGGCCGTTTGCGCCCGCAGTACTCGCCGAACTGGCAGACGATTATTTCGACATGACTGGCGTTCCTCAATCGGCTTTCATGGAATTTGTGGTTCCGTCAAGACTGCTGGCCCGCGAGAATGCCAAAGCCGTCGTCCATATAGACGGGTCAGCGCGCATCCAGACGGTCAGGTGTGCCGACAACAAGCCTTTCTGGAAAATCATCGAGGCCTTCCGGCGCAGGACCGGAGTCCCGATCGTGCTCAATACGTCTTTCAACGTGCGTGGCGAGCCCATCGTCTGCTCCCCAGAAGACGCAATCCGTTGTTTCCTGTCGACGAATATCGATCTGTTGGTGATCGAAGGCTACGCGGTTACGAAAAAGGCCGGCAAGGTCCTGGAGGAAAATTTGGCACAGCCGGCGATTGACGATTGAGCCGTGACGGGAAAATTGAGCGCGGGTTGTGGTACTGATCGACGTAATTTACACGCTGGCCTATCAGTATCGTTGTTGGCGAGGGAAGCGTCGGGGCGGCAGCTTGAACACGAGAAAGCGTTCAGGTGATCGCGGGACGGCGTCTTTCGGTCGGCGATGCCGAGCTTAAAGACGCAGCACCCATCAACCTCAAATCATCTTGCTCGTGCTAATGCTCGGCTCCCTTTTAAGCGAGCTTCTCAGGCCGCCGTTCCGACGTGCTGCAGCCTTGAGATGAAGTCGTATATGTCCTCGGCCGAACGGGGACGGCTGATCAGATAGCCTTGCCCTTCGGTGCACCCGGCCTCCCGCACGAGATTGAGCTGCGTTGTACTTTCAATCCCTTCAGCTGTCGTCTCGATGCAAAGCGCCTGCCCCAGCGCTGCGATGGTCCGAACGATGACGGCGCTCTCGGAATTCAAATCAGAATCCGCGATAAAGGATCGATCGATCTTGATCCTGTCGAAGGGAAACTTGCGCAAATAGCTCAGCGACGAATAACCGGTCCCAAAATCATCCATCGCAATTCTGATACCGAGGCCGCGCAATTGATGCAACATGGCCAGAATAGACTCATCGTTCTGCATCAATGTGGCTTCGGTGATTTCAAACTCCAAACGGCTGGCCGCGAGCCCGGACGCGGCCAGCGCACTAATCACGACAGACACGAACGCGCGGTTACGGAACTGCAGAGGCGACAGGTTGACCGAGAGCCGAATGGAAGTGGGCCATTTTTGCGCCTCCGCACAGGCCCGGCGCAGTACCCATTCGCCGAGTGGAACGATGAGTCCGGTTTCCTCGGCAATCGAAATGAATTCGGAAGGCTGAATCGACCCGCGTTCCGGATGCGTCCACCGCAGGAGCACCTCCGCTCCCACGATTTCGTTAGTGGAGAGGTTGATCAGCGGCTGGTAATTGAGGTGAAACTCGTCGGCAGTCAGCGCCTTGTGCAAATCGATTTCAAGGACGCGCCGCGCGTGGATTTCTGCGTCCATTTGGGGATCAAACAGGCGCCAGTTATTGCGGCCTTGGGCTTTAGCCCGGTAAAGGGCCAGATCCGCGCATTTCATGAGTTGATCGGCGGTGCTGCCATGCTCTGGCGCGATCGCTATGCCGATACAGATGCTTGAATGAATCTCATGCCCATCAATCAACAACGGCGACGACATTGCTCGATTGAGCTGAGACGCCAATCGTTCGGCGTCTTGTGCGTCCGACGTCGGATGAATGATCGCAAATTCATCGCCGCCGAGACGGGCAAAGGTATCCTCGCTTCCGACGACCGCGCGCAAGCGCCTAGCAATTTCCTGCAAGACCTTGTCGCCGGTGGGGTGGCCAAGCGAATCGTTGATCGCCTTGAAATTATCAAGGTCGAAGCACATCACGGCCGTTGCCGCATTTCCCTCCGCGACGCGAGCCAGACTTTCCGCCATCTTTTCGCCGAACAGGAAGCGATTTGGCAGATCAGTCAGCGCATCATGCCGCGCTATGCGGGCGATGTTTTCTTGCGCCTGATAGCGTTCCGTAATGTCTTCATAGGTGCCGACCCAACCACCGCCCAGCATCGGTTGATGGCGCACCGCCACCACGCGGCCATTGGAGAGCTGACGATGCAACTCCGGCTCCTTGTTTTCGATCAAACGTTTCTTGAAATCTGCAAACATCTCTTCGGCGGAAATGCCATCGCGGTGAATGCCCCGCGCGACACTGCAGCGCATCAGCTCCACTAACGGCGTCCCCGGCAACGCGTCTGCGAAAGTCAGACGGTACATTTCGAGATAACGTCTATTGACGACGATCAATTTCAATTCGTCGTCGAAGGCGCATAGTCCTTGCGCCATGTGGTCAAGCACCGCATCCAACAAACGATTGCGCTCATGCAGGGCGTGCTCGTGGCGAAGCTTCACGGTGACGTCCTCATGCTCAGTCATCCACCCGCCATTTTCTAGCGGAATGACATGAGTTTCGATGATACGGCCATCGCGCAGGCGCTGTCGTTCCGTTACCTCCTCATCTTTAAACAATTCGGCAAGCCGCCCTGCCGGATTTGTCATTTCATCGACTTCGAATCCGAGCTTCATTGCGTTCTGAAAAACGCTCAGGAAGCTCATGCCAGGCCTTATGATTCCGCGATCATATCCGTATATTTGAAGGTATCGCTCATTCCACATAGCGAAATTTTGCTCCGCGTCGAATATACAAATACCGCGCGAAGCGCTTTCGATCACTGGTTTGAGAACGTCTATTTCGCCTTGAGCTTCGGATTTTTTCGAAAGCTCATCGCACGTCAAAACCCAGCCGCCGCCCTCCGTCGGCCGGAAGTCCAATGCGATGACCACGCTTTTGTAGAACTTCTGATGCAGGCGAAACGGTTCGCCTCGCCGGCACATGCTTGTTATCTCGTGCCACATCTCGGCCGATGCCGAGCTCGGGGACTCTTTGATCGCGTCAAAAGCGTCGAAGACGACGCCGAGCGATGCACCGAGGTGAATGAGGCCGGACCTAATCCCTATGATCTCGGCAAAACGTCGATTGAAAAGAACGACACGAAAATGAGTGTCGATGACGCAAAGGCCTTGCGCCATTTCGCTTAGCGCAATTGCGTGCAGCGAAAGCAGGGTGTGAAGGTCCTTGTCAGCATACTTGTTGGACGCTTCTTTAACGGCCGCTTTCATGCGTATTTCGATCTGTCAGGCGGAAGAACATATGTCGCAATATCGACCAACATTGTGGTCGACAACCCGAAATATCGCGTTAATTGAATAGACTCACTCATAGGTTACAAATGACTAATTATGAGTTCCGGAATCGCTGAACTTAAATTGCAAAATGGTCAGTGCCGGAGGACGTTCGCCATCGTCCGATACAATCCGATAGCCCGAATTAGGACGCACTTAACCACGCCCCTCCCCGACACGGAAGGAGACGCTTGGGTGCCGCGTACCACGACGACCGCGCACGCTCAACCTCACGCAAGAATTCCTAGGACAGATGTTTGGAGCTGAGCGGACAACGGTAACTGTCACTGCCCGCGCGCTTCAAGCCGCCGCCCTTATCAAGTATTCACGGGGTCGAGTTACCATCCTTGACCGTGGCGGGCTCGAAGAACGGAGTCGACATCGATCTATCTGTTGAAATTCGGCAAATTTCTCTGGGGCGCACCACATAATCGATACTCGAACGACTGGCTGCTGCATCGGGTAAATTCGCAAGCCTTAACGCAATGCGTCCGCGCGAGACCTTCTCGCGCAACACGATGGCAACGCGCGAGTGCAGGCCGATCATGTTAAGCGTGTTCTTGCCCATATCTATTCCGATAGTGGTCACTGCGTGAAGCGTGGACATGCGAGGCATGGAGCTGCTCCTTCTCCTGATAAGCCTCTGGCACACACTCTGAGTGCCATCGGGGGGAGGAGCGCGGCCGGTCCATCCTATTCACGTCACTTCGCGACTACACACCAGTTCGTTCGCTATCAGGGGTGGATGGCTCCCGCTGACGGCATCTAGGTGCCAAGGTGTGAAGGCTGTCAGGCGTTCACGAGCAAGGAGCCACCCATCATGAAGATTACTACGATTGGTCTGGATTTGGCCAAGAGCATCTTTCAGGTTCACGCGTTGATGCGACCGGTCAGGTCGTTGTCCGCAAGTCTTTGCGACGGGCGCAAATGCTGCCGTTCTTTGCCAAGTTGCCTTCGTGCCTGGTCGGGATCGAGGCGTGCGGCACGTCGCATCACTGGGCGCGTGAGCTGATCAAACTCGGCCATGAAGTGCGCCTGATGCCGCCGGCTTACGTCAAACCATGTGAAGCGCGGTAAAACCGACGCTGCCGATGCCGAAGCGGTTTGCGAAGCGGTAAGGCGGCCGACGATGCGGCTTGTGCCGGTGAAGTCGCCTGAGCAGCAGG
>Ga0302326_10006920_pt1 | contig 25342 bp, 30 predicted proteins | sample Palsa_T0_3_FD_202264 | JGI IMG/M metagenome (GOLD analysis project Ga0302326, IMG submission 202264) | Peat permafrost microbial communities from Stordalen Mire near Abisko, Sweden - Palsa_T0_3 | ecosystem: Environmental > Terrestrial > Soil > Palsa > Peat permafrost | place: Sweden: Abisko... | reverse complement strand
GCCGTCAGCTCTCGTCGAGCAGTTGCGGCGATTGAAAGAGACACGCAATGCCCTGCCGGCGAAGCTCCTGTTTCCCAACAAACGTGGGAATCCCAACAGCGAGAACGACATGATCGTGAAGCGGGTCGCTCACCGGGCGAAGTTGAATTGTGGACAGTGCGTTACGAAGCACGGCAACAAGTGCGCGGAAGGCCCGTACTGCCACCACTTCTTCCTGCACAAGTTCCGCCACACGTTTGCCACCGAGCACTTGCGTCACGGGGTGGACATCCGGACACTTCAGTCCTGGATGGGACACCGCGACATCAAGTCGACCATGGTTTATCTGAAAGGGGTCCAATCGAAAGGCGCTTTGGCAAAAGTGAACGCAGGATCTCTGGCGGCGTATGTCGCCTGACCGTCCCCATATTGACCCTGGAGATTGTGCAGACAGTGTCTGCACAATCTCCTCCGATCACAAATCCGCCACCTCTTCTTTCGTACGACGAGGTCGATGATAGAAGGTCTCGGCTTGCGATTATGGTCAAACAGCAAGCCTGCTTAGGCCAGGTGAAGTCACCGTCTGCGGCATCCTGCGCGTCAGCCATTCCGCAACCTGCTTCGGGTCGAATCGCACCGCCGTGCCTATGCGAAAGCAAGGAATGACGCTGGCGGCTGCCATTTTGTAAATGTGTTGCCGGGTCACGCCGAGCAATTTGGCCAACTCCCCAGCCTTTAAGGCGTGGTCCTTGGATTCCAGCGTTTGCAGTATTTTTGCCACGCCAGCGACGTTGTTGCTTGCCAGACCGAACCGATAGGACGAGTTCGCCATAATCAACTCCTAACGACCGCGGAGAGTTGGTTCTACGCCGAGTGCCGATTTCGGTCAAAAGTCAAGAGAATCGATCACGATTTGACCGAAGATTCATTTCGGCTTAGCTTCCTCACGCTGCGGACGGAAATTCGGATGGTCCAGTGAGGATTCGAAGGTGTTCTCATCTCTCCAAGAACTCGAGGAAGGGCTTCGAGGAAGCGGCTACATTGCCGACTCGATTGCCACGACAACGGTCTTCCTAGCGGCAAGGCTACACAAACCGCTGCTGCTGGAAGGTCCCGCCGGAAGCGGAAAGACTCAATTGGCCTATGCAGTCGCCGAAGCCGCCAATACCACGGTCGAGCGTCTACAGTGCTACGAGGGGATCAACGAAGAGAAGGCAATCGGCAAGTTCGATGAGTCCCTGCAAAGGCTTTGCGTCGAACTGAGGGCCAAATCCGCCAATGCCGATTGGGAATCGCTGCAGGCTGAGTTGCACAGTCAGCAGTTTTTCAGTGCTGGCCCACTTCTGCGGGCGCTCCAATTCGAGAAGCCTTGTGTCCTGTTGATCGATGAATTGGACAAGGTGGACCACGCGTTTGAGGCCTTATTGCTGGAATTGCTGAGCGTATGGCAGTTGAGCATTCCTAAGCTGGGTACCATCAAAGCTAAGAGCGTTCCGTTTGTTGTGCTGACCTCAAACGAAGAGAGGCGAATCGGGGATCCCTTGCGCCGGCGCAGCTTTTACTTGCGGGTTGAGCACCCGACAGCTGAGCGGGAGGCGGAAATTGTTGCGCTGAGGACGCCGGAATCGAGCCGTGAATTTCACGCAGGAATGGCGGGGCTGGCCAAGGCATTGCGGGGATGGAGTCTGGAGAAACCGCCGTCGGTCTCGGAAATTCTGGACCTCGCGCAGGCGTTAAAGGTTCTAGGCACTGAGCGAGTGACACCAGAAATGCGGGACATCCTTTTGCCCCTCCTGGCCAAGACAGAGGCCGACCGCAGAAAACTGCTGCTACGTGACGGGTTTGCCAGCCTAATCTACGACGCCCAGCAATACACCCAGGAAGCACTGAGGAGCGCCGCATGAGCAGGTACCTCTCCTTCGTACTGTTCGCATGCGGAGTTCTATGCTGTCAGGCCCAGCCGCCACCGACGGCCACTCGGCTCGAAGCCGAATACTACGTCGCGGCGTATGCGCGGCACTACGGCGTGCCCATAGGTTTTGTGCGGGCGATTGTTGAGCAGGAATCTGGTTGGCACCCGTGCGCCATCTCGCACAAGGGCGCAGTCGGCCTGATGCAGCTAATGCCCTCAACAGCCGCACGACTGCGAGTGCGAGACCGTTGCAACGTTCACGAGAACGTCGCTGGCGGTGTGTTTTACCTCGCCTGGCTTATGCACAGATTCGAGGGAGATTTGAGACTAGTTGCTGCCGGTTATGTTGCCGGCGAAGACGTGGTTACGCGACGCGGTCTCGCGTACCACAATCCTGATGTGGTCGCCTATGTATCTCGAATCAGGGCCAATTGTCGGCCACAACTTGCGGACAGTAGACGAGCGAATCCCGCGCCGGCAAGGAGCAGAGTAATCCAATGAAAATCTGTTGGATTTTTGTGCATCTGATAACGCTGTCCTATTGCCTGGCCCAGGCGGACTCACCTCCAAGGGGTCTACCCGATGCGCGAATCGTGCGCCTGACACTCGACACACAAAGCGTGACTGTCCTGCACCTGCGACCGGGGTATGTCAGTTCCGTACGATTGCCCGAGGACGTCAGTTCGGTGGTCTTGGGAAATCCTGGCACGTTCAAGGCCGAGCATTCCGAGGCCGAGCCGCGGCTGGTATTCCTGAAACCAACGACCGCAAGTCGCGCCGAAACCAACGCTTTGATCACGACTAGAACCGGGCATGAGATTTCGTTGCACTTGGTCAGTGCAGGAAACTCGGATCGTACTGGCGCGGTTGATTTCGTGCTGCAGTATGACCTTCCGCATAGCTTTCTGCTCGGGAATTCGCAGTCCAGCTTCGTGATTGGCGAGACGAAGAGCGTCGTACCGGAGCCCTTGCCAAGCACTGTTGGGAGCAACGCACCTGCGACCAGCACCCAAGAACCCGTCAGACCGCAACGCGATCCAAATCCGCATTGGCAAGGCAAACTTCTGCAGGTTGCCGTAGGACGGATCACCGAGAAGGATCAGCAAATGACAGTGGAGTTCTCGGTGCTCAATGCTTCGTCGAAAACGATTGAACTACTGCCTCCGCAGATACAGCTTGCGGGCAAGTCTAACGAAAAGCACAAAAAGACGGTGAAGGCGGATCCCGTACCCATCAAGGACTATACGATGACGATCCGACGTCTGCCGCCGCGCGCCAGAGCAGACGGCGTAGTGGTGTTCGACCGCCCCTCTTTTAAGGAATCCAGAGAACAAATGCTGCTCCAAGTCGCCCAAGCGGAAGGCGTGGATCAGCCAGTACTTGTCCCGGTTGCATTCGTGGCACCAGAAGGAGAAACAAGATGATTCCTCAAAACGGACGGAATGGAAATGGGACGGCTGTGGCGGACGTGGTCTCTGAAGCAGTACCCAGTGCACCGGAAGCACCAACTCCCGGCGTACAACCGATCGACCTGCCGACTCGGACGCGGCAACGGACCCGGCAACAATTTCAACAGAACAAGTTTGTGATCATCGGAGCCGGTGCCCTGGTGGTTGCCCTGCTGCTGTTCGTTGCCCTCTCGGTCCCGCATAAGCACACGGTTCAAAAGCCGCGAGGAACAGTTGCGGGCCAACAGGACCCAACTCAGCCGAGTGAGTCTTCTTCCGTTGAACCAAGTCTCTTGCCGATCACTGATTCCGGCAGGCCCCCGACCAAAGCAACCCACGAAGGCTTCATCGATGAACAGGATCTACAGCGCACGGCAACTAGGCAATTGGCACCGTCGAACACTGCGCGGCCATCGCCAGGCACGCAGAGCGGAACGCTAGCTTCGGTACCACCCTTTCCAGAGCAATGGCAGGCGCCTCCCTATCAATCCGGGGCTGATGGCAGCACGCAATTAGGGGATCTGAGTAAAGCCGAAAGGGAGGCACTGGAGAAGTCTTCGGTCGCTTACGTGCGCAACGTTTCTGCCTCGCAAGGCGGTTCTCCAAAATCGGCTATCAGTGAGCCTGTGATCGACCTCGGGCTGCCCACCGGCTCGCGCCTACGAGCGCGTTTGGAATCGGCAGCAAGCACAGCGGTCAGGACACCGGTGTTGGCTGTGATTGAGTACAACTACGAACGTGAGGGGGAGATCATCGTTCCAGCCGGAGCAAAAGCCGTAGGGCATATTCAGCAGGCGGACCGCTCCGGGTACATGACCATTGAGTTCGATTCGTTGATGCTGCCAGACGGAGCATCCCTTCCTATAGAAGGCGTCGCGACAAACTTGAGCCTGGGTCCGCCCAAGGGCAAGGTGGAAGGAAAGAACACGGGCAAGAACGTGCTCGTTCGATCTCTATCCGGGATCGGCGAGGTCGGGGCGATGCTAGTGGGCCGGGGAAACCTGGACCAGCCTTTAAGCGAAGAAGACATGCTGCGGGAGCGGGTCAGCAATAATGTCGGCGAAGCTTCCGACGAACAGGTCTCGCGACTTGCTTTGACGGAACATGTCGTCGTCACGATCCCTGCGAACACTGCGATCTATGTGGTGCTCGAAAAGACTGCAAGTTCCAGGACAGCTTTAGGGAGAGCCACATTGGCCAGTTCGCAGTCCACGGGTTCGGCGAGCACGGATCAACTTCGTCAATTGCTACAGTTGCAGCGAGAGCTACAGCAAACCGCAGCGGTCAATGAGGAGAAATAGCTCCGACTGGTCGAGTCCGTTGCTCGCCAACTTCCCAGAAGCAACGACTGAGCTTCGTTCAGATAGGAAGGGAAGGGACTGCACTTCATCAACCAACTATTAGACGCTGATTGCCATTTCACCCGCAATTCTCATTGTTCGGTAGGTGATCACGGTATGATGGTTCGTGCCTTGTCGGCGTTTGTTGCCTTCCGATGGGCGAGAAAGCGATTCAATATAAGAAGCACCACACTCGGAAGCCCGAGTGCAACACTCGCAACTTGCAGTAATGAAAAGATGTTGCCTGGCCTCCCAATGACCGGAACGTCCACAATTTCTTCGACTTCATGCTGTGGCTCCAACTCCTTACCGGCGCTCAATACTCCTGGGGGCAAGGGCCCAAGGTATCGGGCAGCCACATAAACCTTCTTGTTTCCCTTCCCTAGTGGTGAAATGATGAACAGCGCAGAAGAACCGTTTTCCAATGGAAGTAGTCGTGGATTTGGAGGTTCGACCTTGAAAGCCTCGGAGGCCACACGAACACTCACCAGTTCTGTAGGAGTACCCTCTACATTCGTGAGCGCGACCGCCACCTTTGCGTCTGAGTCTTCGAATAGCGTCGCGGGGTCAACGGTGACAACGACGACAAACTTCGTCGGCCGGTTCCAGTTGAGCGGTCCGGGTGTAGTTAACCTGACCCTGAATCCGACTTTCTTGAGGAGAAACCATGCGAGGCGTAGTGCCGACTAACCCGTGCAGTCACAAGTAACACTGCACTCGTGACTACCAGTCCGATCAGGAAAACTTTGGTGGTTGCTCGATTCACGCGAACCAGCAAGACGGAACGACAAAGGTGCCCAGAAATTCGCGGGGTTAGCAGTCTTCAGCCTGGCTTGCCGCCCGCCGTTAGAACCGATGTTCACTCCATACTTCCGCCCTTTAGGGCGCGAATAAGAAGTAATCATACTCCTCCCGAGAAACTCCGGTTGCCAGAATCGGAGACGAGCAAAACCGGAGGTGGGGTCACTTTGGGAGCCATAATGATCCGGAAACAATCCGGGCCAGAAGTCCTCTTCGAAGAAATCTCGGCCCACAACATGAGCTAGGTGTAGTTTCCACTTATCAAATGCACAAAATCCCGCCAGATTTTTATTTGATTAGTCCCTTCTGTTGAATGAAAAAAAGAAATCTCAGCCCACAACCTGTGCCAAACATGGTCTCCACTGTCAAGTGCTCACAATTCCAACAAATGTTCTTTTGATTGGTCCCTTCTATTGGGTGGAGAAGCAGAGTCATCTGTTTGCATCTCCTGCCCGACAGCGCCCTGCACCGCAACTGAGCCTACCTCTGACGCCCATCCCAGGCACTCGGTTTGAGGAATTCGCAGCAGCAGGAGCGTTCATCCTGCCTCACTGATTTGCCTGAGATTCCTAACGGCCTTATGTTCCGCACCGACGCGAAAGATGCCAACGCGCCGTGAAGGAGGAACACCATGGACCTTTCCCGTGGGAGAGATCGACAGCATCATTTAGCTCTTGCTTGTCTCGTCGCGATTGTCTGTCTTCAGTTCGTTTCCGTTTGTTATGCCCAAAATCTTGGAACCCAGCCGGCCACGGGCCAGGCAGTACAGGGACAGACCGCCGCTCAACCGGAAGGCACCGTGCTCAACCTGGTGAACTGGGTCGGCAATGTGATCTCTCCGGTCGGAGCGGCGCTGGCGGTGGTCATGGCCGTTGTCTCCTATTCCCAGGGGCGCGGTGTCGCGCGATGGGCGGTGACAGCGGCCGGACTGCTGGTGATCTCCGGCCTCACTCGCCTGATCGAGTTCTGGATTCAGAACGGCACGGCCGGCGTGCAGTAAGGAGAAGAACTCAGTGACCCTGCCCCAGATCATCGTCGATTTGATGAAGTTGCTGTTCGATCTGGCAGTTCCGTCCGCGATCTGCACCATGGTGCTCGCGGGAATTGCCTTGCGACGGGAAGGCGGACTGGATTTCCAGGCAGGCGGTCACTTCCAGAAGTGGGTCCTCTGGTCGGTCATTTTCCTCACCCTGCCGCAGGTGCTGTCCTGGCTCGCTGCGCAGGGCATCACGTTGCCCGCTCAGGGCGGCAGCATCGGTAGCCCCTGGGTCATGAGTTTGGAAACGAGCTTCAACAACTTCGTTTCCGGCGTGGTTGTCACGCGGCTGGTTCCAGTGCTCGCGGCATTCTTCGTGTTGAAGGCCGTGCTGGATGCGGCACAGGGACAGAGCCCGCTGGCATCGGTCGTGACCGCGATCTTCTTGTTAGGTACATCGAGCACGGTCCAGCTGATGCAGTCGTGGAACAGCGGTTCCGAATTCGCCATGACGGACATGCTGGGTTCGATCTGGAATTTCCTGGCGGGAACGATCCTGCCGGAAGCGGCGGGAATCGCGGTTGTTGGGGCAATCCTGAACTATGCCCGGCATCGGCCATTCATGCCGCTGATCGGTTCGGGGTTGGCTTTCCTGAGCGTTTCGGCGCTGTGGAAGCTGGTCCAGGCCATGGCTGGCTGATGAGGGATCGGAGGTGATCATGTCGTTCCAAAACGGAATGCTCAACCTGACCAACTGGCTGGGCAACGTCATCATGCCGACCATAGCCGGACTATTTGCGGCAGCCGGGATTTACCGATTCAGCAAAGCGCAACCGTGGCAGCACTTCGCGTGGGCTGGCCTGGCTTCTCTCATGTGTTCAGGGTTGTTGCGCGTGCTCGAATCTTTCAGCAACCAGGCGGCCTGGAACAATCCAGACCGTTACTGGCTGGCCGTGCTGACGCTGGTGGATTGGGTGGGAAATGTACTCCTTCCGCTTTACGGGGCGATTCAGGTGGTGCTGAGCGTGGTGCACTTTTCAGGATTGCTGGAACGGATGACGATCGGCGAAGCCTGGGTACGAAATCTTGTGACAGCCATGTGCTGTTTCGGATTGTCTGGGCTGCTGCGGCTGGCAGAGTTTTGGATCCGCAACGGGACTGCGGGAGTTCGTTAGGTCGATGGAGACGAAAGAGATGGCGTTGAACGTGACACCAGTAAACCGGAATCTGCAGACGCGAGTGACTTTCATGTGCCTGGAATTTGAAGACCTCTTTGTTGTGCTCGGCGTAGCGGCGCTGACCAATGTGGCCGGGCACTTCGTTTCGGGTGAGATTGGGGGGATACCCATGAGCATTGTCGTCCAGTATGGAGTGCCACTTTCCATCGTTCCGTTGTTGATGTTGTTCAAATACGGCAGGCCGCGGGGTTACATTCGCGACCTTGCCCTCTGGTACTTCAAGCCGCGCGCCTACTGTGCCGTCGCCGGAGACCGCGAAATCACCGCCGCCTACATCAGGGAGGAAGTGTAGTGCCGCTCACGCTCGAACAACACGAGAAAAAGCTCCTGGAACCCGCATTGTGCGAGCAACTCGCGGTCCGCGATTACCTGGATGATGTCGTAGTGCGGACGAGCGGAAGTTTTGTGGCGGGCTACGCACTCAAGGGGCTGACTTCCTACTTCGCCAGCGATGAGGGCAGGAACCGGGGCAAGCTGATGATGGAAGCCTTACTGAGGTCGATCCCGGAACAGAGCATGAGAGTACAGTTCCGCTACGAAGTTCTGGAAGATCTGGGGGACTTGCTCAACCAGTACGTGGCCGGTCAGAGGTCGGAGAATCCGGAAGCAGTTGCACTCGATGAGGCGCGCGTCGAGCAGTGGAGAGCGAAAGAAGCGGAGGGCCACTACATACGGCCGCTATTGCACGTCTACTTCATCTGGGACCCGGTTCTTCATCACCGCATCATCGGCAAGCCGCTGAAGCCGAAGGGAAACCCATTCAACCTGTCGGCTCGGAAGTGCATTGACCGCGCCTGGCAAGAGCATCAAGACCTCCTGGCCGAGTTCGAGAGTCTGCTGCGAGGCGTAGAAACCACCTTGCAAGCGGCAGAACTCGGCGCCACAAGACTCAGCGATGATGCGCTGTTTCTTGAGGCGAAACGGGCGCTCAACCCACTGCACCCAGACTCGCGGCCCTACAGAAGAGGAGAGGAGCAATTCGAGTATCGCAGCGCGCGCGAGCAAATTGCAGACGTAAGCATCGTGGATGAGACCGATACCTATCTCAACCTCGATGGGGTTTTCTACACATTCGTCAGCCTGAAGGAGTTGCCCGATGCAACTTTTCCCGGAATCTTGCGCGAGTTGACCGCGCTCGATTTTCCAATCGTGGTAACTGCTCAGGTCACGATTCCGGACCAAGCCAAAGTCCTAAAGGGTTACAAGACCCGCCTGCGCAAGATGCAGGCAGCGCAGCGGGACTCGCACGGTAGTGTTCGGGTCAACGTTGAGGCCCAGATTGCCGAGTCCCAACTGCTGAGGGCACAGCAGGACATTATTTCGAGCTCGGTGAAGACTGCCCGTTTGAGTCTTGTGATTGGTACACGTACGTCGCAACCGGCGGCGACCGTTTCCGAGTTGGAGCAAGCCGAGCGCACCATCGAAAACCGCCGACAGCAGCTTCTCTACGCGATCGCGCGGATGAATGGGGCGAAGGCGGTTGCCGAATCGTTGGCCAAGAAACGCCTGTTTTTCAGTTCACTTCCGGCCATGGCGGAGCCTGACAAGCGGGACCAGGACTTGCTGACCTCAAATGCCGCAGACCTCCTGCCGGTCGAAATGCCCTGGCAGGGGACGCCAAGGACGCCACTGTTTCTTTTCGAAACGCCGTATCGGCAACTCATTCCCTTCTCGCTATTCGATCCGTCATTGAGCGACGCCAACATGCTGGTAATGGCCAAAAGCGGCGGCGGAAAAACCTTCATGGTGCAGCAATTCCTGCTGATGGCGGCGAGGGACAACCCCCTCATCTCGATCATCGAGCGTGGTGACTCGTATCGTCCATTGGTAGAACTCATGGGCGGGCGCATGATCACCATGTCGCTCGATACCGAGCAAACGATCAACCCGTGGGATCTGCCGGAAGGAGAGAAAGAACCAAGCAAAGACCAAGTCGCGTTTCTCAAGAATCTGACGCGCCACATGCTCGGCGAGGGCGGAGCCGAAGATACGGAGCTTCTCGACAACCTCATCACGGAGGCCATTCTTCGGACTTACAAGAGGGCGGCAATCCGGCCGTCGAATCCCATTCCAACATTCTGCGACCTGCGCGACGAACTGTCACAGTGGCGAGACGAAGAAAAGAACCAGAGGGTCATGGACGAGGCGCACTTGGCGGCCATCAAGCTCCGCAGCTGGACTGGCGAGAAGGGCGTGTATTCGAAGTTGTTTGATCGGCCCACAACAATCTCGCTCGACAATCCCTGGTTGTTCTTCAACGTGGAGCAATTGAGCGACGATCCGCGCCTGGAGACCGCGATGAGTCTCTTGATAGCCCGCGCCACAGCGCAGCGTGCGTCCGGGAGGGCGGGCAGGCGGAGCATCACGGTACTCGATGAGTGCTGGTTTCTTCTCGACTCACCCGTGCTCGCGCCGGAAGTGGTCCAGTTGTTCCGTACGGCGAGGAAACGGAACGCTAGCGTCTGGGGAATATCCCAGACTGCAGAAGACTTTGTTGGCACGGAGTCGAGCCCGAGAATCCATGGCGCGGGAATCGTCAAGAACTCGACCACGAAGATCGTTGGGCAACAACCGGGAGACGTGTCTGCCCTCCGCGAGCATCTCCACCTGAACGAAACGGCGCTGAATCAGATCAAGCATTTCAGTGCCCCAGTGAAGGGCAAGCGCGCGGACGCATTGCTGGTGATCGGCGAGAAAGCGGATACAACGCACACGATCCGCATGGTCCCTACGCCAATCGACTACTGGATCGTGACTACTTACGCCCGAGAACGCGCCTATCGTTCCTGGTGTCTCGAACAGCACAACGGCATGTCGCGAATCGAAGGATATCGGCAGTTGGCAGATGCTTTTCCATTCGGTCTCGCAGATCTCGACCCGCTTCCGGAAGAGTTGTCGGGAGAGGTCGCAAAGGGAGCAAAAAAGCGATGAAGATAATCTCAACTGCAGTAACGAGTTTGAAGAGCGGCTTTGTGCGTAGCAAACGTCTCCTGGCTATCCCTATCGTCGCCGTGGTCCTGGCGCCAACCGCGGTGCGGGCTGATGGAATCGGAGACATTCTGTCCCTCTTCCACACCATCACCAGCACTCTCCAAGGCCCGATTGGCGGAGCGTTGAGCGAAATGCGGAAGGTGACTGCCGCAGTGAACAATTTTCGCCAGGAGATCATCTGGCCTTTGGCCGTGATCAACCAGGCGAGAGGATTTATCAGTGCGACCAGGGCGCGCTACACCGGCCTGATGTCCCAGATTGAAGGCATCAAGAACAACAGCGCGACCCTTGCTCTTCCCACGCAGTTGGAGTCGATGTTCCGCGGCGCCCAGTCGGGGTCCATCGGCCAGATTCCCTCGCTATACACGCAGGTCTACCAGCCGGTTGCGCTGTCTGGAATTGCCCAGCCCGTGCAGCGCAACCTGATGGATATTGACGATGCGATGTCCATGGATTCGCTGAAGACGGCCATGGTCTCCGACCAAACCACTCAAGGGATGCTGACTCTCGCTGATTCTCTCGAACAGCAGGCGATGACCGCGGCTCCCGGATCGGCGTCCATGGTCACCGCCCAAGCCCGCATTGCCGATCTCGAAACCCAGGCGCAATTCGCGAAAATGCTCGCTGCTCAACTGCGGCAGGAAGCAACGAAACTGGCGCACCAGAACGCTCTGCTTAAGCAGAGATCCGTGGCGACACAAAGTCTCCAGAACCAGATCCAACAAGTTCTAGCTCATCCATAAGGAGTTCGGAAAATGAAATTACCCACGCTCTCTACTTTTTGGAAAGTCCTCCGGAACGCGGTGGCCGCGCTATGCAGTTTGGCTATCGTAATTGCGGTGCTGCCTAGCAAGGCCCGCAGCCAGCTCGGGCTTGATCCGTGCTGCGCCATGATGCAGGTCGGGCTCAACTCAATCTCGGGCCTGCTCAGAAACTCCGTGGCTATGCCGCTGGGTTCTATCCAGCAAAGTCAACAGCAATCAGCAAATTTCGAGCAGCAGGTCGTGTTTCCGATGTCCGCGATCAATCAGGCCAGAAACATGGCTCTCCAATTCGAGGGCCAATTCGTCCAGATGCGCCAGCTCTTCCAGTTGCCGGTGGCGAGTGCAACTCTGCCCATGCCACAAATGCTCGAACAGAGCCTGCTCTCAGGCAATCCGGGCGCAATGCCCCAGATCACAAGCAATTACTACGCCTTGTACGGCAACGTGATGCCGCCGGCGAACGCGCCCCAGCCGGTCCGGAACATGGTTGATATGGCCGATGCGGAAGCACAAGCCGCCATGAAAAAGGCAGTTGAAATCGATGCTTTGGCCAACCTTGAGCTTCAAGCAGCGGAACAGATCAACCAGCAATTGCAAACCACCGCGCCCGGCACTTCCACCATTTTGGAAGCTGAGACCGCAGCCTGGCTCGTGAGGGCCAACGCATACACGCAATCCGCCATGGCCGAGTTAGTGCGCGTGCGCTCGATTGAGTTAGCCAACTCGAGCGGTCAGCTCAAGTTCAGCGCTTCTCATGCGGCGACGCTTCAGACCACGGGCAGCCAGGTCTTACAACAGGGAGTCCAGTAGCCGTGTTTTATTTCCAGCAACTCCTGAACACGGCGCTAGCTGGGATCGACGGCACCGCCATCATCCCAACGGTCACGAATTTCGCATTCGCCATCCTTCTGATCGGTTTTCTGATCGGCCTCTATCAGGCGGCGTTTCGTGGAGGAGATGTGCAAGCGCTTGCAGGAACGGCCATCAGGTATCTGATCGTTGCGATGATCGTTTCCAACTGGGCCACCGTGTTTCGCGGTGTCAATGGATCCTTCAACACGGTTGCGAATTTCATCGGCAGCAGTTCCGGCGCAGGAGACATGTTTCAGAGCTGGATGGGACAGCTTCAGCAACAGTTCGCCAACAACCCTTCCTTGACCCTTACGGACATCATCACGGGCGACGCAGCCGCCACGATCACGGTGGTCCTGCTCGTAGTTGCTTACCTTCTCTATGCCCTCGCGATGATCGTGTTCTGCTTCTTCTACACCTTGTTTGGCGCAATCCTCTACGTGATCGGCCCTCTCGTGCTCGCTCTGATTCCCATCTCCTCGGCGCCGAACACCAACATGATCCTGCGCACCAAGGACGAAGAGACGACGCAACACTTCATGAAAGCATCGGCGTGTGTCCGGCAGAAGCGGCGTACTCTAAGCGTCCGGCGTACCGGGGTCTTTGAAGAGGAATACGAGCCCGTCGGTTTCGGAAGTGAGACCGACATCAAGGACACGCGTGCACAAGATGAGCACATCAAAAACCTGCCTGTCGGCCAAATGGAAATCTTGATGGCCGACAACCGCCAAGGCACACTTCACTCTCATCTGCACGTGCGAGTGCCGCACCAGTATCGCTTTCCTGGACTTGAACCCCGGATCTATCCCGCTCTGCATTCCGCTGGCTCTCAAGCTCAAGGAGCGAATCTGCGCTTCAAAGATCCTGAAGCGATCCGGCGAAGTGGCAGTGTATGGATGCGTAATGGACGGCTGCCATGATTGTGAATCACGCCAGTCGAATCGTGATGGTGTGTCTACTGCTGGCGACCACGGGAGCGTTCTCCTTTGTTATGCAGCAAGCCCCACGGCCGGCGTACGATCCCGCGTCGCAGCGTCCAGCCGAGAAGCCGGCAGATAGCTTCGTTGATTTCGCGCTGAAACGCGTCAATCCTTTGGACAAGAATTACGGCCAGTGCATTGATGAAGGACGCAAGTTCGCGCTGGAGGAAACCATTGAGAACGGCTACTTCTGGTCGAACATGGCCGCCTTGGGCTTGCTCGGTTGTTTGTTCGTCATCATCGTTTACCAGCACAACCGGCAAGCCCGGCGGGAGTGGGTCATGGCGGAAGCGCTGCAACAGTACGAACACGCCCTGGCCCGTGCTAATGCCCAGGTAGACGAGGCTACGAAGCGTAATCAGGAACTGATGGATGCGTTAACCGCCGCCAGAGAAAGCGCGCTACGTTCACCAATTGCGTTGCTGGAGCGAGGCGAGCAAGAGGGCAACAAAGGCAGCTCCAAGCGCAGCACCGCGGCACAACCCGCCGAAGTGACCACGGCAAAGAGCGGCCCAGTGAGCGCCAAAACGGAGGCTGCAAAGGCAGGCGGAAACGGAGTCAAACCCACAAGCCAGATCCCACTGTTCAAGCCTGAGGTGGATCTCATTGTGAAGGTGAATTCGCTCGAGCAGCAGTTGGGCCGATCCCAGGAGCAGGAGAAGCATTTGCGGCGACAACTGAACCAATCCGAAGTGCGACTGCAGACCGAGCAACAGAAGAACCGGGCTTTGAAAGGCGAATAGCGAGCAAGGTTCAGATAGGAAGTAGAGACAAATGTCCAAGGAAGATCAGCAGAACAAACCGGCGGTTACGGTGCAAGGAAGCCTAGGCAGGTTCTTGGCGGGTGGAGAACTAGGAGCGATTGAAGATCCTCAGGAGTACGAACGGCGGATGCGCGCTCTCCCTCCGGCGCAGAGAGAGTTTGCCGAAGAAGGAACGCGGTTCGCGAACCTCTGGCAATACTTCTCCGAGCACAGGATGCAGTTGCCTCGGCACATCGTGGAGGAGATCGGCGAACTCTCCAAGCTTCCTGCCGTAGAGCAGATCGCAACCATGCGGCGCGTAAACCAGGCGCTTATGGAGTACCTCAATGATGTCGGTGAAGATTCTGGAGTTCGGCAGTAATTGGTGGGCACGCTTCGGCCGGGACCACGATGATCCCCATCGATACACGCGGCACGCCGCATACTACAACTCCGCGGGCATTCGTTGTGCGAACAAGATCGGACGGCATTGGGTGCTGCCCGGCCTGGTCCGCTTCAATGGCGTCGGCGATTTCAATCCGCACTTCCCATGCCGGTCCATTGGGGAGACTTTCTGGTGCGCCAATCCGGGGTTCAACTGCGGTGGCAACCGTGTTCTGTTCGTCAGAAGGGCCGCGAAGAACACGGTTCCCGATCACTACCTTGTGGTGGTCTCCAGTGATCGGCATGGCGCCCTGGACTTTGGCAATCCCGGTTGGAAGTCGCAGTCTATATGGCCGATTTCCATCAGTCAGCTGCGACATAGACAGGAAGCATTGCTCCTGATGGAAGCGGAAGATTGGGTCCGCAGTGCACTCGGCATCTGGCGATTGGTTACGCGGCCAAATCTGCCAAACGGAGCATCTCTGCAACTGGCCGAAGAGGTCGGCTCAAACTGACGAGCTTGCTATGCGCTATGCCAAAGGCAGCCTGGTTATCAGTCCCGAACGAGACATCCCGCTGCTCCGCCAGGTGCGCAACTCGAAGTTTGTCAGCCACCATCAGTTGTTCGAATTGATGAAGCTGGGAGGCTTCGATCACTCTCGGAACAGCTTCAACTGGAGGGTGAAACGGTTGCTCGACTCCGGACACATCGGCATCTGTCAGAGCGTTTACGGTGCGGGATCAGCGGTCTACCGCATCACCAAAGATGGCATCACTTTGCTCGAACATCATGGCCAGTTTACTGCCGTCTTGCATTCAAACACCGAACATCTACCGCACCTTTCGCAAGTGTTTCACTCCCTGGAATTAAACGCCGTGCAGTTGGCGTTGGCTCGCGCGAACCTGCTTGCCGGCTGGCAATCGAAGATCGAAATTGCGTCCTTCAATACCATTTCCCGGTCTCCTTATCAGAAGGACTACGACGCGATTGTGGATGTCTGGATTGGCAATCGCAAGGTTCGATTTGCACTGGAATACGAACGAATATTGAAAAGTCTCAAGCAGTACGAACGCATACGGGCGGCGCTAGAAGCCGAGCGCCAGATCGAGTGTGTACTCTATTTGACCTCGGGAATGGAGGTGCTGGTTCACCTCGTGCATGAATTCCAGTCGGTTCGCAAAAGACTGGCCTTCGCCGGCGCGGCAACTTTTGAGCGGCATTTGCTGGATACGGTAGTGACTGGCCGCGACGGAATTACGGCCAGGTTCTGGGACGTGCTGCAGTAAATGAAGGCCGAACCTCCCTCCCTAATTGTCCGGTCTTTGCCTCACCTTTGCCTTGTTCTCGCGTTGTTCTCACCTTGTTCTCGGCGTGGATATGCGTTGTTTTATTGGTTCGGAAGTCCCTGACGTGTAGGGAGATGAATCCTGACTACCCCCTGATTCGATGATCTTCAGCAGGTTTCAAGAAGCTATGAACAAACCGATTGATGCCTTCCTGCCTCAGTTGCCGACACGCGGGTTGTTTGTCCAGATCGATCGCTTGCGAATAGTCCCTAATCTGCTCGCCAAGGTTACTGGCTAAGCCAACATCTTCAGTATTCCGCTACGCCTTCACTTTTCCGCGACTGAGCTCCTGTCGTGACAGCCATCTCTTCAGCAAATCCTTCGTGCTGTTCGCACCTCCTAGGACCGGCAATCAAGCATCATTTCTGTTCGTGCGTGCTAGACGAATCCGTCGCTTGCGACGTCATTGCTTGGCTCACGAATTTCATGAAATCCGATTCCGCAAGGCGCGACGGATGCACCTCGCCACCCAGCCCGAAGAATCGGCAGAAGCAGCCTAGGATTTTGATTGCCCGTCGCAGCAATTTCCACGCTCAAGCTAGAACGAGAAATTACCCCCGAAGACAAGGAAAGGAGAAACAGTTATGTCACGCAGCCGAGGAAACATGTCCATCCATTATCTCTTCCATGCCAAAGAGATTGGCGTTTCAAAGGAAGCTAACCTTGATCGCTTGATCAAGGTGTTTGTGCAGCTGAGCGAGGGCACTGCCACCAGGTGGATACAGATGCCCAAGGGAATCGTTGTGCTGCTGATGGTGCCTGACACTCCCGCTTCCGGCGCTATCTATATCTACGACCGTGTCGGCCAGCAATTCTATCTGGTCTCGTTCGATCAGGGGTCTGACGACACCCTCACGGTACCTGAGTTTGAAGATCTGCTCGGTGAGTATCGTTTGCTCGACAGCGTGTCCGACCCCAGTCTGTTCCGGGCTTCGGTGCAGGAACCCGCAAGAGCCTGAACCGTACGCCAAACCCACCTTTTGCTCGGCTGATTTGACCGAGTTTCCAACCTATCGTAAGTAAGAACCCGTGCGAGGTAGTGCCATGGAGAAAAGCAACGCTGCCAGTCTAGAGCTGGCCGACCGCTATTGGCGCCTGTTCGTAAACCGCCTCGCTTACACGATGCAATCGGAGAAACCGGGGAGGAACGGTAAACACTACTACTACAAGCCGAAGGACGGACGGCGACTGTCACGCGAGACAGTTCTAGAACACCTAAATTGTCAGATCACCATTGGGATCTATCCCATCAACCCGGAGACCCAGCGGTCCAAGTGGGTGGCCATCGATGCCGATTATGGAAATGCCGTGGAAGATCTGCTCAAGCTGCAATGGGAATTGCTCCGGGACGGAGTTGAGGCAGCACTGGAAAAGTCCCGCCGCGGCGGGCACCTTTGGATATTCGCGGAGCAGCCGTTGTTGGCACGGGACTGCCGAGTCTACATCTACAACCTGGCAACGCGGTTGAGGGTGCCGGTGAAAGGTGGAGCTGGCTTGGCCGAGGGGATCGAATTGTTTCCCCGACAGGATCGGTTGGGAGAAGCCGAGTTTGGCAACGCGCTTCGGGGGCCGCTTGGCGTCCATCGCGCAGTTGGACAACGCTTTTGGTTTTACGGCGCGGACTATCGGCTCGAAGCGCAACTCGACTACCTTGAGCGGCTCAAGAAAATCACCGAAGCCGAGATGAGCTGCTTCGTTAAAGGGTTGAGCATGCCGGAGGAATTTCTGCCGAAGCCGAAAATTGTGCTGCCACCTTATGATCCCACGCGGCACGAGTTCCGAATCCTAGATCACGTCGGCCCTGTGCAACGTCGTTCGGGGAACTACTGGACTCGTTGCCCATCCTGCGCCGCACAGGGCCGCGACCGAAGTGGTGACAACCTGGCCATCTGCGTTGCCGATCCTCGGAAGTACAAGTGTTGGGCAGGTTGCACAAAGGAGATGATCCGGGCAGCGCTGGGTTGCCCAATCCGAAGCATAGCGAGCTAACTATGAGTGACGAGAAGGTTCTTCAATCGCATCCCACCAACTACGGTCAAATTCTGGCCTTGCGGGGATTGCGTCTGCCGGCAATTACTCTCAAGGGTCTACAAACTGCAGGAATTTATTGCCAGCCGGCGGTCTCCGTCGAACATCAACACCTCGCTGGCAGATACGTGCTACGCGGCGTGGAATCAGGCGGAGCCGTGGCTGACCGGGGAGCTTATTGCGGCTTTGTAGACGAAGATGGCCACGCGATATCGTGGCTGCAACGAGTCGACAGCATCGCTGTCAATGGTGTTCATGGCGTTGTCATCTCTGCCGGCTTCGTCCGGCTACAGATGTTGCGGGTGCAGCGCACCTACGATCTGCTGGTCACGCGCCACTCATTGGCAAACACAGAGGATGGCAAACGGCCGCGGCTTGAAAGTTCGATTTTGTTTTACGGTCGGCGTGGCACTTTGGAGATGGATCTCGCAAGCAAAGATGCACAGTTCCGCGGCACTGTGAGTCCCGTCTTTTACAGCCGCAGTGGCGAACCAGCGAGTCTGCCAGCCCAGTTCCAAGACGCCGTCCTTCGCATCACCACTGCAGCGAGTTGTGTCGGATGCAGTCACTGCCATTTGCTGCAACCAGGCACAGTTGTGAGCGGTAGTGTAGTGCCTGACGTGGGAGAGGTCTCGCCCTAAAAGTGGTATGGCCGAGCGACTCGAAGTCGAGCAAGTGCTGTCTGACCCAGCGGCGTCCTTCTGGCTGAAGGATGCGCTCCGTTCTGCCTTGGCCCGCGATCCTGTGGATGCTGCAAACGACGCGGAGGTCCTATTCCGACTCTTGGATGAGAGATGCCACAAACTTCTAAGCCAAGGATGACCAGGCTTTACGTCGCTCCCAGTTAGTCTGACATCCATCCTCATTCGACTTATCGAGAAGTCCAAAACAACTGCACCGAGACGGGAGGAGATAGCCATGACTGCAACGAATGGCGGTGCCAACGGCCACGCCGATCCGCACGCGACGGGCGCAGATCACTCCGTTTTAGGGATCGCTTCACTCCAAGCAGAAAGCCCACAGCAATTCAGCCCACAGAAGATCAAAGATCTGGTTGCTGAACTAGAAATTCCGTTTGAGCCCTCGGTCATCGATTGGCGCGTGACCAACACCGCACAGGGACAGTCGCGGGGACAGGTCGTGCCGTACGCGGATCAGCGAGCTTATACCGACCGGCTCAATGCGATGTTCAGTCCGGCCGGTTGGACGCGCAAGTACGCTGTGTACACCAGCGCCAACTTTGAGCGGAGTAGGGATCAAAAGATTGTCGCCAAGGTGCTGGTCACATGCGAATTGACGATCTTCGGACTCGGGTCGCACTCAGCCACAGGGGAGGAGTGGGCGGACAACGACAACGCAGGCACGGCGGCTGAGGCGCAGGCATTCAAGCGCGCCTGCTCCTGCTTTGGGCTCGGCCGTTATCTGTACCACTTCACAGGAGCATGGGTTGATCTCGACGAGCGAAAGCGACCTAAGAACATTCCGCGCCTTTTCGGCTGGGCAACCCCGCAGGGCTGGCGAGAGGGATTGAGACCCGGCCAGGAAGCCGAACGCACGTCGTCCAACCCGAAGCTCACGCTACAGGGGCGAGATGTAAGCGCCGAAGATGCAAGCGTCCTCGTCCGCCAGATCGAAGCGATGGCAGAACCACTGGGCTGGCGGCTGTATCGCGGGCTTTTGAAGACGGGTGCGAGAGTCTGGAATCCAACAGAGATTCACGACGCGGATGTTCTGCGAAAGGTGTTGGCACAAATGCAGGGGGCGGAACGGGGCTTGCGGCGCCTTGAGGCTGCCTTGAACAGAGTTGGACCCGAAATTCTGGTTCCAATCCTTCGCTCCTTGCAACTCCATTCGCTCAATCAAGTCGACTGCCTGGAAAGTCTCAAGAAGGTCGTTCTGGCGGCTGAGGAAGCGGCCGGGATAACCCACTAACTGCCTCTACACCAGTTCCCACTGATACCTATCCAAATCCGAGGAGGTGCTTGTGAACGCTTGCATCTCCGCAGTCCAACATCTGCGCCCACTTCGGGGCGGCGCGCAATCTCACCTGCTGAGGGCGTCTGATGGTGCGTGCTACGTCACCAAGTTCCAAAACAACCCCCAACACATCCGAGTGCTGGCGAACGAGATGCTAGCCACCAACCTGGGACTGGCGCTCGGGCTGCCGATGCCTCGGGTGGAAGTGATTGACGTCTCCGATTGGCTCATCGAACACACAGAAGACCTCCAAATCAGTCTGGGTGACGCCAAGATTCCGTGCCGGAGCGGCAAGCAATTGGGATCGCTGTATGTGGGCGGCGAGAGTCAGGCAATGACACTCGACTACTTGCCTCGTGAACTGCTGCAGGGTGTTCGCAATCTTAGCGACTTCGCCCGGGCCCTTGTGCTGGATAAGTGGACTTGCAACAGCGATGGGCGGCAGGCAATCTTCTCGAAAGCGCGGAAAAGCCAGCGATACGCCGCAACCTTCATTGACCAGGGGTATTGCTTCAATGCTGGCGAGTGGACGTTCCCGGACTCTCCCCTTCGAGGCGCATACGCGAACAACTGCGTTTACGAGGGTGTGATGGGATCGGAGGCGCTTGAGCCGGCGCTCAGTCGAGCCGAAGAGATGGATGCTCACAGCATTTGGCGGTGCGCTGCCGACATTCCAGAAGAGTGGTACGAGGGCGACCGGAAAGGTCTGGAACGGTTGGTGGAGACGCTCCACCATCGACGGCCGACGATCCGGAAGTTGATCTGCGAATTTCGTAGGTCGAGCCGGAACCCATTTCCGAACTGGCGTGAATCGCCCGTGGATTCTGCCATGCCTCTCGCGGCAAGAGATCGATCGCTTGAGGCACAGCCTTTGTAATCGACACCTGTGCGAGCGGCGGGCTCTCGGCACAAAGCCAGGAAGGAGGACCCGGCCAATGGTCGAGCACAATCCTCCGGTTCCTGCCGATAGCGCCAAGCCCGCAGTGATTCCCTCGCCAGTGGCGCTCTATGTCTCCGATGATCTCATGTTTTAGCTCTATGACTGGGGTCTGCCCTGCCGCAGATTTTCGATCCGCTGGGAGAGGCTCGTTCCAATAAAAGAAAACGGGCCAGAGGCGGCCCCGCAGAGTTCCCAATCCGGCTTGCGCACACACCAAGACTAGTGGCCGCGTTCAATGACCCGCCAAACGCGGACTTCAACCTGATCCACCAGCGAATGCGAAATGAGGATGGCCATGAAAATTCGTGTCACCACGAGAGCCGACTTGTTTGAAGAACGGAAACAACAACATATCGAGCGCGGCTACCGAATTGAAGATGAGCGGCCGATTCCTGTGAACGGTCTTTGCTCGTTCATCGCCGTGAGCGAGATCCCCGAGTCCGACGGAGTTGGGGACCTCGTGGCACAGGCGCTCAATGGGATGGCGAGATGAGACCACATGGAAAAACCAACCTGGGATTTTTCCCGTTGCCCGTGCCGGAAGCCATTCGGCTGAGAAATTGTCTTGCCTTCGCATCGGAGTTCTCGGCACTCGATCCCTGCGTGGGAGATGGCGTGGCGTTCACTCGTTTGCTTCATGGTGTAACCGCTCATCGCTATGGCATCGAGATCGACGCCAATCGGGCCGAACAAGCGAGAGCACTCGGAATCGAGACTTTGCAGGCCAACGCGCTGGATGTCCGGTGCCAGCCCGAAGCGGTGTCCGTGCTCTACCTGAATCCTCCGTACGATTGGGAATCCGGAGAGAGCAATAACCAGAGACTGGAATTGGTCTTCCTGGAACACACATATCGCTGGCTCAAAGCTGGGGGCGTGCTGCTTTTCGTGATTCCGCAGCTGCGATTGGCGAAATGCGCGCGGTTGCTAAGCGAACATTTCACGGATTTGCGAGTGTTCAGGCTCACCGAGCCGGCTTGCCTGAAGTATAAGCAGATCGTAGTGCTGGCAACACGCCGCAAACGACACTCCAGAGTTACGGATGCGGTCTTGCTGGATGGAGTGCGATACCTCGAAGCGTTGGCAACGAAGGCTGAGCTTGAGCCTTTGGGCGACACTGCTGAGGTCCGTTACGAAGTTCCTGTCTCGGAGCCGGCGGTACTCACCAACATGGGTATTCCACTAGACGAAGTGGAGGACTTGTTGCTGGAATCAGCCGCGTATCGTCAAGCGGGCCGCGTGCTTCTGCCCAAGCTGAATGATGTGAGAGGCCGGCCACTCACGCCGCTGCACGGTGGACATGTCGGACTGCTTTGTACTGCCGGGATGCTCAACGGCGTATTTGGCGAGGGTGAATCCCGGCACATTGCCCACTGGCGCTCCGTGAAATTCACCGACCATTGGGAAGAACAGGAAGAAGACGGAACGAAAATCCTGCACGACCGGGAAAGGTTCTCGCATGAGTTGACCCTGGTCTTTGCCAATGGAAAGACTCAGGTTCTCACTCACGAAAGGAAGGAGCCAGAATGAAAAATGCTCACCTTCGATTCGGTTGGCTCACCTACGTGAAGAGCACGGAGAAGACGACAACCAGCATCAAGCTTCGCTTGGATCGCTTCATAGGAGAGGTGTTGCCTGATCCACCGCGACAGGCGACAGCCCACCTCATTTCCGTGATTGGAGGGGACATGCAGATTGCGGCTGTCGGCGCGGCGATTTCTCTGGGAGACAAGTTCATGGTGGAAGGGCCAGGTGTACAGCCGATTCGAGTATGTCTCGACCGAAACGCGCAGTGCTTCAAAGGCTCGGTACAGATTGCGGGGCGCAAAAAGCCCCTGCGTCACCTTATCGCACTATCGGAAGAGTTTGCTTCGACCAACAGCTCGGCGGGTTCAGGGCGAACTCTGCTGGCGAGTTCGGAAAACGGATTCATTTGGGCCTCTCTCGCCCATATTCACGGGATACCCGGAATGCCGAATTGGGCTGACTGGTTTGTCGGCGAACTGGAAACGCATCAGGCGATCATCCGTGCCCTCGGTATCGGATGTGCCCCGGTGCTGGTCAAAGGCGAGAAACAACAGTTTCTTTCCTGGCTCAGTTGGGGCGTTGAGAGTGGAGCCGTCAGTCTTCCGGCTGAAACTGGTTCGATCCACTGGCCGGGTTTGAGTCTGCAAGACGTCTTCCAGCCGGCCAACTAGCCTTCCGCACCACCCATGTTTTCCTACTTCCCCTTGTTCTCTCGTTCTCTTCCGCAAATTCCTCCCCGTACCAGAGGACTTCCATGCCAGAACTGTCAACAATTTACGACTACATGAGACGTCACGCGGCGCTCTTGGGAGACCGCATTCTGCAGGAGTACCCGGCGCTGCACCAATTCGACGATGAAGTTTCATCTCGGGTTGAAGGGCTGATACGAAAGCCTTTTCCGGCGCAAACCATCGCCATCATGGGAGTGGCCAAACGTTGGCAGCAGGCGCGAACCGCCATGGTGGTTGCGGAATGCGGTACCGGCAAGACACTGATTTCTCTGGGAGCAATCCATGTCCACGGCCAAAGAAGTCCGTTCAACGCCTTAGCGATGGTTCCACCACACCTGGTCGAAAAGTGGGCGCGGGAAGCGTTTCTGACATTGCCGGGACTACGCGTGTTCCTGATCGACGATTTGCGAAATGGCGGCGACGAGAACAAATCCCACGGAGTGAACGAGGTGCGGTTGAGGCAAGGCCGCATCGTGCGGGAAGGTTTGCATACCACGTTGAGCGAGTTGCGGCTGCGCAAGGATTCGCCGAGTTCTCGTAAACGCTGGCTGTCGCTCTGCGGGAGACCTTCGCTGTTTATCGTCGGACGTGAGCGAGCGAAGCTCGGTTACTTCTGGCGCCATGCTTACCGCGTACCTCGTTCTGGCCCATACATTGGCTGCATCGTGAATTCGGACACGGGCAGACCGGTGATCGTGGACGACAGCCGATTAACCGCAGGTAAGTTTGAGAAGGTCAAGATTGCCGAGACCATCGAGACCAGGGGAGAAAGGTCTTGTCGCTCACTGCACAGCCCACTGTGGCAGGCGGACTCGGACAAGATCCGCCGCATGGCCCCGATTGAATTCATCGGGCGCTACATGCCGGAATGGTTTGACTATGCGATTTGCGACGAGATTCATCAACTGGCTGGCGATACCGCGCAAGGAAATGCCCTGGGCACTCTGGCCTCATGCACCGACCGGATCGTCGGATTAACCGGGACACTCCTCGGCGGATACGCCGACGATTTGTTCAACACTCTCTTTCGTCTCGAAGCGAGAAGGATGAAGGAGCATGGCTACGAATGGGGCACAACGGGACGCAGTTCCTTCATCCAGGATTACGGGGTCCTCGAAACCATCACCAAGGTGGAACCCGCCAACAACGCCTGCTCCAAGGCCAAAACCACAAGCACGGTGCGGCGCAAGCCCGGAGCATCACCGCTGTTGTTCGGCGAATTCCTGATGCAGTTATGCGCCTTTGTGTTTCTGGAAGATATCTCGGGAGAACTGCCACCGTACGAGGAAACCTATTTGAGTGTGCCGATGGACGCTTCCATGCAGGAAGCGTACCGCGAACTCGAAGACGACATGCGGAAGGCGTTGAAAGCTCACAGGGGCAACCGGTCGGTGCTGAGTACGATGCTGAACACTCTGTTGCTTTATCCCGATCACCCCTACGGGATTGGGACGCTATACGGTACTGAGTTCGATCCTGAACTCAAGCGCAAAGTTCGATTTGTCATTGCGGCCCCCCGTGAGCTACCCGAGGACCGCATCTATTCCAAGGAACGCAGGCTGATCGGAGAGATCAAGAAGGAGCTGGCGGAAGGGCGGCGGTGTCAAGTCTTTGCCGTGTACACCCAGAAGCACGACGTTACAGCCAGGCTGCAACGAATTCTGAGCAACGAAGGGCTCCGCACCGCAGTTTTACGGGCGAGTGTGGACACTTCCAAGCGTGAGGCCTGGTACGCCAGACAAGTCAAAGACGGAGTTCAGGTAGTGCTCTGCCATCCCAAACTGGTGGAAACGGGTCTGGATCTGCTGGACTTTCCGACCATCATTTTCTACGAGTCTGGATATTCGCTACACACCTTGCGGCAGGCCAGCCGCCGGTCCTGGAGGATCGGGCAACGCCGACCGGTGCGCGTGAAATTTCTATGCTCGGAAGGGACCATGCAGACATCGTGTTTGCGCCTCATGGGGAAGAAGCTCCTCGTGGCGCTCACGATGGAAGGCAAGTTTGCCGGCGAGGGATTGCAGACCATCGATGAAGACGATGACATGCTCTCGGCGATGGCGCGGGAATTGGTCGAGAGGAACGGCATCGGCGATACTGCCGACTCCGTTTGGAGAGCGCTCAGTACCGAACATCAAAAGCTGTTCCCAACGAATTCTCATAGCGACGATGATGCCTCCTCCATCGAGATGCCGGGTATTCTGCTGGATACTCAGTCTGACCCCGCAGGTCTTGTTGAAGGAGCCATGGACACCGCGTTGATCGTCGTCTTCGGACAGCGACCGGGCTCACTGGCTAAAAAGCGGCGAACAAAGCCCGTTGTTCCCGAACAGGCGTCCCTATTCAGCTTGAGTTAAATCAGGCAAAATAAGCCAGACGCCACACGT
>Ga0302326_10006918_pt1 | contig 25349 bp, 25 predicted proteins | sample Palsa_T0_3_FD_202264 | JGI IMG/M metagenome (GOLD analysis project Ga0302326, IMG submission 202264) | Peat permafrost microbial communities from Stordalen Mire near Abisko, Sweden - Palsa_T0_3 | ecosystem: Environmental > Terrestrial > Soil > Palsa > Peat permafrost | place: Sweden: Abisko... | reverse complement strand
TGCGCCCCGAAAACAAAACGAGCCCCGCATCCCTGCGAGGCTCGTCCATACGTTCAGCCCGACGTGATCTGTTTGGGTGCGTTCGGCGGATGCAGCGCGAGGCGCCGAAGGGCGAAGTGTGCGAATGCACATGAGCCCTTCGGCAACGAAGCGATGCGCCGCCGAACGCGCCCAAACTACATCATGTCGTAGCCGCCGCCCATGCCGCCCATTCCGCCGCCCGGGCCGCCCTGGTTGTTGTTCTTGGGCTCCGGCTTGTCGGCGATCAGGGTTTCCGTCGTGAGGATCAGCGAACCGATCGACGCGGCGTTTTGAAGCGCCGAACGGGTGACCTTGAACGGTTCGACGATGCCGGCTTCCAGCATGTTGACCAGGTCGCCCGACATCGCGTCGAAGCCCATGCCGGGTGCGGCAGCCTTCACGCGCTGCACTTCGACCGAACCCTCGTAGCCCGCGTTTTCAGCGATCTGACGAAGCGGCTCTTCGAGCGCGCGGCGAATGATGTCCCAACCGATCTTCTCGTCGGCAGCGCCGGCGTGACCGTTGGTGTGCTTGTGCGATTCGAGCGCCTTGAGCGAGTGCACGAGCGACGAACCGCCGCCCGGGATCATGCCCTCTTGGACGGCCGCGCGCGTTGCGCTCAGGGCGTCCTCGATACGGTGCTTCTTCTCTTTGAGTTCGGTTTCGGTAGCCGCACCGACCTGAATGACGGCAACGCCGCCGCTCAGCTTGGCCAGACGCTCCTGCAGCTTTTCGCGGTCGAAGTCGCTGTCGGTCTCGTCGATCTGGCGCTTGATCATTTCGATCCGGCCCTTGATCGCGTCCGGCTTACCCTTGCCGTCGACGATCGTGGTCTCTTCCTTCGTGACCTTGACGGTCTTAGCCTGACCGAGCAGGTCCGGCGTGACCTTGTCGAGCTTGAGGCCCAGCTCTTCGCTGATGACCGTGGCGCCCGTCAGGGTCGCGATGTCCTTCAGCATTTCTTTGCGGCGGTCGCCGAAGCCCGGAGCCTTGACGGCCACGGTCGTGAACGTACCGCGCAGCTTGTTGACGACCAGCGTCGCGAGGGCTTCACCCTCGACGTCTTCGGCGATCAGCAAGAGCGGCTTCTGGACCTGAACGATCTTCTCGAGCAGCGGCAGGATGTCGGCGATGGCCGAGATCTTGCGCTCCGTCACCAGGATGTACGGGTCGTTCAGCGTGGCTTCCATGCGCTCGCTGTCGGTCACCATGTACGGCGAGATGTAGCCCTTGTCGAACTGCATGCCGTCTTTGGTCTCCACGTCGGTCTTGGTCGTCTTCGACTCCTCGACCGTGATGACGCCGTCCTTACCGACGGCCTTCATCGCTTCGGAGATCAGCGCGCCGATCTCTGAATCGTTGGCCGAGATCGAGGCGACTTGCGCGATCTTCTCGGGGGTGTCGACTTTGACGACGAGCTTCTCCATCTCGGAGACGGCCAGCTCGACGGCCTTGTCGATGCCCTTCTTGATCAGCAGCGGGTTGGAACCGGCGGTCACGTTGCGCAGGCCTTCGCGGATGATTGCCTGGGCGAGCACGGTCGCGGTCGTGGTGCCGTCGCCGGCGATATCGTTGGTCTTGGAAGCGACTTCCTTGACCAGCTGGGCGCCCATGTTCTCGAACGTGTTCGGAAGTTCGATTTCCTTCGCGATCGTCACGCCGTCGTTGGTGATCGTCGGCGAGCCGAATTTCTTGTCGAGGACGACGTTGCGGCCCTTGGGCCCAAGCGTCACTTTGACGGCGTCGGCGAGGATGTTCGCGCCGCGCTCGAGCGCGCGACGCGCGTTCTCATCGAATACGAGTTCTTTTGCAGCCATGTTGTTGTTAGTTTACTCCTGCGGCAACTTTAGAATCGGTGAAGACGCCTAAGACGTCTTTTTCCGAGATGACGAGATAGTCTTTACCATCGATCTTGATCTCGGAGCCGCTGTACCTCGAATAGTAAATGCGGTCGCCGACCTTGACGTCCATGGCGAGCTTGGTGCCGTTGTCGAGCGTGCGGCCGGAACCGACCGCCAAAACGGTGCCCTCTTGGGGCTTTTCTTTGGCGGTGTCGGGCAAGAAGACGCCCCCGGCGCTCTTCTCAGCTTGCTCGACGTGCTCGACGACCAGACGATCGCCCAAAGGCTTGAGATTCACGAAAACCTCCTGGAACACGTGAAAATGTAGGTGAAATTAGCACTCGTGGCAGATAACTGCCAGCACCGGAAATACTAGCAGACTCCATGGGAGAGTGCAAGAGGCCTAGGAGGCTCTACACGTCTGGCCGCGGTGACCGTAAGACCGGCGCCTTGCACCTAAAAAGAGAGGCCGACCGAACAGCCGCCGGGCGCCCCGTTAATCCCCTGGGACAACAAAAACGCCCCGTCGAGAGCGTTCCTGCTAGGGGTGCCGGAGCGGCCGAAACCGCCCGCCGTCTTCCACCACTCGGTTTACGTCCGAGAACGAGGCTTCGCCCGAGGGCTAGATTTTGCGGAGCCCCCGGCGACTCCCTAGTCACTCGCTGGCGACCCGGTGAACCGTCTTGCGCCCATGCTTCCGGGTACCCGGCCACGGCGTGGCCCCGGCGGGCCTCATCGGACAGGTGAAAAGGCCCTAACCGGCGCCTTTTGCTTGACGCTCGCGGTAGCGTTTGACTTTGCTGCGGTTGCCGCAGGTTTCGGCCGAACACCACCGGCTGCAGCCGTTCTTGGAGTGGTCGTAGTAGGCAAAGGCGCAGGTGTCGTCGGCGCAAGCCTTGAGGCGAGACCAGGTCTTGTCCGCCATCCCTTGATGCATGGCGGCCAAGATCGCACCGACGATTCCGTCGATGCCGCTCGCGGTGGAGCGCAAGCGTGCGCTGTTCCCGGCCGCGTCGAAGGCCATCGAGAAACTGCAACGGGCACTTGCTTCCTCGAGAGATTCGAGCGCGCAATCGCAGAGAATTCCGTTGTTGCGGCGCGCGAGCGCGCGCAGATCCTCACGAATCTCGCGCAGCCGCGCCAACTCAGGGCCGGTAGCTCGAAACGGCGCCTTGCGCGCCAACAGGCCCTGCTCGCGAGCCCACTCCGCGACGGCTTCGGCGGAATCGAGTTCCTCGATCGAGCGCTGCACGTCGTAGGTGTTGAGGAACCGGCGAACCAGCTCCAACCCTCCCGGCGCGGGCGGTCGAACGAGTTCGAGTTGCCCTTCGAGCGGCAGCGCCGGCGGCGCGGGAAACCTTTTCACGAACTGCAGTATAACACCAGCTATCCTTCTTGACAAGTTACAGTAACCGGTGTAGTATTATAGCAGGTTACAGCTTTCACTGGTTACATGCCAAAAGGACAATCGTGGTGACGGACATGCACGAACAACTGATCGAGGTTCTGGCTAGCGATCGTCGCGCTCAAATGCTGCGCGAGGCTGAGGCGTATCGCTTGCTGATCGACAACGCCAACTTGAAATTCGGACCCAGCCACGCGACGCGCGCGCGGCACGCGCTCGCCCGCCTGCTCCAAGCGCTCTCGGAGCGCCTCGAACCCTGCTCCGACCGCTTCGCCTCCCAATAGGCATTGCAGAAACGCTCCGCGCTGGATCAGATTTCCTGATCCGGCGCAGCGCGATGTGCCGGGCAGTGCGCTCCGCAAAGCGAGCCCGCCGGCGCTAAATCGGAACCGCTATATGCCGAGCTTCTGCTTTGCGGGGACCAGCACGTGGACGGTCAGATAGTTTAGCGGGCCGTCTACATCGAACTGCCCCGTTTGCGCGAGCACGGCGATCGCCATCAGCATCACCGAGCTGAACATCGAGAACGTTCGCAGGCCCGGGTCCCACTCTTTCATCCAATATGGGATCGACAGAAAGACGACGCAAGCGACGGTCATGACGAATAGGAACGGCCCTTGGAACGCCGGCACCCAGAGGGGGCCGTGGGGCATCAGCGCGACGCGGGACAACACCAGCTCGATGAACACGGCGACGACATACGCGATGCAGGCGATCACGAGGGTCTGAAACACCGTGATCAGCCAAAACGGCTTGGCATCGTGCATCGGATTGGGGCGCGCGCGTGGAGGCTGCCAGGGCACAAAGCTGCTTTCGAGGGCAGGCAAGCAGATTCCGTCGAAATCGCCGCAATGCGACAACGGACACTTCCGCTGCCGGCCGTGCTCGCCGGGGTCCTGGCGGGCCTGGCCGGAGCGGTGAGCATCGACGCCTACTTGATCGTCGTGCTGGTCCTGGGGTTCCATTCGATCGACCTGGCCGGTTTCTATCAGTTCATCGCGTCGGGCGCGATCGGTCAGGCGGCCTATGCAGGCCCGGGCGGCGCCGTCCTGGGCGTTGCGCTGCACCTGATGGTGAGCCTGGCCTGGGGTGTCGGCTACGCGTATGTCGCGGCGCGCACGCCGCAGGTCGTCGAGCGGCCGCTCGTCTCGGGCATCACGTTCGGGATCGTCGTCATGCTCGCGATGCAGCTGGTGGAAGTCGCGGGCGGCATCTACCGTCAACCCGATACCTTCTCGCTCGCCAACGCGCTGGTCGCAAACGTCGTCTTCTTCGGCATTCCGGTCGCCTACATCGTCCGCTGGAAGTTGAACCAGGCCCGGTGATCGCCGAACTGTCGATCGATCTCGGCGCGATTCGCCGCAACGTCGCCCGCCTCGGCGCACTCGCTGCCCCGGCGCGTTACGCCGCGGTCATCAAAGCGAACGCCTACGGCCATGGGCTCGTGGCGGTGGCGCAGGCGCTCGAGAACCAGGTCGCAGGCTTCTGCGTGTACCGCGCGGACGAGGCCGTCGCACTGCGCGAGGCGGGCATCACGGCCCCCGTCTTGGTGCTGGGCCCGGTCGAGCCGCGGGAACTCGCTGGGTTGAGCGGCTCGCGCACCTCGATCACGCTCTGGAGCGAGGGCACCTTTCGAGCGGACGTCGCGCGGGCCGCAAGCGCTGCCGGCAAGCGCTTCAGCGTTCACGCCAAGATCGATACCGGGGTGACGCGCCTAGGACTCGATCGCGATCGAGCGGCCGCGACCGTCGCTTCGTATCTTGCCGACCCGGCCCTCGACGTGCGCGGAGCGTTTACGCATTTGGCAGCGGCGGAAGAACTGGAATCGTCGTTCACGCTGGCGCAGCTCGAGCGGTTCGTGCAGGCGCTGGCGCCGCTCGAGGCGATCTTGGCGGAACGCGGCGTGCTCCGGCATGCGGCCGCCTCGGCGGCCGCAATGCTCTTCCCCAACCTGCGACTCGATCTCATTCGCGCCGGCATCGCAACCTATGGCATCTGGCCGTCAGAAGAAACGCGCGCCGCGATGCGCTCGGTGCTGGAGCTGGAGCCGGCGTTGACGTGGACGACGCGCCTCGTCGTCGTGCGCAGCGCCGAGGCCGGCCGCTCGGTCGGCTATGGCTGCAGCTTCCACACGCGCCGCCCGTCACGCATCGGCGTCTTGCCGATCGGTTACGCGGAAGGCTTGCCGCGCGCGCTTTCCAACGCCGGCCAGGCGCTCGTCGGCGGGAAACGCGTGCCGTTCGTGGGGCGAGTCTGCATGAACATGAGCTTCCTCGACGTCACGGACGTTCCCGATGCACAGCCGGGCAGCCGGGTCACCCTGGTCGGAAGGGACGGAGAAGAAGCGCTCGACGCAAACGCGTTCGCGGAATTCGCTGGTACGATCGGCTACGAACTGGTGGCTCGGCTTTCGCCCGAGGTACCGCGCCGTTACTTTGAAAGCCCGACAAGTGTCGACGCCGCGCCGGGCGCGCTTAACCAGAGGTGATGGGTAAGGAGGCCCAGGAGCACGAAGATTTCGCGTCAAGACCTCGATGCCCCAAGAGTTTCCGTTCTTACCGGCCAAAGCCGACCCCCGTCCATGCGGACGTTGCGGTCACCGCAACGACATGCACGAACGCTTCAAGGGCCGCCGCGCTTGCCGCGCTTGCAACTGGATTGCGCTGCGCTGGCCCTGTTCTTGGGCGACGGTTGAGGCCGAGTCGGTGCTGGATTCGCTGACCTTCGAAGGCGAGTCGGCCTCGTAGCGGCCGCGCAGCGCGCTACACCTATACGCGCTGCGCCGTCGCGATCGCTTCTTCCAGGTCGATCGTGCCTTCGTACAGCGCCCGGCCCACGATGGCACTGTCGACGTTGTGCGGAGTGCCGGCCGCGAGCGCGCGCAAGTCGTCCAGGGTCTTCGCGCCGCCGCTGGCCGTGATGCGCAGCGGAGTCAGTGCGGCGACGTGCGCGAGCGCGGCGATGTCGTATCCGCTGCCCGCACCGTCGCGCGCGATCTCCGTATAGATGACCCGCGGAACGCCCCAGGCGTACATTTCGCGCACGAAATCGTCGCGCGACAGCGGGGCGGCCGCTCGCCAGCCGCGCACTTTGACCGCGTCGCCGCGTGCGTCGATCCCGGCCACGATGCGGTCCCCGTACACTTCGACGATGGCGCGCGCGATGTGCGTCTGCTCCGCGAGCACGGTTCCCAGCACGACGTACGAAGCGCCCGCGTCGAACCGCCGGCGCGCGTCTTCGAGCGAGCGAATGCCGCCGCCGGTCTGCACCGGCACTTCGGCCGCGGCGCAAATCGCGCGCACCGCGTCCAAGTTCTCACCGGTGCCGAACGCGCCGTCCAAATCGACGACGTGAAGCCGGCGCGCGCCGGCGAGAACGAACTCGCGCGCGCGCGCGACCGGATCTACGTCGTAGATCGTCTCGTGCGCCGGATCCCCGTGTACGAGCCGCACGCAGCGCCCGCCGCGCAAATCGATCGCCGGAACGATCAGCATGCGGCCAACCCGATGAAGTTGTCGAGCAGGATGGCTCCCGTCGTCTGGCTCTTTTCGGGATGGAACTGCGTGGCCATGAGGTTGCCGCGCGCGACGATCGCGGCGAAACGTTCGCCGTGCTCGGACGCCGCCAGGGTGCTCGCGTCGACGTCCGCGCGGTAGCTGTGCAGAAAGTACGCGTAGGCGTCCGCGGGCAGACCGCGCACAAACGGGTGATCCTGCAACAGCTCCAACTTGTTCCAGCCCATGTGCGGAATCCGCGGCGCGCGCGAAAAGCGCGTCACGATACCGGGCAGCGCCCCAAGGCCCTCGTGCTCGCCGAACTCATCGCTGCCGGCGTAGAGCAACTGCATGCCGACGCAGATGCCCAAAAACGGCTTGCCGGCCGCGATCGTCTGGGAGATCGCGCGGTGTAGACCGCGCTCGCTCAAGGCGGACATCGTTGCGCCGAAGGCTCCGTCGCCGGGCAAGATGGCCGCGCTCGCGCACACGACTTCGGCGGGGTCGTCGGTTACAGCGAAATCGGCGCCGCGCCTCGCCAGTGCCGAAACGAGCGAGCCCAGATTGCCACCACCGTAGTCGATGACGGCGATCCTCGCCACTAGCCTCCGACGATCGAGGCTTCGTTCGGCATCGGCGGCCCCGCCGGCAGCCTCGGCACGGCGCCGTTCGTGCCGCGCTCGGACATCGGCAGATACGGACGCTTTACCGCACCGACATAGACTTGCCGCGGCCGGGTTATCCGCTGCTCGGGATCCTCGATCATCTCCTTCCAGTGCGACAGCCAGCCCACGGTGCGCGCCAGTGCGAAGATCGAAGTGAACATGTTGAGCGGTATGCCGAGCGCTCTCATGATCAAGCCCGAATAGAAATCGACGTTCGGGTAGAGCTTGCGCTCGACGAAATACGCGTCTTCGAGCGCCAGCCGTTCGAGTTCTTTGGCTAGCTCGAAGAGCGGATCGTCGGCGAGTTGCAGCTCGTCGAGCAGTTCTTCGTAAATCCGGCGCATCACTTTGGCGCGCGGATCGTAGCTCTTGTAGACGCGATGGCCGAAGCCCATGAGCCGGAACGGGTCGTCCTTGTCCTTCGCGCGGCGAATCGCGTCGGGCAGGTTCGCTTTGCTGCCCAGGCCCTGCAGCATGGCCACGACCGCCTCGTTCGCGCCGCCGTGAATCGGTCCCCAGAGCGACGCAATGCCGGCCGCAGCGCACGCGAACGGGTTGGCGCGGCTCGAGCCGACGGTGCGCACGGTCGAGGTCGAGGCGTTCTGTTCGTGGTCGGCCTGAACGATCAAGAGCGCGTTCATGGCGCGCGCGAACACCGGGCTCGGATGATAGGGCTCGGCCGGTACCGAGAACATCATATGCAGGAAGTTGGCGCAATAGTCGAGGTCGTTGCGCGGGTACACGAAGGGTTGCCCGATCGTGTATTTGTACGCCATCGCCACGATCGTCGGCATCTTGGCGATCAGGCGCTCGATCGAGATCAGGCGCTGCATCGGGTCGAAAACGTCGATCGAATCGGGGTAGAACGCCGACATCGCACCCACGACGCCGAGCATGACCGCCATCGGGTGAGCGTCGCGGCGGAAGCCGCGGTAGAACGCCGCCAACTGCTCGTGCACCATCGTGTGCAGCGTGACGTCGCGCGAAAACTTCTGCAGTTCCGGCTGCGACGGCAGTTCGCCGAACAGCAGCAGATACGCCACCTCGACGAAGTCGCTCTGATCGACCAGCTCGTCGATCGGGTAGCCGCGGTACAGGAGTACCCCTTTGTCGCCGTCGACGAAGGTGATCGCCGAGCTGCAGCTCGCGGTGCTCGAGAAGCCTGGATCGTAGGTCGTCATGTCCGCATCGTCGAGCAACCGCCGGACGTCGACGGCAGCCGAGCCCATCGTCGGCAGCAGCAGCGGTAGGTTCGCGACGGTATTTCCCGCCCCGTCGCGGAGGGTGTAATCGGCCATTGCTACGCGAGCAATCCTTTCGTCGAAGGGACGGAAGCGTCTCCGCTCGGCGCCTTGGCCTGCGCGAACGCACGCGCGAAGGCTTTGAACGACGCCTCGCAGAGGTGGTGGGAGTTGTGCCCCGCCAGCTGGATGAGGTGCAGGTTGAAGCGTCCGTTCTCGCTGACGCTGTGGAAGAAGTGCGGCACGAGTTCCGTCTTGAGATCGCCCAGGTTCTCGACGCCGAATTTGACCGTGCAATTCGACCACGCCCGCCCCGAGAGGTCGACGCTCGCGAGCACGAGCGCATCGTCGAGCGGAACGGCCATCGAACCGAAACGCTCGATCCCACGCTTGTCACCCAAAGCTTGGGCGATCGCGCTGCCGAGCGCGATGCCCACGTCCTCGATCAGATGATGATGGTCGAGCCCGTCGCCGCGCGCGCGCAGCGTCAACCCGCATCCCGAGTGCTTGGCGAACGCGTCGAGCATGTGATCGAGGAACTTCACGTCGGTCACGATCGCACGCTCGCCGCCGTCGAGATCGAGTTCGAGGTCGATCGCGGTCTCTTTGGTCTCGCGCGATATCGTTGCGCGCCGGGCGACTTCCACGTCAGCCGCCCGCCGCAGCGCTGCCGGCGGAGGATTTGCGGTTCGCGGGCCGACCGCGACGTTCGATCGGAACCCACGGCGCGGGCGGCGGACCCGCGTATGCGATCTGCGGGCGGATCAAACGGTTGTCGTGCAGCTGTTCCAGCACGTGCGCCGTCCAGCCCGCCATCCGGCCGCATGCGAACGCGCAGCCGAACTCGTCGGGCGACAGACCGAGCGCATATAGGGTGGGCGCCGTATAGAACTCGACGTTGGCATGCAGCGGCTTGCCCGGCTTGGCTTTGGCGAGCTTGACGACGGCCGCGTTCTCGAGTGCGCGCGCGATCGCATACCACTTGGAACCCGAGGCCTCGGCAAGCGACTTCGCCATCGCTTCGAGATGCACGGCGCGCGGATCGCGCACTTTGTATTCGCGGTGGCCCATGCCCATCACGCGTTCGCCGCGCTCGAGCAAGGCGCCCACGTACGCTTCGGCCGCCTCCGGCGATCCGATCTCCAGCAGCATCTTCATGACCTTGGCGGGCGCACCGCCGTGCAGGTCGCCTTCGAGGGTCGCGATGGCCGTGGTGGCGGCGCCGTAGATGTCCGCGCGGGTCGAAGCGGTGACACGCGCTGCGAACGTCGACGCATTGGAGGAGTGGTCCGCCAGCAGCACGAGGTAGGTGTCGAGCGCGCGCTCGGCTTCGACGATCGGTGCGCGGCCGGACCGCATGTACAGAAAATTGGCCGCCGTCGAAAGGTGGGGCAGTGGTTCGATCGGCTGCAGACCGCGCCGAATCCGGCTCCAAGCGGCCACGATCGAGGGCGTCTTCGCGATCAGGGCAATCGCGGCGCGCGGGTTCGAGGCGTGCGCGCCATCTTCCAAGTGCGGCGCGAACAGCGCCAGCCCCGAGACCATCGTGCGCAATACCGACATCGGTTGCGCGTCCTTGGGAAGGGATTCCATCCAAGCCACGATCGGCTTGGGCAGCGTGCGATTCGCCGCCAGTCGCACCCGCAGGTCCTCGAGCTGATAGGCGCTTGGGAGCTGCCCGAACAGCAGCAGATAGCAGACTTCCTCGAAGCTCGCGTCGGCCGCCAAATCGGCGATGTCGAACCCGCGATAGGCGAGCCGCCCGGCGTCGCCGTCAACCGAACTAAGCTCCGTCGCCCCTACGACGACGCCTTCCAACCCCCGGTCGACGACCGTCCCCAGGCTCCCCATAACCATTCAACGGTTCGATTCACATCGGGGGCCGCCCCCCATGCCGGCGCGGACGGTGCGAGCCGCAGGCGTGGGCCCCCGAGACGTAGGCTATGGCGCCTACGCGGCGGCGTTGTGGGGCGAGACGAGCCGGTCGACCCGCAGGACCGCGCGGGCGTGGGTGCCGCCGCCGGGCCGGCGGGTCACGCTGAACTCGGCGCTGAGCGTTCGCACGATGAACAAGCCGCGCCCGGATTCGGCCAGCGCGTCGTCCGGCAGAACGCTCGAAGGGGTGAAGCCGCAGCCGCGATCCAGGACGCTCAGAACCGGCTCGCTGCCGGACCAATCGAGGACGACCTCGCAAGGTCCGCGCGCGTGCCGCACGACGTTGCCGAGCAGCTCGGCTAGGACCACCTGGGCATCTGCGAGTTGCATTTCGCCGGCCCCGGCGGAAACGAGGCAGGCGACAAAGGCTCGATGGATCTCATGTGCCGCGACGCGGTCGTCGGAATCGAACGACCAACGATTGCAGTGGGCGCCGCGACCGAGGGCCGCGCCGCCCGGGACCTGGCTTTCCATACTTAGGAAACGTCGACCAGTAGCCGTCCCCGGTCGAGCGCCGCGCGAACCAAACGGTCCACCAAGGCGTCAAATGTGATCCCGGTCGCAGCACAAGCCTCCGGAAAGAGGCTGGTCGGCGTCATTCCGGGGAGCGCGTTGATCTCGAGGATATACGGCCGGCCTGGGGCCGTGACGATGAAATCCGTGCGCGAGTAGTCGCGCAGCCCCAGCAGCCGGTGCGTCGACAACGCCAGCATCTGCATCCGGTGCGCGAGATCGTGGTCGATGTGGGCGGGCACTTCGTGACGGCTGCCGCCGGGCGTATACTTGGCCTCGTAGTCGTAAAATTCGTGGCCTTGCGGCAACACCTCGGCTACCGGTAAGGCCGTTTCGAACAGCACGCCGCACGAGAACTCGCGGCCCTCGACGAACTCTTCCGCCAAGATCGTCGTGCGGGTTTCGGAGATCGCGATCATCGCGCGCGACCATTCTTCATGCGTGCGCACGAGCGAAACGCCCGCGCTCGAGCCTTCGTTGCGCGGCTTGACGACCAAGGGCAGATTCAGCGAACCCGGCAGCAGCGGCAGCGTCCCGCCGTCCAAATCGAAGGTGTCCCAGGCGGGCGTCGGCAGACCTTCGGCCGACAAGAGTTTTTTGGTCAAGTGCTTGTCCATCGAAAGGGCACAAGCACGCAGTTCGCTGCCCGTGTAGGGCATGTGCAGCCAATCCAGGATGCCTTGGATCGTGCCGTCCTCGCCGCCCGGCCCGTGCAATGCGTTGAACACCACGTCGGGCGCGAAGGCGCCGAGCCCTTCGACGAAGCGCTCGTCGAAATCGAGCGAGCGCGCTTCATAGCCGAGCCGTTCGAGGGCGGCGAGCACCAGGCGTCCGCCGGTGATCGAAACGTCGCGCTCGGAACTGGGGCCACCCATCACGACGGCGACGCGCGCGCGGCTGCTCACACAAAAACCCCGACCAGGTGCACTTCGAGTTCGAGTTCTACGCCGAACCGCTCCGCGACCTCGCGCCGAACGCGCGCCAAGAGCCGAGCTACGTCGGAGGCGGTCGCCCGGCCACGGTTCACGATGAAGTTCGCGTGCAGTTCCGAGACCTCCGCATCGCCTTCGCGCCAACCCTTGGCGCCGGCGGCCTCGATCAGGCGCCCGGCCTTGTCGCCCGGCGGATTGCGAAAACAGGACCCGGCGCTCGGATGCTGCAGCGGCTGAGTGCGCTTGCGGCGGACGAGCCTCTGCTGGGTCTCCGCGCGCACGCCGGCCGCCTCGCCGCGCTCGAAGTCGAGCGTCACCGAAGCCACGACCGCATCCTGCGCGAGGGTCGTGTGGCGGTAGAAATATTGCGGCGTCACCGGGTGCGCGTCGGGCTTGGCCGGCGTCTGCACCCAGACCTCGCGCACGAACTCGCCGAACTCGCGATCGGTGCCGGCGTTCATGCGCAACGCTCCGCCCACGCTGCCGGGAATGCCGGCCAGCGATCCGACGCCCAGCGCCCCGAGCGAGGCCGCTTGCGCGACGAGGAGCGGCATCGAGGCCGACGCGCCGGCACGCACCGTCACGAACTGCCCCGCGTCGAGCGCTTCGATCGCGGCGAACTCGCCGCCCAGCCGCACGACGACACCGCGAATGCCGCCGTCGCCGACGAGCAGATTCGATCCGCTGCCGAGCACGAACCAGGGCAGCCCGCGCTTGAACACCAGGCGCATGATGCGCGCCAGTTCGGCGCCCGTTTCGACTTGCGCAAAGGCGTCGGCGGGGCCGCCGATCTTCCACGACGTGTGGGCCGCGAGCGGCTCGTCGAAGCGCACGCGCGCGCCAAGCAAGCCGGACAAGACGGCGCGATCCTCGTCCACGAGCGCACTCGAGCGTGCATCGATCACGACGCGACCGCCCCGCTCGACAGCAGCATGCGCCCCAGCACCGCGGCTGCGCCACTGATCGAACCCGCCCCGAGCATCAGGACCAGCGCCCCGTAGGGAGCGTTCTTCAGCAGATAGGCGGGCAACTCGTCGATCGCGTTCACGTACGTTACCGCGCCGCCGAGTGCCGCCAGCGGGGCACCGATCGCGGTCGCGTCGACACCCGGCAAGGGCGTCTCCGAAGCCGCATAGATGTCGGTCAACACGACCTGATCGGCGCCGCGCAAAGCGCGCGCAAAATCGCCGGCCAAGTACTGCGTGCGCGTGTAGCGGTGCGGCTGGAACGCCGCCACGACCGGTCCGTCGAAATCGGCCCGCGCGGCGGCGATCGTCGCGGCGACCGCCGTCGGATGGTGGGCGTAATCGTCGACGACCGTCATGCGGGGCGTGCGCGCAACGAATTCGAACCGTCGCCGCACGCCGCGAAAACCGCCCAGCGCCTGTGCGATCGTAACGAACGGGATCCCGAGTTCGAGCCCGATCGCAGCCGCCGGCAACGCGTCGAGAACGTTGATGGCGCCTGGAACGCCAAGCGTGATTCTGCCCGCTCGCATGCCGTCGACGACGAGCGTAAAGGCCGAGCCGAACCCGCCGTAGCGCACGTCGGTCGCACGCACCCCGGCCGCGGTATCGAAACCGAAGGTCCGCGTGCGCCCGTCGCGGGCGCGACCCGCGAGCGCCGCCGCGCGCGGTTCGTCGACGCCGATCAGCGCCAGCCCATGGGCCGGCAGGTTGGCCGTGAAGCGCTCGTAGGCCGCGATCATGCGCGGCAGCTCGGCATCCGAAACGATGTGATCGTTCTCGATGTTGGTAACGACCGCGATTTCGGGGCGCAGTTCCAAGAACGACAAATCCGATTCGTCGGCCTCGCTGACCAGCCACGCACCCTTGCCGTCGCGTGCGTTGGTCTGGGTATCGATGCGCTCGCCGCCGATGACCACCGTCGGATCGAGGCCGCCCGCCTCGAGCGTCAACGCCGTCATCGCCGTCGTCGTCGTCTTCCCGTGCGTACCGGCGATCGCGATGCCGCGCCGGTCGCCCATCAAGTGTGCGAGCAAGGCGCCGCGATGCACGACTTCCAGCTTGCGCTCGTGCGCCGCAACGAGTTCGCGGTTGTCGCGCGAAATCGCCGTGCTGATCACGACCGTCGCGGCATCGCCGAGATTGCTCGGCGCATGCCCCACCGTCACGACGGCGCCTTCTTCGCGCAGGCGATCGGTCAGCGGCGTGCGCCGATCCGACGAGCCGGTCACCCGGTAACCGCGCTGCATCAAGATGCGCGCCAACGCCGACATCCCGATGCCGCTGATCCCGATAAAATGCACCGTGCCCGCGCCCGCGCCCGACGAGAATCTCACGGGTTGCCCCCGTTCGCAGCCGACCAGCTCTTCACCCGTGCCACGATCGCCACTCGCGGGTCCGTAAGCGCCCCCCGCTCCGCGGCCGCGCGCATGCTGGCAGCCCGCTCGGACCCTAGTGCCGCGGTCAACTCCAAACGCAGCCGCCCCGGGTCCAATTCCTCGTCCGGAATGATCCGAGCCGCCCCACCCTCGACGTACGCCTGCGCGTTCAACATCTGATGGTTCGCCGTCGCATGCGGATAGGGGACGAGCAGCGCCGGCGTTCCGGTCGCCGCCAGTTCGCCGATCGTTGAAGCGCCGGCGCGCGAGACGACGATGTCGGCCGCCGCATAGGCCGGGCGCGGATCGTCCAAATACGGCACGACCCTCAATCCTTTGCGCCAGCCGAGCTGGCGCCACATCTCGGTCTGATCGCGCTGCCCGGCAATCAGCAGCAGCTGCCACTCCTCCGGCATCCCGGCCTGCACCATGCCGGCCACCGCCTGATTGATCGACTGCGCGCCGAGGCTGCCGCCCATCACGACGATCGTCGTCTTGTCGGGCTCGAGCTTGAGCGCCGCGCGCCCCTCTACCGCGGTCATCTTGCGGCGCATCGTTGCCCGCACCGGCATGCCGATGACGACCTCGCGTTTGCCGAGCCTGCGCCCCGGCGGCGAAATCGCGTACCAGATCTCGTCCACGAACCGCGAGAGCATCTTATTCGTCAGCCCCGCCACGGCATTGGGCTCGAGCACGACGAGTTTCGTTCCCCCGAGCCCAAGTGCGCGCACGGTCCAGGCCGCGGCCACGACCGGAAACGTCACGTACCCGCCGGTCGCGATCAGCACGTCGGGTCGCAACTTGCGCACGATGTCGAACGCCTCGACGAATCCCGCCAGGTTCGTCGCGAGCGTGCCGAAGAACGCAGCCGAATTCTTCCGTTCCAGCGGTGCGGCCCGCACGTACTCGATGTCGAGGCCGGCCTTCGGAACGATCTCGGCCTCCATGCGGTCCTTCGTTCCGACGAACAGGGTCCGCAGCGGCGTAAAATCTTTCTCGCGCGAAAACGTCTCCGCGATCGCGAGCGCGGGGTACACATGCCCGCCGGTGCCGCCGCCCGTCAAGATCAGTCTCAAGGCCGACCCCAGTCACGGAATGGAAAAGAAGACGTCCCTCGCTTCGGCACGCGGGATCGCCCGACGTTCAAAATCAGCGCCACCGCGACGACCGATGTGACAAGCGACGAGCCGCCGAACGAGATGAACGGCAACGGCACGCCCGTAACCGGCCAGGAGGACGAGACGACGCCCAGGTTTACGAAGGCTTGGATCACGATCATCGCCGTGCAGCCGACGACGAGGAAGAAGCCGAAGCGGTTGGGGGTCGCGACCGCGATGCGGACGGCGCGGTAGGCGAAAACGAGGAACAGCGCGATCACGACGAGGACGCCGATGAAGCCGGTTTCTTCGCCGATGATCGCGGCGATGAAATCGGTGAACGGTTCGGGCAGCCAAAAGAACTTTTGGTGCGAGAAGCCGAGGCCGACCCCGAGCCAGCCGCCGCTGCCGAGCGCCATCAGCGATTGAACGATGTGGAAGCCTTTGTCTTGCGGATCGGCCCAGGGGTCGATGAAGGCAGTGATGCGCGCCCACTTGTAAGGGTCGTGGCGGACGATCGCGACGGCCGGCGGCACGACGGCGGCGGCGATCATCAGCAAGTGCGGAATGCGTGCGCCCGCTACGAAGAGCATCGTGCCCGCAGTGAAGACGAGCAGGCTCGCGGTGCCGAAGTCGGGCTGACGCACGACGAGCGTCGCGACCAGACCGCTGACGAACGCGAGCGGGAAAACCCCTTGGCCGAGCGAGCGAATCTTTGCGCCTTTGGTTGCCAGCGCCGCGGCGAGATACATGACGAGGCTCAGTTTGGCGAACTCGGAGGGCTCGAATTGAATTGGTCCCGCGCCGAGCCAGCGGGTGGCGCCGCCGGAGACGGTACCGACGTGCGGGATCAGGACCAGGATCAGCGCGACGATGTTGACGGCCAGCGCGTAGGGCGCGATGCGGCGGAGTTTGTGGTAGTCGATGCGGTAGGCGCCGTAGGCGAGGGCGGCCGCGATCGCGAGCCAGACGACTTGGCGCTTGAAGAAGTAGCCCGCGTCGTGATGGTCGAGGACGGCGATCACGCTCGAGGCGCTGAAGATCATGATCAGACCGATCGCGACCAGGGTCCCGATCGAGGCGACGATCAGCGTGTCGGGGCCGAGCCGGCCGGGGGCGCGTTCAACCACGAGCGGTCGCTAACGCCGTTGCGGCGCGTGCGAACGCATCGCCGCGCGCCTCGGCCGAGGCGAACATGTCGAAAGACGCGCAGCCGGGCGAGAGCAGGACGACGTCGCCGGGCGATGCGAGCGCGCGCGCGATCGCGACGGCTTCGTCCATCGACGACGCGCGAGCGCTTCGAGCCGAGTCGACGGCGGCGGCGATCTCGTCAGCCGCTTCCCCGATCAGGACCACGGCCTTGGCGCGTTTGGCGATCGCCTCACCCATCGCGCGAAAATCGGTGCGCTTCGACTTGCCGCCGGCGATCAGCACGATCGGCTGCGAGAACGATTCGAGCGCCGCGATCACGGAGCCGGGATTGGTCGATTTGGAATCGTCGACGAACGTGATGCCGTTCTGCAGCGCGACGTGCTGCAGGCGGTGCGGCAGCGCGCTGAAATCACGGACCGCGGCGCGCAGCGCTTCGGGATCCAGGCCTGCGGCCAAGCCAATCGAGAGCGCGGCCAGGACGTTCTGGACGTTGTGGCGGCCCTGCAGCGGAATTTCGGAGACCGGCATGATCTCGACCGGGCGCGGATCGCCCATCGGCGGAGCGAACGTGATGCGTTCGTGACGCAGGTAGAGGGTCGTCATGCGGTGCGGCGCCAGCGCGAACCACCAGGTACGGGTGGGTACGCGTTTGGCGGATTCGCCTTCCGCGAGTTCGCCGACGATCGGGTCGTCGAGGTTGCCCACGAACGTGTCGCCGGGGCCTTGGTTCGCGAAGATCCGGAACTTCGCTTCGCCGTACTCGTCCATCGAGTGATAGCGGTCGAGGTGGTCGGGCGAGAGGTTGAGGATCGCCGAAATGCGCGGCTTGAACGAGCGAATCGACTCGAGCTGAAAGGACGAGACCTCGGCGATGACCCAATCGTCCGGCCCAGCGGCGAAGGTCTCATCGATCAAGGCGTTACCGATGTTGCCGCCGACGCGCGTCGTCTTGCCGGCGCGCGCGAACAGCTGGCCGGTCAGCGCCGTCGTCGTGGTCTTGCCCTTGGTTCCGGTGATCGCGACCAGCGGCGCCTTACTGATGCGATAGGCGACCTCGATCTCCGAGTAGACCGGAACGCGCATGGCCTGCACGCGCCGCACGATCGAGCCGTTGACCGGGACGCCGGGCGAGAGGACGCAGGCGGTCAGCTCGGCGCCGATCGTCTCGAGAGCGTCGGGGGCAACGAAGTGTACCCCGGCGCGTTCGAGGTCGTCGATCGCGGCCGCGAGTTGCGAGGACGGCTTCTCGTCGGTCGCATAAACGGTCGCGCCGCGCGCCCGCAGGACCCTGCAGCTGGCGACGCCGCTGCGCCCTAGTCCGATCACCAGCGCCCGTTCGCGCGCGTCGAAGGTACCGGACGTCATGGAACGCTCCCGCGCGCCGCGTACAGCGTCGCGGCACCCGCCACGGAGCAGAGGGCCGATGCCGCCCAGAACCAATGCGTGACCTTGGTTTCCGACCAGCCGCTGAGTTCGAAATGATGATGCAACGGACTCATCTTGAAGATTCGTTTGCGGGTACGCTTGAAATAGGCGACTTGTACGATCACCGAAAGCGCCTCCGCGGCGAAGACCGCGCCCACCAGCGGCAACAAGAGCACGTGCTGGAGGACGATCGCGCTGCCGGCCAGGATGCCGCCGAGGAAGAGCGAGCCCGTATCGCCCATGAAGAGGCGCGCCGGGTAGCGGTTATAGACGAGGAACCCGAGGGCCGCGCCGAGCGTCGCGAGATCGACCGCCGCTACGCCGGCGTAGCCGTCGAAGATCGCTATCGATGCGAACACGGCGAGCGGTGGAACGATCGTCCCGGCAGCGAGGCCGTCGAGGCCGTCCGTGAGGTTGACCGCATGGGTCGTGCCGACGAGGGCCACGAACGCGAGCGCATACCACATCCAGCTCGGCATCGAGCCGAGCCAGTCCGGAATTGACCCCTCGGTCTGATATACGTGCGGTCTGATCGCGACCAGAAATAGGCCGGCTACGATCATGGTCAGCACAAGCTTCGTGCGCCCGTCCAAGCCGCGGTTGCGCCCGCGACGGACGCCGAGCAGATCGTCGCTAAAGCCGATGGCGCCGCATGCCAGTCCCAGCAGGGCGATTTCGAACACCTGCTGGGCCGTGCCGCTGTCCGGTTGGGCCCATGCGAAGTACGCAGCGAGCGGCAGCAGCGCCAGCGCAAACACGACGCCGCCCATCGTTGGAGTGCCGGTCTTGACGGCGTGCGTCTTGGGTGCGTCCTCGTAGGCTTGCTTGCCGAACGAAAGTTTACGCAGCACACCGATCACCGGAACGCACAGGATCACCGAGCCAAAGAATGCGGCGCCGAAGATCAGCGCATCGGTCTGGGCAAGCGCCCACGCCGCGGGCCCGTCTGTGTACCAGCGGGTCAAGGACGCACCGGGGCTGGCGCGTTTGCGAGCAGCGGCGAGGGTCCGGGGCCGCGCCAAGCGAGCACGACGATGGGCGTTTGCTCGTCGCCGTTGCCGTGCGGGTTCCCGAGCAGCGCGGCCTCGAGGCGCTCGACGCTTACGCCGGGCGAGGCACCCAGCACCGTGGCGCGACCGAGATCGTTCGCGTCGACGACCGCGACGTGTGTGCCCGCCGCGGCGGCGATCGCGGCGGCCACGCTGCCGGGATCCTTCGGACCGAGCACGATCGTGCGCTCGAACGGAGGCAGCGTGCCGGTGTATCCGTCGATCGTGGAAATCGCCGAGCCGAGCACGCGATAAAAGAGGCCGCGAATCCGCAGCGCCCGGCCGGCGATCTGCGCGAGCGCGGCCAGGACCACGCGCCAGGCGCCGGCATCGTCGATGACGAGCTGCAGCGATTCGGGTTGGCTCACGGTGGCAAGCGCTCCCGCGTGGCGCGAGAGCGCGTAAGCGAGGGGACTCGGTCGAATCGTCTCGGCTGCGATCATGCGGCCCTGTGCGATCGCGACGGCCGTCTCGGAGACGGCGATCACGTCGCCGGCATGGGCGATGCCCGCGGTGGCGCGGGCGACGATCGCTGCGACGTCGTCGCCCGCGCGCACCAGCGGCGTGCGCACCGGAATTGCGACGAAGTCCGCGCCGAACGGGGCGCGCTTGCGCTTCGGAGCCGAGCGCCCGATCGTAACCGGCAGCAACGCCTCAGCCGGCGGCATGCGTACCTCGCAGCCCCTCGACGATCTCCTCGAGCTTGTAGCGCCGCGATGCTTTGAGCAGCACGAGGTCGCCCGCGCGTGCGTTGCGGCGCAGCCACTCGACCGCATCGGCGTTGGCCGCATAGGCAACGATCGCCCCTTCGGCAAAGCCGGCGCCGCTGGCACCGCGCGCGATGTCCGCGGCGAAGTCGCCGCCGACCAGCAATCGATCGATGTTCGCACGCGCGGCAGCTTCGCCCACCCGCTCGTGCATCGCTGCCGCACCGTCGCCGAGTTCGGCCATGCTTCCCAGCACCGCGATCCTGCGCTTGGCCGCCTCGCGTGAAAAGGAGTCGAGCGTTGCCAGCGTGCCGCTCATCGAGGCGTTGTACGCGTCGTAGATCACTTCGAGCGGACCGAGCGTCATGCGTTCGTACCGTCCGGCCGGCAACTCGAGTCGCGGCAGCGCTTGCGCGACCGCCTTGGGAGCGAATCCGAGCGCAATCGCGGCCGCCGCGGCTGCGGCCACGTTTTCGCGATTGTGCTCGCCCGCAACGTGAAGCTGGACCGCAAACGCACCCGAGCGCTCGCGCTCGTTGCCGATCGCAAGCAGTGCGTCGCCTTCGGGCGCGCGCAGGAGATGGACGGCGCGATCGGCTTTCGGCAAGAGGCCCGGCGGGGCTTCACCGCTCGTGCCGAACCAGGTGATCGGCCCGGCGAGCGATGCTGCGAGGGCGACCGAAACGGGGTCGGCGACGTTCAGCACGGCGCGCGCACCGGTTGCGAAGATGCCCCATTTCGTCTGCGCCAGGCGCTCGCGCGAACCGAACACCTCGAGGTGCGCTTCACCGATGTTCGTGATCAGACCGATCTCCGGCAAGGCCGCGCGAGCCAGCGGCGCGATGTCGCCCTCGTGGCGAGCGCCGAACTCGACGACTGCAAACTCGGCATCGGTGGGCAAGTCGAGCAGAAATTTGGCGACGCCGATCTCGTTGTTTTCGTTGCGCGGCGTCGCGACGACGCGACCGGCCGCACAACGTTCGAGAATCTGCGCGACGAACGTCTTGGTCGTCGTCTTGCCGGTGCTGCCCGTGATCCCGACGACGCGCACTTGCGATCGCCGGCGAGCGGCAGCGCCGAAGGCGAGATAGGCCGTCTTCGTGTCGTCCACGACGAGTGCCCCAGCGCCCGGCGGCAGCGCCCGTTCGTCGTCGACGACCAGAACCGACGCGCCGCTTCTCAGCGCCTCGCGCAGGTAATCGTGGCCGTCGAAGCGCTCGCCGCGCAACGCGACGAAGGCGTCGCCGGGTTCGAGCGTGCGCGTGTCGGTGACGAAGCGCAGCGTCGCGGGCAGAGCGTCCGCTCCGAGCGCGCGCGCACCGGCGGCCGCAACGGCATCGGCTAGCGGGAGCTTCACGGCGTGGCCTCGCCGGCGCGCCGTGCGAGCGCCGCGCGCACTTCGTCCCGATCGTCGAAATGCTGGACCGCGGAGCCGACGATCTGATAGGTCTCGTGTCCCTTGCCCGCGATCACGACGACGTCGCCCGGCGCTGCCTCGGCGATCGCGCGCCGGATCGCCGTGCGCCGGTCGACCTCGATGCGGACGCCGCTCGTGTCGCCGATACCGGCCACGATTTCATCGACGATCGCTTGGGGCTCTTCGTTGCGCGGGTTGTCGCTGGTCACGAAGGTCTTGTCCGCCAGTTCGCTTGCGATGCGGCCCATTTCGGGACGCTTTCCACGATCGCGGTCGCCGCCGCAGCCGAATACCGCGACGAGGGCTCCCGTGGCCGTCTCGCGTGCGGCCCGCAGCACGAGATCCAGCGCGTCGGGCGTATGCGCGTAGTCGACGAGCACGTGGACCCCGCCGCCTTCGAGATGTTCCATCCGGCCGGCAACGCGCTCGAACGCGGCGAGCGCCTGCGCCGAAACCGCGTCGTCGACCCCGAATGCGCGCGCCACGACGAGCGCCGCGAGCGCGTTCTGCACGTTGAAACGCGCCGGCAGCCGAAGCGTGAAGCGGTGCCCGTCGACTTCGAACGTGCTGCCGTGCGCGTGCAACTCGAGGGCGCTCGCGCGAACATCGGCATCCGGCCCGAAACCGTAGGTCGTGACGGGCCGCGCGGCGGCCGCGAGTTCGCGCGACCACGCCTTTCCGAGTGCGTCGTCGATCCCGAACACGGCGCCCGCGGCAACCTCGAACAGCTTGCGCTTCGCCGCCGCGTATGCTTCGAAGCTGGGGTGAAAATCGAGATGGTCGCGGGTGACGTTGGTCAACACGCCGAGTTCGAACCCGATGTCGGCGACGCGTTCGAGCGCCAGCGCGTGCGAGCTGACTTCCATCACCACGGCGCGCGCTCCGCGGTCGCGCATCGCGCCGAGCAGGCCTTGAAGCTCGAGTGCGAGCGGCGTCGTGTTGTCGAGCGACCACATCGCGCCGCCGAAGCGCGCACCGAGCGTTCCGATCGCGCCTGCCGCAATGCCCGCCGCCTCGAAGATGGCCGCGATCAGGTGGGTCGTCGTCGTCTTGCCGTTGGTTCCGGTAACTCCCACCACGCGCAGCGCCCGGGCCGGATAGCCGAAGTACGCGGCAGCCAAACGCGAGAGCGCGCGCCGCGTATCGGCGACGACGACGGTGGCGGCGCCCGCGACCGGATCGTGCGTGCGCGCGTACGCATCGTCGACGACGACCGTGCGGGCCCCGGCGCGCACGGCTGCTTCGAGAAACGTGTGTCCGTCCGCCCGTTCGCCCCGCACGGCGACGAAGATCGCATCTGGGCGTACGCGGCGCGAGTCGTCGGCGATGCCCGAGGTTTCGCGCCCCAACTCGCCGAGCACGCGCGCGCCGTCGAGCGCCGCGACCAGCGGCAACACTTGGACGGTCCGGGCGGCGGAATCGGTCATAGGCGGCGCTTCGACGTGCTGGCGAGGCGTACCAAGCGCGGTCCCGCCGGCAGAACCCCGGCGTGCAGCATCGCCATCCTCGCGATCTGCGCGAACGCCGGAGCGGCGACGACGCTTCCGTAAAACGCGCCGCGCGGTTTGGTGACCTTGACCAGGATCACGTAGCGAGGCGACTCGGCCGGTACGAACCCGACGAACGAAGCGACGTAGTCAGCGGCGGCGTAGTTGCCGTTCTCGGGGATTTGCGCCGTTCCGGTCTTGCCGGCCGTCGTGTAGCCGGGGACGCGTGCGGTCGGATTCCCCGTTCCGCGGACGACGACGGTGCGCAGGACACCCCGCAGCAGCGCCGCCGTGGCCGGGGACATGACGCGCCGCTCGATCTCGGGTCCGTAGCGATACGTCTCTTCGCCGTCGGCGCCGTAAATCGCGGACAGGATGCGGGGCCGCATGAGCAGCCCGCCGTTGGCGATCGCGGCGTAAGCGCGGGCAAGCGCGAGCGGCGTGACGGCGATGCCATGGCCGAATGACATCGTCGGCAGCGACGTCGCACTCCAGTCTTGCAGCCGCGGCACGAGGCCCGCGTTCTCACCCGGCAAGCCGACGTCGGTCGCTTCGTCGAAGCCGAAGCGCTCGATTGCGTCGTACATCGTAGCCGCCCCGATCCGCAGCCCGACTTCGGCCGCGCCGACGTTGTGCGAATAGGCGATGATGTTTTCCAGCGTTTCGGTGCCCGAGACGCTGGCCGGAAAGCCGTCCTCCGCGTTGTGGATCGTATGCCCGCCGATCGTCAGCTCGTCGCGGGCCGGAAAACGGTCGCGCAGGCTAACCTTCCCGCTATCGATCGCGGCCGTGGCCGTGATCAGCTTGAAGGTCGAGCCGGGCTCGTAGACGTCGGTCACGCAGCGGTCGCGCCGCGCGTCCGCCGGAAAGCGCGCGTATTCGCGGACGTCGTAGTCGGGCGCATTCGCGAGCGCGAGCACTTCGCCGCTGGCCGGGTCCAGCACGATCGCGCAGCCGCTCTCGGCGTGCCAACGGGCGACGGTCGCGAGCAGAACGCGCTGAACGTCGTATTGCAGATACGAATCGATCGTCAGGGCGATCGAATGGCCGGCCTTGGCCGCGACGACGACCCGGGGCTGCGCGAACGGTAGCGCGCTACCGCGCTCGTCGGTCTCCAAAACCATCCGCCCGGGCGTTCCCCGCAGCACGTCGTCGAACGAATACTCGACCCCGTCGAGCCCGTTCTCGTCGAAGCCCGTGAAGCCGATGACGGCCGAAGCGAGGCGGCCCGACGGCACGAAGCGCACTCCGGTCGGTTCGGGTACGATGCTGATGCCCGGCAGATCGAGCTTCGCGATCGCTTCCGCTTCGTCGTGCGACACCTTGTGCAAGACTTGGACGTAGGGCGCGTTGCCGTGCAGCGCGGCCTCGATCTGTTCCGCCGCCGGCCCGTGCAGCACGTTCGCCAGCGCCCGCGCCGTCGAACCAAAGCCCGCTATTTCGGCCGTGGTCGCGTAGACGCTCTGCGAGGGCAGCGAACGCACGAGCGGCGTCCCGTCGCGGTCGAAGATCGCGCCGCGATGGGCCGGAAAGTCGATCTCCGAGAGGCGCTGCTCGTAGCCTCGCAGAGCGAGCGACGCGCCCTGGCGAACCTGAACGACGTAGAACCGCACCGCCACGTAGAGCGCGAATGCGAAGAAGATGTAGAACAGGACCTTCGCACGAGTCGCTTGCGCGCGCTCCGACGCGCGGTCCGGGCGGCCCACGGTTATTTCAGCCAGCTGAGGATTGCGGGACCGCCTGGTTTGGGCGCCGCGGCCACCGGCTGCGGGATTTCGGCGAACGTCAGCGATTCGTGCATGCCGAGCCGCGCCGCCAGCAACGAAAGCCGGTCCCGCGACTCGAGGCGCGCGATCTGATCGTCGAGCCGGCCGCTCTCTTCGACCAGGCCCGCGCGCTCGCCGGCGGCCTTCGTCAACTCATAGTTCAAGCGCGTCACATTCGTGAGCAGCACCAAGTAGAGCACGACGATCGCAGTCAGGGCGCCGACGGTCGAAACGATCCGGACCAGCGCCCGGTAACGCGCGCGCAGGCGATGTCCGCGACGGCGCTGCACCGCAGCACGTCCGGCGCGCGATCCGCTACGCGGACGCGCTGCCGGCTCGGGGAGTTCGAGCGGTCGAGCGATCAAGGCAGCCGCTCGGCGGCCCGCAGCTTGGCGCTGCGTGCGCGCGGATTGCGCTCGAGTTCGGCAACGCTGGCGGTGCGCGGCTTTTTGGTCAGGACCGCTACTCGCTCGTCGTCGCGGAAGCGCTGTTTGACGATCCGGTCTTCGAGAGAATGAAAGCTGATCGCTACGATGCGTCCGCCCGGGCGTAGCCGGCCGAGCGCGGCATCGAGGCCCCGCTCGAGTGAGTTCAGCTCGTCGTTGACCGCAATCCGCAGCGCTTGGAATACGCGCGTCGCCGGGTGGATGCGCTCCCGCTTGCCGCGCACGTGCACGACGCCCGCGACCAGTTTCGCGAGTTCGAGGGTCCGGCTCGGCAGCCGACCCGCCCCGCGCGCGGCCACGATCGCGCGGGCGATACGCCGTGCGGCGCGCTCTTCGCCGAGCGTGAAGAAGAGGTCCGCCAGTTCGCTTTCGCTCGAACGGGCCAGCAGATCGTACGCGGTCGGGCCGTCGC
>Ga0302326_10006917_pt1 | contig 25352 bp, 26 predicted proteins | sample Palsa_T0_3_FD_202264 | JGI IMG/M metagenome (GOLD analysis project Ga0302326, IMG submission 202264) | Peat permafrost microbial communities from Stordalen Mire near Abisko, Sweden - Palsa_T0_3 | ecosystem: Environmental > Terrestrial > Soil > Palsa > Peat permafrost | place: Sweden: Abisko... | reverse complement strand
GCGGCAAGAGCGACTTTGCCACGAACAAAACCCGCAGGCTGAAGCCCGCGCTACTTATTTCGCTTTGCAACCGACTCCGCGAGCAAGCAAAGCAATTCAAACGCAATATTCGCGGCGGCCAGGGCCGTTCCTCCCGAGGGATCGAAGGGAGGCGATACCTCGACCACGTCCGCGCCCACGAGATTCAGACCGCGCAGGCCGCGCAACATGCGATTGGCTTCGCGCGAGGTAAGGCCGGCGAATTCGGGCGTTCCCGTGCCGGGAGCAAAGACCGGATCCAATGCATCAATATCAAAGCTGACGTAGGTGGGCGCATCTCCCACAACACGGCGCGCTTCGCGGAACACCGCATCGACGCCCATTTCCTCAAATTCCTCGATCGAAATCATGCGAATCCCCTGCTGTAGCGGCCAATCGCGTTCGTCCGCGGAATAGGTCGATCCGCGGATTCCAATTTGCACGACACGCTTTGGGTCGAGCAATCCTTCCTCGATCGCTCTTCGGAATGGCGTGCCGTGAGTAAATTTCAAACCATCGAAATAGGAGTCCACGGTATCCGAGTGCGCGTCAAAATGGATCATGCCCACGGGCCGCGCGGCCGCGACGGCCCTCAAAATGGGGAGCGAACTCAAGTGGTCGCCGCCGATCGCCAGAGGGACGGCTTGCGCTTCCACGATCAGGGAGAAAAATCTCCGGATGTCTTCCAGGGAACGATTCAGATCGATTGGATTTACCGGCGCGTCCCCCAGATCCGCGACGCTGGAAATTTCGTAGGGCGAAATTTTGGTGACCGCATGCACGCGCTTGATCAAGCTGGACATTTCGCGGACCTGGCGCGGGCCGTAGCGCGGGCCCGGGCGATTCGTGGTGCCGCCGTCCCAGGGAACGCCGACGATGGCGATATCCACGTCCCTTGGGTCCGTCAAGACCGGCAGCCGCATGAAAGTGGAATGCCCGGCGAAGCGCGGAGTTACGCCGGAGTCCACGGGTTCATAGCGCCGCTTGGTCATGGTTGCTCGTCCTAGGCATCTTCATTCCCCCGGCCAATCTCCGCTTTGCGGAATCCTTCAGCGCCGCCGGGCTTTCCCAGACTGCCGCACCGGAAAAAACACAACGAAATCCGTGCCACAAACGCACGAAAAATTATGGAGTCAGCTTCTACTGCGTCCGCAGAAATTGCAAGGTGTAAGCCGTCGTGGGATCGAACGGCGTTTCAATGACTTTCAAATCGACGAGCTGCTCGTACATCGTGGCCCAGCGCTTTGGATCCATTTGGCCGATTTGCGCGCCCGTTGGGTCTTCTCCCGCCACGAAATGGCCGTCCCGCAATTGTCGCCAGGTAAATTGCATCCATTCCGGATTGAGCGCGGGGTTGAGTTTGGCGATCGCGGCATGGGCCGCCGCGGGATCGTTCAGGTACTCTTTCCAACCCTTCACCGAGGCCCGGACAAATTTGCCGACCACGTCAGGATGCTGCTGGACGAAATCGCGGGTGGTGTACATCACGCGGTACGGATTGTACCCCGAGTCGCTGACCAGCAAAACGCGCGTCTCCACGCCGGCCTGATGCGCGAAAAACGGTTCCGACGTCGCGAACGCCTGCTGAATATATTGTGGATCGGCGACGAAGTTGGCCACATTCATCATGGCCGGAATTACGCGAATGTTATTCAATTGATAATGTCTGACGACAAATTCGAACCAGGTGGATTCGCCGACCTTGACGGCGATGGAATGACCGTTCAAATCGGCGAACGAGTGAATCGGCGAATCTTTCCTCACCATGATGCCTTGCGGATCGTGTTGCATCGTGGCGGCCACCGCGACTAGGGCTTGCCCCTGGGAATTGGCCTCCAGAACTTTGTCCGAAGATCCCATCCCGAATTGGGCGCCGCCGGAGAAGACCTGCTTCTCCACCGTGATGTACGGCCCGCCGGGAAGGATCGTGACGTCCAGGCCTTCGTCCTTGTAGTATCCCTTCATCAAAGCGGTGTAGAAACCGCCATGCTCGGGCTGAGGATACCAGTCCGCCTGGAAAACAATTTTTGTCAGTCCGCTATCGCCAGCGGGGTGCCGGCACCCCAGCGCGGAGAGGCTGACAAAAATCAGCGCGAAGACGATTTGGAAAGAGCGTCTGGGCATTGCGACCCATCCATTCCGGAATCCGCGGATGAGAATACCATGCGCCCTTTCGCGGGAAGCGGGCTAATCGTTGCCATGCAAAAATTGAATGAAAGCCATGCGGCGGGATGGGGCCGCGGTGTGATAGATTGCCGCATGGCTATGTCCGCTTCCGCGCGGTCTCGCGTCACTGCGATGGACGAAGGGCGCATGCGGGAGGTTTTCGAGTTCACCGCGCGTTCCTTGAAGACCCCGCGCCCGGTGCCGTTCGGTGCGCTGATCGTGGATACACGCACGGGCGAGCGCTTGATGCGCGCGACCAACGCGGTCTTGCGCGAAAGCGATCCGAGCGCTCATGCCGAAACGCGCACCGTCCGCCTGGCCTGCAAGAAGCTGAAACGTCCCTCCCTGGCCGGGTTTACGATGTACTCGACGTGCGAGCCCTGCCCGATGTGCATGGCCAATGCGCTGTGGGCCAGGCTGGACCGCGTCGTGTTCGGCGCGACAATCGAGGACGCGAACCGCTACACCCTGCAGATTCACATTTCCGCGGAGGAAGTGGCGCGCCGTTCGGACATGACTTGCCTCGTGGACGGCCCGGTGCTGCGCGAGTTGTGCGTCACGCTCTTCACGCATCCGAATATGCAGAAAGCTTTTCGGACCTGGAGCACAAGCAAGTCCAAGTCCGGAAAATCCTGAGTTTTAAAGTGAGCCGATTTTCATGGACCCGAAACAAATCGACGAAATTCGTTCGCTGATCGGCGATCCCTCGCGCGTGATTGTAAATCCGCAGATCGTCGAGCAACTTTCCAAGGATTTCTACTGGTATTCGCCGGTGCTGCGCAAACAGCTCGATGGAAAACTGGGCGACGCCGTAGTGCAACCGCTGAGCGCGGCCGAAATTCAAAAGCTCCTGCACTACTGCTACGCGAATAATTTTGCCGTGACGGCGCGCGGCGCGGGCACCGGTAATTACGGCCAGGCGGTCCCGCTCGAAGGCGGCATCGTTCTGGACCTCAGCCGCATGGATCGCATCGAGGAAATTCTGCCGGAAGGCGTCGCCGTTTGCCAACCGGGGGTGCGCCTCGGAGACCTCGAGAACGAAGCGCGCAAGGCGGGATGGGAATTGCGCTGCTATCCCTCGACCATCATCAAAGCGTCGGTCGGTGGATTTCTCGGCGGCGGGTCCGGCGGCATCGGCACGGTCGCGCACGGCGGCCTTCGCGATTTTCAAACGGTGCGCGCCTTCGAAGTGGTCACGATGGAGCCGGAACCGCGCGTGGTACTGCACGAGGGTGAAGCGATCCACGAAATTCTCCACGCCTGGGGCACCAACGGCATCATCACCCGCATTTGGCTGGCGCTGACGCCGGCGGTGCAATGGTCCCAGTGCATCGTGGCGTTTGACGCGTTCGCCGCCGCGTTCGATTTCAGCGAGACAATTGCGGCCGGCCCCGCGTGGATCAAGCGCCTGGTGACTGTTTTTGAATGGCCGATTCCGTCTTTTTTCACGCCCATCCGCCAATACTCGCCCGAAGGAAAGACGCTGATTTTTTTCATGATCGCGTCGAGCCAGCTTGCTGAACTGGAAGCCGCCGCCCGAGACGCTGGAGGAGTTATTACTCAGAGCGGCGTGTATCCCGGCCTCAACGCCAGGCCGCTGCTTTCCGATTACACCTGGAACCACACCACGCTGTGGGCCATGCGATCCGACGATGCCTATACGTATTTGCAATGCGGCTTCGATCCTGATATCTCGCGGGACCAGTTGCGGCAATTGCGCGAGCGATTCGGACAGGAAATTTTATTTCATATGGAATTCATGAAACGCGGCGATGGGCGCGTGTTCCCCGGCGCGATTCCCGTGGTGTATTACACGACGGAGGAGCGTTTGAACGAGATGATCGATTTCTGCCGCGAAATTGGAGTGTGGGTGGCGAACCCGCACGTGAACAACGTCGAGGGCGGCGGGCGGTATCGCGCCGACAACGTGCAACTGCTCGCCAAGCGGCGCTACGACCCAAAAGGTTTGCTCAATCCAGGTAAGATGGCTACGTTTCATTCTGAGTCCACAACGGCGGGAGCCACCACGAAATGAAGACCTGGATTCCGGACGAGCGCAACTTCGCGTATTTAAATTGGAAGCAAGTGGACGCGCTTCCGCGCGAGTCCACGCTGTTGGTGCTTCCCACAGCGGCCATCGAACAGCATGGGCATCACCTGCCCTTGGCCACGGACACGCTGATCAACAATCTGCTTTTGGGGCACGCCTTGCGCAAATTGCCTGCGGATATGCCCGTCTACGCGTTGCCGCCCGTGCATTACGGCAAAAGCAACGAGCACATCGGATTTCCGGGAACGCTTTCCGTCAGCGCCTCCACATTCATGGCCGTGCTGCGCGACCTCGGTTCCAGCTTGTCCAAGGCCGGCTTTAAAAAGCTCGTTCTCTACAACACGCATGGCGGGAATCATTCGTTGATCGACGTCATGTCCCGCGACCTGCGCGCGGAGTTCGGCCTGCGAACGTTTGCCATGCACAGCTCCGCCGGCCTTCCCTTTGAAGGCCTCGATCCTCAGGAGCGCACGTACGGATTCCATGCGGGCGAAGTGGAAACTTCTTATTTGCTGGCGAGCGTGCCGGAGCTGGTGGACCGCTCCGCGTACACCGTCAACTACATCGCGGACATTTCCAAGCCGGGCATGCTGCTGCCGGAAAATGCTCCCGCCACTTTTGCGTGGCTCACGCGAGACATCGCCCCAAGCGGAGTGATGGGCGATCCGCGGCCGGCCACGGCGGAAAAAGGCGCGCGGTGGCTGGAGCAGGCGGCCGCGCGGCTGGCGGCGGCGCTCGAGGAAATGGCTCGCTTTCCGGATCCGCCGACGCCATGAGCCAGTCCGGCTGGGTCGATTGCGGCGAAGGCGTCCGCCTCGAACGTGGCGTGCGCGCGCGCATGCGCGACGGCGTGGAGCTGGCTTCCGATCACTATTACCCACCCGAGCCTAACTCGCAACCGACGCTCTTGATGCGCCAGCCTTATGGGCGCGATATTGCGTCCACCGTCGTGTACGCCCATCCGGTTTGGTTCGCCCGCCATGGTTACAATGTAGTTATACAAGACGTTCGGGGCCGCGGCGATTCCGGCGGTGATTTCTATCCCTTTCGTCATGAAGGCGCCGATGGCGCGGACACCATCGCGTGGCTCCGCGCGCGGCCTGAATCTAACGGCCGCGTTGGAATGTACGGTTTCTCTTATCAAGGAATGACGCAACTCCTGGCCGCGGCCGAACAGCCCGAAGGTTTGCTGTGCATCTCACCCGGGATGACGGCCTGCGACCTGTACCATGGCTGGTTTTATCATGGCGGGGCGTTGCGCCTCGCGTCCACGCTCGGTTGGGGATTGCAAATGCTGAAAGAGGATGCGCGGCGGAAGAATCTGCGCGACGCGAGCGACAGGCTCGAACAAGCTTGGGCGCACCTCGCCTCGCAAACGAGCGTGCTGCCTATTCGCTCTCATCCCGCCTTGCACGGCGAAGGTTTGCCTTCGTATGTGCTCGACTGGCTCGATCACGATGCGCCTGGTGAATACTGGGCGGCGCTTGACGTCAGCCGGCGCCTCGACAAAATCTGTGTTCCGGCGCTGCACATCTCTGGGTGGTACGACACGTTTCTCCGCGGCAGCGTCGATGGCTTTCTCGCACTCCGCAAATCCGCCGGCAGCGAATTCGCGCGTGAAAATCAATACCTGCTCGCCGGGCCTTGGGTACACATTCCGTGGGGGGACCGTGTTGGCGGCGCGGACTTCGGTCCCGAGGCGCTCGTGGACACGGACACGATTCTGTTGCGCTGGTTCGATCATTGGTTAAAGGATGCCGGGACGTTTGAAGGGGAACCGCAAGTCTGCCACTTTGTGCTCGGTGAAAATCGCTGGCGCGAAGCGGAATCGTTTCCCGCCGATGCCGAGTACATCCTTTTCCTGCACAGCCAGGGCAGAGCGAATTCGCGCAAAGGAAATGGAACGCTCTCCACTGCAAGCCCATCCGCTGAGGAACCTTGCGACATCTTCGTGCACGATCCCGAAGTGCCCGTCCTCGCGCCCGGAGGGCCGGCCGCCGCGAGCGGCCCATTCGATCAAGCCGGATTGGAACTGGGGAATAACGTGCTCGTTTATTCCACCGAGCCGCTCAAAAAACCGCTGTGGATTTTCGGCATTCCCCGCGTCGTCTTGTATTGCGCCACTTCTCTTGAGACTGCCGACTTTACCGCAAAACTTGTCCGCGCCAGGCCCACTGGCGCTGCGGAATTCATTTGCATCGGAATCGCGCGCTCGAACCGCCTCTTTGAAGAGAAGAATTACGCCGCGGACGCGATTCACTGCTGGGATTTTTTCCTCGAACCTACCTCTTGTCGTTTTGTTGCAGGTGACCGCATCCGCCTCGAAATCGCCAGCAGCGCATTTCCCCTCTTCGACCGCAATCCCGGAAGCGATGTGCCTTCCTGCCGGGCGACTTCCTGGGATTGGCGACGCTCAACGCAGTTCGTATTCCATGGGAATGAGCGGCCTTCCGCTTTGTATTTGCCGATGTCCGAGGAACCGGAATGAACGCCAACGCAAGCGCGCCGGAAATCGAGATTGCAAGCGTCACCAAGCAGTATGGGAGCGGCCGCGCGGTTTTGGAATCGATTGGTCTGGTTGTCGCCAAGCAGGAATTCGTTAGCCTCATCGGTCCGTCCGGTTGCGGAAAATCGACGATTCTCAAATTGATCGCTGGATTGGCCGCGCCGACGAGCGGGACGATCCGAGTCGATGGGATGACGCCGCAAAACGCCCGGGAGACAATTTCTTTTGTGTTCCAGGACGCGACGCTGCTTCCCTGGCGCACCGTGCAACAAAACGTCGGCCTGGGGCTGGAGCTGGAGCATGTGGCGAGCGACCGGCGTGAAAAGGAAATTGCGGGACTACTCGATCTCGTGGGGCTGAAACATGTAGCCAAGTCTTATCCGCGCGAATTGTCGGGGGGGATGAAGATGCGAGTGTCGATCGCGCGGGCGCTCGCGACGAATCCGCGTCTGATGTTGCTGGACGAACCGTTCGCGGCGCTCGATGAAATGTCCCGCGACCGGCTGAACGAAGAGATTCTCCGGCTGCGCGCAGAGCAAAATTGGACGGCTGTCTTCGTGACACACTCCGTTTCCGAAGCCGTGTTTCTTTCCGACCGGATCGTGGTGCTGGCGCCCAATCCAGGGCGAATCCATGCGGAGTTTCGAGTGGATCTGCCCGCGCCGCGTACGTCCACGTTGCGCAATTCTCCGGAATTCGACGCGATCGTCGCGCGCGTCTCACACACCATGCGGGAGACGCTTCGGCAATGAAGCAGCGCGCCATCACGGTGCTCAACGCCATCGCCGTCTTCGCGGCGCTGGTTTTGTTGTGGCAGATTATTTTATGGGTGTTCCGCGTACCGTCTTATATGCTGCCTTCGCCCTGGGCTGTGGCGCGCGCCGTGCCTGCTCGCTTTCCTTCCTTGCTGAACTCCCTGGCCATCACGGCGGAAGAATCCGCGGGCGGGCTGGCGGCCAGTATCGTAGTGGGCGTGCTGGTGGCGCTTTTTTTTGCGCAATCCCGCTGGGTGCGGAAAATGCTTTACCCTTACACGCTGCTGCTGCAAACCGTGCCCATCATCGCCATCGCGCCGTTGATCTTGATGTGGGTGGGAGCGGGAATTCCCGCGGTGACGCTCATCGCCTTCATCATTTCGCTCGCGCCGATTATCGCCAACACCACGCAAGGCCTCATCAGCGTCGATGAAAATCTGGTGCATCTTTTTCTGATGCACAACGCCTCGCGCGCGCAGTTGCTTTTCAAGCTGCGCCTGCCTAACGCCGTGCCCGATCTTTTTGTAGGCATCCGCATCGCCAGCGGAATCGCGGTGATCGGTGCGATCACCGGCGAGCTCTTTGCCGGATCGAGCCGCGTCGGGGAAGGCGGACTGGGATATTCGATCCTGTACGCTTCCTCCCAGTTGCAGACCGACTATCTATTCGCCCTGGTGCTCGCCGCGACCGTGCTGGGCTTCAGTTTCCTGTTTCTGGTAATGTTTCTGGAGTGGTATTTCCTGCACCGCTGGCACGAATCGGCTCGCGCCCCTGAAGCGGAGTAGCACAGCCACCCTGGCTGTGCGGTTTTTGCGGCTCGCGGTTGAGCCGGCTTCGCGCGTGAGGCCTGCAAAACCGCACAGCCAGGGTGGCTGTGCTACTTTATCGCGTCTCACGAGGTGAACGGACATGCTACGGCTCGAAACCGAAACCGGATGGTGGCTCGTCACGCATCCCGACCACGCTCGGCTGGCGGGGGCTTTCGCCGAGCGCTGGGGCAACGATCTTTTTTTGGCGCCCGAGCCGCGCGAACACGTCCTGCGCGGGATCGCCCGCCACGACGACGGCTGGGCCGCGCGCGACGCCGCTCCGCAAATCACCCGGCAAGGCAAGCCTAGCGCCTTCTCCCATGAATTGGTCGGCAAATATTCCGGATTCGAGGAGATCGACCTTCCCGATTATTTGGCCGTGCGGGACCGCGCCGTACGCATGATCGCCTCGGAAGATCCCTATGCCGCGATCCTGATTTCCATGCATACCTACAGCCTGCTGAACGATCATTCGGACCGGTCCACGATGATCCCCGCGCAGGTGCCCCTGCTGGATCAATTTCTTGAGGGTCAGAAGGCGCTGCAGGCCAGCTTGCTCGAGCGGATCGCCGCGAACCCGAACTTGAAGCCGGAACTGAAGAGCGAGGATACGATTGCGGATCACTTTCGTTTGCTGCAAGCCAGCGATTATCTTTCGCTGCTTACTTGCGTGGATTTTCAGAAGCCGGTGGAACTTCTGCACGCGCTTCCGGCGCGCGGCGGAAAGCGGATGCCGGTTCAAGTGCGCGCGATCGCCACGCGCCACTTTGTCTTGAATCCCTACCCGTTCGCGGAGCCGGCGATCACCTTTCCATTTCCCGCGCGCCATGCGAAAGGCAAACATTTTTCATCGGCGAAAGAATTGCAGGACGCGTTCAACGCGGCTCCGGTGGAAACGCTTTCGGTTACCGTCAGCGCGGTTTAGTAGGACGGGCTTCAGCCTGTCGGTTTTTGATCCTTGCGAAGATTCAACCCCGACAGGCTGAAGCCCGTCCTACGAAAGAACCGACACGTGCGCGGAGACGATCCGCCAGCCTTCAGGAAAGCGCACCCAGACCTGGCTTTGCCGCCCCGAAATTAATTTTCCGTTCACCGTGCGCTCGAATTCCAGCGTGATGCTGCCGAAATCGCGGCCGAACGTAGCGATGTCGAGGCGCTTCACGGTTCGCGCCAGATTGGCGGGCGAGCGGCCTTTGCGGAACGCTTCGATCTCTTCGATGCCATGCAAATTTTCCGTGACTCCGAAACGCATCGCGTACGGCGAGGCCCAGAACATGCGGGTCAGCGTCTCCGCGTCGTTGGCCACGAGCGCAGCTTCGTATTTCGGATAGAGCGCCTGCAACTCTGCGATGATTTCGGGATCGTTTATTTGCATTGGGATTTGCATTTTGTGGAACAGGCTTCAGCCTGTGGGGTTTCTGCACGCGCAGCAACAAAACCGACAGGCTGAAGCCTGTTCCACTTAAATTCAAAAAAGCTTCCTTCCGGGAAGAATTTGCTTCGAGATGGCCGCCGAAACCGTGAACATCGGCTCATTCACCACCTGGCTGAGGCGCAGATTCATCGCCACGCTGCACAAGAGGTAAGCGTGAACCGCGCTGAAACCCCAGCGATCCACCAGCAAATCGATCATGCGCAAAGTGGCCGCGCGAGCGGCGCCCGCGGCATCGCTCGATGATTCGACGACGATCCATTCGCCGCTTTCCGCATCCGCTTCCAACTTTCTCGCCGCGGGGGTCTCGAGCATCGGCCCGGCCAGCGCGCAATGCTTGTGTACCTGGAAGCGCAGCGTCACGTCCGCGGGGCACTCGATCCCATTGATGCAAACTTCGCCGTCGCCCTGCGCGGCATGCGCATCGCCGGCGGAAAATAGCGCGCCGCGATTGAGCACCGGCAAGTAGAGCGTGGCGCCCGTGCACAGCTCGCGCACGTCCATGTTGCCGCCGAAAATGCCCGGCGGGCGCGTGCGAAATTCGCCGTCTTCCGCGGGCGCCACGCCCATCACACCGCAGAACGGGCGCAGCGGCACGACGGCAGGCGCAATAGACGCGCTCACTTCCCCCTCCAGCTTCCAAATAAAAAGAAAAGGGTCGGCGAAGCGCTGCTTAAGAAAACCGAGGCCGCTCACGACGCTCGTCCAGCCCCAGCCTTTGTGCGCGACTTCGAGCACGTCCACTTGAAGCACGTCGCCCGGCCCCGCGCCCTCGACAAAAATCGGTCCTGTAAGCGCGTGAATTTTGTCGCGCTCGATTTTCAAATACTCGGCGAGCGTCATGGAAGGGTGAACCTGCGCGCCGCTTGAATCCACGCATTCCAGGTGAACGGTGTCACCGGAGGCAACGCGGAGCCGCGGCGCAAGCGCGCGATTCCAGCGGGAATGCGTGGGTTCAGCACTAAGGGAAAATTCAGCCATGGGCTTTCCTAGACCTCCACCGTCATTTGCAATTCGACGAGCGCGTTGCGCGGCAGGCCCGAAATGCCGATTGCCGCACGCACATGCCGCCCCGCATCCCCAAAAATTTCAACGAACAGGTCGGACGCTCCGTTGATGACTTTAGGCGAATCCGGAAAACCCGCAACGGCATTCACATATCCATTCACGGTCACAATATTTTTTACCTTATCGAGCGAGCCGAGGTGTGACGTTAGCACCGCCAATTGAATGAGCGCGCAGGCCCGCGCCGCGGCATACCCTTCGTCAATCGTACGACCCGCGCCGGCGGTTCCTGCAATCACTTCGCCGTTGTGAATGGAAATAACGCCGGCCAGATACACCATTGCCCCGACCGTCCGCGCGGGAAGATAGTTGCCGCCAGGTTGAGGCAATTCCGGAAGAATGACGCCCAGTTCCTCGAGCCTTGCCTCGATCCGTCCAGGCATAAATCCCAACGACCTCCGTCGAAAAGAATCGAGTCAGTTTAGCATACGCATTCTCTCCCATATTCTTGAGAAACGTGGCGGCCAAACGGAATCCGGTCGATCCGCGGATGTAATGTGGTGTTGGCGGGCGCCTCTATTCCTTCATGAGAGGAATATTTTTCACGTCCGGCGGCTTAGGCAGAGAGTGAAGGAAGGCGAAAACATCGGCGAGTTCCTTGTCGGAAATGACTTTTGACGTGTACGGGGGCATTTGGTTCTTGGGCGCGCGGACGTATCGAACGAAGGCGTCGAACGAAATCGGGTTCGCGTTGAGCCGCGCCCCCGCCGCCCCTCCCTGTCCACCGTACCCGTGGCACTCGTAGCAGCCATCTTTCTTGAAAATGATTTTCCCGTTCTCAGCGCTTCCGGAGGGTGCGGTCTCTGCCGGCCCAGCCTGCTGTCCAGCCTGCACGCGAATCGCCGGATGGCCAAAAACCAGCGCCGCGCCCACGAGCGCCCAAGCCAACCCGCTTGCGGGGAATCTTTTTTGAGGGCCGTAATTCACGTTTCTCTCCTCAGCGCGGTTGCATGACCGTATCGAGCAGCGCAGGCTCGCCGCGTTCCACCACGGCGATCGCGCGTTTCAGCGCCGGGCCGACTTCCTTGGGATCCGTGATCGGCCCTTCGGCGTACCATCCCATGGCTTGCGCGAGTTTGGCGTAATCGATATTGGGAGCATCGATGGCCGTCCCGATGTGTGCAGTGGTGACATCGCGGTTGCGCCGCGTGGACATGCGCTGCAGGTGCATCATTTCTTGATGGTAAGCGCGGTTGTTGTGCATGATCGTCAGCATGGGGATCCGGTGATGCGCGGCGGTCCAGAGCACGCCGTTGGCATACATCAAGTCGCCGTCTTTTTGAATGTTGATGGAGAGCCGTCCGTATTTCTTGTTCGCCAGGGCCGCGCCCACCGCCGCCGGCGCCTTGCAGCCGACCTGATCGCTGTTGAAACCGGTGTACTGATACGATTTGTCGAAAGTCCATACCCGCCGCGACCATTCGTTCTCGTCCCCTCCGACGACCAGGGACCAATCCTTGTTTTTGATCTGATCCCAAAGCTCGTAGGCGAGCCGCGCATGCGAAATGGGGCTCAAGTCCCAGGAATATGCGGCTTCCTCGCGCGTTCGCTGCCATTCGGCCTGATGCACGCCAGCAATCTTGGCGCCGCGATCCTGGAAAAATTTGAGGCGGTCCGGCGTGATGAGGCGTTTACAAGCTTCGATGAGACCAGGCAGTGTGGCCACGGCATCGGCCCCCATGGCGATATCCACTTCCTGAAATCGCTGGAAGACCTGATAATTACTCTTCAGATATAGATCCGTCGCAGTGATACTGATCAGCTTCGTCCCTGGGCGGACGCGCGAGGACGTGGTTTTATATAACTGATCGCGCATCGAATTCACGGTCCCGAAAAAGTCCTCCAACTCCAGGCCCAGCACCACATCTGGGCTGCCCAAGGCGCGCACGCTCAAGGGATGCCGCGAAGGAAAATTTCCGCCACTGACCGGCGCCTGAAGCGTTTCGGCCAGCTCCACCAGCAATTTCATTCCGTTGGCCGTCCGCGTCACGTTTTTGCCGACCCGGATCACCGGGTATTCGGCGGCCACCAGCATCCGCGCCGCGTCCTGCACCGCGCCGGAATCGCCCTGGGGCGGAGCCGTCGCCGCATATTTTGGGATGCGGATTTTTGCGCCCGGATCCATCGGCCTTTCCGCCAAGCCGGCGTCAGCCACCAGCACGACGGGCATCTTCGGAGGCGTCATCGAAATCTTGTAAGCGCGGACCGCGGATTCCGCAAAGTGGCCGAGCGACACCGGCGTATCGTCCCACTTGGTGAAATCGCGAACGATCGCCGGCGCATCTTGCACGGCGTGATCCCAATCCGCGCCGGGCCGCCTTTCTTCCGCGTCCAGCACATTGCCCGTAATGACGTAAACCGCCGCGCCATCCGCATACGCGTGGAAAATGGGCAAAGCCGCGTGCTGCAAACCCATCGAGCCGCCCACCATCGCGATGGCCGGTTTACCCTCAATGCAAAAGTAACCCTCCGCCATCGCGATGGAAGACTCTTCATGCAGGCAGGTGATCCATTCAGGATTTTTGTTCCCTCCGTAATTGATGAACGATTCCTGCAATCCCCGGAAATCGGAGGACGGGCTGGAGAGAATATATTCGAAATTCAGGGTCTTCAGGACATCCACCATGAAATCCGACCCGGCTCGGTCCGTCGTCAGCACCTCAGTTCCGCTGGGTGCTGGCGCCGCTGAATCCACCGCTCCTTGCTCTGCCTTCGCCGGCTGAACGCTCGCCATCAACGTTGCCGCACCGGTGGCCAGCTTCAAAAAGTCGCGGCGATCTACCGGAGGCTTCCTTGATTTTGCCATGGTGTGTTGATCCCTCTTTTGACCGGTATGATTGTATATAACAGGGGCGCAATTCAGCTAGGTCCCGGAGAGCCATCGTTCCGTCAGGCGGCAAATCCGGATTTTAATTTGCGGTCGAAATCGCCGGCCGTGAATCGTCCGTTGGATCATCTCGACCGGTTGACATTCGACTAGCGATGGCTGTCCAATCCCAGGGCGACGAGGACCAATATCCGCGCGAACTACCAGTGGAGGAATTAAAGACAATGTTGAACATTCGAGTGGCTATTCTGACAGGCTTGGCAATCGTCGCGATCGGCGCCTTCCACCAAGGCAAAACGATCGCCCAGGAGAATTCCGCGCCCGGAATCGTCACCGTCTTCGACCATGAAAAACTCGACGCCACTTTTGCCAAAGCGCTCTCCAATGGAGGCAGCCAACTTTTGTGGAGCCACACCTCCGGCAACGGAACCTACGACGTGAACGCGCACAGCCGGGAATCCGCAAAGGCTGCGTGCAAGCCTGAGGGTTGCAGCCATACGGGGTACACGGCCGTCGTGTACGTAGTGAGCGGGGCTGCGACGCTGGTCATTGGCGGGGCGGCCAAAACGGCTGCGCCTGACAAATTCGGCGGCCAATTCATCCATGGCGGCGAATCCCATCGCATCAGCAAAGGGGACGTGTATATCGTTCCCCCCGACACGATCCATTGGTATCGGGACGTGGAAGCGCCGTTCCGGTATTTAGAGATACCAGTCTCCTAGCAGGCTGCGGAAAACGCCCCGCAACCATTTTGTCATTCCGAGCGGAGCGAGGAATCTCTCTTTTTTTTCATTGGCCTAACCCCAGGAGAGATTCCTCGCTCCACTCGGAATGACAAAATAACTGACTTTTTCCGCGACCTCCTAGAGGCACGCAAGCGATCGTCACGCGGCAAGATGTGCGAAAAGGGAACATCGAGGAAGCTCCTCGGCAAAACTACCTAGATCGATGTATGTTGCGCGGCGTCGGAAACGGTTAGTGTGTGATACTGGTGAATAGACTTTTTGAGTGCCCAGTGTTCGATAGAAAAAACCACAGTTTGCGCGACCGCTCTGCCCGAGTGCGGGCGGCCTGCCGAATCTTTCTTCTTCTCCTTTTCGCACACGCTTGTCCGGTAACTATTCTTTCCGCCGCGGAGCAAGGTCCAGACCGCACCTCCGTACTGAACCACTTGAATGCAGTCATAAGTTGGTATCGCGATGCCGTCTCGAACGTACAGCCGGGTGAATTGCCGAGCGATGCCATCTTCCGGCAAAACGTTCGCACTCTGGCCGCGGAGGCTGTGCAGCTCGCCTTCCAGTCGGCTCGCGCGGAAGGTGCGCTCTTCGGAGTACCAACCGGATCCTCCGGAAGTAATGGCGCCCCCGCGCAGGACTATGCCCGGATGCAAGCTCAGGTGTCGCAAAACATTGCGGACGATCAAGCCGCGCTCGACGAACTGAATAAGCGGATTCCCACGGAATCCGGAACGAAAAAGAAAGCGTCACTCGATCAGCGAAACGCGTTGACCGGCCAGATGGAGCTCGATCGGGCACGGCTCGACATCACCAAGAAAATGTCCCAATTCGTCGAGCTGAATACGAGTGGCAATCAAGGATTCGAGGGGAGCATCAAGGAACTCGCCGATTCTGTCCCGGAAATCTTCGCGCAGCAGCCCGGTGGCCTGGCCGGGACGCAAAAACCGGCCCAATCGATTTCACCAACCACCGCGAAGGCCTCAGGAATCATCGGCCAGCTCGTCACCTTATACGATCAAGTGCAAAGCGTTCGCACGATCGATCGCCTGCTCGCCGAGAATCGGAGCGTTTCCCAGACCGCCAGCAGTCTCCGCGAGCCATTGCGCAATTCGGTCCGCGCCATCCTCCCGCAAGACGCGCAAAATGCGCCCCCAGCCGGAGTTCCGAACAGTGGGCAAACTGCGGAGGATTTTTCCAAAGTCACCAAGCAATTCAATCAGCTCGCCGAAGCGCTTTTGCCGCTGAGCCAGGAGATCATCGTTTTGGAAGAAACCCGGTCGAACCTTCTGGAGTGGCGCGGCTCGATTTCCAGCGAATCGAAACACGAGTTGATCGCATTGCTTTTGCGCGTCATTGGAATCGCCGCCGCTCTCGCCCTTGTGTGGTTCTTGTCGGAAGTGTGGCGGAGGCTGACGTTCCGCTATGTTCCTGACGCGCGCCGGCGCCGGCAATTCCTGGTGCTCCGGCGCTTCGTCATGGGTTTCTTTTTTACCCTGGTTATCGTGATGGGATTCGTGAGCGAGTTCGGTTCGCTCGCCACCTACGCCGGGTTCGTTACCGCGGGCATCGCGGTTGGCCTTCAGACCGTGCTTCTGTCCGTGGCCGCTTATTTTTTCGTGGTCGGGCGCTACGGAATCCGGATCGGCGACAGAATCAGCGTCGGGGGCGTTACTGGCGATGTTGTGGATGTCGGACTCGTCCGCCTCTACATTATGGAGCTATCCGGGACCGGCGTGGATCTTTACCCCACGGGCCGTATCGCGGTTTTTTCAAACTCCGTGCTCTTCCAGCCCGCCACTCCGCTTTTCAAGCAAGTGCCAGGAACGGAATACGCGTGGCACGAGGTGTCCATCGCCATCGCTGCGACGGGAGATCATAAGATGGTTCACGACACAGTCCTCGCCGCGGTAAATTCCGTATACAACGAGTATCGCGACGTAATGGAGCGCCAGCAAGGAACGATTGGCGACCGCGTTGAAATTGTCCTCAAGGCCCCCGCGCCCGAAGCCAAGTTTCAGTTGAACGGCGACGGCATGGCGCTCATCGTCCGCTACCCGGTCCCGCTTGCACGCGCCTCCGAAACGGATGACCGAATCGCGCATGCGTTGATCGAGGTGCTGACCACCAACCCTGCGGTAAAATCTGCCATCGTTGGGACCCCCAAGATCCAGGCCGCGGTGAAAGGCTGAAGCGGAAATAGGCTCTCAAAACCGGCCAAACAGCATCGTCGCCACCGCCGATTTTCGCTTGCCTCCCTGCGGCTATGCGCTACGATGTGCCATGCGCCCCATGCGGACGAGCGCCATCCTCCTCTCTTTGATTTCTTTCGTCACCGCAAACGCCCAACATTTGCCGGCGTGGCATGACAAAAGGGAACATGCCACCGACCTCGAAGTGAGCGGAACGCTTGCGGGCCTGCCGCCGGAATCGACGCGCTACATCACTCGCGAAGAACTCCTGGCCATGCCCCAAGTGAGCTTCACCGTGACGGACGACACGAATTTCACGGGCGCGACCAAGATTCGTGGAGTGAGGCTCGAAGATCTGGACCGCGCTCTCGGCGCATCTCCCGCGTCGGACATGGTCGTCGCGATTTGCGATGACGGCTACCGCGCGAATTATCCGCAAGCTTACCTCGCGGCGCATCATCCCGTGCTGGTGCTCGAAGTGAACGGCCAGCCGCCCGCCGGCTGGCCCAAGGATTCCGAGCAACATAAATTCGATATGGGGCCATACATGATTTCAAATCCGAAATTCACCCCCAGCTATAAAATTCTTTCGCACGCCGATCAAGCGCAAATTCCGTGGGGCGTCGTGCGTCTTGAATTTCGCGACGAGAGAATTGTGTTCGGCGCGATCGCTCCGCGGGGGCCGCACGCGGGGGACCGCGATGTGCAGGACGGCTTCCGCATCGCGCAGCAGAATTGCTTCCGCTGCCACAACGCGGGGCGCGAGGGAGGACAGAAGTCGGGCCGTTCCTGGCAGGCGCTCGCGGCCATCGCGGCGGCATCGTCCAAGGATTTCGCGGCCTACATTCGCTCCCCTTTTGCGAGGAATCCGGGCGCGCAAATGCCCGGCAATCCGCAATACGACGACGCAACCCTGGCCGCTCTCACGGCCTACTTCCGAACGTTTTCCGAGGCGGCAAAACCATGACGCTTCGTGCCAGCAAGCTACTCCTTGTTTTCGGCGTCGCCCTTTTCTATACCTTTGTGGTCTTCAACAACATCACGGATTACGATTCCAACTACCAATTCGTGCGGCACGTGCTGATGATGGATTCGACGTTTCCAGGAAATCGCGGGATGTGGCGGGCGATTGGTTCGCCGTTTGCGCACACCGCTTTCTACTGGTCGATCATCGCGTGGGAAACGGTCGCAATGCTCTTGTGCTGGTGGGGCGGCTTCCGGATGGCTCGCGCGCTGCGTGGAACTGCCGCAGCGTTTCATCAAGCCAAGCGGATTTCGATCGCGGCGCTCACGCTAAGCCTGCTGATGTGGCTCGTCGCGTTCCTCTCTGTCGGAGCCGAGTGGTTCCTGATGTGGCAGTCGAAAACTTGGAATGGCCAGGAGGCGGCTTTCCGCATGTTCACGGTCGTCGGCATCGTGCTGCTGATCGTCGTGCAACCGGATACGGACGGCCAGCCGTAATGGAAGGGCTTAAGATGAAACTGCCAAATGTGCTTTTGGGCTTCCTTATGTTTGCTCCTGCTGGCAGCTTCGGGTCTGTTTGCCGGGGACGATCTTGCGGGTTTGATGAAGCAGATCCTGGATCAGCGAAAGGGCGATTTCGCCTCCCTTCGCAAGGACCCGCACGGGTCAGGAGACGAGACCGCGTATGCATCCATGGTGATTTTGCCCGGAGCCATGCAATGCTACATCGCGCAGACAGCAAAGCCTCATTATTCAAATGAGTGCGACGTCCTGGAAACCAAGAATCGCGCTACACTCACCGCCAAATACAGTCAGTTTGTGAAAGCACTCCGCGCCGCTTCTCCCGCGTCCTGGACCAGTTGGACCGACCACCGTGGAAAGTCCATGGGCGAAACGACCTACTTCGGCACAGACCAGTCGCATCCGGCGGCCGCCGTTCATTGGGTTTTAGAAGGGATGAATTTGGATTGGTACGATCTTTCCGTCACATTTTACGGAGAGGGGTACACGCTCCCACAGCCAAAGTAATTCAGCAGTAGTGGGGATTCAGGCGTCCCGCCGTCGTGCGATCGTTTAGCGAACAGGAGACGCCCCAGGCTCGGCCACCATCTAGCAAGGACTCATGCGGGTCACGACGCTTTGGTCCTGGCCATTTTTTTCGCCATGAAAAGGAGCAAGCGCCGGTCCTCTTCGTCGGCCCGGCCGAGCAACTGGCGGAACTTGTTCAGCGTCCGTGCGTCCTTGCCGGTATCTCCCCACACGATGGCGCCTGCCGACCTTCGCCTGGCGAGGCTGGGCAGTTTGGGAGGCTCGTCGCCGTCGTAAAAGAGTTGGTAAAGGGGAACTTCGAGAGCGCGCGCGAATTTTTCCAGCGTTTCCACAGCCGGGACAGTATGTCCGTTTTCGACGCGCGAGATATAACAGCGAAGCAGGCCCGTTCGTTTTTCAATTTCACCTTGTGAAAATTTCTTCTGTTCCCGCAGAACTCGCAATCGGTCACCGATGATCATGGCTCGTGGAACCTCCGGGTTTGGAATTTACAAATATTTACAAGGTGGCTAACAACCACGACTGGGCTGCCAAAGCATATAACAGACCGTTAACTTCTCACAAGAGCTTCTTATTGGCGCCTGCATCCGCCGTAAAACACTTGTCACGTTCGATGCCTGGACCGCGCTTCCAGGCACAGGAGAGGGGCTTCCATTCAAACCTTAAGGGCATTGAGCACGCGCTCCGCCGTGAACGGAACCTGACGCAAGCGCGCGCCCGTGGCATCGAAGATGGCATTGGCAATGGCGGCCGTGACCGGAACGATCGAAGGCTCGCCTCCGCCGAGGGGCTGCATTTCCGGCCGGTTGATGAGTACGATCTCGACCTCCGGAACCTGCTCGAAACGAATCACCGGGTAGCTATCCCAATCCAGATTTTTTTGCCCCGTGGAATCGAAGTGAACCTCTTCCAGGAGGGCCCGGCTCACCGCCTGCAAAATGTTTCCTTCAATTTGGTTTTTCAGCCCGTCCGGATTGACGATCAAGCCGCAATCGTGCCCGATCGTAATTTTCTTTACGGTCACCTCGCCCGTGGATTTGTCGACTTCGATTTCCGCGACGGCAGCCGTCATCGTATTGGCCCGGTTGGCCACCGCTACGCCCCTTCCTGGGGCTTTCGTCCCGGTGGAAGCAGGCGCGGGCGCCACGTGATCGGTCCATCCGGCTTGCTTGGCGGTTGCCACGAGAATTTCGGAAATCCGCTTATCGCTGGTGAGGTAGCGCAGCCGGAACTGCACCGGGCCAACGTGCAAATCGGAGGCGATTTCATCAATCGTGGATTCGCTGGCGAAGACGCGGACCAAGTCTCCCGGAGCACGAAGGTTACTCGTTCGTAGGGGCCATTGGCCTTGCTGTACCCAGGGAATATTCGCCGTCAGAACCTTCTGGTTTTCGAACGTGTAAATCTGCCCCCCGCCACCGGTGCCATTCAAGAATCCCTGACTCATCGGCTTCAGGCCAATTTGAGCCGAGGCCAGCAGGGGGTTCCCTTCCGATTCGGACCAGGGAAAACTTCGGTCCATGAAGTCCCAGGCGACCACGTTCCCCTGGGCATCCACGCCGGCACGAATCGTGCTGATCTGCGCGGGGCCTTTGGGATCCCAGGCGTGCTCGTCCGCGCGCATCCACTGCACGCGCACAGGCTTGCCCACCGCGCGGGACATCAGCGCCGCGTCCTCGGCCACGTCGTCGCTTTCCAGGCGCCCGTAGCTGCCCGAGCCTTCCCGGTAGAGAAGGTGGACATTTTTCGTTGGAACATTCAGCATCTTGGCAATGGCTTCGCGCGTTCGAAACGGGCCCTGCGTTCCGGTCCAAATCGTGGCCTTATCTCCGCGAACATCCGCGAGAGCGCACGGCGGCCCCATCATGCCGTGCAATTGAAACGGCCAATAATATGTGGCTTCGTATTTCTTTTGCGCCTGGGAGAAGGCCGCGTCTGGATTGCCCCGGTTCGTTACGAGGTTGTCCTTGAAGCTTTTCGTATTCTTCAGGTAATCGAAAACCTGGTCCGGGCCGGACATCATTTTCAAAGTTGGCTCGGACCACGTTACCTTCAGCGCCTGGGCCGCCTGAATCGCCGCCCACTCCGTCTCCGCCACAACGCCGACGAAATTTCCTTCCCGCACAACTTTCACTACGCCCGGAATATTCTTGATCGAGCTTTCATCGACGCTCGCCGGCGCGGAAAGCGAAGTCGCCGGACGCACCACGCGCCCGTGAAGCATTCCGAGCACGGCTACATCCTGGGAGTAGACGAATTCCCCCGTGAATTTTTCCGGCAGGTCCACACGCGGGATCGATTTTCCAACCACCTTGTAATCTTTCGGGTTTTTGGCGGGAACTTCCGGCGCCACCTTCATGTCCCAGCCGTTTCCGCTGGCCGTGATTCTTATATTGAAGCGCTTGCCTCCCAAGAGGTCTCCGTAACTAATTTTCTTGGCGGGGTTGCCGGCCACGCTGACCACGCCATCTGTGACGGTCAGCATGTCCACCGGCGCGTCGAGGTGCGCGGACGCAAGCTTGAGCAATTCCTGACGGGCCGCTGCGGAAGCCTGGCGCAGTTGCACGCCGCCCCGCTCGATGGTTCTGGCGGCAGCCGTGATTCCCTGGTCGACGGCATTGTCGGTGTCACCCGAATACATGAAAACCTTGTTGAAGGGAACGTCGAGTTCCTCGGCCACAATCTGCGCCAGCGCCGTGATGACGCCCGTGCCGAGCTCGACCTTACCGGTGAAAACAGTAACGGTCCCGTCCTTCGAGATGGCCATCCACGAATCGAGAACGGTCGGGTCCATGCCGTCCACGGAGAGGCCATCGCCCTGGGCCAGCGCTCTTGCGGCCGTCCCAAAGAAGCTGAAGCCCACGACCAGCACGCCGGTGCTCTTCAAAAGATCTCTGCGAGAGATGGATTGGGTATCCATGTGGCTCTCCTTCGTTACGCTTTCACGGTTCCGTTCGCAGCGCGCTGGATCGCGCGGATGACTCGCAGGTGTGTGCCGCAGCGGCAAAGATAGCTGTTCAAAGAGCGTTTGATGTCGGAGACCGTTGGGTGGGGATTCTTGTCCAGCAAGGCTTTGGCGCCCATCACCATGCCGTTCATGCAGTAGCCGCACTGCGCGGCCTGCTCCTCGATGAATGCCGTCTGGATCGGATGAGGATGAGCGACGCTCCCCAATCCTTCGAGAGTCGTGATGTTCTTATTTTCCGCCGCCGAAACAGGGAGCATGCAGGAACGCGCCGTGTTGCCGTCCACAAGCACCGCGCACGCCCCGCATTGTCCCAACCCGCAGCCGAACCGGGGACCATGCAGCGCCAGGTTGCCGCGCAGGACGTACAGCAGCGGCGTGTTTGCGTCCGCTTCGACGACTCTCGATTTGCCGTTTACTTTCAGCGAGATTCGCGCCATATGGAAAATCCTTTCTCGACGGGCCGGTCAGACTCGATAGCCAAGCATTGGCGATCCATGAACTTTGACATTCATGTTGCTGACTTGACCATAATATACACCTCCCGGCCTGCAGATGGAACTGCCGGAGAAGTACGGCGGTGACACATGAAGGCCCTCACCAGGAATTTCAGGTGGGGGGTGTTAGCCAGCCTCTCGCGCAAGAGGACGAAACTATTCCTTTGGCGCCTACCTGGCGCAGCTCACTTTGACGCTGGCACCGCCGGTTTCACGAATTTTGCCGCGGACACGGCGACGTTCGGCTGCACTTCGCTCAGCTCCGTGGTGGATTGCCCGTCCGTCCAAGTAAATGTCCATTTAAAGGGCATCTTAACTCCGGAGACTTCCCGATAATCGGAATATTCAATGTGCATGGGGGTTGGACCTACCGCGGTGTCCAAATAGCGTACCTGCCGCACCAGCAGGCCCGACTCTTTGTCAAAATATAACTTCACCTTGGATCCACCGGGACTGGTCCCCTCGACGACTTGAACGGCGCGATCGTCAATGGTGAGCGGCGGGTAGCCGGCGTGCCAGTTGGTCAAGTCCTGCTTGATCGTCGCCGGAAAAGATAGATCTGCGTCCAGCCGCGCGCCGTCCAGTTCTCCGCCGGTCATCAGAATCAGCGGCACGGGTCTGTCCGATGCCGCGACCCAGCCTTCATGGCCATCGTAGGTCGTGGTGTTCTCCCCGCCGGGCACATGGACAGTCTGGGTGCGCTGGCTCGGGGCTTTGGCATAGATATCTATCGGGGCCTTCTGAAAATCCGTGTCGAATCCGGTGTAAGTTCCCTTGGCCGCGAAGCTGGTAATCTTTGACAGTTTCTGCGCTCCGCCGACCGCTTGGATAAATTTGTCCAGGATTTGCTCGGCGGCGCCGGGATTGGCAGGAGTGTTCGGTAGGACTTGAATTTGATCCGGATCGGCCGGAGGCGGAGCCGCGTATTGCTCTTGAAGACTTGGGATCATGTCGGGGTGCTGAACGCCGCGATGGCACGTGTAGCACGTCACCATGCGTACTCCGCCAAAGTCGGACCGATTGATGGCGTTCATCATGATCACCATCCTGCGGGCCGTTTGTTTCAGAGGCGTATCGTCGGCATATTTAGCCCAATTGCCGGCGCTTTCCTGCGTGTGGCAATCCGTGCAATTTAATCCCAAGGAAGCGGCGAAGAAACCCATGGTCCCCATGAATTCATTCACGGGAATCCCTCGCAGCACCTGAATGTTTTTGAAGGCTTCTTCGGACATTTGCGGTTTCTGATCCGCGCCTGTCTTGGCGGCTTGGCCACGCGCGCCAGCGATCCCAATGAGGGACAAGATTGCAGCCACTGCCGCAGAACGCATCGTTTGCTTGCATCCAAACTTCATGATCACTCCTCCCCTTGCCGGCCCCGAAAAGTACGCGGAAGTTTCCCGATCGAAGCAGGCCGGAACTTACGCGATCCTTCGCTCATCCCCGGCCGCGCCGTTCGATTTGAAAATTACACCGCTTAGATCGTTTCGCCGACACTATACGCTGGCCCGTTTCCGCGCGCAATGCCGGGTTCGTTCCGTTCGCCGTCCGCGCCGGGCCCCAAAATATTTAGGACACACGTGGTAAATTTGCTAGAATGCACGCAATACCTGTCGCAAAGACCGGCGTGCGGATTGCAGACGCGGGCCGAGTGCGCCAGATTCCGAGGAGAAAGACAGGCGGTGGAAATGATGTTTCGCGCGCATGTAGGGCGACATTTCCCCGGCTGAACCTTTCGGCGGACACCGTGCTAAATTATCTCTTGTAACGGATGGCGGCGCAAGATGGGTGGCAATCATCGGTGGAAGATTGGGAGGGACACTGTGAGAAATATGCGTATTTCAATTCTGTTTCTGCTGGCTGGCTTTTCCGTGGCTTCCGTCCCCGTGTTTGCGCATCACGGGAACGCCTCGTACGACTTCGAAAAAACGGTTACTGTCAAGGGGACCGTGACGCAGTGGCTGTGGGCGAATCCCCACTGCCTGCTGAAGTTCGACGTGAAAGATGACAAGGGAAACGTTCAGCATTGGGTCACCGAGTCCAGCAATCCGGTGGACATGCTTCACGCCGGTTGGACCAGCAGCTCCTTGAAGCCCGGGGATGAAATCACGATTGACTTGATGCCCAGCAAGAACGGCACGCCCGTCGGACGCATCCGGCAGGTCACCTTGGGCGACGGCACGATTTTGAAAGCGGGCGGCAGAAACTCCATCTAGGCCGAAGACCTAGAGGGAGGGGGGCAATCTGCGCGGCGCTTTGCTCCAAAGGGTCTGGCGGCACTCAGTGTATGTCCGCGGCTACTTCCAATTAGAGTTTGGGGAGGATTTCCAAAATGTCGAAACAAGCGGTGGCCTGGACCATTCCACTGGCTGCGGCACTGATGATCTTGGTGTTCCCGCGCATTTCGCGAGCTCAATACGGTCCCACGACGCCCCTAACGGATGCCCAGAAGCAAGACTGGTGGCAGCACCATGACAAGTGGGACACGCCCCTGCCGGATAAAGGTGTATACACCGTCGTGAAGTCGGAACCCGCGCCCAAGCGAGATCTCTCCGGCACTTGGGATGGATTCAATGACGGAGGCACCCAGCCAAAGGGCGCCAAGGCATTTCCCGACGACGGCAAGCACCCGGAGGTTCCTTATACCCCTGAGGGGAAGGCTGCACGCTTGGCCAATAAGCCGGGCGAGGGAGAAGAACAACTCCCCGTGGCGGAGGTGAACGATCCAGTCCACTCATGCAACCCGCTTGGATTCCCGCGCATGGATATCTTTTCTTTAAAAACAATGGCCATCGTTCAGACGCCCAACAAGGTGATCTGGCTGAATCAATTTTACAACGTCTTCCGCACCATCTGGACCGATGGGCGGGAACTGCCCAAGGATTTCGCGCCCAGGTACTACGGGTATTCGGTGGGCCACTGGGAGGACGATTACACATTTGTGGTTGAAACCGTCGGGATGACGGACAGAACCTGGCTGGATAACGCGGGCCGGCCGCACACGGACCAAATGCGCGTCGAGGAACGGTTTCACAGGCCCAGCCGTGAAATTTTGGAGCTCACGGTGACGATTACCGACCCGAAGTACTACACCAAACCCTGGGTGGCTGCGGACAAATTGACATTTCACTTGCTCCCGGCCGATTTCGATATGGGCGAGATGCTCTGCGCGCCGCAAGAGATGGAAGAATACATCAAGTCGGTTGCCGATCCAGTTGACGGGAAAGGTAAATAACTTTTCGGTAAGAAGTGGCAAAAAACTTTCGAAGAAATGTTCTGGAAAAGGCGCCCCCACCCTTTGCCATTCCGAGCGAAGCGAGGAATGA
>Ga0302326_10006916_pt1 | contig 25352 bp, 18 predicted proteins | sample Palsa_T0_3_FD_202264 | JGI IMG/M metagenome (GOLD analysis project Ga0302326, IMG submission 202264) | Peat permafrost microbial communities from Stordalen Mire near Abisko, Sweden - Palsa_T0_3 | ecosystem: Environmental > Terrestrial > Soil > Palsa > Peat permafrost | place: Sweden: Abisko... | reverse complement strand
CCCACCACGGGGTTTGAACCCGTGACCTCTTCCTTACCAAGGAAGTGCTCTACCACTGAGCTAGGTGGGCGATGTGTTTGGGCTATTTCGTCGTTTGTCTGAATCTCCGAGCGGGAGACCGGGTTCGAACCGGCGACGTTCAGCTTGGAAGGCTGACGCTCTACCAACTGAGCTACTCCCGCGAACTGCTTCGACGTGGAGGGTGATGGATTCGAACCATCGAAGGCGTAAGCCGGCAGATTTACAGTCTGCTCCCTTTGGCCGCTCGGGCAACCCTCCGAAAAGTGGTGTGTGTGGTGGTTCATACGGCAAGCAAGGCGCAGAGCTGACGAGGGGACTTGAACCCCTAACCACCTGTTTACAAAACAGGTGCTCTGCCATTGAGCTACGCCAGCAAGTGGGCAAAGCCTCCGGCAGAAGCAGAGACGATCCATGGAGAGGGGCTGTCTCCAAAGATGGGCGGCGAAGGCTAGCGCACAGTGCCGTACCCCGCAAGCAAAACTAAAGCCAGAAGTGACCCAGCGTGACTAGACGCGCAAGACATGGAGATCTGACGGGAATTTAGTCGGCGAGCTCGGGCAACCTCCGACACGTCGTGTCGGGCTTTCGGGACGTCGTCCAGGAATTCCCGGACGTCGCGCCAGGCTTTCGGGACATCGTCCAGGAATTCCGGGACGTCGTGCCAGGCTTTCGGGACATCGTCCAGGAATTCCCGGACGTCGTGCGAGAATTCCCGCACACCTTCCAGGAATTCCCGGACGTCGTGCGAGAATTCCCGGACACCTTCCAGGAATTCTCAGACGTCGTGCGAGAATTCCCGCACACCTTCCAGGAATTCCCGGACGTCGTGCGAGAATTCCCGCACACCTTCCAGGAATTCTCGGACGTCGTGCGAGAATTCCCGCACACCTTCCAGGAATTCCCGGACGTCGTGCGAGAATTCCCGCACACCTTCCAGGAATTCCGGGACGCTCGGTCAGTGGTGAGCGTCCTTGGCGGCCTTCTCGCGCATGATCTGGATGGCCTTCTCGATCTCCTCCTCTGTGAACGGGAATTTGGCGATCGTCGCCTTCTCCTCGGTGAGGGTGCTCTCCATCTGTGCCTTCTGCTCGCGGCCGCGATCGACCCACGATGATTTGTCGCCCACCTTGTCGGCGACCTCGAGCGTCGTGTTGAGCATGATGAGCGCCTTGTCGAGGAGCGCGCGGTAACGCACGTGCATGATGCCGTAGAAGATCTGGCGTTGATGCTCGTTCTTCGCGAAGCCGTCGGGAGGGATGCTCATCAGCTCGCGGTGGAGCTTCTGATACATCGCGCCGAGGCGATAGCCGGCCATCATCGCCCACTGCGGGTCGGTCGTGCGCATGGCGTCGGCGTACGCGGCCTGCGCGTCGAGGAGACCTTGGCACCGCATGCTCACCTTCGTCACGAAGTCCTCGCCGACGGGCTGGAGAGCGATGCGCTCGGTGGTGACGCGACGCGTTTCGGCGAGCGCGAACTTGAGCTGCGCGCCTGCCGGTGGGAGCTTGCTCGTGCGGCCGATGTGGAGGTCCTCCATCATGTCGATGCCGTTCTGCACGTCGCGCATCGCGAGATCCGTGTCGCCGTTCTCTGCGCGCGAGAGGCCCCGCGCACCGAGCGCGGTCATGCGGTCGAGCGGGTCGAGGTCCGTGCGCGCGAGGAGCGCGTCGCCCGTTTCACCGAGGGGCTTCCACTCCTCGAGCGCGGCGTGAATCCACACACAGCGCACGAGAGCGGTGCGTGACGTCGGCAGCGCGGGGAACTTCGTCGCAAGCACGTGATAGGCGCCCTGCGCGCTCTCGCGCTCGCCGAGCGCTTCGTACACCGTGCCGAGATCGAAGAGCACCGCGGGAAGGATTTCGACGTGTGGATCGGACTTCAGCAAGAGCTCGAAGTCGCGCTTCGCCGCGAGGTAGTCGCCGTCGAGCAGCTCGCGCTGCGCACGCTTGAAGAGCTCGGGCTCGGTCGTGTCCTGCCCCGCTGTCACGATCTGCGTCGCGACGGCCAGGTGCGCAGGAGCGACCGCGACGGGAGGGCTCGCGCACCCGACGAGCACCCACGCCAACGCTCCCCAAACAGACGCTCTCATCTCGATGAGTGTGGCCCACCCACGCCCAAAGTTCCCGTGGAGATGCCTTTCCATCGCTCCGAAGGCGCGAGGCCTCTTGTCGCTCCGAAGGCGCGAGGCCTTAGGGCTTCTCGACGGGCTTGACCGTCTCGTCCTTCTTGGCTTTTTTGGCTTCAGCGAGGGCTGCCATGCCGCCCCCAAAGACGTCGTCGTTGAGCTCGGCGAGGGTCGTGCCGAGGCGGGTTTTCCAGTCGGTCGGCAGCGCTTCGGGATTCTTCTCCTCGATGGCCTTGGCCACCGCGAGCCAGTGACGCGCATCCGCACGGTACCCGATGCGGTAGTCGGTCATGCCGCGCAGGTAGGCGTAGCGAGCTTCCTCGGTCACGTCGAAGTGGGATTGGTCGGGCTCGAGCGCGCGGAAGATCGCGAGAGCTCGCTCGTGGTCGTTCTTCTCGTACGCCGACTCTCCCCGCGTGAGCTCGTCGTGATACGTCGCGCACCCCGCGACGCACGCGACCAAGAGCCAAGCCAGTCTCCTCATCCAGGTGAACGTTATCACCAAGAGCCCCTTCGGGCTCAACAAGAGCCCCTTAAGCCTCAATGCCTTCGGCGGCGGGATATCCAGAACCATGCACCGACGACGGCGAGGAGGCCAGCCGCGGCGAAGGGGACTCCGCTCGACGACGACTTGCGGTCGTCCACGGGCTTGCTGTCGCTCACGCTAGGCTCGTCGACGCCGGTGTCGCGTGTCGTGACGCCTGGGGTGTTGCTCAGCTCCTCGTCCCAAAAGCTCGTCTTCGAAAAGCCCACGTCGTCGAGCACGGAGCCATCGAGCCGCTTCGCGATGAGCTTGCCCTTGTCGTTGACGAAGTCGAGCAGCACGTAGTGATAGGTGGACTCGGCTTTGCGCGCGGTCGCGCGGAGGTGCCTGATGGGATAGAGCGGCGCACCCGCCCCGCCGCTCACGATGTAGCGCATGCCGTCGCTCTCGCCGCGCTCGTAGATGTGGTCGTGACCTTCGAGCACGAAGTCGATGTGATGATCGCGGAGCAGCTTCGGCAACTCGGCGGCGTGGAGCTTCTCGTTGTCCCCATGCAAGCCGGACGCGAACGGACCGTTGTGAATCACGACGATGCGCCACACGAGGCCAGGCTCGGCATCTGCCTTCTGGAGCTCGCGCTCGAGCCACACGCGGTCGTCACCGACGAAGCTGCCCTCTCCGTTGACGACGAAGAACCGCAAGTACCCCCATCGGAACGTGTTGAAGAAGACGTGCTTTTGCTGCTGCTCGAGCGTGCCGAAGTACTTGAGAACCGACTGTCCGCTCTCCTCGACGAGATCGTGATTGCCGATCGCCGGAAAGAGGCACCGCTCGCGCAGAAGATCGTGCTCGATGTCGAAGAAGTTTTCCCATTGCGCAGCGACTCGCCCGTCGGCGACGAGATCACCCGTGTTGACGAGGAAGTCAGCCGGCTCGTCGAGCATGCGCTTGACGATGCTCCGGTGGATCCCCGAGCCATCCGCTCCACCGCGATCGTCTCCGTAAAGGATGAAGCGAATGTTGCCGACGTCGTCGTCGGGAGGAGCCGTGGTGAACGTACCCTCCTCGGTGTGGTTCGCGACCGCCGCGCTGTACCGATACGTGGTCTTTGGCTGGAGGTTATCGAGCGTGAGGGAATGCACACCGACATGCGCGGTGTCGGTCACGCGCAGCTTCCCCGGCTCGGCCGTGACCACCACATCTTGGCTGGTCGCCGTTTCGACGCGAATGACTGCTGACCTCGCCGAGAGTTGGCTGAGATAGGGTCCGACCTCGAAAGCAGACGCTTGTGCCCGAGCGATAACGGGCACGAGCATGACGAGGAGCGTCACGATGCAGCTGTCGCGCACATGTGCGCACATGAATGGATTCGACCTCCACGAATTGACCCCCACCGCGCCGCAGTTTAGCGTTTAAATCACGCCCGTCGTCGCTAACGACGTGCGTGTGTTTATGGCCAACGATCCGATCTCCCCGCCGCCCGTTCCTGGCAGCGGTTCATCTCCTAGTGTGTCTTCTTCTGCCTCTTCATCGGGTCAGTCACCAGCCATCCCTCGCCCTACGCCGTCGAGGCCAGAACCGCCTCCTGCTCATACGCCGAGTGCACCGCCGACCGTGATCCCGCCTGCGCCTTCCGCTCCTTCACATGCGCCACATGCGGAGGGGTCGAAGGCTGGTCTGTCGAAGTCGGGTCTCTCGAAGCCAGGTCTCTCGAAGCCAGGCGTGCACGCGGGCACGTCGGGATCGGTGCCGACGAACGAAGACGGTCTGCCGAGACGCTTCGGCAAGTACACGCTGCTCCGCGTGCTCGCGAAGGGCGGCATGGCCGAGCTCTTTCTCGCGATCCAGAAGAGCGTCGCGGGCTTCGAGAAGCTGATCGTCATCAAGCGCATCTTGCCGTCGATGAACCAGGACAAGGCGTTCATCGACATGCTCCTCCACGAGGCGCGCATCGCGGCGACGCTCTCGCATCCGAACATCGTCCAGATCTTCGACGTCGGTCAGGCCGAGGGTTTGTATTTCATCGCGATGGAGCACGTCCACGGCGAGGACATTCGCTCGGTCGTGCGCGGCATGAAGGTCAAGGGCGTGCCCGAGTTTCCGCTCGAGCACGCGCTGGCGATCGCGATGGGGATGTGCGCCGGCCTCTCGTACGCCCACGAGAAGCGCGATCTCGACGGCACCGAGCTCAACATCGTTCACCGCGACATCTCTCCGCAGAACGTCGTCATCACGTTCAGCGGCGACGTGAAGATCGTCGACTTCGGCATCGCCAAGAGCGACACGAAGATGCACACGGAGACGCGAAGCGGAAAGCTCAAGGGCAAGGTCCCGTACATGTCGCCCGAGCAAGCGCGAGGCGAGCCCATCGACGCGCGCTCCGACATCTTCGCGACGGGCGTCATGCTCTTCGAGCTCACGACGGGCAAGCGCCTGTTCAAAGGCTCGAGCGAGTTCGAGACGCTGAAGCTGATCTGCGAGCGCGAGTATCCGAAGCCATCCCAGGTGCGCCCGGGTTACCCACCCGAGCTCGAGCGCATCGTGATGAAGGCTTTGATGAAGGACAAGAGCGAGCGCTACCAGAGCACGCGCGAGATGCAGTCCGACGTCGAGGCGTTCGCCCGCAACAATCGCATCGCGGTGAGCAACATCGCGCTCAGCCAGTTCATGCAGATGCTCTTCGAGGACAAGCTCCAGTCCCAGAAAGAGGAGCTCCTCCAAGGCAAGCAACTCGCCGACATCATCGAGCAGCAGAACCCGACCGACTCGAGCGTCGACATGTCGCAGGCGCTGCTCAGCACGCCCGCGGCAACGCACACGTTGCCCGGCACCACGCGCGGACGTGGGGGCATGGCGGTCGGCGCGATCGCCGCGTTGCTCCTCATCGCCGGTGGCATCGGCGGCACCATCTACGTGATGAAGCAGAGGCAGCAGCGCGCGTTGCTGGCGCAGACGACCACGCAGCAAGCAGCCGTCGCCAAGGGCAACATCGACGTCACGACCGATCCACCCGGCGCGTCCATCTGGATTGATGGAGACGAGCGCCCGGACGTGACGCCCGCGACGATCGTTCAGCTTCCGACCGGCCGCGCCATCGACGTGAGGATCACGAAAGAGGGCTTCGAGTCGTTCAAGCAGTCGGTGTCGCTGACGGACAAGGCGCCCAAGAGCAGCATCAACGTCGCGCTCAAGAAGGGCTCCGTCGTCATCGACGTCGCCGTGCTCCCGACGGGCCTCAAACCCTCGCTCGCGCTCGACGGGAAGAAGTACGAGACGACCACCATCGACGGGATCGCGTCAGGCGATCAACACAAGCTCGTCGTGTCGGTGCCTGGCTACGTCGATTACGAGACGAAGTTCATCGGCCAGCCCCAAGAGAACAAGCACTTCGACGTGACGCTCGTCAAAGTCGTCGCCGCCGCCACGACGGGCGGCCACACCGTCGAGGTCGCGCCGCGCGGATCCGGCAAGCTCAACGTCGGTGCGTCGGGGGGCTGGTGCAACGTTTCGGTCGACGGCGCGTCGAAAGGCCCTACGCCGCTCGCGGGCATCGAGCTTTCGTCGGGCCCGCATCGCATCACGTGCACCACGGGCGAAGGAAAGACTCAGTCGACGACGGTCAACGTACCGATCGACGGAACCGCACGTTACAAGTTCACGTTGTAAATGCAGGCGGGGGCCGTCATTGCTGGGCGCTTCGAAATCGAGGCGTTGGCCGGCTCGGGGGGTATGGCCAACGTATATCGCGCGCTCGATCGCTCGAGCGGTCATCGTGTCGCGCTGAAGATCCTCCGGGCGACCGCTCCGGAGGACCTCGCGCGCCTTGCCCGTGAGGCGCAGGCCCTCGCGAGGCTCGCTCATCCTGGCATCGTCAATTACATCGCGCACGGCACCGAGGGGAGTGAGGCCTTCGTGGCGATGCAATGGGTCGCGGGGCCCACGCTTTCGAAGCGGCTGCGAGAGGGTCACCTCTCGCTCGGAATGACACTGCAGGTGGGACGCGCTCTCGCGTCCGCTCTCGCGCACGCTCACGAGCACGGCATCGTCCATCGCGACGTGAAGCCGCAGAACGTCGTCCTCCGCGAGGGCAACGTGGGGGAGCCCGTCCTCCTCGATTTTGGCGTCGCTCGAACCGGTCTCGCCGTCGGGCTCACCCAGCTCGGGACGGTGATTGGAACGCCTCGCTACATGGCGCCGGAGCAAGCGCGTGGAGGTCAGGCCGTCGACTCACGGGTCGACGTGTTCGCGCTCGGCGCCGTGATGTTCAAGTGTTTCACCGGCCGAGCACCGTTCGACGGGGATGACGCGCTCGCGGTGCTGGCCAGTCTCCTCTTCGACGATGCGCCCGACGTCTGCGCCATCGTGCCGAACGTTCCACGTTCGGTCGGCGACTTCCTTCTCAAGATGCTTGCGAAGGAGCCGATCGGTCGCTACGGGGACGGCGCTGCCGTCGTCCGCGCCATCGATTCGCTCGGTGCCGTCGACTTGCCGGTGACGATGGCGGCACCGCTTCCGAGCGGGCTCACGCTGCGCGAGAGACGGCTCCTCTCCCTGATGGTTCTCACGGGCAAGGTGGACGCGGCGGTCGCGCGGTCCGTCGCCGGCGACTTTGGCGCGCGCACGGAGTCGCTCGCGGATGGCTCCGTCGTCGTCGTGGTCAGCGGGCGGGACAACGCGAGCGAGCTCGCACAGGTGTCGGCCCGATGCGCCATCGAGCTACGGCGCGCGCTTCCCGACGCGCCGATCGTTCTTGCTACGGGCCGCGGCGATCCGACGCGAGACGTGAGCGACGATGCGACCGAAACGATGGCTGACAACTCCGGAGCCTCGCGCTCGAGCTCACGCTATTCGGGCGTCTTCGAGCGGGCCGCCGGGCTCTTGCGCCACGAGGACGACCATCGCGGCAAACCAGCGGAGATCCCGCTGCCCATCGTGATCGACGACACGACCGCTGGCCTTCTCGGTGCAGACTTCGACGTCACGCGAACGCGTGGGTCGAGCGCCCACGCCCTTCACGGGCCCTCGACGATGCGGGCGCGTTACACACTGCTCGGAAAGCCGACGCCATTCGTCGGGCGAGCGCGCGAGCTCGCATCGCTGCTCGCGACGTGGGACGACGTGTGCGAGCAGGGCGTGGCGAGGGCGGTGGCCGTCGTCGGCGAAGCTGGGCTGGGGAAGTCGCGCCTCCTTTACGAGCTCGGAGAAGCGCTCGAAACGCACGAGAAGCCCAGCCTTCGCGTTCGAGCCAAGGCCGAGGCGACCCATGCAGGTTCGCCGTTCGCAGCGCTCGGCGCCGCGCTCCGGCGCGAGCTCGGCATTGGCGGCGAGGAGCAGGACCCAGAGGAGCGTTGGCACGCGCTCGCCGCACGCATCGGTAGCGTCGTGGCGGAGGGAGAGATCCACGTGGCAGAGTTCGTCGCGGAGGTCGCGGGACTGCGGCTCGCCAACCCCAGCGAGCAAGTCGCCGCCGCGAGGCGCGATCCACGACTGATGGGCGAGCGCATTCGCCGCGCGTGGCGCTCGTGGATCAAGGGTGAGGCGGCGCGCGGCCCCGTGCTCTTCGTTCTCGAAGACTTGCAGTGGGGCGACCTCCCCACGGTGAAGCTCATCGAAGAGATGCTCCACGATCTGTCGCAGGAGCCGATCTTCGTCCTTGCGCTCGCGAGACCCGAAATCGACGCGGCGTTCCCGAGCATCTGGTCACGCGTCGTCGAACGCATGCCGCTCAATCGCCTCTCGAAGAAGGCCGCAACGACCTTCGTCCGCTCGATGCTCGAGCCCGAACGTGAACCCAACGTCGTCGATCGGATCGTCACGCTCGCGTCGGGCAATGCCCTCCACCTCGAAGAGCTCGTGCGCGCGTCTGCGGAGGGGAAGACCGATGCGCCGGATTCACTGCTCGCCCTGCTGTCCGCGCAGGTCGAGGTCCTCCCCGACGCCGAGCGGAGAGTGTTGCGTGCGGCGAGCGTGTTCGGCTCTACCTTCTGGCTCGAAGGTGTGTGCGTCCTCCTGGGTGGAGCCCAGACCCCGAACGAGCGGGTGCAGGCGGAGACCCATGCGCTCGTCGACGCGCTGATGCAACGCGAGATGGTGAGCGCGTGTGCCGATTCGAGCCTGGAGCAAGAACGCCAGTTCGAGTTTCGCAACGCGCTCGTCCACGACGCGACGTATCAGATGCTGACCGACGACGACCGACGCCTCGGCCACGCGCTCGCTGCTGATTGGCTCGAGCGTGCTCCTCACGCCGACCCGTTCGTGCTCGCACAACATCGAGAGAGGGGCGGAGAGCTGGAACGAGCCATCGCCGATTACACGCGCTCGGCCGCGAGCGCGCTCGACGCGTGCGACTTCGGCACGGTGCTCGACCGCATCGCGCGCGCGGCCCTGTGTGGTGCGAGCGGGGCTTTGCTCGCACAGCTCCTCGTCATGAAGGCCGAAGCTCATCGCTGGCGAGGCGAGACGAGCGACTGTGCTCTCTCCGCCAAGCACGCCATGGAGACCGCTGCCGCGCAGAGCGATACGTATTTTCGCGCACTTCGACACTACGCTTTCGCGTTGAGCTTCGCAGGGAACATCGACGAGCTCCTCCACATCACCGAGACGCTCATCGACGCGACGCCCAGCGAAGATGCGCTGCCTGCCTGGGTTTCGGCCATCGGACAGATGTCGCATTCGCTCACCGTGGGTGGGCACCCCAAAGAGAGTGAGCGGCTCCTCGAGCGGCTCGAGCGCGTGCCCGCGGAGCGTATCGCCAGCGACGTCGAGATGACCGACACGTTGCGAATGTGCCGAGGCTTGCGTGCCTACGGGCGCGGCGACTTCAACACGATGGCCAACGTGCACCTCGCGAGCGCACGCGCGCAGAACAGCGTCGGCGACGAGCGGGGCTACCTCGTACACACCGCGAACTTCGCTTTCGCCATGATGTGGTGCGGACATATCGACGACGCGATTGCCGCGTTCCAAACGGTCTGTGCGCGCGCGGTCGAGATGAAGCTCGTCACCCTCGAGCTCGGCGCCGCGCAGAATGCCTCCTTCGCGCGGCTCTGCGCGGGCGATCTCGACGGCGCGATTCAGGGATCGCGAGACGTCCTCAGGCGCGCGGAGATCGAGGCGCCGCGCCTGATGACGCTTGCCCACTTGTGCCTCGCACGCGCTCTCGTTCGTCAGGACAAGCTGGAAGAGGCCGAGCACGAAGCCCGCGCAGGCATCGAGAGCCCTCCGAGCGCCGTCGTGCGCATGTATGCCTTTGCAGTATTTGCTGACGTCTTGCTCGCACTGCATCGCATCGACGAAGCGCGGGAGGCATCGAACGAGGCGCTGTCCATCCTTCGCACCCTCGCGACGCTTGCGGTCGGCGATCTCTTCTCGCTGATCGTGCGCGCCGAAGTCCTCGAGGCAGCCGACGACGTCGACGGAGCTCGTCGAGCGATCGTCGAAGCGTGGTCGATGTTCCAAGCTCGTCGGGCGTTCCTCATGGATGACACGGCACGCGCGATGTTCGACACCCAGAGCCCGGATGTGGGGCGCCTCAAAGAGAGCTACGCGCGCATCGTGACCGAAGCTACGCGGGCGTAGCGGATGCGAAAGATCGGGAGCCCGTCGGCCATCGCGCGCTTCTCGCGTGGGCTGCGAGCGCCGTAAGGGTTGTCGACGAGTCGCGCAGAGCCGAGGGCATCCCCGTGCGCTACGAATCTGGGGTCGTCGGCGAGCATGCGCTCGTATTGGACGGCGCGCTCTTCGACGTCGGTCTGCAAGAAAAGCTCGCCACCGGGTTCGAGCAGCCGCGCGATTTCCTCGAGGAGGGCGGGAGCGAACATGAGCCGCTTCTGGTGACGCTTCTTCCACCACGGATCCGGGAAGTGGGAAAAGACCCTTTGTACGCTCGCGTTCGGAGCGAGGCGCACGAGCGCGACCCGGGCGTCCTCGGCGAGGACCCGTGCTCGGGACGCGAGGCCCATCTTTGCGAGACGCGCGTCGACGATCGATGCCCACTTGCGCCTTACTTCGAAGCCGAGCATCGCCGCGGTCGGCTCCACCAGTGCACGGTCGACGATGAACCCGCCGCGCCCGGGTCCGAGCTCGATCTCGATCCACGCCCCGCGCACGAGGCTCGCGAGGTCGATACGTTCGCCGTCGGGCAGCCGCGGCGCGTCAGCGTACGGTTTCACGGCCGAGATGCTACCGTCGCCGCGCGTGAGTCGCGCGTCGAAATATTTTCCGATCGCACCCATCGCCATCATCACCGCGATCCTCGCATGGCGCACCTTGCGGGCGGTCCTCGCTCAAGTCGGAGAGCCGTGTGCGGCGATCGACGACGCGTTCATTCATTTTCAGTACGCGCGGGCCATCGCGGAGCTCCACCCCTTTCACTACCAAGCGTCAATGCCGGCGACGAGCGGCGCAACGAGCGTGCTCTGGCCGGCGCTGCTCGCACCCTTCTACGCGATTGGCTTTCGCGGCAGCTCCCTCGTATGGCCCGCCTGGGTGATGGGGTTCGTCGCGCTCGGAGCGCTCGCGAACGAGGCTTACCACTTGGCGAAGCCACTCGCGGGCCGCTGGGGTGCCGTCGGGAGTGCGGCGATGGTCCTGTCGTTCTCCGCGTTCATCTGGTGCGCGGCGAGTGGGATGGAGGTCGTGCCCTTCGCATGGGCGATGGCGCGCTCGGCACGACGTGCCTCGGAGTACCAGGAGGACGGAGCCAATCGCACGCCGCGGAGACGGTGGGAGCTCGTGGGCCTCGCGTTCGTGACAGCGTTGTTGCGCCCCGAAGGGGCGCTCGTCGCCATCGCCATCGCCCTCGTCCTCGCGACTGCTCGCCGCTCCGTGCTTCGGGAGCGTCTTTCGTCGCTCGCGGCCCTCGGGGCGGCTGTCAGCACTCCAGCCCTCTTGTGGCTCGTCACGGGCTCGCCACGCTCGAACACCGCAACGGCAAAGCTCCTCGTCGGTAACCCATACTACGGCGGCTCCGCGCTCGTGACCGCGGTGCTCGACAACCTCAAGATCCTGTTCAAGACGCTTCTCAACGGGCAGGTCTGGTCGACGGAGTTCTTGCCTACGAACGCGATGCCCGTCGCTGTGATGGCTCTCATCGCCGTCCCGATCGCCGCGTTTCAGAAGAAACGATTCGTGCGCGGCGCGTTCGTCCTCGGCATCGCGCTCGGCACGTGCATCCCGTGCTTCTACACGACGTTCTTGTGGAATCGATTGCGGTACGTGTGGCCGTTCGCGACGGGGTGGCTCGTGGCGCTCGCGTGTCTCGGGAGCGTGCTCGGTGAGATCGCAACGATCGTGGACCCGCGAGCGCGGGCGGGTGTGCCGATGCTCCTCGGGCTCTTCGTGGGCGCGTTCACCGTGCGCATCGATTGGGTCATCGACGACGTCGCCAACAGCGCGAGCGGCATCGAGCGCCAGCACGTGAAGATCGGGCGGTGGGCGCACGATCACTTGCCCGAGAGCGCGCTCGTCGCCGTGAACGACACGGGCGCCATTGCCTATTTCAGCGATCGTCGCACGTTCGACATCGTCGGGCTCACGACGAATGGCGAAGCCCGCTATTGGGTGGCTGGCACTGCCTCGCGGCTCGAGCACTACGAGCGCCTCGCGCCTTCGGCCTTGCCGACGCACTTCATCGTCTACCCCGATTGGATGGGTACGGACGCCTTCTTCGGCGAACGCCTCTTCGATGCGACGGTGACCGATTCGACAATCCTCGGCGGGCAAAGCATGCGCGCATACGTCGCGAGCTGGTCGCTCCTCGGGTCGGGGGCGAAGCCATGGAGCGATCTCGAGCACGGCATCATCGACGAGGTCGACGTCGCTGACCTCGAGAGCGAGAGCGCGCATCGCTTCGAGCTCCTCGCCCACGACAACGAAGAGGTCGTCGGTGATGGATACTCACCCGCGGGCAATCACGTCATCGACGGCGGCCGCGGTTATCGCAACCTGGATCGATTCGTCGCGCACCTCCGCCCGGGAAAGACGACCTGGGCGATCGCGCGCGTCGCGCCCATGAAGAACAAGGTGACGCTCGACGTCCACGCGGGAAAGGATCTCGTCGCGTCCTTCACGATTGGAAGCGACGACGAGTATGCAACTTCGACATGGACCGAGCAGCGGTTCGTGATCCCGTCGGATGACGCAAAAGCAGAAACTCCCCTCGAGGTGGTTGCTCGAGGGGGGCTCTTTGGGAGTTATCACTACTGGTTCTTGGGAGATGACTGACGCGATTACTGGGGAGAGAACGTGAAAGGATAAGAGACGCGAACGGTGCCGCCCGCGGGCTCGGGGAAGCTGAGGCCGTAGAACGACTTGACGACGCATGCGCGGACGTCGCCGCTCGCGAGGTCGCTACCATTCGTGTCGGACGCCATGGTCACGCTGCCGTCGCGACCAATCATGAAGTTCACAGCGACACGGCCCTGAAGGTTCGGGTTTTGGCGGAGGCCGTCTTGGTAGCAGCCCACGAATCGGCCCGAGTTGAGGCGCACGATGCGCTGGATCACCGCGGGGTCGAGACGGCCGTTCGTCGAGATCTTCGGATCCCACTCGAGCCTCGGCCCGCGCGCGACGTGCGTGGGTGCGAGCCGCCCGCCGTCGTGGCCGAACCCGCTACCGCAGTCTCCACTTCCGCACGTCCCCATTCGTTGATCGAGTGTGCGACCGAGCCCGCCGACGTCGTTGACGCCGATGCCCTCACCATGGCCGCCCGCGCCTTCCCCGACGCCCGAGAGACCGAGGCCCGTGCCGAACGCATCACCGATGTCGTCGGACCATAGGTTCCCCATGTGGCTGTTCTTGTCGGAGCCGGCGAGGACGTTGCCCCAGGGCACGATTGGTGCGTTGGGGTCGGACTTCATCTGGGTCGCGATGAGGCCAATCATCCCGAACTCGGCCGCCTCCTTGAGTGCATGCTCGCGGGCGAGCTGGGCGTTCTCGGGCTTCTCGTCGCCCTTGGCGCTCCAGCGTCCAGCCGTCTGGACGGGCTTCTCGCCACCGAGCGCGCCCTCTTCGTGCTGCGCCCTCTGGCCGCCTGACGCCTCGTTCTTCGGGCTGCTCTCGCCCTGCGCGTCCTTCGCGAGCTTCTGGTCTTGCTCACGCTCCGCCGAGCTCTGAATGTAAACCTTGAGGTCGAGCATGCGCTGGCGGTCGGTCACGTCATCGTCCGCGGCGCTCAACGACGGCATGAAGAACGCTACGGCCGCGAGGATGGCGGCGTGTGCAACACCAGACCCCGCAAACGTGCGGACGCTCGTGTCCTCGAGCACTGCCGCGGCGACGTTGTGCACCGGACGAGCCTCACGCTCGCCCACGGAAATCTGAAACGTGAAGTCGCCGACCATTACGTCGGCGGAGTGGCCCGCGCGAAGCGAGAACGCATCGGGCGTCTGCATCAACCGGTCGACGAACACGGTGGCGGTCGACGGGGGCGTCACGACGAGCTCGCCGCCGTCCCAACGAACGATCTCCACGTCGGTCTCTCCGACCATGAACGAAATCGCACCTTCGCTCGCGTTCTTGTGCGCGATGGCGTTGCCGCCCCAAAGCTGCGTCACCTGCACCTCGAGCTTCTCGGCTGTCTGTTCCGTGCTCGTGTATGCGGTCTTCTGAAAGATGGACGAGTTCATGATCGGTCGCTCCCAAACGAGGAACATCGATCACATGCACAGTGCATGTAACCTGGCGCCGCTACTTCCTCGTGGGCAATCGGCGCTCACAGGAAGAGACAGCGGTCCATGCACGCGGTTTCCAAAAATCCGCATAATCGCAAGGGAAAGCAGGGCTGTAATGATCCATCCCCGCTCAGCGCGGAGGCTGATTCTAGGCTAGGCTCGTCGCGCTTTGAGGAAAAGGCCGCTCGGCAGAACCGGTCTCTACGTGTCCGAAATGAGCATCGGGACGTGGGGGCTGTCGGGTGAGAGCTACGGCGCCGTCGACGAGAAGGACGCCGAGGCTGTGGTCCGCCGGTGCCTCGAGATGGGCATGACGCTCGTCGACACGGCCGATGCGTACGGAGCGGGCCGCATGGAGGCGATGCTCGGACGGATGCTCAAGGGCAAGAGCGACGTCACCATCGTGACCAAGGGCGGCACCGACCGCACGACCGACCCACCGCGCAAGCACTTCGACGCTGATTATCTCCGGGACTCGGTCGCACGATCGCTCAAGCGACTGTCACGTGATCGCATCGACGTCTACCTGCTTCACAACCCCACGCTCGACGCCCTCGTCGCCGGTGATTGCACGAAGACGATGGAGGACCTCAAGCGCAAGGGCGACATCGCGCACTGGGGCGTGTCAGCTGGCAGCGACGAGATCGCGCGCGTGGCCATCGACCGAGGCGCCGAGGTGATCGAGATCGTTTACAACCTCATGCAGTGCGTCGATCTGCATCGCATCGCGGGTGACGTCATGGTGAGCGGTGTCGGGGTCCTTGCCCGCTCTGTGCTCGACTTCGGGCTCCTCACGGGCTTCTGGTCCAGGGATCGCGAGTTCGCCGAAGGAGACCATCGCAGTGGGCGGTGGACGAAGCTCGAGCTCGAGCACCGGGTCGAGCAGATCGACGCGTTGCGGTACCTCGTTCAGGGTGATGTGAAGACATTGCGCGCCGCGGCCGTTCGCTTCGCGCTGGCGAGCACGATCATCTCGTCGGCCGTGCTCGGCCCGCGAACGGTCGAACAGGCGGAGCAGCTCGTGCGCGAAGTCGGAGGCGGCCCGCGTTACCTCCCGGACGAAGCGCTCGCGATGCTCCCACGCGCGCTCTCGAAGGTCGGCATCCTTTCGTGAACGACCTCGACGAGGTCGTTCGCATCGCGGTTCTTGCGTGTGCGCTCGTCAAACGCCATTACGCGACCGCATTTCACGTGGACTTCAAGATCGGCGACGATCCCGTGACGGCAGCGGACCGCGAGACGAACGAGCTCATCTGCAGCGAGCTTGGGCGTTCGTTTCCGGGCGTGCCCATCGTCGCGGAAGAGAGCGACCCGAGCACGTTCGACGTGCGACGCGACGCGAGCGCGTGTTTCTTCGTCGACCCGCTCGATGGGACCCGAGAGTTCGTCGCGAAGAATGACGAGTTCGCCGTGATGATCGGGCTCGCGCGAGCCGGGCGCGCGGCGCTGGGTGTCGTCGCCGCGCCCGTGACGATGCGGGTTCACGCGGGTGAGTGCGGCGTGGGCGCGTTCGAGATCGCTGGCGACGGGTCGAGGCGCACCATCCACCCGTCGAGCGTCGACACCATCCCCAAAGCCCACGCGGTCGTCTCGCGGTCGCGTGGCACAACCGAGACGCTCGAGCTCCTTGCGAAGCTCGGCGTCAAACGCATCGACAAGCTCGGGAGCGCGGGGCTCAAGGCCGCTGCCATCGCGTGCGGTGAAGCCGATTTGTGGCTCCAGCCGACGGCTGGCGGCAAGCTCTGGGACACGTGCGGCCCCGAAGCCGTCGCGGTGTCCGCCGGCGCGTTCTTCGGAACGCCAAATGGCCAGCCGATCGACTACGCCAAGGGCCCGCTCGAGCTCGACGGCATTCTCGTGGCCGCGACGAAGGCTCTCTTCGACGCTATGATCTCGAGATCCTGATGAGAGATCGCGCGGAGGTCGTGGTCATCGGCGCGGGCATCATGGGCCTGTCCATCGCTTACCACCTCGCTCGCGCGGGAACGACGGACGTCGTCGTGCTCGACAAGACCTATTTGTGCGGGGGCGCGAGTGGGCGCAACGGCGGCGGGGTTCGCGCGCAATGGTCGAGCGAATCCAACGTACGTCTGATGCAAGAGAGCATCCGCACGTGTCGAGACTTCGCTAACGAGTTCAAGATCAACGTATGGCTGCGCCAGGGCGGATACCTCTTCATCGCGCGTGACGAGGACAAGCGGCGTGCGCTCGAAGCAAGCGTGAAGGTGCAAAATGAGTGTGGCCTCGGCACTCGCATGCTGACGCCCAAGCAAGCCCACAAGATCGTTCCGGAGCTCGACGTCACCGGGATCGTGGCGGCGAGCTACAACCCCGACGATGGCGTCGTCTTCCCGTGGCCGTTCGTGTGGGGCTTCGCGCAGGCCGCGCGCAAGCTCGGTGTCGATGTCGAGACCTTTCGCGACGTCGTCGGCATCGACACGACCGGCAAGCGCATCGACGCGGTGGTCACCCGGCACATCGAGCGCGACGGGTCGTTCGGCCCCGAGGAGCGCATCCAAACACACCATGTCGTCAACGCAGCCGGCGCTTGGTCGCCCGAGATCGCCAGGCTCGTCGGCGTGCACCTCCCCAACACGCCCCATCGTCACGAGATTTGCTCGACCGAGCCGCTCAAGCCATGGCTCAGACCCCTCGTCGCCGACCTTGGGGACGGCCTCTACTTTAGCCAGTCGACCCGGGGTGAAATCGTGGGCGGGGTTGGCCAGAAAGACGTGCCGGATGGCCTCGATCAACGCTCGTCGTTCTCGTTTCTCGGCCTCTACGCGCAGGCGCTCGTCCGGACGTGCCCCGTCCTGGCTGACGTGAAGGTCCTCCGCCAGTGGGCGGGTTGTTACGACATCACCCCCGACGCCAATCCCATCGTCGGGGAGGTCGACGAGGTGGAGCACTTTCATCAAGCGAGCGGGTTCATGGGCCACGGCTTCATGATGGCCCCGGTCATGGGCAAGCTCATCGCAGCGCAGATCCGCGATCCGGAGCCCACGCCGCTGTTCGAGCGGTGGAATCTTCGCCGTTTTGCGGAGGGGAAGCTCCTTTCGGAGGCGATGATTATCGGGTAGCGTCGCCGACGCTGTTTCGGGGGAAGTTTCGCGGTTTTCCCCGATGTCTACGGGAGGCTCTCCAAGATGAAAAAGCTACTGGCCATCGCATTGATGGGGCTCGCCTTTGCAGGCTGCGCTGACGAAAACGACCCGCAAACGTGGGTGAAGCGCCTCGACGATCCCGTGCAGCGGCCGCAGGCCATCAAGCGTCTCGGTCAATTTTACGAGGACGCGCTCAGCAACGCGCCGGGAAAAGAGAAGCGCGAGGATCCAGGCGTCAAGAAGGTGCTCGACACCATCATCGATCCGCTGACGAAGACCTACACGGGGGGTGGCCTCGACGACAAGACGCGCAAAGACCTGATGAAGTCGCTCTCGAACATGCGCGACCCTCGTACGGGCCCAGCGTTCGCGAAGGCGTTCAACGAGTACGAGCTCGGCAAGACCGACGAGGACGTGAAGTTCGCGGCCGAGAGCGTCGCCGCGATGGCGAAGGCCAACGACAAGCTCGACAAGTCCGTCATCGATGGCCTCTGGGCGTGCTTCATCAAGTACACGCCCTCCAAGACGAACTCGATCCAGGGCACGCAGGCGCTCCACGACGCCATCCTCGCGGTGAAAGATCCGTCATACGGCGACAAGGCCATCGTCGCCATCAAGGCGCCGGTGATCCTCGACGACGGGCCGAGCGCGCAAGGGACGAAGAAGGTCAACGACCAGATCGAGTTCTGGCAGACGACCGCCATTCAGCTCCTCAAGGAGCTGCACTACACCGCCGCCGCCAAGCCGCTCGTCGCGGTCGTGATGACCAGGAACAAGCTCGGCATCGCACGTGTCGCGAAGTCCGCAATCCTCACGATGCCGAACGCGGCCGTACCCTTCCTCGCAGCCGGTCTCAACGGGAGCGATCCAGACCTCGCAAAGCTCACAGTCGACTGGGACAAGGACAAGGGTTACGTGTCGAACCTGCTCGACGTGCTCGGGTCGACGTCGGTCGATGCGGCGCGCGACGCGATCATTGCGGCCGTCCCCCAGCTCGATAGCGACGCGAGCCTCGCGGGCGCGGGCCAGATGCTCATTTACTTCCCGACGACGCCGCAGCTCATCGCGACGTTCAAGGGCATCTACGCCAAGCTCCCGCCCATCACCGACAAGGGCGGCACCGACACCGGCGCCGAGCGCGCCACGCTCCTCGGCGTGGCGAGTCAGTTCTTCGATCCGTCGCTCGGACCATGGGCGCTCGGCGAAGCGGCAGGCGCGAAGGGAACCAACATGCTTACGGCGAAGGTCGGCGCCATCCAGTCGGCCATCAAGCTCATGGAGCCGCAGGACAAGGCGGGCGTCGAGAAGGCGTTGACGAACCTCGAGAGCGGGCTGTCGGTCAAGGAGAAGAAGGACGTCGCCGACAACGTGCGTGTCGTGTTCAACAGCGCGGCGCAGGCGCTCGACAAGTGTGCCGTCGACGCGGGCTGCTACGTGAAGATCCTCGATGAGCCCATCCCGAAGACCACGAACTCGGACTGGAAGGCCATCAAGGCCGCGAATATGGCGGGCGTCCTCGGCAACGAGCAGACGCGCAAGGACCTCATCGCTCACCTCCCGAAGGTGACCGATCCGCCGACACGCCTCGCGATGGCGAACGCGATCAACCACCTCGCCCCGAAGGGCGACAAGGCCGACGCCGACGTCCTCGAGAAGATCGTCGAGGGCGACACGGCCCGCAAGGATACCGAAGCGCTCGCTGGGGACGACGCGCTCAGCAAGGTCGCGCTCATGCTACGTGCCCGCACGGGTCAGTAGCGGTTCTGAATGATTCGGATCGAAGTCGAGAGCGGGCAGAAGCGCGGCACGAAGGTCGAGTCATCGTCCGACGTACTCCGCATCGGCCGCGCTGACGGCAACGATCTGCTGTTACCCGACGATCACGTCTCCGGAGATCATGCGCGCGTGCAGCTCAGCGGGGAACGCTGGGTCCTTTCGGATCTTCGGTCGACAAACGGCACGACCGTCGTGCGGGGAGCTGAGCGGCGCGCGGTCGAAGCCGACGCACCGATGCCGCTCGAGAACGGGGACGTCATCGAGCTCGGTCACGGCAACCAGGGCGTCCGGCTCGCCGTGGCGCTCTTGGACGGCGGCGTCGAAGAAGAGGACGACCGCACCGCGCAAGTGCTCGCGGTCCGCAGCATCGATGACATCACCCCCGCGACGAGCAAGGTCGAGCAGGACACGACGCGACTCCGCTCGCTCTACGTCGCGCAGAAGCACATCGGCGAGGCCGACGACCTCAACGACGTCCTCTCGGCGATCGCCGACGCGGTGCTCGAGATCGTGCCCCGAGCCACGCACGTGACGATGATCCTGCGGGATGACGACGTGGACAAGGCGGTCGGTGTCTCCGGGTACGTGCCCGTGCTGACCCGCGTCCGCGGGGGTCAGCCCTCCGGGGCGATCCCCATCACCCGCAGCGTATTTCGCAAGGTCGTGACGGAACGCGCGGCGGTCGTCGCGGCCGATGCGCCGCGAGAGGTCGCGCAGACCGAGTCGCTGATGGGTGCGTCGATACGCTCGACGATGGCCGTGCCACTCTGGAAACGCGACGAGATCCTTGGCGTGCTCCAGCTCGACAACCGCGAGAGCGCGGGCGTGTTCACGTCGCAGGACCTCGAGATCATCACGGTGCTCGCCCACCACGCGTCGCTCGCGGTCGCGAACGCGCGGCTCGTCAAGCGCCTTCAAGCCGCGGAAGAGCGCCTACGCAAGGAGAACCAGTTCCTCAAAGGCCGCGAGCAAGAGCGCCGCACGGGTGGCCGCGCGGGCAAGCAGGAGATCATCGGTCAATCGCCGGCGATGGGGACGCTCCTCGCGCAGCTCGACAAAGTCGTCGACACGCGGGTGACGGTCTTGATCGACGGCGAGACGGGCGTCGGCAAGGAGCTCATCGCCGCCGCCGTCCACTACCGCTCGCGCCGGCGGGACAAGCTCTTCGTCAGCCAGAACTGCGCGGCCATGCCGGAAAACCTCCTCGAGAGCGAGCTCTTCGGTCACAAGAAGGGCAGCTTCACCGGGGCCCACGAGGACAAGAAGGGGCTCTTCGAGATCGCCGACCAGGGCACGCTCTTCCTCGACGAAGTCACCGAGATGCCGCTCTCGCTCCAGTCGAAGCTGCTGCGCGTGCTCCAGGAAGGCGAGATCCGAGCGATCGGGGCGACCACGGAGAAGAAGGTCGACGTGCGCATCGTCGCGGCGACCAACCGGAACCTCGAGAAGGAAGTCTCGGAGGGTCGCTTCAGGGAGGATCTCTACTACCGCCTGAAGGTCTTTCCTCTGCGGGTGCCGCCGCTCAGGGAGAGGCGCGATGACGTGCCTCTGCTCGCGAACTACTTTCTGCAGCGCTACTCGCAAGAGCTCGGCAAGCCGGCCGGGGGCTTCTCGCAGCAGGCGATGGAGCTTCTCCAGAGCTACGAGTGGCCGGGCAACGTGCGCGAGCTCCAGAACGAGGTGCAGCGGCTTGTGATTCAGCTCGATCCCGGCGGGTTCGTGACGCCGGATCTCCTTTCACCTCGCGTGCGCCAAGTGGAAGGGCTCATCGACCGCGTTCGGCCGACGAAAGGGACGCTCAAGGAGATGATGGATCAGCTCGAGCGATGGCTCCTCATCGAATCGCTCCGTGAGCACGGCAACAACAAGACTGCGGCAGCGAAGGCCTTGGGGATTACCCGGGAAGGCCTCCACAAGAAGCTGCGTGCGCACGGATTGTAAGCGACACTACCGCTCATGGATACGTATCGGGACGACTACGCCGCCGCCCGCGAGCAAGTCGACGCGCTGAAGCTCGAGATCGCCGAGACCAAGCGGTCGCTCGAAGAAGCGCACGCTCTCGTCAGAGTCTACGAGACGTCGGCCAAGACCCTCGAGGCACGATTCAAGGGAACGAAGACGGCGCGCGCTCGCGTTCTCTTTGGCCTCCTGTGTGGACTCGGGTTTGGTTTCCTCTTCGGTCTGACCATCGGTGATCAGCGGGCGAAGGAAAGCCAGGCGACCAAGACGTGGGAAGCGATGAGAAAGTGCCAAGACGACGCCTGGAACGCGAGAAAGGCCTGCGACGCGGATCTCGACCGCTTGAAGAGCGTCAACGGACGATTCTCGTTCTAGAGCGTCCCGAACCGACGGAGCCCGCGTCGATCGCACGGCACGTCCGTGTACGCTCGTTTCGTCAGGGGATCACGAGCATCGGGGGCAACGTCCAAGAGCGGGGCGAGCGCGAACGGGCGCTCGAGCAGTCGCGGATGGGGGACGACGAGCGAAGCGGTCGCGAGGGCGAGGCCGTCGATCCACAGCACGTCGAGGTCGATGGTGCGCGGAGCGTTGCGCTCGCTGCGCACGCGACCCATGAGCGCCTCGATGCCGAGGAGCTTCTTCATGAGATCTTCTGGTTCGAGGCCGCACGTGAGCAGCACCGCCGCGTTCAAGTAGCTCGGGGGAGGTGCGTCGACGGGGTCCGTCTCGTACACGGGTGACCGAGCCCGAACGGTTACCTGCGGGAGATCAGCGAGGTGCGCTACCGCAGTGCGGAGCGCCGCCAAGCGGTCACCGAGGTTCGACCCGAGACCAACGACGATTTCGCGCTTCTCCGTCAGGGCGCCGAGGGCTCGAAGATCAGCGGATCGGTGAGGGGGCCTTGGTAGTTGCCGTCGATCTTCCCGTCCTGGACGAAGAAGAAGAAGTTGCCGTCACGGAGGCCGCTCACGGTCACGTCGACTTGGATCGTCGCGCCTGCGGTTGCGTCGAAGTCCACCTCGTCGATTTGCGTCGTCGTCAACGTGGTTGCGACGAGCTGCGTCGCGGACGGCGTGGTGAGCGTGTCACTCGCGGCGAACTGCGACGTCGACGCGTTGGCGATGCCGGTACCCGTCACGTTGACGGTGAAGTCGCACGACAGACCGGAGAGCGACGTGTCGCACGCCCAGAGCACGTGCCAGTGCCCACTCGCGCTGTACTCGACGAAGACGCCGACACCTTGGCCGCCCTGCGCGGTCATCGTCTGGTTCGTGTCGATGACGACCGTGAGCGGCTCGGTGTTCATCGTCTGCGTGTTGTTGTAGTTGTTGCCGCCCTCGGGACCACAAGCGACGAGGATGGGAAGGACAACGAGAAACGCCGAAAGCCGCATGAAGAAGCTCCTTACTCCGAAGGCGCGAGGCTAGCGGTGCCCGCCATGGCCTCCGCCATGACCGCCACCGTGAGAATACGAATGCGAATAAGAGTGGCTGTAGGTCGGGGCTGACGGGTGGAACGAGCCCCCGCCACCGCCGCTGCCGCGGTATGCACCGGAGTATCCGCCCGAGCCAAGCGTCCGAGACCCGCCGCCGGAGAACGGCCCGCCGCTATAGGCTCCGCCGCGGTAGGGCTGCGCGGGCCCGTAGCTGCGACCGTAGCTGTAGGGGACCCGTTGGGGCTGCATGGCCCCACCGCCGATGTAACGTGGGCCCGTCGCGACAGGACGATTGGCGCCGCTGAGTGTGCCCTGCGGTGGGTAGTGCGCCTGCATCCCGCCCATGTAGGAGGAGGGCGCATGGGCGCCGAAGGCACCAGCGGTGCTGGGACGCGAGAAGGCTTGCGCCTTGGCGATGCCCGGAATGCTCGTCGACACCATGTGAGCGGGGTTGGCGATGCCGAAGTGGGAGGGTGGCGGACCACCGCTGCCAACGGTGGGATGAGCGAGCGAGCGCCCGACGCCACCGGGAATGCCTTGGTAGACGTGCGTGCCGAGGGCGACGGTTCCGAGGTTCGCGCCGCCGATCATGTGGCCCTGAAGACCGGATCCGAACATGTCGCCGGCACCGCAGAACGAGTAGGGCGTGTTGACACGGAAGCCGTAGCCATAAGGAGAGCCCCCTCGCCAGCCCCATGTCGGCGCAAGCGGACCCCAACCGACGTACGGATAGCCCGGCGCGCCGACGCGCCAGCTGACCCACGCGTTCGAGTACGCGCGACCAGGAACCCACGACCAACCCGACCCACCGTTGATGTAGACCCAGCGGCCGTAGTGGAATGGAGCCCAGCCCCAGTCGTAGTCGCTGACCCAGAGCTCGTCGTTGTCGTAGTCCCAGTGACCTGCGCTCACGTAGGGCGCGAAGTCAGCGCCGACCACACCGGGGTCGGGCTGCCACACGGTGCCGTACGTCGCGTCATCCGTCCACTTGCCGTAGGGGTCGAGCGTGGACTTGAAGTCGGTGAGGGCGGAGGGATCGGTGTCGGCATACTGGTCTTGCCCGACTTCTTGTCCCGGATCGACGCCCAATTGAGCCGCTTGTGCCTGAGTGTCAGGAACACCGATGTTCGCGACCGTGCCTTGCGCGCCCTGCTGCTCTTGCGTCCCGTAAAACGAGGAGGGGTTGGATTGCCCGTAGACGGGCACGTCTTCATAGAGCCCACCGCAGCCCGTTAGGAAAACGGCCACTGCAGCGGTTGAAATCAGGTTGACGTGCATCATCACTCCCTAGGTGGGACTTACTTAGCAAATGTTAGGCCCTTTCGCCCCTATCGCAAGTCCTACACTTCCACCCTGGTCGAGCTGACCCATCGCGACCCGTTGCCCCGCCCGGTGGGGCACCTAAGCCTGTGAGGCGCGTGGTAACGTTATCGGCATGACCGAACGCACGTCGATGACCGAGCGAATCGCGGGCATGCAGGACTACAAGCTCTACCGCGAGCTTCACTGGGAAGGGTCGTTCGAAGAGTACCTCGACATCGTCCGGGAGCGCCCGCAGGTCACGCGCAACGCGTACCAGCGCCTCTACGACATGATCATCAGCTTCGGCACCGAGGAGTACATCGACAACAAGAAGAAGCTCGTTCGGTACAACTTCTTCAAAGACGAGGTGAGCGGGGGGATGAACGCCATCTTCGGCCTCGACATCCCCCTCATGCGGCTCGTTCACGTGCTCAAGGCCGCGAGCGAAGGGTACGGCCCCGAGAAGCGCGTCATCCTGCTTCATGGGCCCGTCGGCTCGAGCAAGTCGACCATCGCGCGGCTCCTCAAACAAGGCGCCGAGCACTACTCACGGACGCCCGAAGGGGCGCTCTACAGCTTCGATTGGGTGAACCTCGAGGGCACGGGCCTCACCGGCAAAGACATCGAGCGGTTCCCTTCGCCGATGAACGAGGAGCCCATTCGCCTCATTCTGCCCGAGTGGCGAGACAACGCGATTCGCGAGGCTGGCCTCGGCAACGATCAGTTCAAGGTGCGCGTCGACGGGGATCTCGATCCCGCGAGCCGCTTCGTCATGAAGGCGCTCATGACGCGCTACGGCGGGGATTGGTCGAAGATCATGGCGAACCACATCCGCTGCCGGCGCCTCGTGCTCAGCGAGAAGGACCGCATCGGCATCGGCACCTTCCAACCGAAGGACGAAAAGAACCAAGACTCGACCGAGCTCACGGGCGACATCAACTACCGGAAGATCGCCGAGTACGGCTCGGACTCCGATCCGCGCGCGTTCAACTTCGACGGCGAGTTCAACATCGCCAACCGCGGCATCATCGAGTTCGTCGAGATGCTCAAGCTCGACGTCGCGTTCCTCTATGACTTGCTCGGCGCCTCGCAGGAGCACCGCATCAAGCCGAAGAAGTTCGCGCAGACCGACATCGACGAGGTCATCATCGGCCACACGAACGAGGCCGAGTACAAGAAGCTCTTGAACAACGAGTTCATGGAAGCCCTCCGGGACCGCACGATCAAGATCGACATCCCGTACATCACGAAGCTCACCGAGGAGATCAAGATCTACCAAAAGGACTTCAACGCCGGGAAGATCAAGGGCAAGCACATCGCCCCGCACACGCTCGAGGTCGCCGCGATGTGGGCCGTGATGACGCGGCTCGAGGACCCGAAGAAGCACAACCTGTCGCTCCTCCAGAAGATGAAGCTCTACGACGGCAAGGTGCTCCCGGGCTACACGCAAGACACCGTGAAGGAGCTCCGCAAG